>Ga0209624_10001882_pt1 | contig 16022 bp, 7 predicted proteins | sample JacPinW_OM2H0_O1_FD_188565 | JGI IMG/M metagenome (GOLD analysis project Ga0209624, IMG submission 188565) | Forest soil microbial communities from Algoma, Ontario, Canada - Jack Pine, Ontario site 1_JW_OM2H0_O1 (SPAdes) (version 2) | ecosystem: Environmental > Terrestrial > Soil > Boreal...
TGACCGGCGTTCTGGTTTTCTTTATTTGGGCGAAGTGGAGGGATACTTGGCCGTTCCATCACGAAAGGAATGTATGATCCGGAATACTCTCCGCGGTTCTCGGCGTCCCCAGCAACGAGCCGGCAAAATCCGTCTGCTGCAAATTGCATGTGTCTTCATAGCTGCCGTGCTAATCCTGGTCGAAGGCTGCCTCGGGGCTTCGAACCCCTCTAAAGCTTCTCCAGCGGTCGTTGCCATGGCGGGCCTTTCCATGGTCATCCAGCCGGGCGACGGCACCTACGACGTCCGAACCGGAAATAGCGGACACAGCATCTTTCATGCCAGAGTAGCGGCGGAGATCGATCACAAGTGGATCCAGTCGACGGATTATCCGCAACACGAGATAGCTCAATCGAGCTTTGAGGATGCTCTTGGACATGGCCAGAAGATCACGGTCACTTCGTCCGGACTTCCGAAGCTGCCCGACCTTGCGTACACCCTGGCCCTCTATGAGGGAAGAGATTTCGGCGTTATCGAGGCGGAAGTGCAAAATCACTCAGGCAATCCGGTAACCATCCAAAGTATCCGAGGCGTCGAGGCCATGGGAAACAAAATCATCGATCTCGGTGGCCCACAGAGCGCCGATCGAGTTCTCTCCGACAGCTTCAGCGAAGACTGGCCCCCGCTGCAGATTTATGATTTAGGGAAAGCTCCTCAGGGCAGGCACCGCGCCGTAGGCAGCCAGCTTATCTATAACCGGGAGAGCAAGGAGAGCGTATTCTTTGGGGCTCTCACCTCCAACCGTTTCCTCACCATCATTCATTTGCAAACGCAATCTTCCTCATCGGATGCCCCGGGCATCGTTTCCTATACCGTCGATTCGACCGGAACTACGGAGATACAAGCGACCGATCCCGAATCCGGTCTCCGCGAGGGGCCTCCGGAAAACCTGATTGAATTAAGTGTTCCACTTCCCCCGGGCGAGTCGGTCGCATCCGAGCGCGTGATGTTTGCTGCCGGAAAAGACTATTACTCACAACTGGATAATTATGGCGCCGTGATTCGGGAGCTCCATCACAGTCGCGTCAGCTCAGACAACCTGCTGGGATGGTGGAGTTGGACGGCCTACTATACAAAAATCACTCAAGGCACCACGCTTACCAACGCTCAATGGTTGGCCGAGCACCTGAAGGGATTGGGCTACGATTATTTTCATTTCGACCTCGGTTACGGATATTCTCGCGGTGAATACGCCACTCCCAATGCCTCTCAATTCCCCGGTGGCATGTTGGATCTTACGCACCGCATCTGCCGATTAGGATTGCAGGTAGGCGTTTGGACTGCTCCCTTTGAAGTGGGCGAGCGGGCATGGATCTACGAGCATCACAAAGATTGGCTGGTGCACAACGCACATGGTGATCCGATTTCAATTGGAGATGCCGAAGAGGTGAAGGGAGAGCGCCTGTTCGTCTTAGACGTCACTCATCCTGATGCTGAGGAATATCTTCGACAGACCTATCGCACTCTGGTCCGCGAATGGGGGGCGCGCTACATTAAGCTGGATTTCATGGACAATACGGCGATCGAGGGCTATTACCATCGCCCGAACACAACCGCACTCGAAGCGCAGCGAATCGGACTGGAGATTATCCGCAAGACTGTCGGAGAGGACGTGCTTCTCGATAAAGATGGGAGTCCGATGTTGAACCCGGTCGGTATGGTGGATGAGGGCCGTATATCTCAGGATACGGGTCACACGTTTCTCCGCAGCAAGGAAGCCGGGCCGGGCATCGCTGCCCGTTATTACATGCATCGCAACTTTTTCATCACGGACCCGGATGCGTTCACGGTTTCCGGGCAGCTCCTGGAAGAGCGGACCATTGAAGCTCCGGCTACCTTGAATGAAGCTCAGGTGTCGATAGCGCTGGCGGCGGTTTCTGGAGGAATGTTCGAAATTGGCGACGACCTCCCAACCCTGGGGAGCGATCCGGAGCGCCTGGCTCTGGTCAGGAATCCTGATTTGCTTGCCATGGCAAAACTGGGGCGGGCTGCTTTGCCCCTGGATCTCATGACTTACGCAGATAAGGATGAGCAGCCGAGCGTCTTTCTGCTGCGCGAAGATCACCATCAGTCGATGCTGGCAGTGTTCAACTGGACGGAGCAGCCGAGTTTCCGCACCTTCACCGTTTCCGATCTAAAGCTGTCCGCCGGGCATTCGTACAAATTCTTTGACTCGCTGGCGCAAGATCAGTCGTTCGCGATCGACAACCAAACGCTGCGCCTCAACAATCAGCCGGGACACTCCGTCAAGGTGATCAAGATTATTGATACATCGATTCCGACGGCTGCGCCTTCGATCGCCCTCCAAGTACCGTCTCAGGCAAAAACCGGGGAAGAGATTGAGTTCTCCAGCATCGTGTCGAAAGATGGAGCTCCCGCCCTGGCCTATCATTGGGATTTCGGCGATGGAGTGGTCAGCGATGGCGCAATTCTGACGCATGCGTATACCACCGCCGGAAACTACACAGTGCGGTTCACGGCTGAGGGCCTTGATGGTAAATCCGCGGAGAAGACATGGTCGATCGCGGTCAGCGGGTCGGAGACTCTCCCGCCTCCTCGGCGTTACCTCGAACCGCGTGAATAGCGGATGAGAATTCATGGTGGCATCAGCTACGAGATCCAGAAACGTGCTCCGAGGAGGCACCCGCATCCTCCCGGAATTCTCGAACAGTCGCCGCGGGCGGCCTTGACCATGGAAGATGGGCGGATCCTGCCGAAGCCGATCGTCGGAGAAGCGATCCCGATAGACGTTATGCGACTCCGCACGGTGACGAGCTTCCTCAGCAAGTATTCAACGAACAGTTGTACGAGATTTACTCTCGATTCCTGGAGACTGACGACGAGTCGTTCGACTGCGCTCCGGCGAAAATCCCTCCTCCTTGGTGGGCTGGACGGGGTGGGCTGGACGGGGGAGGAAAACGGTCCGGCCCTGACCGTGCAGTGTGGCAAAGAAACGTTGGAACCGAGCGTCGAAAGAATGGTGCCTCTGCATACTCTCGCCGTTGGCAACAGCCGACAATACCTTGATCAAATTCCGCGAACGCACGTATTTCAAAGCAAGGCTTTTAAAGAGGGAGTTAACTCGTGAGCAACGCACAATGTTTGATCCAAAAGCTCAAAATTGCCCCGCCCGCGATCGAGTCCGCGCGGAAGATGCTTGTGGTCTTGCGATGCAGCATACGAGGCGCAATCATTGCCGCATTGATGCTAGGTGCGATGCTGGGTTCGGCTCAGCAGTTGACGAATGGCACTCTGTCAGTGACGGTCAATGGTCAGGATGGGTCGTATCAATTTGGACCCATTGGCGGCCAGCCCGTGCTGCATTCGAGCATAGGTGCGCTGGTCGATCATACCTGGCTCGCTCCCGGGAGCTATCCTTCGCATTCGGTTTCCGAATCGCCATTCAGCGACGTGCTTGGCTCCGGTAAGCAATTGACGGTCACCTGCAGCGGGCGAAGCGGCAGTCCCGATCTCATCTTTGTGGTGCAGCTTTATACCCAAAATCCCTACGCCACCGTTCAAGTGCGGGTCAGGAACGAAACGAGCAAAGCGACGTCGGTGCAGGCAATCCGCAGTGTTGATGCCGGGGGAAACTCGATCGTTAACCTGGGGGGCCGTCCATCGGAGGAGCGAGTTCTTTCCGATAGCTTCAGCGAAGATTGGCCCGACTTGGTGATCTACGATCTCGGAGACGCTCCGGGCGGAATGCATCGCGGAGTCGGAACCCAGCTTGTCTATAACCGGAAGACTAAGCAGAGCTTATTTCTTGGCGCACTCACATCGGATCGCTTCTTAACTGTCTTGCGGCTGAAGACCGAAGGCAAAGGAGCCGAAGCCAAGGTCGCATCGTATACGGTCGAATCCACCGGAACCACGGAGATTCAAAAGGATTACAGTGAGGCAAAGTCTCTGGAACCAAAGTCTCTGAAAAGTGACCGGATCGAGCTAAGTCTTCCACTCAATCCCAACGAAGAGATGAGCTCGGAACGAGTGATGTTCGCAGCAGGATCGGACTACCTGGGGCAACTTCGCGTTTACGGTTCCGCAATTCGACTGCTGCATCACGCACGTGTTGCCAGCGAGATTCCGATAGGATGGTGGAGCTGGACCGCTTATTATGCCGCGATCAACGAGGGCGAAACGCTGGCCAATGCCGATTGGCTGTCGCAGCATTTGAATGCACTGGGTTACAACTTTTTCCAGATCGATGAAGGCTATCAGTACGCGCGCGGCGAGTACGTCACCGCCAACGCGACGCAATTCCCGGACGGCATGCGGTTTGTGGCCCACCATATTTTGAGAGATGGCCTCACCGTTGGCCTGTGGACGGCGCCGTTCGAGGTAAGCAGCCGCGCTTGGGTTTACGAACATCACAAAGATTGGTTGGTCCACAATGCCGAGGGCCAGCCGATTCCCCTAGAGGATGTGTGGAGGCAGGGTGTTGACACGCTGTATGCGCTTGATACGACGCATCCTGGGGCGCAGGAATACTTGCGCCAGACCTACAGAACGCTGGTTCAGGAATGGGGAGTTCGTTTCATCAAATTGGACTTCATGGATACGACGGCGATTGAAGGTTACTACTACCGGCCAAATACTACCGCACTCGAAGCCCAGCGTATCGGCTTGCAGGTGATTCGCGACACCGTCGGCGACCATGTGATCCTGGACAAAGACGGAAGCCCCATGCTCAATCCGGTGGGGATAGTGGACACGGGCCGCGTCTCGGCGGACACCGGGCACAGCTTTCTTCGGTCGAAAACGGCCGCCCCCGGCATCGCGGCGCGCTTCTACATGAACGGCAACTTTTTCATCAATGACCCGGATGCTTTCAACGTGAACGATACCTACCTGGTGGAGCACCGGAACGAACGTTCCTCACATTCGCTGACGACAGCGCAGACTTCGATCGCACTTTCTGCGGTCGCCGGCGGCATGTATGAAATCGGCGATGACCTGCTGGTGCTGAACAGTGAGAAGGATCGACTAGCCTTGGTGGAAAACCGCGACTTGCTCAATATGGCCAAAGCCGGGCGAGCCTCTACGCCCATAGATCTGATGACCTATGAGCCGGAGGATGGGCAACCGAGTATTTTCCTGGTCCGGCAAAGCCTTCGCCAAAGCATCTTGACCGTTTTCAACTGGACCGATAGGCCCCGTTCGCGTTGGTTGAGCCTCGCAGACCTCGGGCTTCCAGCCAGTTCCACGATGGTGGCCACTGCGGTCATGAATTCAAACCCGTTTGCGCTCGAAGGTGGCGCGATCCGGATTGAGAATCAGTCGCCACAATCGGCGATTGTAATCAAGCTGGTGGACACCGCTGTCGCCAGGGCCGCGCCAACGGTTACAGCCCGAATCCCTTCTCAGTCGAAGGTCGGGGAGACGATCGCCTTCTCGGCTCGGGCTGACCCAGCCGGCGTACCGGCCCTCGGCTATCACTGGGACTTCGGCGACGGGACAATCTCGGAAGGGCCCAACGTTTCTCATTGCTATACCAGAGCGGCCGAGTTCATGGTTCGGCTCACCGTGGACGGACCGGACGACGTGCCCTATGAACAGAGCTTTTCCATCGCAGTGACGGGCGAATTGAAACCGACTCCGGAGCTGCGCGCGAACCGGCGTTTTGAGCAGCCAGCTGACAAATGATGTGCGCCCTAAACGGACAGACCGCCGTCATTCCAACGCCGGACCGGCCGCTTCAACCTAGGTAAGGCCGCCAGGTACTCGAACGTGGAAAGGATCGGGAAGAGCTTATCCTCCACGCGGGTACTGACCTGCGGCGTCTTGTCTCTGCGTTTTCAGATTTCTGAGAAATAGCGATCTCGCCGAGACACATTTCTGATTCCAGCGACCAGGGCTCCGACCGCGTATGAGTGGTGCGGCCCGGGTCATCGCCCGCCCCGGGCGACCCTGACCTTTCCAGTGGACAAACGAAATGAAACGCTATAAAAAGAAATACGAAACACAAGAGCCATTCGCACCACCATTCGCCAGTGCCGCCCCGAGACATCCCCGTGCTGAACGAAGAAAGACGCCGCGCCATCCTCGATTTGCTACGCCGTCAGGGCCGGGTTCTGGTCACCGAACTCGCCCGCCACTTCGAGACCTCGCAGGTTACGATTCGGAAAGATCTTGACGGCTTGCACAATCACGGGATGGTCCACCGCACTCACGGCGGCGCCCTTCCCTCTCGCGACGGTGCGCTCGAAGATCCCACGCTCCGCGAGAAAGAAAAGCTCCACCGCCAGAAGAAACTTCGCATCGCCGGCAGCGCGGCTGCAATGGTGAGGGAAGGTCAAGTTATCATTCTCGACTCCGGCACCACCACCACGGCGATCGCGCGCGCCCTTCGCAGCTTTCAGAATCTGACCATCATCACCAACGCCGTCAACATCGCCGCCGAACTAGCAGGAACCGCCGTCGAAGTGATTCTCACCGGGGGCACTCTCCGGAAGAACTCGTTTTCGCTGGTCGGTCCTATCGCCGAAGAAACCCTGCGGCGTCTGAGTGCCGACCTGTTATTCCTCGCCGTCGACGGCTTCGACGTGCACTACGGGCTCAGCACCCCCAATCTCCTCGAAGCCAAAGTGAATCGCGTGATGGTCGAGGTCGCCAAACGCACGGTCGCAGTCTGCGATTCCAGCAAGTTTGGACGCCGCAGTCTCTCTCTAATCGTCGCGACGTCCGCCCTGCAGGAAGTCATTACCGACCGCGGCGCCCCCAAACCCGACCTGAAGGTTCTGAAACAGGCCGGGATTGAAGTCACTCTGGTGTGAAGCCCCTCGCGAAGGCACACCCTCCAGATAAAGGTTAGTTTTGAAAGAAAGGATTGGTTATCAGGCTCGGTCGGAATATCGATATCAATGCTCGGCCAGGCAGCAGGCGGCATAACCTGACGCTGCTCGAGCGGTAGCCGATTGCCAAGCGGGAGCAGAGGAGACTCATGCCGACATTGGACGTATGCGTGGTTGGTGAAATCAATCTGGACCTGATCCTCTATGGTCTGCCGAAAGAACTGGTGTTGGACAGAGAACTGCTGGCCAGCGGCCTCGCGCTTACCCTGGGCAGTTCATCCGCAATTTTTGCCCATAACTTAGCCACGCTGGGCAGCGGGGTCGGTTTCATCTCGAAAACGGGTGGCGATGCTCTCGGGAAGATGGCTCTCGAGAGACTATCAGCTGCTGGTGTCGATGTAAGCCGGGTAAAGCAGGCAGCCGGACGGACGGCGACGGGGCTTACCGTCGTTTTGCCTTATTTGACCCAACGTTACATCCTCACCTATCCCGGCACGATGTTTGAACTCCAATATTCTGACATCGACATGGGATACGTGAGGTCCGCACGGCATCTGCACGTGTCATCGTTCTTCCTGCATCGTGCGTTGCGGCCAAGAATTTTAGATCTATTCCGTCAAGCGAAGGCGGCAGGTCTGTCGACTTCTCTCGATACGAACGACGATCCCGAGAACAAATGGGATCGGGATTTGCTGGACGTTCTCAAGCACGTAGATATTTTCTTCCCCAATGATCGTGAGGCGAAGAAGGCGGCCCGCACCGAGGACCTTTCGCAAGCGATCAACGTGTTGGCAGGGCTGGCGAAGATTGTAGTCGTGAAACGCGGCGCTTCCGCGGCCATTTGCCGGTCGGGGGAAGAGCAGTGCAGCCTCATGCCTCCGAGCGTCAAGCCTGTGGACGATGTGGGCGCCGGAGATAGTTTCGCTGCGGGGTTCATCCACAAGTTTTTGACAGGAGCGAAACTAGAAGACTGTTTGGCCTTTGCAAACCTCGCTGGCGCCTATTCCACCACAAAAGAAGGTGGCACTGAGGCGTTTCGGGATCGGGCCGCGCTCAACAACTTTGTCCGGCACCACTCGAGCGCCAAGGCAGGGAGTTAGTTCTCTGCCCAGAGATTCATACTACTTACTCGCATTGAATCCTCCGAGTATTGAATGTGACCATTGCAGAGGAGGATCCCAAAGCAAGCAGGTCTCCGGCGGATGCCTTACGTCACCATCGCTTGCCTCATTGTGGCTGCACTTCCAGCAGCAGATTTCCGGCGAATTCAACTGGCAGATGTGCATTGCGTCCTGACACCGTCCCCAGGCTTTTTCCTTGGACGTAGTCCACCACACTGTAGTTGCGATCTTCGAGGCCGCGCAGTTCGACTGGCCCCTTCCACCGTTTTGCAAAAAAGGCGTAGTACAGGGTCTGGTCCTTGCGGATTACATGCGTTTCCGGCGCATCGAAGCCGATGTCATAGAGCTGACCGAGATATTGTCCTTTTGACAACATCTTTTCCCGATAGATGCCAAGCCACTTTTTGAACTGCTTCTCCCGCTCCGGAGTCAGGTCCGATTTGCCGTGCTTGGTGACTAGAGACGGAAGAACAAACTGCGTCCCCACGACGCCTCCCACGCCCAAAGTGGATGCAAAGTCGTTACCACCATCGCTCAGTTCAACGTGATCGCCGAAGAATGGAATTGTGTCTCCCATCAGAGCTTTTAGCGTTTTCGCCTTGGAACGAATTTGAAAGGAACCTGTCGGGTCGGACGCCACTGACATATTGAAGTGCGGCATCGTGAAAAAAGAGAACGCTGTGCCGCAAGGGCAGAACTCCACCATCGTCCCGGGCTTTACAGCCTGTGCGCTTTCGTAAATTGCGCGGAAGAAATCCGGAAGAGCCTCGACTGATTCTTCCGGCTGTGCGTGGTGGTGAGCGGGGTTGTAGCACTCCGGAACTCCGTTCATGTGCTGCCCATCAAGCTTCAGCCCGTCAAATCCCCAATCCACCAAAATCCTTCGCACCAATGCCTTGTGGTACTCCACGACGCGGCGGTCCGCTGGGCACAAATAGTAGGAATTCCACCAGGAAACTTTTCTCGCGGAGCCATCACGGTTCAGTAATTCGTAGTCGGGATGATCGCGAAGCAGTTCCGAGTCTGGCACAGCGCTGAGCGGCGACCACCAGAGCTGAGCTTTGAATCCTTCCTGGTGGATGCGGTCCACCAGGGCCTTCATGTCGGCGTCTCCGTTGGGGAATTTCTTGGGATCAAGTTGCCAATCGCCCACGTTGTTCTGCCACCCGTCGTCGAGCGTGACCCAGACAAATCCCAGGCGCTTAACGGTCGGAAGTGTGTCATATACCTGCTGCGGCTGAACCTTTCGTCCATACCCCCACGCGCACCAGATGGCGCCGAAAGCGTCGTCGGGAGCGGTGGCCGTCGGGAAACCTTGTTTCATCATGAAGCGCCGGTAATCGGCGAGTGTGCGGAAGTAGTCTCCCTGGTGGACGGCGACGAAGGTGCGAAACGTATGAAAGCTTTCGCCGGGGATGAGGGAGATAGCTTTGGCGAAGCGGACAGCAATCCGGGCGTGCGCCGGATCAGGCATGGATACGGGCAGGGAAACCAGCTTCGGCCGCGGCTCGACGTGTCCCACAGCAATTCCAACGTCACGCCGCCAGACGTCGACAATCGGCGTGCCGCCACCGTAATCGCTGGCGTTCATGCCTTGATAATTCTCCTGCTGAAACTTGGTGTACAGCGGCAAGACCCAGTTGGGGCGTTTCTCGTAGGAACCGCTCTGATAAGACCAGAAAGCTGGCTGGCCCGCACTGCGTTGCGCGTTCACCGTGTACGCATTGTTGGCCCAACTTTCGATCGCAAGCTTGGCTGTTCCGGTATTGGTGTACTGAACCTCGAAAAACGCCATCGCGGGAAACTCGTCATATACGGTGACGGACACCATCTTTGTGAGCGTTCCCGCCTTTCCTTGGACGGTGAGCCGCTGACCCTCCCCGAAACCGTCCTTTGTACGCTCGCGTTTTTGCGAGGTCAGGAGAAATTCGGTCCAATGCTTATCGCTAGTTGTCAAAGTCTCAGAGGCAGAGAACGGTCCCATCCCCGTCTCCTGCTTGTCGAAACAGGCCACCACCCGGCTACGCAGGTGGTTATCAAACTCAATGCGGAGGTTGCCGCCTTGAATGCGAGGATTGCCGCTCGGAATGTCCGGGGCTGCAGCGAATGAACAAGCCGCAAACACGGTGGTGAGAACAATCCAAGACCTGATCGCAATCATTAAGGGAATCAGCTTTCGAAGGAGGTTGCAGTCAGATCGCCCAAACCTTGGTGGAAAACATCGAGCATCTTCCTTGATCGGCACCAGCACATTGTACTGGACAAACGAAATGAAACGATATAACAAGTAACCGTTCGATAGTCGTTTCGCGGTTTCTCCGCGACCGGGGAACATCCCCGCCTAACAAGCGCATGCTTACTTGACATCGCGTTGGCTCAATTTGTTCTCAAGTTCGGGTTCTATCCCACTCGGCCAAAGTCGAATCGAACGATAAGGAGGAGATCATTCCGATGCGGCGTAGAGATTTTCTAAAAAGCACTGTCGCTGTTGCCGTAGCTGCAGAACTTGGCATGGGTCAAGCGCAGGCGAAGGTTCCCGCCCACAACTGGGGAAACTACGACTTCGGCTCTGGACCCCAGGTGAGAGATCGCCTCAATCAGGGTCCGTTTCCTCAATACCCACCTGATGCCGTCATTCCCACTGACGACGTGGTGATGACCACAACTTCTTCGAAAGACGTCGTGCCGAACTATGGCATGGGACTGGTCACCTATATCACGGCAGACAGCGGCACGGACGAAATCAAGGCGGACAATATTGCCCGGGCGATCGAGGACCTGGTTCGATTTCCCTTGGGCCAGCAGCTTTACATCCGTCCGACGTGGAGAGAAGTGCAACCGCGGCCTGGACGCCTGGAGCTGCCCGATTATCTGAAGCTCGTTTTTGAATTGGCGAACAAGAACAACAAGCGGGTCGGATTGCGAATTCAGATGTGCGCGCCAGACTATACTCACGATGCGGCCCTCCCGGATTTTGTACTCGACAAGGTGCCGAAAGTGGATCTGGTTCTTAGCGATCAGGAGAACAGTGCTTCGGCAAAAAGGTACTTGCAGAACCCGCATTCGCGCTATCAGCCTCGGTACGACGATCCTCTTTTTCAGCAGGCATTCAAAGAGCTGGTTGGCCAGTTGGCGGCGGAATTCGATGGCAATCGGCTCATCGAATTTATTGACACTTTCATGTATGGCTTCTGGGGTGAAGGGCACACTTGGCCATTCAGCAACAATCCTTTCCCCGATTACCTGACGGCGGAGCGGACCTGGACAAATATGCTCGAAGTCCAGCTCGAGCACTTTAAGAAGACTCCTCTGCTGACCAACACTCAACCGGACTATAGCCGGGTTGGCAATTCAGAACTGCTAGACCGCACAGTCCGCAGCAACAATTGGATTCGCAGCGACACCATTTTTATCGAAAACGAGCAGATCGAAGCGCTCAGCAATCGCCCACCCTGGATCGCGGCATTGCTCGAGCAGGGGCTTCCGGGTAAACCTCCCGATCCGAGCGCCTCGCAGGAAGGGATATCCCCGGCAGAGAACATGATCGCCCATGTGGTGGATGTCGGGGCGAATTACTGGTCGCTTTGGAACTTTCACCAGATCAGCGCAAAGAATCTGACGGCTTACTACCAGGCTTATCCGGCAGCGTTCGACCACATCAATCGACGAATTGGCTATCGGGTGAGGCCGTCTTTCATCTGGAGCTATAACGACGACGGTTGCCTGGGGCTAATTGTGGGCTTCGCAAATGACGGCATCGCGGGTGTGCCGGGCATATTGAGGGTGACCGTCGAGCGCCAGGACGGAATGGCGCTCGCCAGCGGTTGTCTGGATGCCGGTCTCCCGTTACCGGGTAGGATTCGGCAGGCACAGTTCGTGATTCCGAACGTCACGGATTGGAAAGGATTGCAACTTAGAGCTGAGATTGAGGTAAAGGGAATGCGCTATCCCGTGCGGTGGGCCTGCCACCAGAAGCTGAACGATGACGGCTCGCTCACACTGCGTCCCAACCTCCGTCAGCAGGTCTAATCCGAGTGCAGCCGACATGGGAGCGGGATCCAGTGCATGGTTGCGAGCCGACAGATGCCATCGGCGATTGCTTTCCAGAGCCGACAAACCGGAACCATCGGATTATGCGACGGAAAGCTCTGGTGCGTCCAAACCCACGGAACACTTTACAGGTGAGGTGGAAGGGGGCGTGTCCGGCGTTCGTTGTTATTGGCACTGGATACTGCATTGAGGCGGGAATTCTTCCCCAGGGATCCACACTGGTTGAATTTGCGTTCGCGCGTAGAATCGAACGATGTTTCTGCACCGTAAACTTAGTGCGTCAAGCGTGCTGCTGGGGACCCTGCTGTTTACGGCCATGCTCCCCGCGCAAAACCCCGCCGCCGACCTGGTCCTAATTCACGGCCATATCCTCACCGTGGATGCCAGCGATTCGGTAGCCCAGGCCATCGCCGTCCGCCGTGGCGTTATCGTGAAAGTCGGCACCGACGCCGAAGTTCTGCAATTCGTGGGCAATGCTCCAGGCACCCGCGTCATCGACCTCCACGGTTATACCGCAACCCCCGGCCTTATCGACAGCCACGCGCACATCGCTGATGGAGGCGTCGAAGAACTCTACGGGATAAAGCTCTCGGATGCCGCTTCGGTGGCTGAAATCGTCGCCCGTGTAAAGGCCAAGGTCGCTCTCGTCGAGCCTGGGGAATGGGTCATCGGCTCCGGCTGGGACGAGGGCAAGCTCGCCGAACACCGCTACGTCACCGCAGCCGATCTCGACGCCGTCGCCCCCAACAATCCCGTCTGGCTCATCCACACCACCGGCCATTACGGAGTCGCCAACTCGCTCGCCCTGAAGCTGGCGCATATCACCGCCGGCACAGCAGATCCCGCCGCCGGCACCATCGATCGCGACTCCCACGGCAACCCCACCGGCGTCCTCAAAGAACGCTCCGCCATGGAGCCCATCAACAGCCTGATCCCGCCCGTCACCTCCGAGCAGATGCGTCAGGCGATCCTCTACATTCAACAGGTGCTGCACAGCGAAGGCATGACCGCCGTCAAAGATCCTGACATTGACCAGCTCCACTGGGATGCCTACAAATCTCTCCTCGATCAGGGGCAGCTCCAGGAGCGCATCTGCGTCCTATGGCACGCCGGTTCGACACTGCAGTCGGCGCGCCAGGCGCTGGCCCAGATCAACGCCGTTCCTCGCCTGCCCTCCACTCTCGGCGACGACCGCCTGCTCTCCTGCGGCGCCAAAATCTACATCGACGGCTCCGGGGGCGCACGCACCGGCTGGCTCTACGACGATTGGCTGCGAAACGGCAAAACTCCAGACGTCACAAGTTCAGGCGCGGGCAATCGCGGCTATCCGCAAATCGACCCTGCGGTTTATCGAGAAATGGTCCGCCTTTTCCACCAGAACGGCGTCCCAGTTGGCACCCACGCGGTCGGGGACCGCGCCATGGACTTGGTCGTCGATACCTACGCCCTTGTCGAACAGGAGCAGCCCCGCTCTGGCCTGCGCCACAGCATCATCCACGCCAACCTGCCCACTCCGCATGCCCTCGACGTGATGGCTAACCTGCAAAAGAAATACGACGCTGGATATCCGGAAATGCAGCCCGGATTCCTTTGGTGGATCGGCGACATCTATGCGGCCAATTATGGTCCCAAGCGCGGCCAGCGGCTGGAGCCCTTCAGGACCCTGCAATCCCGAGGTCTTCTGTGGTCCGGAGGGTCGGACTACTTCGTCACCCCGGTGGCGGCCCGTTTCGGACTCTGGGCCTCGGTCGTGCGCCAAACTGCCAAAGGTACCTACGGCCTGCAGCCCTTCGGGACGGCCGAAGGCGTGGACATCCACACCGCCCTTCGCAGCTACACCGCCTGGGGTTCGCGTCAGATGTTTCTCGAAGATAAGATCGGTACCCTCGAGGTAGGCAAAAGAGCCGACATTGCGGTGTGGGACCGCGACCTCTACTCCGTCGCCAATGAGCAGATCAAAGACCTGAAATGCCTGATGACGCTGCTCGATGGCGAGGTAATCTACACTTCGCACGACTCATCGGTAACAACAGAAGTCCGCTAACTAACCCGTCGCAGTCCTGGTCAAACGGCCGGCCGGGCAATCACGATGGAGAAGAGTTCGTTGGCTCCCGAGCGATGCGAGTGCGTCGCCAGCGCAGTTGAACTCGCCCGAAATTGCGGGCGATCAGCCGCGTGATAGCTCGTTCACGGCCCGGTCCGCCTGATCTATCGCCGTATCGGTATAGGCGGTCGCCGCGGAGTCGGTGTTGGCAATGGTTATCCTTCCAAAGGGTTTGCGGCCGATCAGGTTGGGGCGCTTGTCTTCGGGCCAGTCGGGATCGAATAGCGGGTTGTACTCGTAACCATAGCCATGCGGCCATCGATTCACGGTGATTGCCTCGATGTCCCGCGCCGGATCGAAGCCCCCGGAGCTTAGAGTACGGGCAAGCTGGTCACGGATTTTCCGCTCGAACGTTTCAAAAGTAGTGGTCAGCAGTTCGTATCTGCCGATTTTGTGCTGCTCCCGGGCTGGCAAGCCGGGCTTGCAGGGAGCCCGACTGAGATGCAATAAGATTGGCTCTTCGGGGCTCGTGGGACTTCGATACTCCCCCATGTTCACTGCCGAGTTGAGGCTAACGTCGGACCAGTAGGAACCCGGCGAAGAGACGCGCTGAATGCCTAGCTTTTGGAATGATGTCCAGTTACGAATGCCCACGCTGGTGTAAACCAGCGGCACTTTGACCAGGTAATGCAAAGCCTGCTTTTGTGCTTCGGGAAGCTCCGGACATAAATAAGGAATCATCATGTTCCAGCATGCCAGCACGCAACCCTTGGCCCGCACTTTAAACAACTGCTTGCCACTCGCATAGAGAACCTCGACTTCCCGGGCAGCGGAAGGCGTTCCGACGTTGCGTGCGCCGACTACCGTGCTGTTCAGGCGAAGTCTTAGCGAGGCATCTTCTCGATCGAGGCGGCTGTAGTCGACTTGCGCGGTGACCACATCTTCTGCGGTGTGGCCCGGCACCGCCTCCGGAATAAGCGCTCTTACAAGTAATCGAGCAATCGAAGCGTTCCCATCAGGAAAGTGAAAACGATACGAACCACCGGTGGCGTATCCAGCCGCCGAATAACTCATGTGCGGCGCGGCACCGGGCTCTAGACCCATGCCCTGAAATCCAGGGAAGCCGAGAGCCCAGCAGTCCAAGGCAGGCTCGGCGTCAATGCCGACTCCCCATTCTCCCTCCGTCCGCCGCTGATAAAACGGAATCACGCCGGGGTCCACCTTCACTACGTTGAGGAGGAAGTCCCGATAGCTCATCTTCGAAAGCCTTGCCTTCTTCTCTGCCGAAGAGAGACCCGGCATGTAGTCCACTCTAGCTTCCTGTATGCGCACGATGTCGCGCCGGACTTCAGGGGAGAGCGGCGTCTTGTTCATGAAGTTCGTCCAGCTGAGCGCTTTCCCTGCTTGGCTTTCAGACACTTCATCGTCCCAGCCGCGTCTCGGCACGCCCACCACCAGCCGATCCTCGCCGAATGTTTCTTTATCGAAGAAGACAGCAGAATCGAGACCCAGAGATCGATAGAGCTTGTGGTCTGTATACCTCGCTTCGAATTGTGGAGGATCAATGCCAAGCTTCTTCAGCAGACCAGCGGCGACCGGACTGTAGGGCGTGGGGCTGTCGATGAGGAGGGTTCCACCGTTCAACAGCTGCAGCCGGCCGCCCAAATGAAACTCGTTTCGCTTCGCGTGACCTCCGAAGTCGTCGTGATTCTCAAGAATGAGAATGCGAGCTGACCTTCCGGTTTTCTCGCGAAAGAAATAAGCGGCGGCCAATCCGCTAATTCCTCCTCCGACAATCACCAGATCGTATGTTTCGCCGCTCTCGACGGGCTTGCCTGCGCTCTCCCAAAAGGTGCCGTCGCGCAAGCTGTGGGCAATCTCGAACGAACCGGGATGGCTGCCGCGCAAGCCTGTCTTGACCGGCGGATCGTATCCGGGTTCGTTCTGCGGCTCCAGGGGATTGGCCACGCCCAA
>Ga0209624_10001883_pt1 | contig 16021 bp, 12 predicted proteins | sample JacPinW_OM2H0_O1_FD_188565 | JGI IMG/M metagenome (GOLD analysis project Ga0209624, IMG submission 188565) | Forest soil microbial communities from Algoma, Ontario, Canada - Jack Pine, Ontario site 1_JW_OM2H0_O1 (SPAdes) (version 2) | ecosystem: Environmental > Terrestrial > Soil > Boreal...
AGCAAGCACGATGCACAAGAGAAGAAGTCCGAAGAAAGAACGCTGAGAAGGCACCATGCGGATCAGTTTATTCGTACCGCAGCGCCTGCACGGGATCGAGTTTGGCTGCCCGGCCCGCCGGATACAATCCAGAAACAAGACTCACTCCGGCAGAGAACAAAATTGCTCCTCCCACCAGCCACCACGGCACGGCCCAGAAATGTTCAGCGGGAAGTGATTGCCGCTTTAAATAGAAGTTAGTGCCGAAATTAATAATTTGACCAATCGCCCAGCCGAGCGCGACTCCGACGAGGCCGCCCAGAATACCCATCGCACCCGCTTCCGCGAAGAAAAGTTTCTTCACGTCTCCGTCGCTTGCGCCGATCGCTTTCATGATCCCGATTTCCCGCCTGCGCTCGAGGATCGCCATCACCAGCGTATTCACGATCCCAATCGAGGCGACCATCAAGGCGAGACTGCCGAAGATTCCGAGAAAAGCGTATAGCACCCCAAAGAATTGCCGGAGACCACGGCTGGCGTCGAGAATCGAAAACGTTGTGAATCCCATTTTCTTGATTGCATCCTCGACCACCTGTACCTGCGAAGGGTTTTTCACGCGCACGCTGATCGACGAATACACCGGCTGATCGCTCGCAGCGCGCGAAATCTCACGCAGATCAGTTGGTTGCATCACATGCAGGCCCTCTGCCAGCTTCAATGGAAGAAACACTTTTGCCCGTGAGGGCCCGCGCATACTCTCCGGATCGAGATCCGAAACGCCCACGATCTTGAGTTTCTGCTCCCGTGAAATCACGGAATACGACGCGCCGGCGGCGTCCGAATCTTTCGAGTCCCTGTCCGGCCTCAGCGGCGTGGGTTGAGCTGGACTCGATGCGCGTTGCGCATAAACCAGGGTGAGCTCTTTCCCCAGCAGCGGTTTTGCCAACTCGGCTACTCCTGGCTCTGGCGCGCCCAGCGCAGGCGTCTTCCCGAGAAGCTCTTCCGCAAACGACTTTTGCAGGACGACTTCCGGCGCTGTATCTGATGTGAAGAAGCTTCCCTGCATCCCTTCGAACGCGTCGTTCGATTGCGCGGACTCCGGAAGGGCAGAAATTATCGTCAGGTGCGGCTTGTCCTCAAAGCGCAATTCCGCCTGGAACCGAATGTCCGGATACGCCTCGCTGACGTTCGGCAGATGCTCGATCTCCACACGCGCTGCTTCGTCAAGCACGCGGCTTTCTCCGGCTGTCGGACCGTTTCGCTCTTCCTCACGACCCATCCCGCGCATTTCGCGTCGTGAGGTCACGACCACCGTATCGAACAGCCCCGACTTCATCAGGCGCCGCGACGCCATCTGCTGCAAGCCGATTCCGAGAGATAGCATCGCCACCAACGAAGCGACTCCGACCGAAATCCCGACGGTTGTCAGCGAATTTCGAAGCAGCGACTCCCGCAGGTTTCGTAAGGCGAGTTCGGTGAGATCAGGAAGTTTCACGATCGACCTCCTCCCGCAGGCTGCGGAGAGTTTGGCCGGTCGTCGACTAATTTCCCGTCCGCGAGAAATATCATCCGCTGCGCGTAGCGCTCAGCGAGAGCCCGCTCGTGCGTCACCATCACGACGGTCATTCCAAGATCGCGATTGAACTGCTGAACCATCTCCATGATTTCAGTGCCGGTGCGGCTGTCGAGATTCCCCGTGGGTTCGTCCGCCAGCAACAGCTTGGGGCGGTTGATCAGCGCCCGCGCCAACGCTGCCCTTTGTTGTTCTCCGCCAGAAAGCTGGCTCGGACGATGATCCATCCGCGCCCGCAACCCCACTCGCTCCAATGCCTCTCGGGCCAAGTTGTCCCGCTTGCCTCGCTCGACTTCGGCAAAGCGCAGAGGCAGTTCCACATTCTCCGCGACCGTCATGCTGGCGATCAGATTGAAAGATTGAAACACCATGCCAACCACGTGCAACCGGTACTTGGCCAGTTCTTCGCGGGAGAGCTTTGCCAGATCGCGATCCTGCACGACAACACTTCCCGAGGTTGGGCTATCCAGCCCGGCGATCAGATTCAACATCGACGACTTACCAGATCCCGAACTGCCTAGCAACGCGACGAACTCCCCCGATCGAACTTCTAACGACACTCCGTCGACGGCGCGGATTAAAGTCTCGCCCATGCGGTAATGACGGCATAAATTGTCGCTATGGATCGCTACGGTGCTAAGCGCGGCGGAAACTGCCGGAACGGTCGTCATGAGTTAACGAATTTCTCCTCGCAGCACGCCTAGGGCGTCGCCGGCTTTGACGTCGCCGCTCTTGCCGCTTCCGCCATTGCCATTCGCCAAAACTGCGTCTCCCTCGCCCGGCGCCAGAAACAGATTCTCTTCGACGCCATGCTGCCGCGTATACAGATCGTAGTAACGACCGCGCGCGGCATAGAGCTGGGCGTGAGTGCCGCGCTCCACAATGCGCCCCTGCTCCATCACCATGATCTGATCGGCTCGCCGGATCGTCGAAAGCCGGTGCGCGATGACAAACGTCGTCCGGCCCTGCATCAAATAGGTCAGACCCTGCTGGATCATTTCTTCGGATTCGGAGTCGAGACTCGACGTTGCCTCATCCAGGATCAGAATGCGCGGCTCGGCAAGGATAGCGCGTGCAATCGAGATTCTTTGCCGCTGTCCGCCCGAGAGCTTCACGCCGCGCTCTCCCACGACTGTGTCGTACTTCTCTACGAATGTTTCGGCAAACTCGTCAACGCGCGCGATCCGGCACGCCCGCATGATTTCTTCTTCAGTTGCATAAGGCCGCGAGAAGGCGACATTCTCGCGAATCGTCCCGTCAAACAAAAACGATTCCTGCAAAACAACGCCCAGCCGTGTGCGAAACGAATTGAGCTGCACCGTGCTTAAGTCCACACCATCGACCCGAATCGTTCCCTTGGTGGGCACGTAAAAAGCGGAGATCAACCCGATCGTCGTCGACTTGCCCGATCCCGAAGATCCGACGAGCGCCGTTACCGTTCCCGGTTCTGAGCGGAATGATATCTCGTGCAGCACTTCGTGCGCGCCGTCATAACTGAAACTCACGTTGTCGAACTCAACCGTCCCGACAATATCCTGAAGCTGCACGGTACGCCGAGGATCCTGATCTTCCGGCCGCTCGCGCATGATTTCCTGCGTGCGTTCTAATCCGGCCAGAGCTTCGGTGATTTGCGTGCCAATCGAAACCACCTGCAAAATCGGCGCGACCAGGAAGACGAGGTACAAGTTGTACGAGATGTATCCGCCGGGCGTCAGAGTGTGTCCAACCATCTGGCGGCCGCCCACATACATCGTTGCTGCGCCAACCAATCCCAGCAGAACGCTGGCGGAAAGGCTCATCAGCGATGTCGCGGTGAGCGTGCGCATGACGTTTTCGAGCAACCGGTGCACGCCAGTGGCGAATGTCTTCTCCTCGCGCTCTTCCGCGTGGTATCCCTTCACGACCCGCACGCCGCCCAGCGATTCTGTAAGCCGTCCGGTGACCTCGGCGTTGATCTTGCCTCGTTCCCGAAAAATAGGACGGATCGTTTTGAACGCACGGCTCAGCACCAGGGCAAAGCAACTCAAGGATCCGACCGCAATCAGCGTCAGCGGCACGCTCGTGCGAAGCAGCAGGACCAGCGCAATGCTGGCGGCAACGATGCCGCCACAGAAATCAACTAGTCCCGTACCCAGCAGATTTCGCACGCCCTCTACGTCGCTCATGATGCGCGACACCAGCGCACCGGTTTTATTCGCATCGTAGAAAGCAACGGGCAGACGGGAGATATGTTTCTGAACTTGCTCGCGCAGTTCAGCGATCAGACGCTGCGCCGCCTTCGACAATAGCTGCGTGAGCGAAAAAGAGGTGACACCTTGGATGAGCGTGGCGAACAAAACCGAGAAGACCAGGGGCCGCAGCATTCCGATCTGGCCCTTAGTGACGACGTTGTCAATCAGGAACTTCGAAGCGTACGGCAGCACGAAGCCCGCGAACTTGTTGATCACCATCAGCAGGAATCCGATGGCAAGCAGTCCGCGCCGAGGGCGCATCAGCTTCCAGACTTCCGGCCAGACAGCCTTTAATCGCTGTATCTTCGGAGGCTTTGCGGCTTCTTTTGGTGGGGAACTCAATCTACTGTTTGACTCCGCCGACCCGGGATTCGCTTCATTATTACTGCATTGTCACACATCCCGGCAGGGCGCGCCGGACGGCCTCATCTGTGACATCCGCCGTCCCTCCGTTGTATGCTCGGGGCGTGTCCCGCCCGTCTCCTCCGGAGCGCTCGCCGACCCTTGGCCTGTTGTTGGGCCTGCTCATTACATTGTCCGCCGTTCTGGCTTATTCCGCTTATATCACTTGGCAGGTGAGCGGCCTGCGCAAACTCCAGACGGAACTGGTGGACCGCAACCGCAAGGATTCGCTGCAGTTGTTGCGCATCCAAAATGATCTCAACCTGCTCGCCGTGGCCATGCGCGACATGGTCAGCAGCGATGAGCCCTATCCTCTGACCGCCTGGTCCGCGCAGTTTCAGCGTATCCGCACCGATCTCGATGATGCCATGCGGTTGGAGGCTGGCTTCGCAACTGCTGGCCGCACGCCCGAGCAGAGCGCATTTTTAAGCAGTTCCTTCACCCAGTTCTGGGACGCCGTCGATCGCGTCTTTTCTCTTGCACGCGATGGCAAAGAGAAAGAAGCTCGAGAGCAGATCCAGCTCTCGCTGCAAGAGCGGCAAGCGGCATTGAGCACCGCGGTCGCTCGCCTGCTCGTGCAGAACAGCGAGAATGAAGAGCAAGCCGGACAACGCATTGTTCGGATCTACGACCGTGTGCGCACGCAGGTCTACGTATTTCTCGCTGCCACGTTGCTCGCCATCATTTTGAATGGGCTTTCTCTGATTCGGTGGAACCGCCAACTGTTCGCCCGTATGGCCGAGATCTCCGAACGCCGCAGTGAACTCGCCCAGAAGCTGATTTCGACCCAGGAATCCACTCTTCGCTACATTTCGCGCGAGCTCCACGACGAGTTTGGACAAATCCTCACAGCCATCGGATCGATGTTGCGCCGTGCCGGAACTCACGCACCCGAAGGTTTATCCCTGAGGGCCGATTTGCAGGAAGTTCTCCAAACCGTGCAGACCACGCTCGAGAGCGTTCGCAGCCTCTCGCAGGCCTTACACCCTGTCATGCTCGATGAGGCGGGACTCGAGAGCACTCTCGACTGGTATATTCCCACCGTGGAAAGGCAAACTGGAATTGCCATATCCTATGAGAAGCAAGGCGAGCCATTTCCAGTCGATGGCGGCGCGGGCGTGCACATTTACCGTATCCTGCAAGAGGGGCTCAACAACGTTGCGCGGCACTCGGAGGCGAAACAGGCGTGGGTGCGTCTGCGTTTCAAGCCTGCAACGCTTGAGTTGGAAATCGAAGATCATGGCGCAGGTATTGTCGAACGTCCCAACCGGCGCGGCATCGGACTGGTGGCCATGCGCGAGCGTTCTGAACTGATGGGCGGACAGATTATTTTTTCTCGCCCCGCGGAGGGCGGAACGTTGGTGCATCTGACGGTACCAAGGGAGAAAGCGGAGTCTTATGGCAAAGAAGATCACAGTGTTGCTCGTGGATGACCACAGCCTGGTTCGTCGAGGTTTTCGGCGACTGCTGGAAGACGAGTCTGACATGGATGTTGTCGGCGAAGCCGGTGACGGAGAAGAATCCATCAGACTGGCGAAAGAACTCCGTCCGCAAGTCGTCGTCATGGATTGCGCGCTGCCTGGTATGAATGGCCTGCAAGCCACGCGGCAGATCATCGAAAACTCCCCAAGCACCGCGGTTCTCATGCTGAGCATGCACTCCGAGAACACCTGGGTTCGTCAGGCGATCGAAGCTGGCGCGAAGGGATACGTTCTCAAAGACGCGATGGATCTCGAACTCAGCGCGGCCATCCGAAAGGTTGCGGCCGGAGAAACAGTCTTCGATCCGAAAGTCGAACAGCGCGCCGCGCTTAAGGGAGAGCGCAACGCTGCTCTCACGCAGCGCGAGCTGGAAGTTTTGCAGATGATCGTCGATGGCAAGTCGAATAAAGAAATTGCGACCGTGCTCGACCTCAGCGCCAATACGGTCGCCGTTCATCGCGCCAACATCATGAACACTCTGGGTATTCACAAGACTGCTGAGCTAGTTGTGTATGCCATTCGCGCTGGGCTGGTGAACGTTCCGTGAATCGCCGGTCTTTCCTTGAAGGAATGGCCGGACTCGCAACATGGCCACAGTTGTCCCGCGTGCAGGCGCTGGCGTCGCAGGCCGGAGCAGCCAACCTCGGCTTTCGTTTTACCGATGTCACCACTCCCTGCGGAATTCAGTTTCAGCACAACAGCGGAGCCTTCGGCGGGAAATTTCTGCCCGAAACTCTTGGTTCCGGTTGTGCTTTCCTTGACTATGACCGCGACGGCTGGCAAGACATTCTGCTGATCAATGGGGCAGACTGGCCCGGGCATAAAAAGAACCGCACCACCCTTCGCCTCTACCACAACAACGGCAACGGCACCTTTACGGACGTCACAACCCGCGCTGGCCTTGACGTCGAACTCTACGGCATGGGCGTCGCCGTCGGCGATTACAACAACGACGGCTTCCCCGACATCCTGATCACCTGTGTCGGGCAGAATCGACTTTTCCGCAATACCGGCAAGGGCACCTTCGTCGACGTCACCACTGCGGCAGGCCTTGGCAAGCGCGAGGGATTCAGCACGTCAGCTCTCTGGTTCGACTACGATCGCGACGGTCTGCTCGATCTTTTCGTCTGCAACTACGTGAAGTGGTCGCCTGACCACGATGTCTTCTGCAGTCTCGACGGAAAGCACAAATCGTATTGCACTCCCGAGGCTTACCGCGGAGCCACGTGCTGGCTCTTTCATAATCGCGGGGACGGAACGTTTGAAGATGTCACTGCAGCCAGCGGAATCTTCGACAGCAGCTCCAAGTCGCTCGGCGTTGCCTTGTTCGAAGAAAATCATGACGGCTGGCCCGATCTGCTGGTCGCCAACGACACGCAGCCGAACAAGCTCTACCGCAACCAGCACAATGGCACCTTCAAGGATGCCGCAGTCGAAGCCGGCATCGCATTCAGCAGCGAAGGTAAAGCACGCGCCGGTATGGGCGTCGATGTGGCCGACTTCGATAACTCAGGCTCGCCCGGCGTCGCCATCACGAATTTCGATAACGAAATGATTGGTCTCTACCGTCTGAGCGGAAAGAATTTCGAGGACATCGCGCCGCAATCGGGAGTTGGCATCGCGTCCCGAAATAGCTTGGGATTCGGTTGCGCGTTTCTCGACGTCAACCTCGATGGCTGGCTCGATTTCGCAGTCGCTAACGGGCACATCGACGAAACCGTCCGCAACATTCGCGGCAACGTGGGATACGCGCAGCCGCCTCAGCTTTTTCTGAATACTGGGAAAGGAAATTTCCACGATGTCGCCGCCGATGTTGGCGGAAGTTTCGACCAGCCCAAAGTTGGACGCGGCCTCGCTTATGGAGACTTCGATCGCGACGGCGATCTCGACCTCCTCATCACAACCAACAATGGGCCAGCCTACCTCTATCGCAACGACCAGCTTGCGGGCAATCGGAGCATTCGTTTTCGTCTGGTCGGAACGAAATCCAACCGCGATGCGATCGGCGCCAGAGTACGAGTTTTTGCCGGTGGGCTTACGCAGTCTCGTTTGGTGAAAGGTGGCTCCAGCTATCTATCCCAGTCAGAGCTTCCGGTGACATTCGGGTTGGAAAAACACGATCGCATCGAACGCGTCGTCATTGATTGGCCGAGCGGACGCTCTGAGGAATTCAAGAATCTGTCTGCGGGTCGCGTCTACGAATGCACGGAAGGCAAGGGAATCGTTCCGCAGAACGGATATTAGCGCGAGTTCGCTGTACTTTTCACCACGCTGCCTGCTGCCACAAGGTCGATCTCCACCGAATCATTCACTTTCAGGAATAACGTGCTCGGATTCTTCATGCCCCACTTCTCGTACGGAATCGTGAAGTGAACGATTGCGGTCCAGTGATCGGCGGATGTCTCGACTTGCACCGGCACCGTAATCTCACGGTCGGCCCCGTGAATGCTGAACATGCCATGCACCATCACCGAAGATTTTCCCTGGGATGCTACCGAGCCTTCGATGTGATCGGGCCGAAACGCAATCTCCGGATAGCGCTCGCTCTCCAAAACTTCTTTATGCATTTTGCGGTCGCGCATCCCGCTGCCGCTGTCGCCGCTGCCGGTGTCGACCACAATCGAGCCCGTGATTTTCCCCGTCGGTTCGATCTGCAGCTCTCCATGCTTAAGCTTGAAAGTCCCATGGACAGTGTGGAGCACGTCTCCCAACGTGAAGCTGACTTTCGTCTGCGCCGGATCAAGCTGGAACGCCGTGTCTTGTGCGGCCGCCACGCTGAAACTCGCGACCAGTACACACAATGCCACGAGCGCGTTCATCCTGAGGTCCTGATATCTCTTGCTCATCGTCTAAGCTGTCAGCAGCCCCCATCCGAGAGTTAAGCCATCGACAGCCAAATGCAAGGGAGACAGGACTCCCATATGCAGGCTCAGCAGGCGTTTGAACACATAGGGGCGCTTCTGGAAGGCTTGCAGCGTGCGGCGTTGCAGTTTGGGGCGTCCGTCGAGAAGAAGCATCAACCGCGCCATCAGCAAAGGACGCAACGCCAGCTTCCGGTGTTCACGTTCGTATCGCGCTAAGTCTCCGCGCTCGAGACAATCTGCTAGCACCATCGCCTGGCTGAACGCGAGACAAAGTCCTTCTCCCGTGATTGCATCGACTGTGCCCGAGGCATCGCCAATCAGCGCGACATTCTCCCGCGTCACTCGTCTTAACTTGCAGGTTGCCGTAAGCGATCCTTTTTCGGAGGAACCGGCTTCGACGCCCAGCAATCGTTCCCGCAACTCCGGGAAAAGTTCCAGCCCTTCTTCCAGGCGCAACTTGGGATTGCGCGAGATCAGTGCCACACACACCTGATCTTTCGCTACTGGCGTCACGTAAATCTCTCCGTGCGGTCCCCAATACAGTTCCATGCGATCGGTCCAGGGCGCAATCCGATAATGCTTCCGAAACGCGTAGCGGCAGTCTCGGCTCCGAAATTCCTCCAGCCCGGCCCATCGCCGTACTCGCGAAATGCCGCCGTCCGCACCGATGATCCATCGGGCTTTCACCACCCGATCGCTCAGGTGGACCCCATCTTCCGAAATGCCCGTCACCGGAGTACGCCACAAGAAAGCGATGCCCAGGCTCTCAGCGCGCTCCGCGATCAACTGGTGAAGCACGGTGCGTCGCACGCCTCGTCCCGACGCTCCATTAGGGAATGCCGCATCGACTGCGAGCCCGTCGGTCAGGAAGCGAAGTCCTCTGAAGGGATACGAATCCTCCGCCGGAACTGTCACTCCTAAATTTTCGAGCGCCGCCAGGCCATCCGGCATCATCCCTTCGCCGCAAGGTTTGTCGATCGGCCCTTGCGCGCCATCGGCCACCACTACGCGGAATCCTTTCTGCCTAGCGGCAATCGCAGCCGCTAGTCCTGCAGGCCCGCCCCCAATTACAAAAACATCGGTCGAATTCAGCAACCCCACCTCACCATCGCAGAAGTACAAGCTCCGAACAGAACCCCGGTCCCATCGCCGCCAAAATGCCTAATGTTCCGGGCTCGGGACGCCGGTTCCTCATCACGTCTTCCAGCACCACCAGCACAGAAGCCGAAGACAGATTTCCAACTTTCTTCAGACAATCCCATGACGCGTCGAGCTGGCCATCGTTCAACTCGAGAGCGGCCGCGGTCGCTTCCAGAACCTTCGGCCCTCCCGTATGCAAGACCCAGCTGCCGATGTCGCTTCGCTTGTGTCCTTGCTCGGCCAGGAACGCATCCACGTCATGGCCAAGATTCTCACGAATGAGCACCGGCACCTCCGGTGACAGCGTGATGCGAAATCCCTTTTCGCTCACCTTCCATCCCATCATCTCTTCGGTGTCAGGATAGAAGATCGATTTCGTCGCGACAATTTCAGGTCCGTTCGCATTCAAGTCGTCGCCTGTCACGATTACGGCGGCCGAGCCATCCGCAAACAGTCCAGAAGAAATCAGATTCGCAACGGACAAGTCTTCCCGCTGGATGGTCAGCGAGCAAAGCTCAACCGACACCAGCGCAGCCACCTGTTTGGGATAAGCACGCACATAGTCCGCTGCACGCGCGATCCCCGCCGCTCCCGCGACGCAGCCCAACCCAAAAATCGGCAGGCGCCGGATATTGGGCGACAAGCCCATGCGGTTGATCAGCAACGCGTCGATCGATGGACTCGAGATGCCTGTGACCGAAGTGAAAAACAGCGCGCCTATTTCGCGCACCCCGAGCCCCGCATGATGCAAAGCCCGGCACAGCGCTTGTTCTCCAAGTTCCTGCGCCACTTCAATCCAGACGTCGTTGGCCTGCCCCCAGGTGTTGAGTTTGTAATACTTCTCCGGCTCCATCGCCAGATGGCGGCCCTCCACGGCGACATTCCTGTGCAACCGCGCCAGCATTTGCGGGTTCCGCAGTTGGTCGCCCCAATACTCTTGGAGCTTTTCGAGAAGAACTTTTTGAGGGTAGTAATTCTTAGGAAACGCGCTCGCAGCGCTGGCGATTTTCATTTGGTATTGGATCCCAGTCCAGGCACGGAGTCAGCGCCACTTCCTGCCGGACATCGTGAATAACAAATTAGATGTCTGGGCGCTGTTTGCGGTTGTACTTACGCAAATCGTGCCTTCGAAGTGTATTGTCCCAATGGCACCAGTTGAGGGTTGTCATCCAGGTGTCAAAATATTGGATGGGGAATAATACCGTTTCTAGCTGCGGAAAGCTCGTCGCGCCAATCCAATGGCTTCGGACCAGAAGGCGCCCGGCGAGTGCGCAAGCTCGACCACGCTGCGGATTGCGCCCACAAGGCATCGAGTTGCCCGTCGGTCACGACCAGGGAGGTGCGACCTTTAAGACCATAAAATTGTTTCCGCAAACCTGGGTGAGGAATCCTGAGTCTCGAAAAAGCCGCATCACGAGAATTTGTCCGAACATATTCCTGCGCGCACCGCTCCGAATGTTTCATACGGAATGCGCAGTCTCAACTGTCGCGGAGCCTGAAATACGATTCCCATCAGCAATCCCATTCCGCGGACTTCCTTTACCATCGCGAATCAGCCAGGGCTTCGTCGAGCCGCTCACGCAAGTAATTGCCCGCGTCGATCGAACGTTGGCCGAGTTCTTCGCGCTCGAGAACTTCCAGCGTCGCCAGTGCGGCGCTCATCGCCAGGCGGTTTTCGCTGAACGTCGATGTATGTACAAATGCGCGCGGGAAACGTCGAGTAGACCGAATCGCATCCGCATTCGACATGAGGACCCGGACAGAATGAAGTCCCTATGGTGTTAGCACGATCGAAGTAGGGTTGGCCGGCACTGTGTATGTTGAGACCGCTGTCAGAGTCCCGCTGCTGCCGTCCAGACTGAACGACTCCACTGCCGGGCTCTGCTGGTTGCCGACGAACAGATATTTTCCGTTCGGGTCGGTCGCAATAAAGCTGGGCTGCGGTCCAGTACCAAACGGCGAAGTAGTCAGCAGCGTCAGCGATCCGTCGGACCCGATCGAATAACCGGCTACGTTCGACGATCCTTGGTTCGCTACGAACAAGTACTTGCCCGAATTGTCGATCAACAAGGACACCGGCCCAGAATACGATTCGCCGATCGGAGAGTTGGCGAGAGGTGTCAAGGATCCATCCGGATTGATTGTGAATTCGGAGATGGAGTTGTCGACCTTGTTCGCGGTGTACAAAAATCCGCCGTTCGGCGTGATGGCCAGGCCTAAGGGATTGTTCCCGGTGACGTATGGAGATCCCGCAATCGGAGTCGAACTGAGTACGCCGTTCGTGACCGTAAAGGCCTGAATCGCCCCGGGCAAACCAATCCCCGTGACGTAAAGAACGCCGCCCGACGGGGATAGTTTCATGTTCATTGCACTCATTCCGATCTGGTAGGTCCCAATCGCCGTCAAGGCTCCGGTGCTCGAACTGATCGAATAGGTCGAAATGTTGTAGGACCCCGAGTTAGCCGCATACAGATAGGCTCCGGCCGAATCCATGACTAGCAGGGTCGGTGCCGTTCCGGCTAGCGTGCGTGGGGTGATCTCCTGCAACCCGCCGGTCGAGGAGATTGTGAACAGAGAGATGTCTCCCTCGCCGGAGTTTGCCGCGTACATGTACTTCTTTGACGGATGGATGACTAGCGACTCAACGGCTCCTCCCGCGGTGATCGGGCTGCCGGCCAGCTGAGTTAGTGCGCCGGAGTTCGGGTCTTCTCGATACGCCACAATTTCACCGGCCGCGCCTCCGGGAATAGCCGCATACAGGTACCGGTTAGCGGTCGTGCTGCAACTTACACATATGGCTATGCTCGCGCAAACAAAGAACAAAGCCGCTGCTTTCTTTAGCATCCGTGACTCCTCAAGGAATTTTGTCGAAAAACGAAAGTCGGGAATTCGCCAGTCCAACCGTTAAATTATCTGGACAAAAGGTCGCATCAGGCGGTTCGAATCGCGACCCCTATCATACGGGACAAGCGCTTCCTCGCGCAGCAGCAGCTTCATTGCTCTGCGATGCAGGAGCGCTTCCATCAGGTTGCATCGAAAGGCCAACCGGCCTGTCCGCCCACGCGAACGGCCTGTCCACAGCCCTACATCATAGTCCCACGGATCGATCGCCAGAACCCCGGGAACCTCCGCTAGTGGGCTGGGCTGGTGCGCGGTGTTCCCGGAGCCGCCGTCTCCGGCAGTCCCTCATCGGCTCCGCCACGCAGGAACAATCTCACCCGGTCGAGATACACATACACAACCGGCGTAGTAAAGAGCGTGAGCATCTGGCTGACGATCAGGCCGCCCACAATTGTGATACCCAGCGGACGGTGCAGTTCCGAACCGGTGCCCGTCCCGAGAGCCAACGGCAGGCCACCCAGAAGAGCGGCCATCGTAGTCATCATGATCGGACGGAATCGCAGTACGCATGCCTCATAGATCGCTTCCGCGGGCTTCTTTCCCTGGCCTCTTTCCACTTCGAGCGCCACATCGATCATCATGATCGCATTCTTCTTCACCAACCCAATCAGAAGGATGATCCCGATCATCCCTATGACGTTGAGCTCATTGTGAGTCAGAAGCAGCGCCAGCAGCGCGCCTACGCCCGCCGACGGCAACGTCGACAGAATCGTGATGGGATGAATATAGCTCTCATAAAGCATCCCGAGCACGACATACACGGCCACCACGGCCGTAATAATCAGAATTCCCTGGCTCGAGAGCGAATCCTGAAATGCCGCCGCGGTTCCCTGAAAGCTTGCGCCGATGGTCGGCGGAAAGCCGATGCTGCGCTCCGCTGTTTCGATCGCCTGGGTAGCTTCGCCCAGCGATACGCCGGGCGCCAGATTGAATGAAATCGTCACCGACGGAACTTGTCCCTGGTGATTAACTGCCAGCGGCGTGTTCGACGGTTCGTAATGCGTGAAAGCAGCCAGCGGGATGGGCGTTCCTGCCGTCGATCTCAGGTAAATGTTCTGCAACGCCTCCGGCGTCTGCTGGAACTGCGGGGCAACTTCCATCACTACGTGATACTGGTTCAGCGGCCGGTACATCGTCGAAACCTGCCTCTGCCCGAACGCGTCATAGAGCGCGTTATCCAGCGTCTCTGGAGTGATTCCCAGCCGGCTCGCCGTATCGCGGTCGATCACCAGCTTCGCCTGCAGACCCTTGTCCTGTTGGTCCGAGTTTGTATCCGTCAGTTCCTTAAGCCCTTTCAATTTCTGCAACAGCCGCGGGGACCAGTTATTCAGGTCGTCGAGATTCGAACTTTGCAACGTGTACTGATACTGCGCGTTGCCGAATCGGCCGCCAATCGTCAGGTCCTGCGCCGATTGCAGAATCAGCGTTGCTCCGGGCACCACCGCAAGCTTGCCGCGCAAACGGTTGATCACATCGTCGGCGGTCACATTCTTACAGGTCTGCCAGAAATGTTCCTTCTTGCACTGTCCGCGATCCTCCAGCGGCTTCAGCATCATGAAGAATCGTCCCTGGTTGAGCGCGGTATTTCCTCCCGCGAAGCCCACCACCGAATCAACTGCCGGATCCTTCATCACGATATCGACGTAACGCTGCATCTTGTCGCTCATCGATTGAAACGAGATGTCCTGCTGAGCCATCACGGCTCCCATGATGCGTCCGGTATCCTGCTGCGGGAAGAAGCCCTTGGGAACCTTGAAATAGAGGAAGATACTCAACGCTGCCACCAGAATCGTTACCAGCAGTGTGATCGGCTGATTCCGAAGCACCCACCTCAGCGCGTGGGTGTACGTGTTGAGCATCCCGTCGAAGAACCACTCGCTCCAGCGGTAAAAGATGTTGTGCTTTTCCGTCTTTGCCGGACGCAGGAACTTCGCGCACATCGTCGGCGTCGTCGTCAGCGATACCAGCAACGACACGCCGATGGCGATGCTGAGCGTAACTGCAAATTCGCGGAACAGACGGCCTACGATTCCGCCCATCATCAGTAGCGGAATAAACACGGCTACCAACGACACGCTCATCGAGACGACTGTGAAGCCAATCTCGGCCGCTCCCTTGAATGCCGCCTGAACCGCGCCCATCCCGTGCTCCACGTAGCGCGTGATGTTTTCCAGTACGACGATCGCGTCATCGACAACGAACCCGGTCGAAATAGCCAGCGCCATCAAAGACAGGTTGTCCAGGCTATATCCCAGCAGATACATCCCGCCGAACGTACCCACCAGCGACAACGGCACCGCAATGCTTGGGATGATCGTTGCCCGCACGGTGCGCAGAAACGCAAACACAACCAGGATCACTAGGATGACGGAGATGATCAGCGTCGTCTCAATATCTTTGACCGACGCCCGTACCGTCACTGTGCGATCCATCGCGATCGACAAATTGATCGCTGGAGAAATCGACGACTGCAAGAACGGCATCAGTGTCCGCACTCGGTCGACTGTCTCAATAATGTTGGCGCCCGGTTGCCGGAACACGATAATCAGAACACTCGGCTTGCCATTGGCCAGTCCGATGTTACGGCGATCGGATACTGAATCCTCAACATCCGCCACATCGCCCAGCCGCACCGGCGCTCCGTTGTTCGACGACACAATTAGCGGACGGTATTGATCCGCAGTAAAGAGCTGATCGGTATCGTCGAAAACGTAGGTTCTCGATCCGTCCTTCACCTCGCCTTTGGCCGTATTCGCGTTCGCGGCATTCAGCGCGTTCCGTACTGTGTCGAGACCGACGCCCATCTTGTTGAGCAGTGTCGGATTGACTTCTGCACGCACCGCCGGCTGCGCCGCCCCTCCCACGAACACCTGCCCGACTCCGTCCACTTGGGCCAGCTTCTGCGCAAGGATGGAGTCGGCGGCGTCATACATCTGCGGCACCGTCATCGTGTCCGACGTCAGCGCCAGAATCAGAATAGGTGCGTCCGCCGGATTCGCCTTGCGATACGACGGATTGCTCGGCAAGTTTGCTGGCAGCTGGCTTCGCGCCGCGTTGATGGCGGCTTGCACGTCTCGCGCCGCCGCATCGATGTTCCGGTTCAGATCAAATTGCAGCGTGATGCTCGTCGTACCCAGTTGGCTCGACGAAGTCATCTGGTTGACCGCCGCAATGCGCCCGAACTGCCGCTCCAGTGGCGTCGCTACCGCCGATGCCATCGTCTGCGGGTCGGCCCCAGGCAATCCTGCGCCAACGCCGATCACCGGGAAATCCACCCTGGGCAGGGAAGCTACGGGTAGGAAATTGAACGCAAGAATTCCCGAGAGCAGCAACGCCGCTGCCAGCAGCGAGGTGCCGATCGGACGCCGGATAAATGGAGCCGAAATACTCATCGTCTTAGTCTGCGGACATGGGCTCGTCTTGCGGAATCGGGTTGCCGATGCTGTATCG
>Ga0209624_10001884_pt1 | contig 16004 bp, 15 predicted proteins | sample JacPinW_OM2H0_O1_FD_188565 | JGI IMG/M metagenome (GOLD analysis project Ga0209624, IMG submission 188565) | Forest soil microbial communities from Algoma, Ontario, Canada - Jack Pine, Ontario site 1_JW_OM2H0_O1 (SPAdes) (version 2) | ecosystem: Environmental > Terrestrial > Soil > Boreal...
GCCATCGCTGCGTGTCATGCGCGAGCGCGTTTGCCCGCGGAGACAGACTGGACGCGCATCGTCGCGCTCTATGAGGAGCTCGGTCAGCTCACGCCGTCACCCATCGTGGAGCTGAATCGCGCTGTCGCAGTCGCCATGGCGTTCGGTCCGGCGGCAGGCCTCCAAATCATCGACACGCTCGTCTCCGAGCCGTCGCTCAAGGCCTACCACCTTTTGCCCAGCGTCCGCGGTGATTTTCTTTTCAAGCTCGGCCGCTTCGCGGAAGCCCAAGCGGAGTTCGAGCGCGCCGCATCGATCACCCGCAACGCCCGCGAACGCGACTTCCTGCTCAACCGCGCCCAAGCCTGCGCAACAGAACATCCGAAGTCCGGTCGAAGCTGAAGAAAGTCGGCCTCCTGTTCCCCAGCCGCTTGACGATGACCGGCCAAGCGTAAATCGGCGTTATAATCTCGCATCGACGTCAATGCGCAGGGCAAACAACTTTAGATACATCGCAGTCGCGCTTCTCGCATTATCTGTCACTGCGCCGGCGGTTCGTGCGCAGGTGTCGAATAGCAACGTGACGCCCGACTGGTGCAAGAGTCTGCCCCGCCCGCAATACAAGACGCTCGAACGCATTCCGTCCGGCGATCCTTGGTTCGAAGTTTACAAAGTCGCACCGGGAGTTTTTGCAATTTACGAGCCGCATCAATTCGAGGAAGTAATCTCGTTTCTGATTCTCGGAGATAAGCGCGCAGTTCTTTTCGATACCGGCCTCGGCATCGGTGACATCAAGAAAGTGGTTCAGACGCTCACGCCCTTGCCAATCACAGTGTTGAATTCGCACACGCACAACGATCACGTCGGTGACAACTGGCAATTCGACGAAATTTACGGCATGGACATCGACTTCACGCGCACCAATGCGAAGGGATCCACCGCCGACGCGCAAGACGAGCTAGCCCCCGGCTCGGTTTGCGGTCAACTCCCCGCCGGATTTGACGCGAAGTCCTACGCCACACGCCCTTTTAAAATTACTCACTTGATTCACGATGGCGACACCATCGATCTCGGCGGCCGAACATTGCAAATAATCTCGACGCCCGGCCACACGCCCGATGAGATTTGCCTGCTGGACCAAAAGAATGGTTTGCTATTCACCGGAGATAATTACTACGACGCGCCAATCTGGCTCTACCGCCCCGAAACCGATCTAGACGCTTACGTCCATTCCATCGAGCGAATCGCGGCTCTCGCGCCTCAACTTCACCTGCTCCTACCCTCCCACAACGTCCCGGTGGCCGATCCTTCACGTTTGCCAAAGTTGTTAACCGCGATCAGAAAAGTTCGCGGGGAAACAGTGCAAGCTTTTTCGGTGGGCAACGGCAAAGTCACCTACAGCGTTGACGGGTTCGTCTTCCTGATGGCAGTGCCGGATTAAGCAGTATGTATCTGTAGGGGCGCATCATGCTGCGCCCGCTCTGAGCGATGGCTCCACAATGCTTCGGGCGGGATCGCCAGTGGTCCGCGCGGCACCAGCGTTCGGACTTTGCGCAATTGGAACTCGCGCGAGTGCCGCACCTTTTAGTGTTTTTTTCTATTTGCAAATGATGGATTTTGACTCCACGCTTGAATCTTTCTCTATAGCTTCCAACGACGCGGGGAAATTTTCTTCAGCGTGAGAAAACTGCGCCGTGTGGCGCGCCGGTTCCCTTCCAGCCTTGCGGCCAATCGCGTTCAGCAAAACTGAAACCCGTCTTTCCGTCCACACCACGAAACGCATCATCGAAGCTGAGAGCGCCGGTCGCCTGATCCAGCTTCAGCAAATAGAGCCGGTCCGGCGCCGTCCCAGACGTCGCCACCAGACGCTGCGTCTTCGCTCCCCAACCTGTCCAATGCGGGAAGTAAACATCGCTCAGTTTTAGCCGCGACACTTCCACCGGCTTGGCGGCGTTCGATATGTCCAGCACAATCAAACCGTGAATCGCCGGCACGCTTTGCACCAAATAATGCCCCACGATCGTCGGCACACCACACCAGTCCCCCGGAAACATATAAACAACCTTGGATTTGGGTTCGTTTGTATCTATGGCGGTGATGCGTTCTAATCCGCAGCCCAGCGTTTGAATTAGAACCGAGCCATCCGGAGCAACCCGCGCCTCTTCCGGACTGATCTGCGCGTAGCGATTTTCTCCCACATCCAGATATGCCGTCTTCAGCAGCTTTAAATCGGAAAGACGCAACACCTGGTACGTCACGCCGCTAAAAATATCGTCCAGGTGCATGGAAGAGTTCGTCAAAACAATGCGGTCGATGTCCGGAAGTACCGCCAGGCTGTATGGCATTAACAACGCATCCGCAAACGCTGGGTCCGCATTGCTTGCCGACCGAATCACCTTGCCTTGGTCGTCAATTTCCACCAAGCCGCCGGACACTTCGCTCTGTCCGTCGCTCTCGCCGTGATGCGCGTGCTGAAAAGCCGCCAGCACATTGCCGTTCGGCAGCCGCACATAAGAATGTGGATGCATATAGCCGGCCATATCGGTAAACGACGTCACCGTCTTCGGATGCAACGGATCGCGCACATCAAAAATAAAGGTGCGGCCCGCATCATGATCGTTTGCAAAGAGCATTCCGCTGGCGGGCATGGTGTATTCAGTGTGATGGACGCGCTTGGTCTGTTGATCAGTCGCCAGCGTCGTCACCAAACGCCCGTAGGAAGCCGACGAGGGATCGGCGTCAATCACCGCCAGAAAGTCGTTGCCCCTGTGGTCCGCATCGCCAGCCCAGACAAAAAGATAGTCGTCTGCCCCCGTAGTTTTGTGGTCCTGAGACTGCATTGAAACCGCGCCAATGCAAAATATCAGCGCCAGCACAAAAACAAATCGTGGCATAGATACCTCTGTCTTCAAGAATTGGATTCGTTGATAACGCGAAAGCGTATCAGACTTGATAGCAGCAGTACAGATTCGCTCCTGCTTGTAGCCGCGCCGCCGGTCAAGTATTCTTCCCAATTCCCTATGCCCACCAAACGAATGCCGAATTTGCCGGGAGCCACCGATCGCCGCATCGACGCGCTGCTCACCCTCCTCGCCGAAAACTCCACCATCGTCATCAGCGGAGAGAAAATCGCAAAAGAAATTGGAGTGACGCGCCAGCAAGTTTGGCGCTGGGTTCAGAAAATGCGCGAGCTCGGCGTGAAAGTAAAAGGCCACGCCCGCACCGGCTACCACATCGAACGCGCCCCAGATATTTTGGCGCCGCAGCTCCTGAGCCACCGATTGTTCGGCACGCCATTCGGGCGCCGCATCTATCACTATTTCAAAATTGACTCCACGAATAGCGTCGCGATGCAGCTCGGCGAGCGCGGCGAACCCCACGGCGCCATCGTCTTAGCTGAAGAACAAACCGCAGGCCGCGGACGCGCCGGCCGCAAATGGATTTCAGAAAAGTCCGCTGGAATTAGTTGCAGCATTCTGCTGCGCCCACCAATCCCGCCGGCGCATGCGCCGCTTCTAACTCTGGTCGCGGGCCTAGCCGCACGCGATGCCGCTGCCGAAGAATTGGACGTCCTCCCCGACATTCGCTGGCCCAACGATTTGCTCGTACGCGGCCGGAAATTCTGCGGCATCCTGACGGAGATGCACGCCGAGCCCGACCGCATGCATTACGCCGTGGTGGGAATCGGCATCAACGTCAACCAGACAAAAATGCCCACGGAACTCGCCGACAACGCCACATCTCTGCGCCTGGAAACCGGCAAAGTCCATTCGCGTCTGGAAGTCCTGATTCGCTTGCTGCGCCACTTCGACCGCTATTACAATGAATTTATCGCGGAAGGGGCTGCGCCGATTCTGCGCCGCTTTGCCGAAGTCTCCAGCTATTTTCAAGGGAAACGCGTGCGCATCACTACTCCCATCGAAGTGTTCACCGGCACCACGGCGGGTCTGGAGCCCAGCGGCGTTCTGCGCGTGATGCGCGATGATGGCGGCGGAATTGAGTCCGTGCTCTCCGGTGACGTTGCGGAGGCCTCCTGATGCTTCTCGCACTCGATGTCGGCAATACGAACACGGTTCTGGGCGTCTTCCGCTCCAAGGAACTTGTCGCCAACTGGCGCTTAACCACAGCGCGCGATCAAACCATCGACGAATACGGCATCCTCTGCCGCGAACTCTTTACTCTGGCCGGACTCGATCCGCGCGAAATCGGCGGAGTAATCATCAGCTCGGTTGTTCCCCCGCTGAATTCCACGCTGACAGGCATGGCGGAGCGCTACTTCGGCAAGAAAGCCCTCTTCGTCGAGCCCGGGATTAAAACGGGCATGCCAGTTCACTACGATAATCCCCAGGAAGTCGGCGCTGATCGCATTGTAAATAGCGTCGCGGCCTTCGAGAAATACGGCGGCCCGTGCATCATCGTCGATTTCGGTACCGCGATTAATTTCGACGCGGTTTCCGCGCGCGGCGAATACATGGGGGGAGTGCTGGCGCCCGGCATCGGAATCTCTGCCGAAGCTCTGTTCGCTCGCGCAGCCCGTCTCTTCCGCGTCGAAATCAAAGATCCAGGAAAAATCATCGGGACAAACACGGCCGCATCGATGCAGGCTGGCCTTTTTTACGGATACACCGATCTGGTTGACGGCATTTTGGAGCGCATGAAGAAGCAAATGGGCGCGAAAACAAAAGTTATCGCCACAGGCGGGCAAGCGCCGTTAATCGGGACTGCATCCAAGCACATCGAAACCATTGACGAATTTCTGACGTTGGAAGGCCTGCGCATCATCTGGGAACGAAACCAGGATACCGCGCAAGCGTCAGGCAAAACGCCAAAGCTGGTGGCCGTTCCGCCGCGCCCAAAGAATTAAGAATCTATCGCGGTACTGAGAAATATTTTCGGCGCGAAAACAAGTTCCACAGAAAACAGAAACTCAACGCGATGGAATCCTTTAACTATTTTAACTATTTCACCGAAATCGAAGATTATTTCTGGCGCAAACGCGGCGCGCACCTGCTCGTCTCACCCCTGGATTGGGCCATCGTGGAAACCTGGCAGAAAGCCGGAATACCTCTGGGAGCCGTACTGAAGGGGATCGACCGCGCCTTCGAGAGCTGGCAGCGATCCCGCCGCGCCGCTGGTGGACGCCAACTGAAAAGCCTGGCTTACTGCGTTGACTCCGTCCTGGACGCCGCGGCGGAGGCTTCCGAGGCCGCGGTGGGCACTGGACCGGAAATAAAATCGTCGAAGACTGCGGAGCCTTTTTCGCGCGACGAGCTAAAAAAGTATCTCCAACGCAATGCGGCGCGTCTGCGTGCAGCATCAACAAAGCTGCGCGAAGCGGCGGATAAAAATGGTGCGGCTGCTCCAGCGCTCGCGGCTCGTCTCGAAGATACTGCGAAGCGCGTCGACGAAGCCTCGCCGCTCCTTGATTTACCCGGCGCGCTCGACCTCGAAGATCTCGAACGACGCTTGACTGTACTTGAAGAAAAGCTTTCTGCTGCGCTTTCGGCGGACGCGGACGAAGAAGCGCTGCTTTCGGTGCGCCGCGAAATGGATCGCTCGCTGGCGCCTTACCGGCGTAAGATGTCCGCAGAACAATTGGCGCAGCTCGAACGGCAATACATTCAGAAGCGGCTTTTCGAACATTTCAACGTGCCACGCCTGAGTTTGTTTTATTTGACCTAACGCCCGATATCAGTTGCGCGCGCGAAACGGAAGCACCCACTATCATTCATGCCACCAATGGACGTCACAATCGAAAAACTGATTTACGGCGGAGATGGCCTGGCGCACCACGACGGCTCGACCGTCTTTATACCGTTTGTTTTGCCGGCCGAGCGCGTGGCGGCGGTGCCCGTCGAACAGAAAAAGAAATTCGTGCGTGCGCGTGTAGAGCAATTACTCGAACCCTCGCCGCAACGCACTCTGCCACCGTGCCCTCATTTCGGCATTTGCGGCGGCTGCAACTATCAGCACATTCCTTACGAAGCTCAGGTGCAATACAAGACAGAAATTCTACGCGAGACGTTGCGGCGCATGGGACGAATCGACTGGTCTGGCGATATCAAAGCTCATGCGTCGCCGCCCTGGGGCTACCGCAATCGCGCGCAGTGGAAAGTTCGTCCACCAACCGAGGCGACTTCTAGCAGCGATGGCTCGGCTCAAGCGGCTCCGCGCTCGTCCGGTAAAACGATAGCGAAACTCGACATCGGATACTTTCGCGCAAATTCCACTGCGCTGTGCGCGGTCGAAGATTGCGCCATTCTGTCGCCGCTGCTTCTGAAAACATTGCTTGCACTTCGAGAAGCTCTCGCGGAGGGTGTACTTCCACGCGAGCTTCGGGAAATCGAGGCATTCAGCAATGAAGGTGCCAACGTAACGGCCGCACCGGATGGCGCGAAACTATTGCTCACGGCTAATTTCGCCGGCTTCCCCTCTCGCATCGCCGAACACGCTGAAACCATTCGTCGCGTCGTGCCGGAGGCCGCAAGTATTTTGTTTCACGATCCCAGTCACGACCGCATGGAACTCTTCGGCCCGGGATTTTTGGAAACCGAGGCAGCCGGCACGAAATTTCGCGTTGGACACTTCTCGTTTTTCCAAGTTAATCGATTCCTGGTGGATGATCTGTTGCAAACCGTTTGCCATGACGAAAACGAACGCCTTGCGCTCGATCTGTTCGCCGGCGTGGGATTATTTTCCATTCCGCTGGCCAAGCAGTTCGAACGGGTTATCTCTGTCGAATCGAATCCGGCAGCGACTCGCGATCTGGAGGCCAACATGCGCGGGATCGGCTCGATCGAGGTTCGCACCGCGGACGTCGAACGCTTTCTGGAAAGAAACAAGGAGCGTCCTGAACTGGTCGTTCTAGATCCGCCGCGCGACGGTCTTCCTCCCGAAGCCGCGAAGCGCCTTGGCCGATTGCAGCCTGCGCGCATCACCTACGTTTCGTGCGAACCGCCCACACTCGCGCGCGACCTCGCTGTGCTGGTCCAAGCCGGTTACGAGCCTGCTGAAATTCACATGTTTGATCTTTTCCCGCAAACATTCCACATGGAGACGGTCGTGCGTTTACGTCGACGGGAATGAAACTACCCGCGCTGTGGATTGCGGCAGCCTTTGCCACCGGCATTGGCATCGCCACCCGCTGGCAGAGTTTTCCTAAGATTTGGTTCGGCGCCGCAGCTATAGCAATTCTCGCCGGGTTACTTTCAATTTGGCGCCAGCGCTCGGCCTTGGCATGGTCTTTCGCTCTAGTAGCGTGGATCGCGCTGGGAGCACTCGCAATCGGAGTGGAGCACGCTTCAATTCCCGCCAACCACGTTTCCCGCCTCATCGCGAGCGGAGCCATCGATACCAGCGTCCCGCTCCGCTACCGCGGACGCCTTCGCGAAGATCCTCTAAAACTGGCGTGGGGACTGCGCTACGAAATAGATTTGGAGAATGTGGAATCCGCGGGCGTTCTGCTCCCTGCAACCGGCGGGCTGCGCGTGAATTTTTATTTTGCGCCGCACGCCGTAGAGCCGCTGCAAGATTTACGCGCTGGTGACCGGGTCGAAGCTTTGCTGAAGGCGCGTCCGCCGCGGAATTATCTGGATCCCGGCGCATTTGACGTTCACGGCTTCCTCGCGCGGCAGAAAATTGATGTGGTAGGGTCGCTTCGAAGCGGCGAACTCTTGCAAGTGATTGACCGTCCTCCGCCCACTTTTCAACAGGGTCTCGCGAGGGCGCGCGGCAATCTTCTTGCACGCCTTGATTCTCTGTTCGCCGATCATCCGGAACGCGCAGCCGTGCTACGCGCTATGTTGCTGGGCGACCGCAGCTTCGTCGATTCTGACGTGGTTCTCGCGTTCCAAAAGACCGCGGCTTATCACGTTTTGGTAGTCGCGGGGCTTCATGTGGGCGCACTAATCGTTTTTCTGTACTGGTTTGGTCGCCGTTTGCGCCTGCCATCGATCGCAATCGCTGTGATGACGCTCTGCGCGCTTGCCGCCTACGTTGGAATCGTTCAAGACCGCCCGCCAATTCTTCGCGCAGCTCTGATTGCCGCATTTTATTTATGCGCGCGGCCTTTATTTCGCCGAGTGGAATTGCTCAACACAATTTCTCTGGCGGCCTTGGCGATTCTTCTGTGGAAACCATCGTCGCTCACCGACTCGAGTTTCCAGCTTTCATTTGTGGCCGCCGGAGTGATTGCCGCTCTCGCGCTGCCGTGGATGGAACGCACTAGCGCGCCATATCGCTCGGGCCTGCGCCATTTGGGGGACGTTACGCGCGACGGCGCGCATCCGCCAAAGGTCGTGCAATTCCGGATCGATATGCGCTCCATCGCGAAATGGCTGTCACCTCGATTGCCGAAACGAATCGCATCTCGCACGAACGAAATATTGTCCGCGCCCGTTATCGTCGGCTTGCGTTTGTGGGACATCGTGTTGCTTTCTTTTGTGATTCAATTCGGGATGCTTCCGCTGCTCGCGCAAGATTTTCATCGCGTCAGTCTCGCGGGACCCCTGAGTAACATCCCAGCCGTATTGCTGACGGCAATTATTGTTCCTCTTGGCTTCATGGCACTGCTCGCATCATTCCTGTGGTCTCGCCTTGCCTTACTGCTTGCGAAAGCATCGAGTCTCTGCGCCGCGCTTTTGCTTTCAACAGTGCAGTGGTTCGGGCACTGGCCTCGGTTGTCGTATCGAATTCCCGGCCCCCCCGTGTGTCTTGTGATCGCGTTTTTTGCGGCCTTCATATCTCTGGCGATGTGCGCGCGAGCGGTCACCGCGCGGCGCTTGAATCCTATTATCCGGCGGCAGATGCCCCGCCCAATTAGCCGCGCTGAATGGGCCGCGGCTGCCGCGGTCGCTGTGTTCGCGCTTTTGATAGCGTCGCATCCTTTCGCTCCTCTTCTTCAAAACGACAAACTCGAAGTGGATGTGCTGGATGTCGGTCAGGGCGATTCCATTTTCGTCGCGTTCCCCAATCACCGGACGATGTTGATAGATGGCGGCGGCCAAGCCGGCTCGGAATCCATCGGCGGATATCATTCCGGCACGGACGTAGGCGAGGAAGTCGTTTCTCCGTATCTGTGGTCTCGCGGCCTGAAACGACTCGACGTGGTTGCGCTCACGCACGCACATCACGACCATATCGACGGATTGCGCAGCGTGTTGCAGAATTTTCGTGTTGGCGAATTGTGGATTGGCCGCGACGAAGAAACTCCTGCGTTCAAGGCCTTACTTGCGGAAGCCGGTTCGCGTGGCGTGAAAATTGTGGAAAAAGAGCGTGGGAGCGACTTTCAATGGGCCAGCGTGGAAGGAAATGTTCTCTGGCCCGAAGATATATCAGCCGTTCCGCAAGCTGCCAACGACAATTCGCTGGTAATCAGACTGAAAGACAACGCCATTAGATTTTTGCTTCCTGGCGATATTGAGAAAAAAGTGGAGGCTGACTTAGTGCGCGAACATTCCGCCATCGATGCCGATTTTCTAAAGGTGCCGCATCACGGCAGCAAGACTTCCTCGATTGAAGCATTTGTCACCGCAGTGAATCCGCGCGTCGCCGTGGTTTCTGTCGGCGAAAACAATCAATTCGGACATCCGGTGGAAGATGTAGTGGAACGTTATGCACGAGCCGGCGTGCGATTCTTGCGTACCGACCGCGACGGCGAAGTCACGGCTTTGACGGACGGTCAAACGCTCGAGGTGCACACGTTTGCGGAGTTGCATCCGCATTGAACCGCGGCATTTTTCGGAATCTTCTAGAGGATTTCGGCGTTATTCTTCGTCCGAGTCGCCCACGGACTGATTTCCCTTCTGATATTCCTCGATAAGCTGGCGGGCTTCCTCCGCGCGCGGCTCCAGCACATAAATTTCGACGCCGTGCGTTCCCTCAGGCGTCTCGCGCAACGGAAAGGGATCGTTAGAACCGGAACCGGGCGAGCTGATCCCGGCGCTTTCCAAAAGTCCGCGAATTACCATGGCTTCTGCAGCTGTGCCGGCGGTGTATGCGACAACAACACGTTCCTGCGACGGATCGTTGGCCTGCATTTGCGATGAATTTTCAGTCATTTAATTTTCCCCAGGGAAATATCTTTGAACACTGTTCCACAGTACTATTGCGCGGGTTTGGGGCCAAGTCCATAATGCTCTTAGAAGCCTTTCAGGCGCCCGCTATGGAACCCATCGAAACCAACTTGTCGTTTCAGCCTACTCAGGAACAAATTGACGACGAGAGCAGGCGCATTCGACGGCTGCGCATTCTGGTTCAACTAACCTTGGAATCGATTGCCGCCGGAGACCTGACTCCGGAAGAAGCTTCGGGGATGATTGCGGCCACGCGCCGCGTGGCGCTGGAAATGTTCCCCGGCAAAGAGCGCGCCTTCGATCTGCTGTACCGGCCGAAATTTCAACGCGTGATGCACGCTATCTACCGCCTGCAATAAATCAGATTTAATAGCCGTAGCGCGCCCGCAACCACATTCGTAGCCATACCATTGCAAAAGCGCCCACTGTTCCGATTAGCGCCTTATATTCGCGATTACGGCGGTACTGTTGCCACGAAAAATCTTTTGGTGCCAAGCCATTTGCCGGCCGTTTCGCGGCGCGAAAAATACTTGGCAGAAAAAGTGGAACGCTGTCGGCGTATTCCTGGAACGCTGCTCCAAATTTTTCACGCAGTTCGTCCTCTTCGTTGCGCATCACTGCGTAATAAAAGACGCAAAAATAAACACCTACCAACAACCCAGCCCATAAGAAATGCCCGGCGATGATAAATCCGGCGGCTAGGATCCCGCTTCCCAGGTAAAGAGGATTTCGCGTGTGCGCGTAAATTCCGGAAATCGCTAGTTCCTCATTCTTTCGCAGTTGTCCCGAGGCCGCCGCGCGAACCATCAATCCAACCGCCGCCACCGCTGCTCCGATCGCGATCCAGTGCGGCGTTGGAATAGCCAAAAGCCAGTAAAGAACCGCCACTGGATAGCCCACTCGAACGCGCCAACGCATCCAGAACTTTCGCGGCTGGCTCACGAACGAAGCCCCAAGCGGCGCTGAACGGCTTCGACAACCTGGTCGACGGAGATTGAAAGCATAGCCGGCGAGTAGGATGCGCCGCGCCGGTAAGTCGTTTCACCGAATTGTGGGTTGCGGACAACCACATCATCGGTCGAGTACGGCCCGTTGCGCGCTGGATCGGTAGGTCCAAACAAGCCGACGACCGGAGTCTTAAGCGCGGAGGCGAGATGCAACGGCCCCGTGTCGGCGGAGACCACACATTTCGCACGCCGCAGCGCCGCCATCAGCGGGCCAAGCCTCCTCCAGGATTCATTACGAAAGATTCGCGCATAGCGTGGACAATGTCGCCGAGCGATCCAAGCCGAACGAGCAGGAAACGCGGTTCAGCCATCTTTCTCGTGACGCAGGCGGGCGATAAGTTCACGCGTGGAATGTTTTTTGGAATCACCGACGATTGCTATACGAATCCCGAGAAGCGCTGCGAGGTCGCGTTCCGGAACAGTTTCCGGCGTGTAATCCGTACCTTTCGCATGCACATCCGGCTGAAATTCGCGCAACAACGCATTCACGTCGAGATCGTCGAAAATAACCACATAATTCACGGCGGCCAGAGCGGCCACCAGCGAAGCGCGCGCGCGTTCGGTTAAAATTGGGCGGCCGGCTCCTTTCAAAGATCGAGTGCTGGCATCCGAATTTACGCCCACGATCAGCAAGTCTCCTTCTGCGCGCGCCGCTTGCAAATAGCGCACGTGTCCCACATGCAGCAAATCGAAAACACCATTCGCGAACACAACCGTTCGGCCAGCCCGGCGATGCTCGTCGAGCACATCGTGCAGTCCTTCGCGCGACAATATTTTTTCGCGGGTGTCCATGGAGTCTTCAGCGCTGCGCGGTAGCTTCGCGACGCAACACCGCTTCGAGTTCCGCGCGTGTGACGGTTGCAGTTCGCCGCTTCATCACCACGATTCCGCCCGCATAATTTGCCAGATGCGCTGCTTCCATATAAGAAGCTCCCGCTGCAAGCGCCAGCGTAAAAACTGCAATCACGGTGTCGCCCGCGCCCGTGACGTCCACCGGAGCATCCGAGCCATAAATCGCGATGTTGTGTGCGCGCTCTTGTTTGCCGGCGCCGTTTTCGAATACAGCCATTCCGTCTTTACCGCGGGTCACCACCAACGCCTCCAGCCCCAGATCACGCAACGTTCGCCGGCCTAATTCTTCGAGGCTTTGCGTGTCATTTCCCACGGACATGTGATACGCCGCTTCAAGTTCGGGCTCGTTCGGCGTTGCAGCGGTGATTTGAGTACCGCCATAGTCGAGCAATCGATAGCGCGAATCCAGCGTTATGCATTTCGAGTTGAGCTTGCGAACAATTTCCGGAGATGCGGCTCCCAAGCCGTAGTCGGAAACTAAAACAGCGTCGGCGCCTTTCGCAGCTTTGCGGGATTTGCGTTCAAGGGATTTCCGTATGCGCTCGGGAAGCTGTTCTCGCGGTTCGCGATCGACGCGAAGAACTTGTTGCTCCGTAGTGTGGGTCCAGCCGGCGAGATAGCGCGTCTTAGTCGTCGTCGCCCGTTCGCGTATACGAAGAATCCCGGAAGTGTCGATTCGCTTTCCGCGAAAATAGTCGAGCAGGATTTTGCCTTCGTTGTCGTCACCCACGACTCCTACAGGCAAAACTTTTGCGCCAAGATCGGCGAGATTGTTCACGGCATTGGCCGCACCACCGGGGTAAGCCTCGGTACGACGATGGCGCAGAATCAGCACCGGCGCTTCGCGCGAAATGCGCGATATTTCACCGGACACAAACTGATCCAACACGAAATCTCCTACTACGCAGATGGTTCGGCGTGGAAACGAAGCGACGATGTCGAGCAGACGCGTAAGGTCAACTGATGCATCGGCATGAGGAGCCCCGGGACGCTGCTTCACTCTTGAGCTCAACTTATGTTTTTTTCGCCTTACGCTCAATAAATCTCCTCAGGTCCGAAGTGAGCACGCCATCTTAGGCCGGTCGCAAAGTATCACAGCGTCAGCGAAGGCGGCAATCCAAGTGTCGTCCTTTGTAACTCTGAAATCGGGAATCTACAGGACATCGCGCGCCCTGGATTGGACCTTGGTCATGATTCCGCGCCAGAAATTATCTTCCGCGTCCACCTGCAGCGAAATCGCGCAAACCCATATATCCATGGATGGCGAAGTTTCCGGTAAATTGAAACTATCCTTCTCGGTGCAAATCAACCCGGTGGCCCCGGCTTTCCTAGCTTCCTTCTCGATCTCCGCCATGTCGGCCGGCGAATAGCGGTGGTGGTCGCGAAAAAACTTCTGGCCAACAATCTGAAATCGCCACTCGCGCAAATCCGCAACGAATCCTCCCGGGTTGCCTATCCCGCAAAAAACAAAAAATGCTCTCCCGCGCGCTTCGGCCAAGGTTAACTGCGTTTGCAAGCGCGAATGCACCGAATCTAATTTCGTGCGCGCGTAAAAAATGGGTGCGCTCGAATAATGACGGACAACTGACTCGATCGCCGGCGCGTGGCTACTGCGCGTGATAACGATCATATCCGCGCGCTTCAACGCTGAACGAGGTTCGCGTAAACGTCCCGCCGGCAACAAATGCCCGCCGCCAAAGGGCCTGCTCGCGTCGATTAAAACAATGTCAACGTCCCGCGCAAGCTGCAGATGCTGGAATCCATCGTCGAGGATGAACCATTTCACTCCGCGACTCGCGAGCGCCGCACCATTCTTGTAACGATCTGCGCCGACGCCAAACATCACACGTTCACCAAGGCGGGATCTCAGAAGCTGAACCTCATCGCTCGTCGAAGAAGCCTCGGAGCCGCCGGAAGTCTGAGACTTACCGGCCGCCGCAACGACATTTTTGCCGCCGTATCCTCGCGTAAGTATCGCGACACTTTTACCTTCTGCCAGCAGCCGCTCCGCGATCCAGAGGACCATGGGCGTTTTGCCGGTCCCGCCAACCGTCAAGTTCCCCACGCTTATCACAACGCCATCCAGCCGGCGCTGGTGAAAAATCTTCTTCCTGTATCCCAGAGCGCGAATACGCGCTATCGCGCCGTATACCAACAATAGCGGCCACAGAAGCGTTTCCTTCAGCGTCACGACGCGCTTCCCTTTTGCCCGCGTCCTGCCGAACTTGCACCGCTCGCATCGCTCTCACTGTTGGCGCTCTGATCACCCGCGATTATCGCGGCGATGCGGGTCAGCGAGCGCGCTGTCGCTCCCCGATTGCGTTCGGCGATCTCGCACGCGGCCTTCCCCATACGTTCGCGCATGGCATTATCTTCAATTAGCTGCACCCAAACTTTTCCGAGCTGCTGGCCGTTTGCCACTTGCGCGCCCGCATGTGCATCCAGAAATTGGTCCGCCATCTCTTGAAAGTTTTCCATGGATTTTCCAAACACCGGTGGCCGAGAGAAACATGCAGGTTCCAGAATGTTGTGTCCTCCGGCCTGGACCAGCGAACCTCCCACGAACACCGCATCAGCCAGCGAATACAAGCCGCCAAGTTCGCCGATAGAATCGAGAATCAGCACGTCAACATTCTCAGCCAAGACCTCATCCAGATTCAGTTGACTGCGGCGCAGGGTATTCCATCCAGCCTCAGCTGCGATTTTTTCCGCAGCGATAAATCGGTCGGGCTTTCGAGGTGCGAGTATCAACAAAGTTCGCCGCCATTGACGCTGGACCGCGTCGTATCCCGCCAAGACGGCCTCTTCTTCCCCTTCAACCACACTGCCGGCCACCAGCACAGGCCAACGCTCCTGCTGCCGAATTTGCGATTCCAGCCATGCTCCAAATTGTCCCAGCGGCGCGGGTGAAACGTCATACTTCATATTGCCGGTAATCTCGACGCGCTCCTCCGGTGCACCCATGCTCACCAAACGCTTGGCATCGTTTCCGGTTTGCGCCAGGAAAAGATCCGCATCCTGCAGCGTGGTCGCAAAAAACTCGCCTACAAGAAATCGCCAACGCTCGAAACGACGGAAAGACCTGTCAGAGATGCGCGCGTTCGCGAAAACCACCGGTATCCCCGCGCGACGCGCCTCCCGCAAAAAATTAGGCCATATTTCCGTCTCCATCACGATCACGAGCGCCGGACGAATCGCCCGCAGCGCCTTCCGGACCGGCACTACCCAATCAAGAGGAAAATAAAAAACACCGTCAGCGGATTTCAATCGCTCGCGAGCCAGCCGCTGTCCCGTTTCCGTGGTGGTAGAAACAAAAATCGCCCGGTCCGGAAACTCACGTTTGAGTTCCTTCACGAGCGGTTCGGACGCCAGAACTTCGCCCACCGACACAGCATGTATCCAAATTGCGGCGCCTCGGCGTGCGCCACCAACGTCAGCGCTCGCTACGCTATTCGCAGCATTGATGATCCCCCGAGGCAAGATTCCGAGCCGCTCGCGTAGCGCTCCGGGTCGCTCGCCGCGGCGCCAGCTACGCAACGCGAAGTACGGCGCGAGCACGAACATACCCACGGCGGTGACTATGCGATATAAGAAATACATAGGAAGGCGAATGGCGAACCCTTCGCGGTAGATCTCACGCGCTTAGCTCAGCGAGTTCGCACACAAATTGGGTATTATAGTGGCAGCAAGCCGGAACATGCACAACTTCCCGCTGAAATCGGGCATCGAAATCCTGAGTTGGAATAACTCATTTATGATTCGATTGAATGCCCTCGCACTCGCGGCCTGCCTGATGTGCTCCAGCGCTCTCGCGCAGACGCCCGCAGCCAAGCATCCTTCCGATAGTTCGGCGACGCCTAACCCGTCAATCGCGCACGACACTCACGAAGGCATGACCGTGACGGCGGATCCCTACGCCGACCGCGCGCGCGCAAAAGAAAAATTCGGCAAGGCGAATCCTGTAGATGTGGGAATTTTGCCGGTGGAAGTTTTCTTGCGTAACGAGACAGACCATCCCATTCGAGTGAATATCAACACCATTCAGCTCGAAATCCATTTTCAGAATGGAGGCCGTCAGGATATTGGATCGCTA
>Ga0209624_10001885_pt1 | contig 15997 bp, 9 predicted proteins | sample JacPinW_OM2H0_O1_FD_188565 | JGI IMG/M metagenome (GOLD analysis project Ga0209624, IMG submission 188565) | Forest soil microbial communities from Algoma, Ontario, Canada - Jack Pine, Ontario site 1_JW_OM2H0_O1 (SPAdes) (version 2) | ecosystem: Environmental > Terrestrial > Soil > Boreal...
TGATGACACATGCCGCGTTCGTTGAGCCGGAGCGCCAGATCACCATTTTCGATGCCATCGCCAACGCATGGCTGGATGTGAACGATGCAATTGCACGCGCCGCATCGTTGCGGCAACTGCCGTGGCTCAAGGAAGCCACCGTACCCTCGGGCGAATGGACGCCGCCGCGGGCCGTCTGGGATGCCTTTTGGGGTGTCGTCGATGCAGAACCCGCCGCGCCTCAAGGCAATGCGCCTAAGGATCAGGCGCTCGACTTCACCGGCCGCGTCGTCGCCATCGGCAGGCACTACGACGCCGAATTATTGATGCGTTGCGAACGCGCCCATTATCTACACGAGGATGTCCGTAAACTTCTCGGACAGCCGGAAGTGCGTATGACCACCAACGACTTGCGCAACTGGCCGAAGGACAGTCTCGGCACCAATCTGCTCGATATGCTGACCGCAAAGGGCTACGACCTCGAAGTGATCAATCCGGACGATGTCATGCTGCCTCCTGTTTTCGCAGCACAGAATCGAACCAACCGCCGCATCCTGCAGTTGCACGATGTGTGGCATTTGTTTGCCGGCTTCGGTTTCACGGCCCAGGGCGAGGTCGCGATTTCCGGATTTCAACTGGCGCAATTCGGACAGAACTATTCAACGCGCTTTCTTGCCGCCACCACCAGCATGATGTGCCTGCGTCCACTGGTCGACATCGATCAATTCATCGCGCTCATTTCAGAAGGTTGGCGCCATGGCCGCCGCGCGCCGCCACTGATGTCGGTCGAGTGGCATAAATTACTCGGCCGGTCGATCACGGATCTGCGCGCCGAAATGCACGTCGCGCCGTTTAAAAGCCGCACGCCCGAACTCTTGAATTTCTGAGCGGCGGGGCTTGAGGCGTGTCCACCCGACCTGACGATGCGCCTCATGTTGCGCGGCCCTTGCTGGTGTACGACGCCGATTGCGCGTTTTGCGTCTTCTGGGCGCGTTATTGGCAGAAGCTCACGGCCGACGCGGTCCATTACCGGCCCTATCAGGACGTGGCCGCGCACCACCCTGAGATTCCAGCGGCGGACTTTCAACGCGCTGTGCAATACATTCCGCCCGAGGGTCGCCGCGCGAGCGCCGCCGAGGCAAGCTTCCTTGCCTTGAGCCATGCGCGCGGCAAGGGATTCTGGCTTGGCCTCTATAGAAAGCTTCCCGGTTTCGCGGCAATCTCGGAACTGATTTACGCCTTCATCGCCGGGCACCGTACAGTCTTCTATCGCATCAGCTTGATTCTGTGGGGCAGGGACTACGCGCCGCCGCGCTACGATCTCGTCTCGTTCCTATTTCTGCGCCTGTTCGGGCTGATCTACCTGGCTGCCTTCACGTCCTTTGGCGTGCAGGCCCTGGGGCTGATCGGCAGCCATGGCGTCCTGCCACTCGCCGAACTGGTCGAGGCCATCGGCGGCCGGGCAGGCACCGAGCGATTCTTTGTGATGCCCATGCTGTTCTGGATCAACGCCAGCGATTTTGCGATTCAGGCGGTGTGCTGGGCCGGCGCCGGTTTCTCGCTGCTGCTGATCTTCAATGTGCTGCCGCGCCTAAGCCTGTTTCTGCTGTATGTGCTGTACCTGTCGCTGCTGTATGGCGGACAGACATTCATGTCCTTCCAATGGGACACGTTTCTGCTGGAGACCGGATTTCTTGCCCTGCTGATGAGTTTCGCTCAGGCGCCGGGCATCTGGCTGCTGCGCTGGTTGCTGTTTCGCTTCATGTTCATGTCGGGTGTGGTCAAATTGCTGAGCGCCGATCCGAACTGGTGGAACCTGTCGGCTCTGCAATATCACTTCTTTACGCAGCCCTTGCCCACACCGCTGGCCTGGTATGCCGCGCATTTGGCGCCGTCCGTGTTGAGATTCGCCACCGCCGGCTTGTTTCTCGTCGAACTGGTGCTGCCGTTTCTGATTTTCTGCCCGCGGCGGCTGCGTTTCTTGGCCGCGTTCGGCATCTTGCTGCTGCAAAGCTGCATTCTGATCACCGGCAACTACAATTGGTTCAACCTTCAAACCATGTTGCTGTGCTTGCTGCTGTTTGACGATGCGGCTCTGCAGAAGGTTCTGCCGCGACATCTCACAAAGGTTCTGGCGGTACGTACGCAACAGCAGGCGCCAAAAACCTTGTCGCGACTCATTGGCGCGTTGGGCCTGTTGCTGGTGTTCTTAAGCCTGGTGCAGATGGATGTACGTTTCGGCGGCAGCCCGCCGGCCGCGATGCGCGAAATTGATCAACTGATCGAGCCGATGCGCCTGGTGAGCAGTTACGGATTATTCGCCGTCATGACGGCACAGCGCGAGGAAATCGTGATCGAGGGCTCGCAAGACGGCGTCCAATGGCGCGAGTACGAATTTCGCTACAAACCGGGCGATGTGGAGCGACGCCCACGCTGGAATATCCCACACCAGCCGCGGCTGGACTGGCAAATGTGGTTCGCCGCACTCGATGACCCGCGGAATGTAAGATGGTTTCCGCGCTTTCTCGAAAGGCTGCTCGAAAACGAACCCGCCGTGACAGCCTTGCTGGAAAAGAATCCTTTCGCTGAGCAGCGACCGCAATATATTCGCGCACAGTTCTACGACTACACCTTTACCGGCGCTGAGGAAAAATCCCAGGGCCGCTGGTGGCGGCGACGGGCGGTGGGGCTGTACTTTCCCGTGGTGCGTCTGAAGGCAAAATAAAGGACGGAGGACCCATGAATTCACCGAAGCTGAAATGCATCATAGCGTCGCTGGTTTCGCTGGCGGGTTGTTTGACGGGGGAGGGTGCCGCCCTCGGCGAGGCGGGGGTGGCGACCGATGAGATCCGCGGCACCGTCAAGAGCGCGCACGGTGCGGAAGCCGGCGTGTGGGTCATCGCCGAGACGCAGGATTTTCAAACGCGCTTCGCCAAAATCGTCGTCACCGATCAGGCGGGCCGCTATCTCATTCCGGAACTTCCCAAGGCGAAGTACCGCGTCTGGGTACGCGGCTATGGTCTGGCGGACTCGCCGAAAACCGATGCAATTCCGGGCCGCCCTTTAGACCTCACGGCGCTCGCGGCGCCGGATGCTGCCACGGCCGCCCAAGCCTATCCGGCTGCTTACTGGTACGCGATGATGAAAATTCCCGAGGAGGCGCAGGTGGCGAAGCTCGCGGGCGGCCGCAATGGCTATCTTATGTGGATGAAGAACATGGGCTGCGTCGGTTGCCATCAACTGGGAAATTTGGCGACGCGCACGATTCCGAAGTCGTTAGGGCCGTCCAAGACATCCGAAGAGGCGTGGCTGCGGCGCCTGCAATCCGGTCAAGCGGGCGGCCAGATGATCAACATCGTGCAAGGGACCCTTGCCGGAATTCCGATTCACTATTTGGCGGATTGGACCGATCGTATCGCTGCCGGCGAAATACCGGCAGCGCAGCCGCAGCGTCCGAGCGGCATTGAGCGCAACATCGTCGCCACGGTGCGCGACTGGTCGGACGGCAAGGCGTACTTGCACGATCTGTCGGGAACCGACCGGCGCAATCCGAGCGTCAATGCCAACGGGCTGTTATACGGCGCTCCAGAGCTGAGCACGGACAACTTTCCCGTACTCGATCCGCAGCACAATACCGCCACCACGTTCAAGGCCCTGGTGCGCGACGCCGATACACCGACGACCCACGACGATCCGGTGATTCAGCCCTCGCCCTACTGGGGCGAGGAGCGAATCTGGGACAGCAGGGCGGTTGCGCACAATCCGATGCTGGATCGATCCGGCCGCGTCTGGTACACCGCGCGGATTCGCGCGGCGGCGAACCCTGCGTTTTGCAAGCAAGGCTCCACGCATCCCTCCGCGATGCTGTTTCCCCTCAACACATCCGATCGCCAACTCGCGATGTACGAGCCGAAAAGCGGCAAGTATGTTTTCGTCGATACCTGCTTCGGTACGCATCATCTGCAATTTGCCGAAGATGCGAGCGATACCCTGTGGACCAGCGGCGGACGAGACGTGGTGGGCTGGCTCGACACGAAGAAATTCATTTCGACGGGTGATGCAGCGGCTTCGCAAGGCTGGGCGCCGCTCGTGCTCGATACCGATGGCAACGGCAAGCTCGATGCTAGCGACCAACGCTTGGCGGCGAGCTTCTACGCCGTCATGCCAAATCCCGCCGACGGCAGCGTCTGGGGCTCGGTCGCGTTTCGTTATCCGGGCGCGCTGATTCGCTTCGATCCGCGGACTCGGCTCAGCGAGATCTACAATGTGCCGGCGCCCGGATTCGGTGTGCGGGGTGCCGACATCGATCGCAACGGCGTGGTGTGGGTGTCCTTGGCGAGCGGAGATTTGGGACAATTCGATCGGCGCAAATGCAAGGGTCCGCTCAACGGGCCGACCGCAACGGGCGATCATTGTCCCGAAGGCTGGAGTTTTCACCGCCTGCCTGGGCCAGGATTTGTGAATATGCCCCAGATGAGCGTCGAATCGAGCTACTACACCTGGGTCGATCAACACGACACGCTGGGGCTGGGTGCGAATGTGCCCATCGCGACGGGCAATCTGTTTGACGGAGTGCACGCGTTGGTTGGCGGTAAGTTCGTGACGCTGCGTATTCCCTATCCGCTGGGTTTCTACGCCAAGGGTCTCGAGGGCCGCATCGATGATGCTGCCGGGGGCTGGAAGGGCCGCGGCCTGTGGATTACGAGCGGCGATCGCACGCCGTGGCACAAGGAAGGCGGCAAAGGCATGAAGCCGCTAGTGGTGCACTTTCAAGTACGCCCCTCGCCGCTGGCCGAGTGACAGACCTTCATGCTACCACCGTCGTAGACAAATCGACGCCCAGCAGCTTGGCGAATTCATTTGCCGCAACCGGCATTTGAAAGTAAAAGCCCTGTCCTTCCGCGCAGCTCTGGCCTTGCAGGGCGATGAATTGCGCCCGTGTTTCCACGCCTTCTGCGATGACATGCAGATGGAAACTGCGGCCCAGATTAATGACCGCACTCACGATTTTGGCATCATCGGCATTCGTGCAAAGGCCCTGCACAAACGACCTGTCAATTTTCAGCGCGTCGATCGGAAACCGCCGCAAATAGCTCAAACTGGAATATCCTGTGCCGAAATCATCCAGGGTGAGCTTAATTCCCATATCCTTGAGCTCGCGCAGCACTTCTATGGTGGATTGAGGATCTTGCATGAGCGCGGTCTCGGTTAATTCGAACTCGAGATATGAGGCTTGCAACCCTGTCTCCTGTAAAATTGCGCGAACATGTTCGACGAATTGCTTCGAGCGCAGCTCCACTGCAGAAATGTTAATGGCAACAGGGATGGGAGCGAGCTTTGCATCGAGCCAGGCCCGTCTCTGTAAGCACGCCTCACGCAGCACCCACCGGCCAATTGGGACTATGTAGCCGGATTGTTCCGCAATCGGTATGAAGTCTTTGGGGAGGGCGACTTCTCGACCCGGCGGGTGCCAGCGAATGAGTGCTTCCGCGCCGGTCAGGGTCTCCGTTGCCAGGTCGATTTTGCCCTGGTAGTGCAGTTCGAACTCCCGCTGCTCCAGGGCGTGACGTAGACCGCTTTCAATGGATTGCCGCTCCTGAGCGTGCTCATTCATACTCGGCTTGAAGAATTGGTAGTTGTTGCGTCCACTATTCTTCGCATTCAACATCGCAATGTCGGCGCTCTTGACGAGAGTCTCTGCATCGGTACCGTCATCCGGATAGATGCCAATTCCCGCGCTCGCCGTGATTTCCAGACTATGCTCCTCCAGCTGGTGGGGCATTCCAACGACGGTAAGGATCTTTTGCGCGATGAGCGCCGCGTCCTCCGCCTGCGTGATCGACGACAGCAAGATCACGAATTCATCTCCGCCTTGCCGGCTAACAGTGTCCGAGTTTTGCACACTATCAACCATCCGGCCTGCGACCGACAGCAGGAGTTTATCGCCGACCTTTTGGCCGAGTGAGTCATTGACGTGTTTGAAGCGATCCAGGTCAACGCATAGAACCGCCAGCTTTTGCCGATGGTGCTCGGCCGCGGAGATCGCTTGAGACAGGCGATCATTGAGAAGCAGGCGGTTTGGCAGATCAGTCAGGTAGTCATGCCGCGCCAAGTGCGACATTTTCGCCGATACCGCCTGCGCCTGCGTGACGTCGTGAAAAACCATGACGGCGCCGGTCACGCTCCCTCTTCGATCATGGATGGGCGCGGCGGAATCTTCGATCGCGGACTCGGTTCCGTCGCGCCGGACCAATTTGCAACCGAGGGCCAGTTTCGCTGGCTGGTTTTTCTGTATGACCAACATCATGGGATTGACGGCACGAGTGCCAGTGGCAACGTCAACAATTCTAAATACGTCTTCAAACGGCCGGCCGACCGCCTCCTCAGCTGACCAACCGGTCATTGCTCGGGCGATTGGATTTAAAAACGTGACGTTGCCCGCGATGTCAGTAACCACCACCGCGTCTCCGATGGAGTTCAAGGTCACCTGCGCACGCTCTTTTTCTCTGAACAAGGCCTCGACGTTGGAGGCGCGCTCGATCATGTTGCGCAAGGCCTTCGGCAACAGATAGCCATCGAAATCATCGTCAAGAAGGTAGTCTTGCGCCCCTCGCTGCACAGCGAGCCTGGCCGAGTCCTCCCGAGTCAAGCTGCTCAGCACGAGGATGGGGATTTCCGGCGAGGCCAGGAACAGCGTGTCGAAGGTTTCGATTCCTGTGCTATCGGGCAGAAACAGATTTACCAAAACTGCGGCGACACGCTCAGCGCTCGGTTTGCGCAAGCGCCGTACTCCGTCGCCGCACCGCTTCACCCATTCAACGACGAAACGCCCCTCAAGCGAGTTGAGAAGTGAATTTTTGATGATCTGCGCTTTAGCGGCGTCGTCATGGATAAGCAATACAATCTGTGGCATAGCACCATCCTTTGGCACACTCCGTAGTAAGGGCGCTTGCCGATATGCCGTCTGTCTGCCAGCCCACATTCCAGCTGGTTTTGTCGGGCGCTACGCGCGTGCTCAATGGAGCAGCACCGATGAGGAACAGAGAAATAATTCTTCTAGTTGCGAGCCCAGTTCGGCGCGCGCTTCGCAATAAATGCCGAGACGCCTTCTTGCGCAATGTCGTCCATCATGTTGCACGCCATCGTCTGAGCGGCGAGTTGGTAGGCAGGTTCGACGCCTAGCTCGATTTGGGCGTAGAACAACGCCTTGCCGTTCGCAATCACCGACGGCGGCTTGGCCCCGATCGCAGCCGCCAATTTGGCGATTTCCATATCGAGGCAATCCGCTGCCACGCAATGATTGATCAGTCCCCGCTGTACTGCAGTGGCGGCGTCGATGGTCTCTCCCGTGACCAGCATTTCGAACGCGGCCTTGCGGCCCAGGTTGCGGGTGAGCGCGACGGACGGCGTGGCGCAGAATAAACCTACGTTGACGCCGGAGACGGCAAAACGGGCATCGTCCGCAGCGATCGCGAGGTCGCACGTGGCCACGAGCTGACAACCGGCAGCGGTCGCAATGCCATGTACGCGTGCAATCACCGGTTGCGGCAGCGTCTGAATCCGCATCATCAAACGGCTGCAGTCATCGAATAGTCGCTGGTAGTTCTGCAGGCTCGGGTTGGTCTTCATCTGTTTCAAGTCATGACCTGCGCAAAACGCCTTGCCAGCCCCGCCCAGGACAACGACGCGCACCGCCGTATCGGTGGCAAGCGCTTCAAGCGCGCCATGCAGAGCCGCCAACATCTGCTCGGACAGCACGTTGTACTGGCTGGGGCGATTGAGCGTCAGAAACGCGACCCCTTTCGCGATCCGCTGTAAAACGAAGGGCTCCAAATCGGTCGCAGCGCTCGATGCACTCATTGCAGACTCCTTCGACCTTGCCTTGAGATCATCAGTATGACTGCCGCGAGCGCGATGGTGGTGACTGACCGCCCGGCCATTGCTGCGACGCACCATTTGACGTCGTTGCAATTAGCCTGGGTTTATTAAATACTTGATATGCCAAATATCTGATTTGAAATTGGAAAAAAAACTGACCTTACGTCGGTTGGTGAAGCGATCGCCTTTGAGTTGGAGTCGACCGCTTCGTGGATGCATTGAGAAGCATAATTCGGGGATCACATCGCGTGATTGGCTGGCGCCTCCTCTCGTTTCTCGGGTCCCTGCGCCCGTTCCCATCACGTGCTCACCTCATTGACCCGACCGGGAAACTGGTCGGCAAACGTTCGGAAAGCAATCAGGGGAATTATCATGAATAGAACGAAAGGCACGCACTTGACGCGCTTGCGCTGGACGCGCGTCGTCGGCGCAAGCTTATCTCTGGTCATCGCAGCGGGTACGGCATGGGCCGCCAACGATCTCGATACGCCGAATCCGCGCGGCACCACCAATCGAGATGGCTCGAACACCTTTAATACGGAATGGCTCGGCCACAACGATCTTCAAGGCCGCACTACCTATCAGACGACCGTGCACACCCAAGGCCGTAGCGTGATCGCGTATGCAGGGCACTTCGCGGGAACGATGTTGAATCCCATGACCGGCGTGGTGGAAGAAAACGGGACCTCGATCGTCGACGTGACTGATCCCCGCCATCCGAAGTATCTCAAGCATCTGATTGCCGATAAGGGCGGTGCGCGCATGGCGAAGCTGTGCGACGGTAATGATTTGCCGCACGGTTTGAAAGGTCATTTTTATCTGCTGCGTGAGAACGGCGCCGTATCCCACGAAGTGTGGGATGTCACCGTTCCGGCTGACCCGACGCTGGTCTCAACGCCGATAACCGGCCAGGATGTCACTCACCGCAATTGGTGGGACTGCACCACGGGCATTGCCTACATCGTGGCGGGCGCCACGAAGTCGAGCGACGCAGGTTTCGACGGCTGGAACACCAAGAGCAGCCCGAATCAGCATCTGAAAATCTTCGACCTGAGCGATCCGGCGAATCCGAAGTTCATCTTGGAATTCGGTTTCCCGGGTCAGAATCCCGGCTCGACCTTCGTCATGCCGGGAACTACCAATGTTGTGCCGCCGGGCGTGCATGGTCCGATCGTGGTTAGTACTTTCAAAGGCCAGGCGATCAACCGGTTGTATATGCCGTACGGCGTCGGTTCCGACGGTATCATCCAGATCAACGACCTCACCAAAGTTCTGCCGCCGCCCTACGGCACCGGTGTTTACGCGAATGTGCATAAACCAACGGACGCGGAACTGCTACAGGGTCAGATTGGCGTTCTGTATATGCCGGGCGCCGAGGGTGGCCACTCGACCATGCCGCTCTACGGAATCAAGTTGAAGCAGTACCAGAATTTCACGAACAACAATGTTCGCGACATCATGGCCGTGAGTTCCGAGGAGACGGACAACCGCTGCACGGGATCGCCGCACCTCATGTACCTGCTCGACATTACGAACAAGATCGGTCAGGGCGGCAGCACCAGTGCGGAACAGCACCCGTGGCCCATCTCCACGGTGACGGTCGATGACTTCTCCGGTCGTCCGAACTTCTGTTCGCGCGGCACGCGATTCGGCGTTCACTCGCCGGCCGAGAATTTCGAAGATCCGTCCTACGCTCGGCTGCTCACCAGCGCCTGGTTCGACGCCGGCATACGCGTCCACGACATCCGCGATCCCTACCATCCCGCGGAAGTGGCGCATTTCATTGCGCCGGTCAATCATTTCACGCAACCCAGTTCCGCAGTGATCAATGGCGTCACCGTCTCGGCGCTGGATGTCTCCTGCGACAACACCGACGTCGATAACCGCGGACTGCGCTACTGCGGCGACCGCGTGGGTGGAGGACTCGACATCGTGCAGTTGACCGGCGAAGCGGCGGAAATCCAGGGCGGCGGCGACGACGATGACAGAGGCGACAGAGGCCGCTATTGAAGCGACTGTCGATCCTGCAACGAAAGGGCGGCGCCTATTGGTTGGGCGCCGCTCTCATTTGTGCCGCGCTTCCCGCCGCAGCGGCTGAGCAGTTCACGGTGATTTCGTTCGGCCGGGCCGATCGTGCAGCGCTTGCCGCCGCGTATATCGAGCCCTTCGCCAAGGCGAGGGGCATTGCCGTGCAGTCATTGTCCTACGACGGCCAAATTACTGAACTCACTCAAATGGTGAGTGCCGGTGCACCGGTGTGGGATGTGATGCAGGTTGAGTCACGGACGCTGCAACAAGGCTGCCGGCAAGGCCTGTTCGAAAAGCTCGATCCGGCGCGACTTCCGCGCGCCGCAGATCTCGTTCCCGGCGCGCTGTCGGAGTGCGGTGTGGGGATTTTCACGTGGGCGCAGGCACTGGTCTATTCCGACCAACTCCGCGAAGCGCCTCGGTCTTGGGCCGATTTCTGGGATATCCGTAAATTCCCGGGCAAGCGGGGCCTGCGGCGCAGCGCCAAGTATACGCTGGAGATTGCCTTGATGGCCGACGGTGTCGAGCCCAAGAACGTGTACGCGACGCTGTCGACTGAAGCGGGTGTGGCGCGCGCCTTCCGCAAGCTCGAGCAGATCCGCAAGGAGACAGTGTGGTGGGAGGCCGCCCCGCAACCGGGCGAGCTCATTGCGGCCGGCACCGTGAACATGAGCTCCGGCTACACGCTATGGTTCGACCCCGAGCAGGAGCGCAACCGTCATACAGGGATCGTCTGGCACCAAAGCCTGTATGACATCGACAGTTGGGCCATACCCAAGGGTTCACCCAAGCGCGAAGAGGCATATCGCTTCATTGCCTTCGCCAGTTCGCCTGAGCGACAGAAAGCGCTGTCGGAGCAAATCACTTACGGACCGACCAATCGCAACGCAGTCGAACTATTGCCGGCGCGCCTCGCCGCCAATCTGCCTTCCTCGACATCCAATCTTGCCGGGGCGCTGCGCATCGACACCGCATTCTGGATCGAACACGGCGACGCGCTGGAACGTCGCTTCAATGCCTGGGCGCCCGCCATTTGTCGGCAGCAAGACGACGAAGACGATGATGACTACTTCGACCTGCCGGTCTGTCAGGATCTGCGGGGAAATATGCGTGTCAAGCAGGGACCCGTCAGTGCGAGCCGCATCGGTGAGCCCGGTGTTCCAAACCAGGTGTCACGAACCGTCACCATGACCATGAACGATACCATGCGCTTCACGCCCGACCGCATCGAGGTCCACAAGGGAGAGACCATCCGCTTCGTGCTGCAAAACGACGGGAAGTTGCGCCACGAACTCGTCTTGGGCGAGCCGGAGGCGCTGCGTCGACACGCGGCCATGATGCAGATGATGCCCGACATGCAGCACAGCGGACCCAACATGGCGAGCCTGGCGCCGGGCGAGCATGGCCAATTGATCTGGAAATTCACGCGCGCCGGGGTGGTAACCTTTGCTTGCTTGCAACCTGGGCACCTCGATGCCGGCATGCGCGGTTCGGTTGGAGTTCAGTGAGGCTTGCGTGGGCTCGATACCGGCGTCTTAACGATGAACCGCGGCCGCTTCTGTCATCGGGGAACCGAATTCAAAGCCGCGCAGCCAGTCAGGCACTTGGGCGGCGGGCATCGGTTTGGAAAACCAATAGCCCTGGATCAATGAGGCGCCGAGGTCGCGCACCTGCTGAAGCATTTCTGCCGTCTCGACACCTTCGATGATGACCTCCAGCCCAAAGTCGCGGGCAATATCCAGGGCCGCTTTGATGATCGTCTTGCCGCCCTGATTGAAATCGCGGACGAAGGATTGGTCTACCTTGATCAAGTCAATCGGCAAACGGCTGAGATAGGACAGCGATGAGTAGCCGGTACCAAAATCATCCACGGCAATGCGCACTTTCAGCCGACGGGTTTGCTCGAGGACCTCACGCAGATGCTCCATATCGATTGCCAGCGCGGATTCCGTGAGCTCCAGTTCCAACAACTCCGGCGCTAGTCCACTGTGCGACAGACACTTTTCCAGATGCGGCAGGAAGCCTTTATCCATCAGCTGCTTTGCCGATACGTTTACCGCCACTTCCAGGCGACCGTCGCCCACGAATTGCCTGCCCTCATGACATGCGCGCCACAAGACCCATTGACCAAGCCGCACGATGTCACCGCTGTTTTCCGCCAACGGAATAAACTTCGCGGGCACGATGTTGCCCAGGGTTCCGCGCTCCCAGCGGGCGAGACATTCCAGTCCACGCACCTGGCCTTTCTCGATGTCCACGATCGGTTGATAGTGCAAATGTAGGCCGTCTTGAACCAACGCCTCGCGCAAGGCGTGGACGAGCTCGCGCTGCTTTTCGGCCCGCGGCGGCGCGTCGGGCTGATACAGACAGACGCGGGATCGCTGTTCGTGTTTCGCCTCGTCTGCCGCCGTGGCTGCCTGCTGAATGAGCCTTTGCCATTGCTGCCGGTCGACGAGCCGCGCTATTCCGACGCTGGCACCCACGGCAACGTGCTTATCGGCAATCGGTGCGGTGAGTACGGCCAACAGCTCCTCGCCCCGCGCGCACAGGTCCAGGTCGCTGGCGCCGGCACTCGACACAACCACCACAAACTGCTCGATACCCCAGCATGCAACCACGGTCGCGTCGGGACAATGCCGTTTCAGTCGCTCCGCGATGATTTTGGCCAATTCATCACCCCAGGGCTGATCCCGAATTGCAACCGGTTCATCGGACCCGTCGATGGCGATGTAGTACGCGACCACGGCGCTCACCGCTTCGGTCACTTCGAAGGCTGCGGCCTCCAGCACCGCCATCAACTGCAGTCTACTGGCGAGCCCGGTCAGTGGATCGATCTGCAGCTGTCGGTGCTCTAACTTGCGCCGAACCGTGGTGTGCTCCAATGCGCGCGCACGATATCGCTCCAAGGCGGCCTCAATGGTGCTGATCAGCTCTTTGGATGGGCAGGGCTTGGTCAGAAAGCGGAAGATCTGTCCCTCGTTGATGGCGGAGATGGCCGAGGCCAGATCAGTCTGTCCGGTTAGCAGGATTCGCTGTGCCTCCGGTGCGAACTCGCGCGACCGGCTCAAGAATTCTGACCCGCTCAGACCCGGCATGCGCATATCTGAAATGATCACCTCGACCCGAGGGTCCTGCTCGAGCAGCTTGAGCGCGGCGGCGCCGCTGGTTGCGGTCAGCACCTCGTAACGCCTCCCCAGATGCAACGCGAGGCCGCGCAACACCTCAACCTCGTCATCGACACACAGGATTCTGGCTTCCTTGTTCATGCGGCGTCCTGCTCGCTGTCCAACACGGCGAGTGCCGCCAACCATTTCGGCAAGTGATCCGAGAGCCCGAGGCCTTCAAGGAGTCCGGGCTCGATACCCAGTTCTGCGGCTCCTGGTGATTCCGCGCCGTCGGCATGTGTCAGTCGATCGGCGATGTTGATCAGTACGGTCAAGTCGAAGCCGCTGTCAGCACGCTGAATTGGCGTGTGATGCAAAGCAACCGCGGCGACGATGTGGCTGGGAAAACCCCACAGGCCCAATAGATACGCGCCTACTTCCGCATGATGCCGGTTTACCTGCTCAACGGTGTCCTCGTTTGAACCCGTCGGTTCGCCGGGCTTGAGGTTGCTTCGAGTGGCGTAGACGACGCGGCCGATGTCGTGCAGCATGCCCGCCAGAAACGCCTCTTCTACGCGGGCTGTTGGGAATTTCTCGACGAGCGCGATCGCGCGCGCGGCCATCGCGGTCCGCAGACTGTGCTGCCACAGGCTCTCCAGATCCACGCCGCCAGGTAGGCTCGATCCACCGCTTTGGAACAGACTGTGTCCCAGCGCCAGGGCAGCGACCGTATCCAGTCCCAAATAGGCGAGCGCTCTTTCGACACTGGAAATGGGTCGTCGTGAGCCAAAGAACGCCGAATTGACCAGTTTCATGAGGTTTGCGGTCATGGCGGCATCGCGGCCGATGATGCGTGCGGCATCCGCGGCCGACGCGTTGGGTCGTCGCAAGCAGGTGGAGATTTCTTGATACGCCTTCGGGCAGCTGGGCAATGTGCCGACGCCTCCCACCAGTGCGGCGAGTCTTTCGCTGCTCAACAAGCGCTTCAGCAACTGGGTTTGTGCGATCGCTGCCTTGAGCGTCGCGGTTTCGCCCGGCTTGGCAATATATTGGTGTGCAGTGCCGACGAGCCGCATGATGGCACCCGGGTCCGCATGGCCCGATAACACCAAGCGCACGGTTTGCGGATAGAGTGTTTTGACCTCGCCAAGCAGTTGCCAGCCGTCCATGCCGGGCATGCACATGTCGGTGACGATCACGTCGACGGGGGTTTTGGCAAGGCGCTCAAGCGCCTCGGATCCGCACGACACGAACTCCATGCTCCATTCGTGTCTCATGGGACGCATCGTGCGTTGCATCGCCTCGAGCAGGTTTACGTCATCATCGACGAACATGATGCGTATCATTAGGCTGCGGCCTTTTCCAGGAGTTCTGCCGCGGCCGATCCGACGGGAAGTCGGATGAAAAATGTCGTACCTTTGCCGCATTCGGTTACGAAGCGCAACGTGCCCTCATGTTTCTTGACGACAACGCTGTGCGCGATCGCCAGACCCTGGCCCGTACCCTTGCCGACCTCCTTCGTCGTGAAAAAGGGATCAAAGATCTTGTCGCGGGCCGCTTCGGGAATGCCGCCGCCGGTATCGCCAATCGAGATCTCGACGGCATCGCCGTCGAGCCGTGTGCGCACCGTGATTTTGCCCAGGATGCCGGTGTCCGTGACGACATCCGATATCGCATGCACCGCATTCACGATCAAGTTCAGGATCACTTGATTGATCTCGCCGAGATAGCATGGCACCAGCGGCAAATCGCCGAACTCCGTGCTCATCTCGGCGAGGTACTTGTATTCGTTATGCGCGATGACCAGCGTGCTGCGGATCGCTTGATTCAAATCGGCCAACGTCTTTTGCGCTTGATCCGGATGTGCAAATTCTTTCATCGATCGCACGATCGTCGCAATGCGCCCGAGACCTTCCAGAGAGCTGCCAAGGGCAGGCGGCACATTTTCCATGACGTAGTCAAGATCCGCGGCCGTTTCGGCTTCGCCGGCGAGCCGTGCCGCCGTGGTGATATCACCGTCCACTTGTACCGCGTGGGTCAGGCCCCGGTAGGCGCGAATTACAGCTGCAACATCATTCATTGCAGAACGCACGAACTCAACATTGTCGGCGACAAACTGAACCGGGGTGTTGATCTCGTGAGCGACTCCGGCCGCAAGTCGGCCCACGGATTCGAGTTTTTGCGCTGCCGAAAGTTCGCGGCCAAGACGCCGCAGCTCGCTGACATCGAGCATCAAACCGCGCAGATATTTCGCGCCGTTCACCATTTCGCACGTTCCTGTCCAACGCACTTCGGTGCGACGACCGTTGCGCTGAGATAGCGGCGTCACAAATTCAAACCGACCGACCTGGCATTCATCGAAGCGTTGGCGAATCTCCTGATTCGTCGTCCGCGGAACGACGACGTCCAACGCACCCGGTACTTTCCAGTGGGATTCTGAAATTCCCGAATCGCGGACGGCCTGCGCACCGATATACGTGAAGCAGCTGCGCGTGAGATCCAACGTAAACGGCACCGCGTTGGTGCTTTCCGCCATGAGTCTGAACATCTCGCGGCTCTGTTCGAGGTACCAGCTCATCCGGCCCAGCAGGCTCGTGAGCACCACGACCAAGACGCTCGACAGGGAGGCCCACGCCAGATAGACACGCGTCTGGTGATGCGCGGGCGCCATTTGTTCATCCACGGAAAGTCCAACGAGGACGGCGAGGGGATAGCCGTAGAACTCATGCGCGCTGGTCCAGCGCCGCACTCCATCCCAACTGTTGATTGAGGCAACGCCGGCGTTGCCGCCGTGAAGGTTCTGCAGTGCACTCTGATAGTCGATCGGGTAGCCGGAGAACACGGCGTCCCCCGTGCGCCTGACGCGCGAGATGCCGTCGACGCCGATCAAGCTGAGGACGCCGTGCTCACCCAGCTCCTCCTTTTCATATCCGCTGACGAAATAAGCGGCATCGACGCTGACGATCACGATTCCGTCGAAGGCGCCATCGGGCGCGTTCAACCTGCGG
>Ga0209624_10001886_pt1 | contig 15986 bp, 14 predicted proteins | sample JacPinW_OM2H0_O1_FD_188565 | JGI IMG/M metagenome (GOLD analysis project Ga0209624, IMG submission 188565) | Forest soil microbial communities from Algoma, Ontario, Canada - Jack Pine, Ontario site 1_JW_OM2H0_O1 (SPAdes) (version 2) | ecosystem: Environmental > Terrestrial > Soil > Boreal...
CCTGCCGCAGTCGGTGCCATAAAGTAAGGTTTTTGAGTCGCTCTCCCATGACGGCTGAATCTGATTGCAGGGCACGTCGGCGATGCGGCGCGACAAGCCGCTGTCTTGGTTCCGTAGCCAAAGATTCCAGACACCATGATCGAGGCGGCTGTATGCCATCCATCGCCCATCCGGTGAGAGCGCTGGATACCGGGACTCCGCCATCACAATTGGCGTATTGCTGTGGGTTAAGTCGGTCAGGAAGATACTGGGGAAACTTCCATTCTCATCGGCTGAGAATGCATATTTTTGGCCGGAAAGGAACGACGCTTCGTATACGTTCAAATGTGGAGGCGTAAGCGGAGTCTCGGTGGTACTGACCTGAAATGCTCGGCGGAGGATTATTTGACCCCGGCCATGATCGTCGCGCAGGAACGCAAGGTCCCTACCATCGGAGGAGAGCATTGGATCACGCGCATCATCGACAAGAGTTTTTGTGGGGTTTTGAAAGTCCACAATTCGCGAGTGCGGGCTGGAGGTACGTTCCACTAGCGTATGTCCAAAGCCGCTGGTAAAGGAAAGATCGTCTGATGCAGCATCTGCATTCGGATCCAGCTCAACTTCACCCCGTTCCTGCGTAATCAGGTGGTATCCCGTGAAAGTAAATGCAGAATAACGAACTCCATCACCTGTGGACTGTGGGCTCGAGTTGAGGAAGCCCTGCGTTTGCAGAGGTAAACGGTATGAGTATTCCTGGCGCTCGGCACGTTCCAGACGAGACGTTGATTGGGTACTGAAGATGACGGATACAGCCATCGCCGTTACCCACAGATAGCGGCTCCAGTCCGGCCACAAGGTTCTGTTCCGATTTTCGCGCCACAGAATTGCGTAGATAGCGAAAAGTATTGCGATCATCAATGGCAGGCGCGGAACGTATAACAGTAGCGTCAGGCCTAGTGGTCTGTTTGGCACCGGGAGAGGGAAGCCGATTCCGAGATAAGCAACGATCAGCGCCGTCAGCCATCCATAGCTGCGAGCTCGAAGCGATCTTGCTGCAAGTACGCACACCGGGAAGACCATTAGTACGAAGTTGTAGGAGGCTGGGATCGTGGAGATCGCAAGAGTCGCTGTCAATAACGCTGACCATTCCAGAAGAATTCGCTGATCCCTGTTGTCATCCCGGCGAATAAGGAGAATGGAGGGCGCTAATACCAGCATCTGCAACGCGGGCGCCAGCAATGCATAAGCTAGTGGAGAATCGTGCCATGGGTGCGGGTTCCACAGGGGCTCGGAAAGAAAGAGACAGTGGAGTACGCCGGAGATGGAGGCGGTCGTTGTATAAGAACCGAGTCCTTCGCCACGCATCACCCAGGGCAGAATCTCCTGGAGCCAGGTACGGTGGGCATTCAAGCCGAATACAGCGATCGAGATCGCGACAGTGAAAGCCCCGGTAATCACTCCTGACGTGAGTGCACGCCAATCTCTCCGCTGCAGGAAAAACACGAACAGAAGTAGTGGGAAGACCTTGCACGTTGCAGCAACAGCCACCAAGGCGCCAGCGATAACTCGGTATCCTCGGAGGTAGCTGAAACACGCCGCAGTGATCAGGAACAGCAGAAGCACATAAAATTGTCCATACAGCAGGTTGCGATGCAGCGGGAAGCTGAGGAATATCGCCAATGCGATTCGCCGATAGCTTAGGCCTGTCATTATCCGCAACATCCAACCGACTGGAACAAGAAAGGCGAGATTCAGCACTATCCAGAGGTGTTTCGCGGCGAGGGGGGGCAGTCCTGCCAGAGGCCACACAGCCAATGTTGAAAATGGTGTTATGGGCAGCAGCCCGATGATGCGGATGTCAACCGCGCGATGGTCTTTCTCGCGTTCGATCCATGACCACTCGTACATTCGCGAGGTGTCATATCCCTCGTGTACCAAGCGCGCTGCCATGTAGTAGTTAGGAAAGTCTGTATTCAGTGTTCGCCATGTGCGTGGTAATGTGTGCGCGCAGAGAAACAACACGGCGACGGATAATATCGCACGCTCGAGCCAATCCACGACCGCAAGACTAGATGGTGCAGCCACACCTTCAGCGTATCCGCGCGCCCACCGCTCATTTGTCATCTAGTTGTCAGAGGATAGTCATCAAGTGTCGCCTGGATGGCGCTATCCCGATACTTAGATAATGCTTCTTCAATGATGTCAGCAGCTCGCTCAAGACCACGGAGGGACTGCATTTGCGATTGCAGTTTCTGAGCGGCGTTCCGGTAGGAGCGGTCGTTCTGCACCTTCAGCAGAGCAGCGCGAAGCTGCTCGGTGGACCGATTCTCGACTCGAAGCACCTCAGCAACTCCCAACGCCGCGAGGCGGGCGGCAACCGCAGGTTGATCGAGAGCCATTGGCAGAGCAAGCAGAGGCTTTCCCTGCATGAGCGTCTCCAGAACAGTATTAGGGCCTGCATGCGAAATCACAATCTGGGCTCGCTTCAGCAGTTCGAGTTGGGGAGCGTTTCCCACGACCAAAGGATTTCCTGGTAGATCGGAGAACATCGCCGGGTCCCGACGCCCACCGAGCGAGATAACCAATTGCAAGTCCAACCGGCTACACGCTTCAGCGAACCGATGGAAGATTGCAGTACCACTCTTTCGCGTCGTTCCCAAGGAGGCATAGATTAAAGGCCGGCCGTCAAGCCGGCTCCAGGGAAACTCCACAAAGGCTCTCCCGGCTTCATCGACGAATGGCCCGGTGTAAAAGAAGTTGGTGGGCAACTCGGAGCGGGGGAGATCGAGGCACCGTGGCCACTGGGTGATGTGAGCAAGCTCTGGAAAGGTCTGCTCGATATTCCTGATCGATCCCAGACCAATTTTTCTTCTGTATCGGTCCAGGCTGCGTCGTACAGGGCCTTTCATACGGAGTACGGAGACTTCAAGGAGAGTTTTCCGCAAACGGTCCATATATGAACCTGGGTTTGCTATGGATCGAGGGGCATCCCATCCGAAGTTATGGGGAATGGAGGTGGATACGATGAAGTAGGGCAGCCGCAACATCTCCGCAAGGGTAGGGCCGGCCAATGAAATCTCGCCCATGATGAGCGTGTCTACTCCGGCATCTCGAATGGCTGCGGGGTATTCGCGCAGGAAGGCCCCCATATCTCCTTCAATGCGTCGCAATCTGTAGGCTATTTCCCCAATCTGGGTTCGGGGTTTGCGTTGGTTCGTGCCACGAGGCTGTCCCGTATACGAGGAGCCAGGTATATCGATCGGAAAAAACTCCAGCCCGCGCGCACGCACATGCTGCTCCAACTCGGGATGCTGAAACAGCGTCACCCTGTGCCCCCGAGCCACTAACTCCCGCGACAAGGCGATAAGAGGATTGAGATGTCCGATTCCTTTGTATGACAACACCCCAAAATGCGCCATTTAGACTTTCCCTAAAAAATAAATTGATCCGCTAAGACGCATTCGTTATGCCGCGCCGTAGCGATCCTCAGCCCCAGCCCATTTCACTCTACGGATTGGTTTACCTCCTAGCCGCACCTCGCCTGAACCCAGAATTGCTTCCGCACTGCGCAAAAGTTCATTCACCGGAGCACGCAACCATCGAATTGTGCCATCGATCCACAGCGGCTCCAGTCCTTGTCGCATGGGCACTGAAAGCCGTTCGAGAATTGCCGAGGAGGCAAGTTGAACACGACCTCGAATCATGACGAACTCAACGTCAGCGAGGGCAAGGGTGCGCAATCTGTCTGCGGCGTCGTGACCGGTGTCGCGGATAGCAATCAAATCTGCCGGGCCGGATGCCCGGATCGCTCCTTCGCCGTCTCGCAAGCGAAGGATTGCGGCGGGGGCTTCCGTTAGCATGTGGTAGGCCAAATCAGGGGTGAGTTTGCAGTATGTCATGGCAAAACGAATCTCATCCAGCAGGTCGCCAGTGGCGGTCAAAGGAGAATCGCTTCCGACACAGATGTTCTCGATCGACTTGAGTAGGGTCAGCTTCGGAAGATCTTCGAAGAGGAACTGATTCGAGGATGGACACGTAATCAGAGAAGCGTGACGCTGTTGAATGAGCGCTATGCCTAACTCATCGATGGCCAAGCCATGCACAAGTACGGTGTCCGCATCCAGAAGACCGAGGCGGTCCAGCTCGAAGAGCTCGTTTCTCGAGCGAACATCAGTTCCTTCGCAAGCATGCACGACAAAGACGCTTCCTCGCGGCGTTGCAGAACGTGCCTTGAGTATGTCTCCACCAAGGATAAGCGAATGCGCCCATCCAATCCGTTGCATTACCTTGACTGGGAATTCGTGCTTCTGCAACTCCGGCCATTGAGCATCGTGGTGGCAGACGGTCGTAACTCCACAGAGAAGGTTTCGTATTCCACCCCACCAAAGCCGGACATCTTTTGGAACAGATTTGTGCTTGGCGATGACATCGGGAAAGGTCAGGTGTATATCTTCGCCCCAATCGACGTAATTGCAATATGGAGGATTCGCTAGTTTTGGAAACAGAGAGAACTGCAAATGATCATGTGCGTTAATGAGCCCAGGCAGTAGCAAAAAACCGTCGAGATCAAGCTGAGTGTGCTCACGTCCACGTGTGGATTGTGGGAGGCCGGCGTCGGCTACAACGTGTGTGAGGCGACCACCAACAGCGCAAATGGAAGCAAGCGGATTCTTCCGTGGTCCGATGGCGCAGCGGGCTCCATGAAGCCACGTTGTGCCATCAGAATGATCCGGCAACGCGACAGGATCACGCATGTTTGCTCGCGACATAAATGCGAAATCGAGACGGTTCGCGCTGGCCGCGCAGCTTTGCGATCCACGGACGCATCGCCCATTTCCATCCGTACCAGGGAGAATGGACCGTCCACTGAATTGACAGTTTTTTTTCAATGACCCGAAGTCGCTCGTCAGTCAGATATTCAAGACTATTTACAGAATCCGATGCCGTACCGAAGCGCTGACGAAATAGGGCGTGCCGCTCCGCGACCATCTGTCTCCCACTTTCCTCACGGGAATACCACGGAGTATCACTGATGATTATCATCCCTGCCGGTTTGAGACAGCGAAGGGCCTCACGCAGTGTGGCCTCATAGTCTTCAGAGTAGTGGAGGGACGCATTGAAGATGATCACGTCAAACTGTTCATCATGGAAGGGCAGGTGCGTGGCCTCCGCTTGAAAGCGAGGGATGGGAATCGGTAAGCGCGTATCAAAGTGCACTGCGGCACCCAGCCCGTCCTGCTCGTTTGTAAGCAGGTCAACAGCGACCGGATCGTAACCGAGGAGCGATAAGCGAAAACTCATCCAGCAGTTGCCGGCCCCCAAGTCCAGGATTGATCCGCGATTATGCGATCGTTTCAGCAAACGAGTGACGAGGTAGTCGTAGCTTGTCGACCTGATCCTCCATTGCTGACTATTCCTGCCACTCAAGTCTTTGTATGGCAGAGCGAGATAAAAGTCTTCGCTTTGACCCCCACGGCCCTCTGCCGCGCGGATCTGTTCATACTCGGAGATGAACCGGGCATAATATGCTGCTCGTCCCGGAGGCAAAGCATGCACGATTCCGTCATGAATCTTCATTTGAAATGCACATTCCGAACAGCTGAGCCCATCGATTCGGGTTTTGCAGCGAGGGCACTGCAAGTAGACGCTAAAATGAGAGGCAGGATTCATTGCAGTGCCGTCCTCCGCGTGCACGCGAATCGTTCCGAAAGAAAGGGGAGGTGACTGCATCTACGCTTTCCTGAGCGATGTTAGTTGCTCCACTGGGATTATCGAAGTGGATGCGATGATATCGATGGTCTCGGGGAACGTGAAGGCTTCCGGAACCCGGCTCATGGGCTCTAACTCATGAACTGTTCGCCAAAGGGCGGTGACGCGATCGCCAAGCTCCTGCTGGCCATTTGATTGATGCCAAGCGTCAACCTCAGCATGTAACGCTTCACGCACCGCCCGATAGAAATCAGTCGAGTAAGCGGCCTTGAACATAATGCAAAGATCATCGCTGTCGGTCCAATTGCGCTTCGTCCCAAGTTGCATCCGCACACGTTCATAGAAGACAGTGCCCGGCAGCGGATAGGAAAAGGATATCCCAATATCATCTGGCCGCAGCTTCCGCACCAAGGCAATCGTGTCCTGGAGTTCGGCCCATGTCTCACCGGGGTAACCGAATTGCAAGAAGAAGCATGCGCGAATGCCAGCGTTTCCAAGCCGGTCGCGCGCAATCTTGACCGAATCGAGAATAATTCCTTTATCCATGGCGTCCAGTATGGCCTGAGAGCCAGACTCGACCCCCATCCACACCTCAGCACATCCTGCGGCCTTCAACTGGGGCACTGTCTCTTCGCGCATCAGGTCGGCGCGTGATTGCACCTTGAAGGGTATAGCCGCATCGCGCTTTACGACTTCTTCGGCAAACTCTCTCACCCAGTGATGGTTGAGCGCAAACACATCGTCACCGAACCAGATGTGTTCCACTCCCGCTCGTTTCAACAGCGCCATCTCTTCGGCTACTGCTGAAGCGCCACGCAGGTGGAAGCGATTGCCTGAAATCGGTTTCGCGCACCAGTTACAGTGGAAAGGGCACCCCCGACTGGCCGCCATGTTCGTCGAGAAGTATCCATGCGCGTCACGCCAAGCAGCACGATAAGGTTCCAGATCGATAAGGTCGCGAGCCGGGAGTGAAAGTTGCGCCCATGCAGGATTCTTCGCAAGCCGTTGAGGACTTCTGACGATCTGGCCATACTTATCCAGCATTACAAGACCGTCAAGCAGCGCGATCTCTGTTTCCTGAAGGATCGACTCGCATAGGCTCACGAGTACGTTCTCGGCTTCACCACAAAGCACGTAATTAAAACCATTCGCTAGAAACAGATCCGGATTATCCGTAGAGTCGGAGCCGTGAACGACAACCACAGCACCGATCTCCCGGGAGGCTTTCGCAATCTCCCACGCTACTTCCCTCATGCGGGTCAGGCACATCTTCGAGAGAAAGTTGAAGTCGTCTTCATAGACGGCGACTATCTTCGGCTGCAACTCTTGCAACATTGCCAGAAAGTTTTCGGTCGGCGGTTCCAGCATCGAATCAAAGACCGCCACGGAGATGCCGTGATCGCGTAGTGCGGTGGCTGCATAGAGTGTTCCGATGGGCGCGTAGGGTTGCATTTTGCGCAACTGTTTCGCGTCATACGGAAGGTGATACGAATGCGTCAATAAGACATCAGACAAGATCCACCCCGATGATTGCCCTCCGGCCTCCTAGAAAGGGAATGCCGCGGGGGACTGGTTGCGATGCGGGCTCGCCGCTTCATAGAGTTAGCGTAGCCGCGCCCCTGCCTGGTACTTGTCTCGGGAATGTCAACTCAATGTCATCCTTTGGCTGGCTAAGACAAGGTCGGCCGGAAGCGTCCTTCGCTAGAGACTGACGAATTAGTCGCCAGCAATTGCAACACGATCCGAGATAGGTGCGGGTTTCGGGGTTCGCGTCATTCCGCCCGAAAAATGACCCAGCTTTTCACGCTTGACTGCGAGATAGTGCGCAGAGTGAGGAGTGCCCGGCACGTCGGCGCTTAGTCGTTCGACTATATCGATTCCTGACGTAAGAACTGCATTAACTTTCTCTGGGTTGTTCGTCATCAAACGTAACGATGGAACCTTGAGGAAATGCAGGATTTCTACGGCCAGCTTGTAATCGCGCAAGTCGACGGCGTGTCCGAGTTGCAGGTTTGCTTCGATCGTGTCGAGTCCCTGGTCCTGCAGAGCATAAGCGCGCAGCTTTTCCATCAGCCCGATGCCGCGGCCTTCCTGATGCTCGTAGAGCAATATTCCTGTGCCTTCCTCTGCGATTACTCGCATGGCTAAGTGGAGTTGATCGTGACAGTCACAGCGCAAGGAATGGAAAACATCTCCCGTGGTGCACTGAGAGTGGATACGGACCACGGGGGGCGAGCTGTGAATATTGCCAAGAACGAGAGCCAAGGCGCTCTTCCGATGGTTAGTCTCGTCTGTCCGTTCCTCGTCTACTTTCTCAAAGCCTAGCAAGCGGAAATGGGCCCAATGGGTGGGGAGATTGACATCAGCGATTTTTCTCAGTGCGGTCAATATGGTTAGTCCTGTATGTCTCTGGCTTTTGACGGCAACGTTACTTACCAGCAAGTCTATGGAGTTGCCGCAGCGAATGTGTCGTCAGAATGTCTTGTTATCGTCACCACATTGTCGAAGTTCTGTGCAGGTCGTCGAGGCGTGCGCATGTCGTTCAGACTTTCGGAAAAAAGTAGGGTCGAGGCCGACGCGATGATGCGTTGCAAAGTGACGCGTTACAGTGCGTAGATATCGCTCAGATCTCCGTGCGACGAAACTGGTAGAGTACGTGATCGCCCAACATTGCCAAGGGGCGGGCAAGGATGCGGTCGATCTTTTCCATTGCAGCGAGCAGTCGTGGTTGGCTTGAGATCCATGGCTCTGCAGCGCTAGGTGGTATAGCTACGCCAATACCAATGCGCTTTTCGAGGACAAACCAGGGGGCAAACGCACGCACGATCTCCGGATTTCGGTGATAAACGACCTGAAAGTCGCGTTTGGCCAATCTCGCTGGCACGATGCCGGATTTGCGGCGTCTGAGCGCCTGATAAGGTCTGCCGCGAAGTGTTTCGACCACCATCTCGCCCGGGCAGCATGTGCCGAACAATACAAGCATGGCAGCGGCCCCCGGCTTTAGTAACCGGGCCAGACCGCTCGCGACGGGGTTCAAATCGACAACACAGTTGAGCGGCGCGAAGTTAGAGAAGACGCCATCGAATAACGGCCGTTTCGTGGCGAGATAGCGGTCGGCAAAGTCTTCCATCTCTTCTCCGGCTGTGATTTCTGCTGCGCACCCAACAGGAGCCAGCTTCTCCTGCGCCAGCTTCACCATCGTGGGTGAAGGGTCCGTCAGGAGTACCTTAAATCCACGTTCGGCCAGGAATGCTGCATCTTCCCCGGTGCCTCCGCCAACTTCCAGTACACGACCGTGGGATGGGAATCTCTGAAGGAGTGCCGCGCGCACCGCACGCCGTTGTGCGGCTACGCTGGACCAGGCGCCAAACCGCGAATCGAACGTCGGAGCAACTGTATCGAATGCAAGAGCGGCGGGACGCAAGGACGAAGTCATGATGAGAGCCGATCCAGATGCTGACGCCACCGGTATGACTCCAGTGTGTAGCGAACTCCTTCCACGAAGTGAAAGCGAACGCGCTCGAAGACGAAACGGAGCTGGACCCGATACCGCGCGATTCTGGTCGAGAAGGGTTCGCCAGATGAACCTCGTATCACAACTGGTGGTAGACGCGTCGGCCATAGCGGCTTTTTTACCCAAGTTCTCTCCGGGATGCCCGCACTCTCAAGTTCCTTCTGCAGTAGCAGGAAGAATTTGGTACCTGGATGATTGCCGAAAACTGTATGGCGACCGTACCGATCGACCCAGAGACATACTGAGGCAGACAATACTTCGACCGTCCAGGTAGTTAGCGCTCTTGGAGCAAAATCACCCAAGATCGAGGCAACAAGATATGTGACCACGCCGATTCCGAGGCAAGTACTCCGGTCGGCTTCAACTGTGCCGCGAAGCTCCTGCCAGAATGCATCGTCGTCGCGACGGGAGAGCACGTGCCGGTAGAACTCAAGAAGATGTGAAGCACGGGGAAATCCGCAACATGCATCTTTGAAGAGATGCATTGCCTGCCCCCGGAATAGGTCGATGGGTGAAAGCATAGGCATGCTAATTCCGAACATCTCTCGAGTTATAGTTCGGTCCAGCCGAGAATCTTGGCACGGCGTATCGGCCTCCAAATGCAGCTCGACGGAACGGTAGGGAAGATCTTTATAAAGGTCCTTGACGGAGACGTACGGAGTTTCGTTGATTGTGAACTCCCAAGTCCTCCCACTGAAGGCGCGCAAACGGTATCCTCGCCGCTCAAGAATCAAACGAGCCTCGGGCGCGTGTTTTTCGGAGATGAGATAGTCAAGGTCAAACTGATGTCTCAGTTCCGGACGAGGAACGGATTCTGGGGAGAGCGATAAACCCTTCACCACTGCGTAAGAAAGGCCGGCATCTTGAAATCCACGTTGGATTGCAACGGACTCCTGGACCATACCCTGTGTTCGTTTGGCGTTGTTATCCAGGTTCTGCTGCAAGCGGTTGGCCACTGTGCCGGGCAGTGTATCGCGCAGTCCGAGTTGAACCAAGCGATCCAGAAAATACAAAGCAAGACCACTTACATCGAGCCATTTGAGAAGTCTTCGCCATTCCGTGGGCGAAAGATGAAGCAACAGTTCAAGATGCACGGGAGCAGGGTTGGAAAAGCTCAGCAGGACAGCCTCGTGTATGCGCTGCTCTCGGCTCAGACGCATCATTGCTTTGTTCGCATGGCACCTGTTGATCGAGGTTTTTGAGATGAGGTTCGGGCCTGGGACTGAGGACATACATTCAAGATTGGCCTCAGCTTGGCGCGCGAATCCGCGGCTCGAAAGCTGGGTCATGCGGTGCCTCCTGATCTTTTGACCAGGTTCTTAGTACCTTTTGAGTGGTGACCGGTGCTGCGCGGGAAAGACATGTTGTGCTAAGACTAGGCTAGATTTATGAGGACGGGTGTCATCTCGTGGTCAAGCAATTGTCACGGTCTTGTCGGGTTGGCGAGCTCCTTTGGTGTGGGATTCTCATTGTTCCAGATTAGCCGTGGCACGGTCTTCATACGTTCGGCTTACGAAAAAGGAAGGCGGCCACCAGCTTGAGGCCGATGTCTCTTTTGTATGCCTTTAAACCTATGCCGCGGATATAGAAATCACGAACCGAAGGCCCAACAGCGCCGTCGCAGTGGGCGACGAAGGACAGGCCAGCTTCAAAAGCGAGCTGCACGTGATCGCCATGAACATGGTGTTCTATTGCATGGACGGCACCTGCTTCATCGGTAAGCGTACGGCGATGCCCGGCCGCGGCAGCATCTGGATGAAAATCTGTGATGAAGACATATCCACCTGGTCTGCAAACGCGAAACATCTCACAATAGGCGAGCAGGGGATTGGGAAGGTGACCCAGCACCAGACGGCACCAGACCATGTCGAAGCGATTTGAATCGAAAGGCATCGCCCGTACATCGCCTGTCAACACATTGCGAGCACGGCCTGCGGCAAGCATCTCGGGGCTCAGATCCATGCCTACAGCGTTGGGACTATCCTGGATCCGACGGCCAATACCGCAACCTGCATCGAGCAGACGTGTCTGTGGCAATCCGCGAAGCATCGTCCTTGCCAATTCCTCGTCAAGGAAACTCGTCACGGTTTCGGTTGCGTAGGTCGAAGCCCATAGCCGATAGGCCTCGCGAACCCCTAATTCGTCCACGAGAGGGGATCGTCGAATCAGCGATGTCGAGAGATGTTTCTCTGAGATCACTCGCATCAGCATGTTTCGAAAACGTCCCATGTGACCATCCTCAAATGCGTTCGCCATCGGACTTCACCATCGAGATCTGTCGCCTCGATTCCATCAACTCAGTGATGAAAGCTGACAACTCTGCAAAGCATAGTGTGCAGAAGAGTAAAGTTTGTCATTCCAATGTCACCGGAGTGTCATCTCGCGGTTCAGAACCGAAGAACCTCCACTCGATCGGCCGCCTGATGTTCCAATGACGGCTCTTTGACCACGAAGTGACGGTTGGTTCGACGTCGCCGCAATGAACAGCAGGCCGCCCGTCATAGAAGTGTTCTTCAGGCATACCAGCATCAATGCCGAATACATCCATCGCCCCAACGCAAACCGGCATCATAGTGTGGTGTGTGCCTAGACCTAACGAGTCTTCACTTATCGAGATCAAGATCGTCTTTGATGTGGGTTGCTGTAACGTCGATGAACACATCCGCAACGAATGGAAAAGCAAGCCGAATTTTGTGATCGAGGGTGTCCATCGCTCGACTGAATTGTTCGCTATTGATGTGTGCCGTCGGATGAATCTTGGCCATGACAAGAACCTCTTCAGGTCCGGAGTAGATTGCACGAAAGGTCAAGACTTGCTCAACTGCTGCGTCGCTCTCGAGAATCGCAAGGATTTCTTCGAGCAGCGGAGGAGCAATCGACCTCCCCACGAGGAAATCAGCAAACGAACGAGCCACCACGATCGCCGTGGAGGATAACAGTATCCCGATCGCGAGCGATGCGAGTGAGTCGGGCACACTCGTTCCGAAAATCCTACTGAGGAGAAGACCGCTCGCAGCGACAGCAAGGCCGATGAGCGCAGCGCTGTCCTCAAAGAACACTGCCCGCACGACCGGATCACTGGAACGGAGAATGTAGCGCCAGGTGGTCAGCTTATAGTCTGCGGCCTGCCGGCGTGCCTGTCGCATGCTCTGCAGCCAGGATGTTCCGTCCGCCATGAAAGAGATCGCGAGAACGATCCACGCAAAAGGTCCGCCAGGTGCTGGATGGGATCCCTTAAGTTTTGCAACCGCCATCGCAATGGACAGGCAACCGCCGATCAAAAATGACGCGATCGAGGCCATGAAGGACCAGAGAAATCGCTCGCGGCCATGGCCGAGGGGGTGCGCGATGTCTGCAGGCCGCCGGTCACGATAAAGGCCAATCGCGAGACAGATTTCGTTTACTGTGTCAGCGGCAGAGTGAGCTGCTTCGGCAAGCAGGCCGGTAGATCCCGAGAGCAACCCGCCAATCAACTTTGCAACAGCAATGGCAACATTAGAGAGGAGCGCGATGACGATGGTGCGCGTGCTTTCTCCCTCTGCGACTCTTCGAAGAGCTGTAGCGGACCGGCGTTGAGGCATAGCTCGCAATATTCTAGACAAGTCTTCATTCCTCGACGGCGGTTATAAGTTTATTGATCACGAGTGTATAGGGCTAGAGCAATTGAGCGGGTCGTGCTTCCACTGCCTTCGGCCCTACGCCTCAGGGCACCTCGGTTGACGACGGCGCCAAGGCTTCTCGACCGGATGGAGATCCTGCTCCAGACATATTCCGGAAAAGAAGGAAATCAGCAGGCCTGCGATAGCATCATTGTTGTCTTCGCTCTTGCCCTTCGCTGTATATAGACTACGTATCAACTGCCGCTATATCCCCTTCATGGGTGAGGATCGGCGACTCTACCAGACACTTAGGATAGGGCGACAGGCGGCATGGTCAATCTCCAAATACGACCCTGAACACCCGAGGCCTAACGTCCCTGGGCGCGTGCGTCCAACGACAACGAGGTCTGCTGCTTTCTGGTTGGCTACATCGGTGATCGTCGAAACGACGTCGCCCTTCTGTCTCAGAAACTCGGCGGTATTTCCGAACTGTCCGCGCGCTTGTATCAACCAAGGTTCTATTCCGGAAGACGAACTCGCATCTTCGGAATGCCTAGTCGTTTCTTCTTCTTGTTTGTCCATGACATTCAGAAACGTCACCTCAGCTTCGGAAGGCCTTTGCGAGCGCCAGCGCTTTTTGAATAATCCTGTAATTCTGGGAATCCAGCATCAAGTCTTGCTCGAAATGCAGAGCGCATAGAATGCGATCGACGCATACCTTGTTTACAGCTTCCACATGTTCTGTGATCCACAGTGAGGCTGTGGATTTCTCGAGGATCGTGGCTGTCAACGAATCGCGCAAGAGGCGAGATCCAATGCTCTGGTGAGTTCTGGGCAACATTATCAGATCGACCTTTTCCTGCTTAGCGAAAGATTCGATCTGGGCCCTTACATCGCCCCTCACGACGGTATGCTGTGCCACGTTCTCGCCCAAATAATGATCGGCAAAATACTTCAGGTCAGCCGTGCGCCTAACAATCAGATCGGAAATAACATCGTAGTCCCGCTCCTCTGAATATCCAAACTCGTCGGGGTCGATGACGTGCAGTGTACTCAAGACAGCACCCAACTTTTCCGCCCAAGTCTGACGTGACGCGCTGCCAACTCGCATCGATTCGAGAAATCGACGGGAAACAAAATGCTACATAAGCCAGCTGCCATTCAACGCGGGCCTCCTAGCCCGAAACACCACCGTTTGCCAATCGGGCTGATCGTTGGATGAAGGTCGCATCTTATCTGGCCGCTTTAGCGTCGGACGCTAATTCCGGTAGCGTCGATGACATGGAAGATTGTAGTGAGCTACGAAGGAGAGCCCTGGCTCTCAACAGACGCGATTTAAGCGCGGCCACAGAAATCCCTGCGGCGTCTGCAATCTCTTTGTTGGTCCCGTAATGCAATTGTTGAATCTCCATGACAAATCGAAGGGGAGGCCGTAGAGACGCTATTGCTTCTTTCAACCTCAGTTCCGCTTCCTTCTTTAAGTAACGATCTTCAATATTTGATCTGTTGTCTGGTACTTCCCGTTGTTCCCATGTCTCACCATCTTCGCTCCAATTCATCGAGGTTTCTGGATGGGAGCGCTTCCTGCGCAATACCATAAGAGCAGAATTGATCGCTATCCGGGTAAGCCAGGTGGAGAATTTGGAGCGACCATCGAAATTCTTCAAATGGACGAACGCCTTCATCCATGCGTCCTGTAGTGTATCTTCCGCATCGTCGCGATTTCCGAGGATCCGATATGCCGACTTGAATGCTGTGTCCGAATGGCGAGCCCATAACTCTTCAAAGGCAGAGTGATTCCCCGATTTGGCCGCCTCAAGGAGGATGGCCTCGGCTGTAGAGGGGCCAAAACAATTCGGGTCGATCTTGGCTCGCGCCCCGCGTGATTGCATAAAGATCTCCAAAACAATGTTTCCGTGCTCTATTTCGAACTCGCGACGTCCAACTGCCGTTTCCAGCGCGGAGATTCCAGTTGTGTTACAGATTGGGCTCCGTACTGCGTTATGGTAGGCACAGTGGTGTGGGCCCGCCAATTACATCTTTCTGTTAGTCGATTCGGTAACACGAACCAGGGGAAGCTTCCGACAACGCCGGTCGTTTGCCGGGCCCGTTGGCTGAGGATGGCGAATCGTGCGACGCAATGGTTCTCCCCGGTTTTCCACACTACGCTTGTGCAGACCGGTGATATTGGTGACCAGGTATTACAAGGAACATGTAATTTATTCGACCACTCACGGTTGCTACTATCACTCAGTCGACGAGCTGACATCAGTCAGGAGCCTACGCATGAGGCCCGTATCGGCACCAAACAACTGGACGGCCGGGAGGCACTCGCAACTGGATTGCAAGAAGGTATGTGTACCTAGCCTCGCTCGGGGCCAAGCGCAACTGAGGAAAGTGCTATGAACATACCAACCCAAACGAATGATGCGGAGTCAGGTATTTCCCCTCACTCCGATGACGGATCGAGACGTGTATCCCGCCGCAATTTGATTTTTGGCGGTGCAGCAGCTGTGGCAGCCATAAGTCTAGCGAAGGATAGCCAGGCATCAACGCCACTCTCAAGGGCTGAGCAGTCTTCGAAGAACAACAATGGAAAGGATGACAACGTGAATTCGACAGCAGACAAACCGGAAAGCGCGCAGACCTTTGACGCCGACAACTTCACAGTCGTACCTGCGCGAACGTTTGACGACCTGCGTGTCGGTGAAATCCCCTCGCGGCAGCGGCGATCTGGAGAGATCGAACCGGCGAAGGGCAAGACATCCACGTCGTTCTTCGCAAGGCATTCCGCCGCTTCTGCGGTTTCTACGATCGGGTTTGGGAAACGGTAAATGGGCGCCCTCCCGCAACGGGCTTCTTCGAAGGAAATCCGTTCTTCAAGTTTCCTCCGTTCCATGAAACGCGCGATGGACGGCATGTAGTGACTCTCAACTTCTATCCCCAGCTGAACTGGCGGATACTGAATCTCTTGAGGTGCAGCCAAAGCCTCGAATCTGTGAATAATGCAATCTTGCAGTGGCGTGCAGACGACCTGGAGACGACGGCCGCTGAGCAGGGATTAGTCCTTGCCAAAGTTCGTTCATTTGAAGAGTTTCGCAGAGAACTCCAGTACACCGAGGTGCTCTCGAAGATGCCGCTCATCACGGTGGAGAAGGTCGCCGACGGCGAGCCCATTCCATTCA
>Ga0209624_10001887_pt1 | contig 15985 bp, 9 predicted proteins | sample JacPinW_OM2H0_O1_FD_188565 | JGI IMG/M metagenome (GOLD analysis project Ga0209624, IMG submission 188565) | Forest soil microbial communities from Algoma, Ontario, Canada - Jack Pine, Ontario site 1_JW_OM2H0_O1 (SPAdes) (version 2) | ecosystem: Environmental > Terrestrial > Soil > Boreal...
AGCCGACACGGAAAACCATTTGATCCGCGTCCTCGACCTGAAGCACAAGAAAGTGACGACGCTCGCCGGCACGGGCAAGCAGTCGCCGGGCAAGGGCGCGGAGGGAGCGCTGCGAGAAACGGCGCTCAATAGCCCGTGGGATCTGCTGATCGTCGGCCGCACACTGTATGTGGCAATGGCCGGCGCTCATCAGATCTGGGCGCATGCCCTGGGGACTGACACGATTCGCGTATTCGCCGGAACCGGTCGCGAAGACGTGCTTGACGGACCGCCCGAAGAGGCCGCTTTCGCACAGCCCTCCGGACTGGCGAGCGACGGGCGGTTTCTGTTCGTGGCCGACAGCGAAGGCTCGGCCATTCGCCGCATTCCACTCGACCCTCCCGGACCCGTCGGCACCTTGGCGGGCACGTCGAATCTCTACAACGGGCAGTCGCTATTCGCGTTCGGCGACGTGGACGGCAAGGGCTCAGCCGCGCGGCTCCAGCATCCCCTGGGTCTCGCGTACGCGTCAGAGCGGCTGTACGTCGCCGATAGCTACAACCACAAAATCAAAGTCGTCGACCCGTCGACCGGCGTGGCGGAGACGCTGTTAGGAACTGGGAAGCGGGGAGACGGTCTCGATCCGCCTCAATTCTCCGAGCCGGGCGGACTCTCGTTTGCGGGGGGAAAACTCTACATCGCCGACACGAACAACCAGGTGATCAAAGTCGCCGACACGGCCGGCCGAAACATGCGAGTCTTCGAGATCGAAGGCCTCACGGCGCCAAAGAGCCACGAGCAGACGCCGGACGAATTCGCGTCGAAGGATACCGTCAAGGCGTCGCTTCCGACGGTGCATCTGGCGACGGGCGACGCGTTGCGGCTGGAGTTCTCGTTCCATCTCCCCGCCGACTGCAAGCTCAACAAGGAAGCTCCAATCACTTGCCGACTGCGTGCGGCCGAGCCGACCGCGCTCGTCGCGGCGAGCCAGCTCAGCAAGCGTCACGCCGCCACGCTCGATGCCGACAAGGCGCTCGTTTCGATTCCCGCCGCGCTCAAGCCGGGCCACGCCGTACTCGATGTGGCGCTCAGCTTCACTTATTGTCGCGGCGGCGTGAGCGGGCTATGCAAGCTGGGAGGCGAACACTGGACGGTGCCGATCGACGTCGCGGAAAGCGGCGGCGAGTCCTTTATCCCGCTGACGGCGGAAGTCAAAGCCAACTGAGCCGAAGAGCGCGACGGCCTCCGTAGAACCCTGTCGATCGCTGCGATCGGTCCCGCCGTCACAACTCGCACGGGCTTTGTCCGCTGTTTTTTGCAGAATCGGGTGAGCAGACCGGCACGACTCACTGCGGCCACCCGAATTTCCGCGGCAGCTTTCGGCCGGCGAACTAGCCTCTTCTTCGTACCAGGGGAGGCGCGCGCATGCTGGTTGGACTATTTACGAACGTGCTGAACAAGTCCCGCGGCGGACAGAGCGAGGCGGGACAAAACGAGAATGGGCCGGGCGTCGCGGTGTTGGATCCGCCGGCCGAGCCGTCTGCTCGCACCTCGCAGGCGCCTGCCACTCCGGCGGCTGCCGCACCGATCACCCCGACGACCACGAGTGGCGAAGCCAAGCCAGAGCGCCAGCCTTGCCCGCAGTGCGGGTCGACGGAGCCGTGGGGCATCTCCTCCTGGTGTCCGAATTGCTTTTATCACCCGCGGCTTGGCTTGCCGATCACGCCGGTGGCGCCGGCCGGATCGGGCCAAGCAGGATTGGAGCACGGCCCACGTGCCGAATCGTACATGACGGTGTTGAAATCGTTGCCGTTATGGACGCACGTGCTGTGGGTGGGCGTGATGGCCGTCTTCGTGATGAGCGTGTACGTTTCGCTCACCTTGCCGAAGTTCGGTCCGTCACGCGCCGTTTGGACGATTCTGCAAACGGTCATCGGGCTGGTCGCGGCGGGCACCGCGCATGTGCTCGTCTTCTTCTACGCGATTCCCAACACCGACAAGTACGGACCGTTCGACATCTTCCTCAAGCCGCTCGATTTCTGGCGATACGCGATCCGCAAGATGCCGGCCAAGGCCTGGCGACTGTGGCTGTTTGTCTGGGGTCTGACGGCGAGCATATCGGCCTTAGTGCTGATCGGCGGCGTTCGTTACTCGGCCGTCTTCGATACCAAGTCGAAAAAGAAAAGCACCTGGTACCAAACGTCGCAGTTCGTCCCCGGGGAACGCCGCGCGATCTGGGCCGACAAGGGCTGATCGTCGCGCGGCCGATTGCCCGCCGCGCTATTTTGGCGGGGCGGGACGCAGCGACTTGATGAAGGCGATCAGGTCGGCCATCTCGGCCGCGGTGATGTCCTTCTCGAGCCCCTCGGGCATGAGCGATTTGCCGGTCGAGGCGAGTTCTTCGATTTCGCTACGAAGGACGCGGTCTTCCCGGGCATCGGCCCGACGCAACGTCACGCCGGCGGCTGACTCGGCAACGATGATCCCCGTGTGCACGGTCCCCTGGTGGGTGACCAGCGTGTAAGAAATGTAGTTGGGCTGGGCCTCGCGGTTCGGATCGACGATCGCCACCAGCAAGTCGGCCGGTGATTTATTCTGCACCGACGCCAGGTCGGGGCCGACCGCGTGACCGAGATTTCCGATGCGGTGACACGTCGAGCACCGTTTCTCGTAGATCGCCCGACCGCGGTCGGCCCGTCCCGCTCGCTCCACCGTCGGGCGGTAAGCCTCCACGATCGCCACGACGTTGCCCAGTCGATCGGCTGCAAACAGCTGGCGGGCCCGATTCCGCAATTGCGAGTTCGGATGATTCATCAAGAGCTGCTTGACGTCGCGGTCGATCTCGCCGGCGCCGATTTGCCGGGCATCGATCGCCGCAAACAGTTCGCTGAGCCAGGCCGCTTTTCGCACCAATCCGTCGATCACCTCGCGATGCAGCGTGGGTCCCAAGCTGCGCCACGGGCGAATCAACAGCCGTGCAACCGCCGGCTCCGATTGATTGGTGAGCGCGACGACGGCCGCGATTTGCAGTTCGGTCGGCACTTGCGGCGCCAGCAATTGGGGCAGCACGAGCGCGGCCTGTGGAAAAGGCGCGAACGCCAACAGGCGGATGGCCGACAGACGAGCGGCGGCCGGCTCAGCTTCGTCGCGCACCGTTTTCGCGGCGCGCGAGAACAAGTTGTCCGCGGCCCGTTTGAGATCCACGTCGCTCGTTCGCGAATCCAGCAAGCTCGCAATCGACAGCCCGCGGCGCGAGAGGCCCTCGCCCACGCCGCGCAAAATCGCCAGCTGCGCCGCCGGATGCGATTGGGCCTCGAACGCTCGCCGCAACACGGCCACGATTCGCGCAGAATCGGGCTGCGCCCCGACGATCGACGCCAAGTCGCCGAAGAGCACGGAAGTGTCCTGCCGATCGGCGAACGAACCGTCGGCGAGCAGTTCGCGCGTGACGACATCCGCGTTGGCGCCGACCGACGTCAGCAGAGCCGAGCGCACCGGCTCGGCGGTCGCCGCCTCGCGGGCAAGACGGGTTAGCGGCGCGGCCGCCACGTTCGGTTCCGCGTCTCCCAAAGAGAGCGCGAGCTGAAAGCGGACGAGCCGATCGGGGTCGTCGATCAACCGAGCGACAGCGGCCAAGAGCGCGGGCGACCGTTTGAGACGCAACTCGCCTAGCCGCACGGCGTGCGCCCGGATTCGCCGTTCGGGATCGGCCAGCCGACCGAGCACGATTCGATCGGAAAGAGCCGACAGACCATCGAGCGTGTAGAGCGCATGCAAGCGGCCCAGTGCAGCCGGCGACTCGTTCGCGAGCCGTTCCAACGGCGCGATGGCCCCCCGATCGTGCCGCTCCACGAGCAGCCGCTGGGCCGTCTCCCGGTTCCAGGCATTGTCTGATTCAAGTTGCTGCACAAGCTCGAGCGTGCTCAGCCCGCCCAGCTTGGAGAAATGCAACCTGTGATTTCCCGGCGGCATCAGCCGATAAATTCGGCCGCGGTCGAAACCGCTGTTGAGGTCGAGGTGCGCCTTGATGTCGTCGGGAATGGAGAAGGGGTGCTCGATCGTCTCGCGGTACATGTCGAGGAGGTAAAGCGTGCCGTCGGGCGCGTTGACGAAGTTGACGGGACGAAACCAGTTGTCGGTCGACGTCAAGAACTCCGTCTCGGGTTCCGCCCGCTGCGCGATGATCAGCGGCCCGTCCCGGCGGAGCGTTTTACGATGGACCAGGTTGCCGCCGACGTCACCGATAAACGCGTTGCCCCGAAAGTCGGCCGGGTAGGCGTCGCCGCGATAGATCGTGATCCCGGCCGCGGACGTGAAATACCCGATGGCAAATTGCTCGGTGAAGGGCAGCGTGCGGAGCACAGCAGGATCGGAAACGCGGCGACGCGTGCGGACGACTCGCCACGGCTCAGGCGGGCTCTTGCGAAACACGGGAGCGGCCGGCCCCTCCTTGGCAATCGTGCGAATGGCGTTCGAAGCGGCGTAGTACGGGTTGCGACGGAGATACCGCTCCTCCAGCACCACCTGCTCGATGTGGTTGCTGTTGTTGCAGACGAAGCGGTTCCCCCAGTCGTCAAATGACAGACCGAATTGCTCCCCGCCAGTGATGGCCGTAAGCGCGAAGCTCGCCGGATCGAGCGAGAGATCCTGACCATGAATCTCAAAGACTTTCTTGCCGTCGCGCGTCAGCGTGCCGCCATTGCGGCCGGCGGCGAAGACGATGCGATTGTCGAGACTCCATTTGAGGTTGTTGACGACCGCCTGGACGTTATCGCGGCGAAAGCCGCTCAGCACAATCTGGTGCACGTCGGCCCGACCGTCGCCGTCGGTGTCCTTGAAATAGTGCAGGTGAGGCGGCGCCAGCACAAACAGTCCGCCGCGATAGCAGCAAACCGACGTCGGCCACGTCAGCTTGTCGGCGAAGATCACGCTGCGATCGGCCTTGCCATCGCCGTCGGTATCTTCCAACAGCCGGATGACGCCCGCGTCTTTCTTCCCGCCGCCCGTTGGATTGAGCTTGGTCGGCTCCCAGGAAAAGGGGTAATCGCGCATCTCGGCCACGTACAGGCGGCCGTTCTCATCGAAGCACGCGTCGACCGGGCTGGCGACCTGCGGCTCCGCGGCGAACAGCTCGAGGCGAAATCCATGCTCGAGCTGAAAAGTCCGGCCGGTCTGGTCCGCCGGCACGGGCGGAATCCGCGGCAGCTCGTCGGCTAAACTCGGCGGGCTCGCGCTCGGTTGCGACTTCGGGGGGTGCGTCAGCGCCTGGGCACGCGCTTCCGGCTGAGACAGCGACAAGCAACCGACTAGAGCCGCGGCGCAAGCCAGCCAGGCGAAGGGCCGGATGGGGCGAAAGCGACAAAATCGCGACGCCGAACCGGCGAAACTCAGTCGGAAAAACATGGAAAATGCCGGTGAGATTGGGAGTCGCGGGCGGGTAGTTTGGGGCGAGACTGAGTGTAATGGGCCGCGCCGACTGCGGCCAGCGCGGCGAAAAATCCTCGATTGCATGCCCGCGCGCCGCAGTCGATAATCGCGGAGGGACTTTCCAAAAACGAGCGACGAAAATGTCCGTCGATCGAGGGATCGAGCTAACGCAGACGGTCGTAAGGCGTGCCGCGCGCGCCCTCCCGGCAACAGTGTCGAGCTCGGCATTCGTGCCGAGTTGGGCACTCCTGTCGAGCTGGGCCCTGTTGGTTAGCGCCGTCTCCGGTTGCACGCCAGCGCCGCTCCCGTCTTCTGCCCCGTCGACGACCGCCAGTTCTTCGTCGCCGGCCACCGAGAATACGGCCGTCGGCGGACCGGGGGCGCTTGGCGACGGGGAGCGACAAGTCTCCGAGCACACCGACGCCCAAGGCCGCAAATGGCTGGGCGACGTGCCGTACGACGTCTTCTTCGACGATCCGCTCGGCGTGGCGGCCGAGGGTCGATCGGAAAATCTATCGAAAGCCGCACCGACCGAGGGCCAGAAATCCAAGACCGAAGTGGCCACCGTCGAACGGCCGCGCGCTTCGTCAACCACGGCCCCGCCTACCAACGCGACCGATTCTGGGACGGCGGCGGCCGCCAAGCCCGCGGGCGGCGCGGCAGCCAAACCGGCCGGCGCCTCCGCCGACTGGGGTGAGCTGATCGATGCCGACGTGCTGGATGCGGAGGTGAAGCACATTCGCACCGAGCTGACGGCCGGGCTGCAGTCGGTGGGGAAGTACAACGCTCACTACCAGGAGATCGCGGTCTCCGCCGCGACGTTAGCCGCCCTCGCGGAAATCGTCGTCGAGCTACCCCGGTCCACCAGCTGGAAGGAACACGCGGCCAACGTCCGCGACCTGGCGGCGAGCATCCACGACTCGGCCAAGGCTCTCGGCGGACAGGCCTACCAGGCGACCAAGGGGCCGAGCGACCAGTTAATGGACGTGCTCGACGGCAACGTTCCCGCCGGACTCCCCGCCGCCGAGCCGATGCGTGATTTGGCACAGGTCGCCAACCGCAGCTCACTCATGAAGCGGATGGACCGTTCGTTCCAACACTTGAAAAAGGGGGGCTCGGCCCAGCAACTGCTCAAGAAGGACGCCGGGCAGGCGGTCGAGGATGCGGCGATCCTGGCCGTGCTCAGTCGTGTCATCTCCGTCGGCCATTACGACTCGGCGGATGACCCCAAGTATCACGGGCAGGCGACTGAGCTCACGCGTGCCGCGTCCGACCTGGCGACCGCGGCCAAGTCGGGCGAAGCGCCGGCCTTTGCCGACGCTTTGACACGGATTCAGAAGCGATGTGACGCGTGCCACGCCGATTTTCGCTTTTAGGTGATTGCGATTTAGAAGGTATGATTTCGGGGGTACGATTTTCGACTGAGGTCACGGAGGGCGGTCGATTGCCGCGACGGACTGCAACGGTCCAGTCTTCGGAGCGCTGCCTGGGTCAATGACGACCCAAGGAAATTTGCCATGTTGGCGATCTTGAGCGGGGGTTTGTTGTCGGGCGGCGTGTTGCATAAAGGCCTGGCACTGCTGTTGATTGCCTGGGCGGGTCCGCCGGCCCAGAAGGATCTGATCGAGCTGAAGAGCGGCCAGAAATTCGAGGCCCCCGTCTTGAAGGAAGAGCCCGACGCGCTCTTCCTCGACCTGGGCTTCGACGTGCTCCGCGTGCCCACGGCTTCGATCGGCAAACGAACCCATCGCGGCGACGTCAAGCCGCCCGCCAGCGGAGCCGAGAACGATTGCTATCTCACAGCGCGGCTTCCCGTGCGGACGGTCAAGGAGCTGGCGGCCACTTACGGCGAAGGCGTGGTCCTGGTGACGACTCCCGCCGGCCTCGGCTCGGGATTCATCATCAATACCCGAGGCTACTGCATTACCAACTATCACGTCATCGAACGCGAAACGCGGGTGGCCGTCACCATGTTTCATCGCGGATCGAACGGCGAGTTCGTCCGGCGGCGGATCGACGACGTGAAGATCATCGCCCTCAACCCGTTCCTCGATCTGGCGCTGTTGGAAATCCCCAAGCAGGCAGACCTGCGGTTTCAGCCGGTCTATCTGGCGGACGGCGACGACCAGAAAGAAGGGGACGAAGTCTTCGCCATCGGCAATCCGCTCGGCCTGGAGCGATCCGTCTCGCGAGGCATCGTCAGCACCCGTAACCGCAGCTTTCAGGGGCTCGTCTACATTCAAACCACCACGCAGATCAATCCGGGCAACAGCGGCGGACCGCTCTTCAATTCGCGGGGCGAAGTCGTCGGCGTCACTAATATGAAGTCCAATTTCGGCGAAGGGCTGGGCTTCGCCATCCCGGTCTCCTACCTCAAGCATTTTCTCGCCAACCGGGACTCGTTCGCCTTCGACAAGAACAACCCGAACACCGGTTACCGCTACCTCGACGCCCCCCGCCGCCACAACTCCGCCTCCCCGCCAAAAACCTAGCAGGGACAATGCCCCTGCACCCAGTGCGGCTGGGCTGGACGTGCGCGCTGGCGCCTGTTTGCCGCGGGCACGGGCCGTGCGCGCTGGTTTGAGAACTGGCGAGGAAACGCGGAAAAAACGGGGGAAATGCTGGTTGAACACGGCTCGGTGGTGACTTGTTCCCGTCTCGGGCCGGTGTTACAACTCAGGCGGTCTCGGGATCCCTTAAACGGGATCCACGATGACGTTGCGCTTCGATTCGCACGAAATTGCGAAACCCGGGCGCGTTACCGGGCGTATGAAATAGGCCGCCGTGGCGACCGCGCGGTTGCTGGCGATGACGGTGTGCTGACTTCGAGGCTCATTTTCCCTCTCCAACATCCAGATTGGACCCGACCATGAGATCAATGACAGCCCGCCGGATCGTAATCGCCGGCCTGGCCCTCGCGATGGGCTTGACCGCCCGCGGGGCCTTCGCGGCGGAGAAAGGGCCGAACGATCGGCTGCTCCCGCCCAACACGTACCTGTATGTCACGATTCCCAACGTCAGCGAGTTGAAGACCCGCTTCAACAAGACGCACACCGGCCGGCTCCTCCAGGAGCCCAAGCTGGCCGACTTCATGGGGGAAGTCCACAAGAAGCTGAACGACATCAGCGACGAGGTGCAAAAGCACATCGGCGTCCGCCTGGCCGACGCGTTTGCCATTCCGGACGGCGAAGTCTCGCTGGCCGTGCTGCTGCCGACCGACGCCAAAAAACTGGCGGTTGCCGCCATCATCGATTTCGGCAAGAACGGCGACACGGTCGCCACGATTTTGAAGCACACGGACGAGGGCCTGGACAAGGCCGGCTTCAAGAAGAGCTCCCGCGATTTCGAGGGGACCCAGCTCGTCGTCTACTCCCATCCGAAGGCGGACGGGGACGATAAGAAGGACGACAAGAGCGAAAAGGCGGAAGAGCCGGAATTCGGCACGCAGGTCGCCTATGCGATCAAGGGCAGCACGCTGATCGCCTCATCGAGCGCGGTCGCCATGCAGGACATTCTCCGCCGCTGGGGTGGCAAGCACGCGGAAACGCTGGCCGAAGTTGCGGCCTACAAGGCCATCGCCGACCTGGGCAAGCTGGAAACGTCGCCGTCGGTCCTCACTTGGTACGTCAACCCGGTGAACCTCGTGCAGGCGTTTGTGAAGTCTTCGGAAAACATCGACCAGAGCATCGGCATGGCGATGGCCGTGCTGCCCCTGTTGGGCCTGAACAACCTCAAGGCGATCGGGGGCACCGTCCACATGGACACCGAGAAGTACGACTCGGTGAGCCGCATCCTCGTGTATGTCGAGCAGCCGGTGTCGGGCCTGTTGGGCGTCCTTCACTTCCCGGCGACGAAGCAAACTCCGCCTCAGTGGGTGAAGGAAGATTCGACTTCCTACATCGCCATCAACTGGGACATCCAGAAGGCCTTCACGTCAGTTGAAGGCGTCGTCGACCAGTTCATGGGTCCGGGCTTCACTGCCCAGAAGCTCGACGAATGGGCCACCGACGACAACGGCCCGAAGATCCACATCAAGAAAGACGTCCTGGACAACCTCGACGGCTCGATCGACGTCTGCACCGACTCGCCGGATGCCAACAATCCGGAGAGCATGCGGTTGCTCGTCGCCTTGGGGGTCAAGGACGCCAAGAAGGCCAAGGCCGCGCTCGACAAAGTCTCCAAGATGCAGGGCATCCCGGTGAAGACCCGCGACTTCCGCGGCGAGATCATCTACACGATCGAAGGCATCCCCGGCTTCGGCAACTCCAACAAAGAGATGGGGCTGACGGTCGTCCAGAACCACCTGATGTTCTCCAACGACGTTTCGCGGCTCGAGCAGCTCATCCTGGGTGACAAGGACCGCAAGCCGCTGGCCGAAGCCGAGAAGTACAAGAAGATCGCCGAGAACTTCCCGGCCGAGACCTCGATCAAGTGGTATCAGGAGCAGGTCGGCCAGATGAAGGGCATCTACGAGATGTTTCGCAGCGGCAAGGCTTCCGAGTCGCTGGGGGCCATCCCGGTCATCGGCAAGCTGATCGAGGGGATCGACTTCAAGAAGCTTCCGGAATTCGACGCCATCAAGAAGTACCTGCCCCCCTCGGGCAGCTACGGGATTCCGCACGCCAACGGGGCGATCTTCGTCAGCTTTACGCCGAAGACCCCGTAATCCCAATCGGAGAGGCGGGGCTTTCGCCTTAACCCGATGACAATCTGACTGTTACGAGGCCCGGCCGCTCCTGCGAGCGAGTCGGGCCTCGTTCATTTCCGCCGCGCGTTCCGTTCGATTCGCGCGGCTTCCGGTCATTCAACGCCCAGATACATAAATGCCGCGGCACCCGTCGCCTCCGGCTGGTGTTGAAAGACAAAGGGGCCCAGGAGAGTGGCCTGAATGCAACGGGGCCGCGGGAAGTCGCCTGAAGGCGACACCGCCAGGTCGCCGAGAGCCCCGTAGACAAACGGGCGTCGCGGCGTAAGCTTGTCCTTGGGGAACCAAAATCCGCCGGTCGATGGCGGCAGCGCTTTTAGACGGGATCTGACCATGAAAAAGCTGTCCCTGATCTTCGCGCTCTGCGTTTCAGCCGGACTGGTGAGCGGTGTGCGAGCCGAAGATCCCGCGGAAACCGAAACGAAACCCGATGCGCTGTTCGAGAAGCTCGACACGAACAAAGACGGCGTACTCACCGCGTCGGAAATTCCCCAAGAGCATCAGAAATTCTTCGAGCGCTTGCTGCGGATCGGCGATACGAACAAGGACGGCAAGCTCAGCCGCGAAGAATTCGACGCGGCAATGGGCAAGGACGAGACGCCGGGCATCGATATCAGCAAGACTCCGGGCATCGATGCCGGCTCCGGTCCGCCGCGGGCCAAGGTCGATCCCCAGCAGATCTTTCGCGCTCTCGACAAAAATAAAGACGGCAAACTGACGCGCGACGAAGCGAAAGGGCGCCCCCGCATCCAGGCGCTCTTCGATCGGCTCGGCAAGGACGAGCTGACCCTGGACGATCTCAAATCCGCGCTGCAGGGTGGCGGAGGCAAGCAGGCCGGTAAGAAAGCCCAAAAGAAAGGGCTCGCGCGGACCATGGCCGAGAAGAAGAACGAGACCGCCGAAGCGTCGTCGCAGCTGCCCGCGTTCGCCAAGCTGCTCGACACCAATCACGATGGCCGCTTGAGCCGCGAAGAGCTGTCGAAGGCGGCCGAGTTGTTTGACCGGTTGGATCGGAATCACGACGGCTTCCTCGACGCCAAAGAGCTGAACGAGATGCCGGCCGTCGCCTCGTCCGAGGAACCAACGATCACCCCGGCCGCTCCGCTGGCCCGCCGCAAGAATGGCAAGCAGGAACGCAATCTGATGCAGATTCTCAAGCGGGCCGATACCGACGGCGACGGCAAGCTGTCGATGGAGGAAGCGCCGCCGTTTCTCAAGAAGAATTTCGCGAAAATCGACACCAACGGCGACGGCTTCCTCGACAAGACCGAACTCGAGGCTTGGTTCCGCCGCCAGCACAAGTTGGCCAGCAAGGCAGGCGACACCGAGAGTCCGAGCAAGCCCGAGTCGACCACGCAGAATTCCGGGCTGTAAGCCAGACCGCGGCGCGTTCGCCGGAGCGCGGGGCGACGGCCCGCTCGATGGCCGAGCCGAGCGGCCCCGCCTATATTTGGTCGCATGCTCCGCGACCACCGCGAATTTCTCCGCCAGTTCCGCACCCAGTTCCAGACGACCGGCGCCATTGCTCCGAGTAGCCGGCGTCTGGCCCGTGCGATGACCCGCCACATCGCTTCCGATCGCGGGCCGGCCCGTATTCTGGAGGTCGGGCCGGGGACCGGCGCCGTCACGCGGCGGATCGTGACTCTGCTCAAGGCGGACGACTGTCTCGACATGGTCGAGCTCAACCAAGCCTTCGCCCAGCGACTGGAGCAGCGATTTCAAAACGAGCCGACCTTCAAGCAAGCCGCCGATCGGGCGAAGATCCACGTCTGCGGCATCGAGTCGTTCCAGTCGGAGCGGCCTTACGATTACATCGTGTCGGGGCTGCCGTTCAATAATTTTTCGCCGGCGTTTGTCGGCCGGGTGCTCGACGCCTTCTTCAACTTTCTCTCGCCCGGTGGCGTGCTGTCGTTCTTCGAGTACATGTATGTGCGGCCGGTGCGTGGCCTGATCTCCCGCGGCTCCGAGCGGACCCGTATCAAGGACCTCGATCGCATCTTGAACGGACGGCTCGAGCAGCACGGATTTCGCCGCGACTGGGTCTTTCTCAACCTGCCGCCCGCCTGGGTGCAGCACCTCCGCAAAGAGTCCTGACTCGCGATCGGCGCACCCTTTCGCAATCTCTTTCCTCTCCCGCCGGTTCCCGCCTCTCGCGGACGGTTCAACTGGCATTGCAGCCATTTTCCCCGTCGGCGATGATCCCGCGCCCTGCCGCTTGGCGGGCAGTCTGCAGAGACGGAAAGGAAGCCAATTCGATGAATTCTCCCCACAATTCGTCGTTGGAAACGGGTGCGGGCGACGCGGCCGAGCCGAGCTGGAGCGTCGACGAAATCGAGCGGCTTTACCGGCAGGCCCTTGATGCCGTCGACGCCGTTGCGAACGATTTGAACGCGGTGAGCACTGCGCTTTCCAGTTCGGGCGAAGCCGAGGCGGCCGACGAATCCTCGATTTCCGTCGCCGCGTTGCCAGCGAGCGGAACAGGAGAAACAGCCACACAAATCAATCTCGGCCCCGGCGCCGAGGGTGAAACTCCTCCGGTCGGGCCCGAGCAAGTGATCGAGGCGCTGCTCTTCGTCGGGGGCAAGCCGCTCACGATCAAGGCGATCGGTGCCGTGCTGCGCGGGGAGTTCGATTCGACGTTTATCGAATCGGCCGTCGAACGGTGGCGTGACCGGTACGCTGCCCAGAACCGCCCTTACGAAATTCGGCTGGTCGACGGCGGCTACTGTCTCGCCCTCCGCTCCGAGTTCGAGCCAGAGCGCAATCGGCTCTACGGATTCGGGCCGCGGCAGGTGCGACTCTCGCAGGAGACGCTCGAAGTGTTATCGTTGGTGGCGTACCGTCAGCCGATCTCGCGGAAAGCGATCGAGGAGATCGGCAAGCGGAGCGCCGGCTCTCACTTGCGGCAGCTGCTGCAGCGAGAGCTAGTCGTGCTCGAACGGGGCGACGGCGGCCGCGACAAGGAAGCCGCTTATCGCACGTCGCCTCGCTTTCTGCAGTTGTTCGGCCTACGGCGTCTGGAGGAGCTGCCGCAGCTCGAGGACATCGACTTCAAATAGCCAAACAGGACCACGGGGGACCTCGTGCCGGTTGATCCCATCTGTCACATGCAGGTCGACGAATCGTCGCCGCGGACAGTCGAGCACGAGGGACAGAAGTTCTGGTTTTGCAGCGAGCATTGCTGCTCGACCTTTCGCGATCGGCTGAATCGCGGCGAATCGCTCGAGAGCATCGTGGGCGGCACGGCCGCGCCGATGTCGCACCACGCCCAGCACGAACATCGTGGCCATCACGCGGCCGCCCCAGCCTCGTCATCCAAGTCCACGGACACGCGCGTCTACTACTGCCCGATGGATGAAGGGGTCGAGCAGATCGGCCCCGGACTCTGTCCGATTTGCGGCATGGCACTCGTGCCGCGCCTCTCGCCCGGTCGGGACGAACCTGCGGACGATGGCGAATTGACCGACATGAGTCGGCGGTTTTGGATCGGCCTGGCGCTGGCCGTGCCGCTCGTCGCCTGGGACATGCTGGGGATGGTGGGCGGAGGAACCGAGCGTTGGCTCAGCCCGGTGACCGCGAACTGGCTCGAATTTCTCTTGGCGACGCCGATCGTCTTTTGGGCCGGCTGGCCCTTCCTGGAGCGGGGCGTCCGCTCGGTCGTCAATCGCCGGCTCAACATGTTCACCCTGATCGCGATGGGCGTGGCGGCGGCCTACGGCTACAGCTGTTATCAGTTAATTGGCGAGACGATCGCGCCGCCCGCGCACGATGGCGTTTCGTCGGCCGAGCATGCGGAGGGCGGGCACGCGGGAGGGAGTCACCTCTATTTCGAGTCGGCCGCCACGATCACCGTCTTGGTCCTCCTGGGACAGGTGCTCGAGCTGCGGGCTCGCGGGCAGACGACGGCAGCCATCCGCGAGTTATTCGCGCTGGCTCCCCCGGTCGCGCGGCGCATCGACGGCGATCGCGAAGTCGAAGTGCCGCTGAGCCAAGTGGTTGTGGGCGATCGCCTGCGGGTGCGGCCGGGCGACAAGGTCCCCGTCGACGGTGTGGTCGCCGAGGGTCGCTCCACAATCGACGAATCGATGATTACCGGCGAATCGCTACCCGTCTCCAAGCAGACGGGCAATGCCGTGATCGGTGGCACGATTAACCAGTCGGGCGCGTTCGTGATGCGGGCCGAGCGCGTCGGCGATCAGACGGTCCTCAGTCAGATCGCACGACTGGTCGCGTCGGCCCAGATGAGCCGGGCGCCGATCCAAAAACTGGCCGATCGTGTGTCGGCCGTGTTCGTACCGGCCGTCGTGGCGATTGCCGCGCTCGCGTTCGTCCTATGGCTGCTCGTCGGTCCCGGACCGGGCGTGAGCGTGGCCCTCGAGCGGGCCGTCTCCGTGCTGATCATTGCCTGCCCGTGTGCGCTGGGCCTGGCGACGCCGATGTCGATCACCGTCGGTGTGGGCCGCGGCGCGCGGAGCGGAGTGCTCGTTCGCAACGCGGCCGTCGTGGAGTTGATGGAACAAGTTCGGCTGCTGGTGATCGATAAAACGGGCACACTGACCGAAGGGCGACCCAAGGTCACGCAGGTTGTCCCAATCGCCGGCAAGGAACGCGACGAAGTGCTGCGTCTGGCCGCGGCCGTCGCCCGACCGAGCGGACACCCGCTGTCGCGCGCCATCGTCGCGGCTGCCGAGGATCGCAAACTCGCCATGCAGCCGGCCGACGCGTTTGAATCGACGGCCGGCGGCGGAGTCAGCGGACTTGTCGACAAGCAGCCAGTCCGCCTGGGCGAACGGCGATTTGTCGAAGCCGACGGCAAAAGCATTCCCCAGACGCTCCTCGATCAAGCGGAGACCTCACGCAAGCAGGGGCAGACAGTCACGTTCGTCCGCGCGGGTGACCAGACGATCGGCTTCTTGGCCATCGCCGATCCGATCCGCGCGTCGAGCCGCGCCGCGATCGACGCGCTTCACGGCTTGGGCCTCAAGATCGTGATGCTGACGGGCGACAACGCGACCACGGCGGGAGTCGTCGCGGAGGCGTTGGGCATCGACGAGTTCCAGGCCGGCCTCCGCCCCCAGGAAAAGCACGACGAAGTGGCCCGCCTCCGCGCGAACGGCAAGCAGGGCGGCGCGACGCGGCAAATCGTGGCGATGGCTGGCGACGGCGTGAACGACGCCCCGGCTCTGGCGGAGGCCGACGTCGGCATCGCCATGGGCACCGGCTCCGACATCGCCATCGAAACGGCCGACGTCACGCTGCTCCACGGCGATCTGCAAGGCATCGTCCGCGCGTTGTTGCTGAGCCGCGCGGTCATGCACAACGTGCGTCAGAACCTGTTTCTGGCGTTCGTCTACAACGTGATCGGCATCCCGATCGCGGCCGGCGCCCTGTATCCCGTCTTCGGGCTGGCGCTGCCGCCGGCCTTTGCCGCCCTGGCGATGAGCTTGAGCTCGGTCTCCGTCGTCACCAACGCCCTGCGGCTGCGGCACGCAGGCCTGGATTGACGAATCCCGGCGGCAATTGACAGGCGAACGGCCCGGCAGGACGATGAATCTTCGCTTGCCCTGAGACTTCAACACGACGGCGTCAATGAACACCGACCCAATCGACGAAACGCCCGCCGAAGACGACGCGGAGACCCGCCGTTGGGTCCGCTCGCACGTCATCGGTTTTTTCGCGACGATCGGCGTCGTGATCGGCCTAGTGATCGTCGATTCGAAGGTCGAGGAGATCATCGGCGCCAAGGCGATGCCCTTCTTCCGCACCGTGCTGCTCGTCTCGGTTCTCTTGGCCGGACTGGGAGCCCGCGCGGTGTTGGCCTTTCGCAGCGCCACGTTCGACCTGCAGGGCCGCATTTTCTTGACGGTGTTGGGG
>Ga0209624_10001888_pt1 | contig 15985 bp, 18 predicted proteins | sample JacPinW_OM2H0_O1_FD_188565 | JGI IMG/M metagenome (GOLD analysis project Ga0209624, IMG submission 188565) | Forest soil microbial communities from Algoma, Ontario, Canada - Jack Pine, Ontario site 1_JW_OM2H0_O1 (SPAdes) (version 2) | ecosystem: Environmental > Terrestrial > Soil > Boreal...
CAGGACCACTATGGAGATCCCGATCCACTCTATACGAATCCTGTAAATGAAATTTTCAGCGTTCACACCCCGTTCATCTCGACCACCGCGGGGACTGTCGAACGACGCAAGGGCACAAACGTAACCCGGACCGCCTTTGACGTGGCCTTGCGCTTCGCGACCTCAGGGCTGACGCGAGACGGCTATCTGTTCTATTGCGACCTGTTCGTGATTGGCCGCCCTGCGGTTCCGGTTCTGGCATTTTCTGAAGAGCTTCGCGAGCTCAACGTAAATCCCAGATACAGCGTTTATCAGGTAGAGGGCGAGATTCTTGCGAAGCTCATCATCCCGGCTTCCCAGATCGAAAGAGCCGATTTCTTCTATGTCCAGGACGTGAAGGACGCTCTAGCTAACGGGCAATTGCCTTCGCCCGACTCGTCGCTGAGCCTTTCGAACAATCTCTACTTTCCTCCGTCTCGTTACAGCAACGTTCGCGATGTACTGAGTTAGGAGGAGATATGCCCCTATCGTTGGAGGAAGTCGGACTTAACGAAAAGCTGGTCGAACTGGACTATCAAGCCTCGCTCGGCTTCGGCCACGCGTACCGCGGCCGCGGTGGATCCAGATCGGATGCATCTGAATATCTGTTCGCGGCAGCGTCCAGTTTTCGGCGTGCTGGTGCGAGCGCTCTCCTCCTCGGCCGAAGAGACGAGATGATCTTTGCATTCAAGGAGGCCGAAAGACTCTACTCTGACTTGCATTCGTCGGAAGCTGCAGTGATGGAAGCGCTCAGAAGCGACAGGACTGTGTCACTTAATGATTATCCGGAGTTTCACGATCTGAACGTCGAGGCCTTGGAAGAAGAAAGGGCCAAACTTGTCTATTCTTTGTTGAAACTGCCGAGATACCCCGGGGAAAGCCTCGATGTGGTCGAGAGGCTCTGGAAGCTTATGCGTGCAAGTTATTTTTCAGGCAGCAGTCTCGGGCTCCTCGAAATCCCCATCGATGTCTATCTCAATCTTTGTTTATCTTTGCCTTATTACAGTGACCTGGGCGTTCCACGAATTTCACTTGAGATGAGTTTGACTCCATTTGTCTCCGCTTACGACAGCGCAATCCAGGGTGCTGCGAGGAACCCGTCAAATTGGCGCCTTCTGGTTCAGAAGATCCACCCCGCCGAACCGGACATCATCGGTCTTCTGTCGATGGTTCACCTGGCTCTTAATCCTGCAATACTCCCAAGAGTTTTACCCGAACTGCCAATCTCTCGATTATGTCGAACACTGCTGCTGGGTTGCATGGAGACAAGGTTCCCAGACGATTTCGGCAACAAGGTGAGAGAAGGTGTGCTCCAGAGATAAAGTCGGGTCGAAGGAGCAAATCGCTAGTTGCCTCAAGGTATCTTTCTGGGCTGGCGTTTCGGGAAGGAACGGCTTGCAGAGGTGCGGTTGGGATGACGGCGAGTGTTTCGCCGGCCCGCAGTCGGGGGGAACGTCCTCCCTCTACTCGGTCGACCTGCACAGATCCGCCAGAAGGTCGTCTTCCGCATCTAGGCTGATATTCTTCCCCTTATGGAAATTGCCCAGGCGGTCGATAGCACCCTGCTCATCCTGGACGACGAGACGGTGCGGCCGACAATACAATACCGATACGTCGGAGAGGAATGGCCCGGCGTCACACGCTGGCAAGAACAAGACCTACGGGACAACGGATACACGCCGATGATGGCAGGTGTGATAGCCCTCGCGCAGATGCGAATGGGGCGCCCTCGTCCAGTAGAGGAAGATCCACAACTATGGCGCTTCGAGAGTGCCAATTTCAATCTTTTGCTAATTATTTTGAACCGTGTGCTCAATCCGAATCGCGCACCGTTCATCAGGGCTCTGTTATCTGCGGCTTTGGAAGAACCTCCGCTTGCGTTAGCCGAGCGCAATAGCGACTTTCCGTCATGGAATGGTAACAGCTCAGGCCTTGGCCTATTGGCTGAGTTTTGCATTCGTACCGGGCATTCTCAAGTCTTCTTCGACTCAACACATCAGGTAAAAGCCCCCTCGACCGCGGTAGCCATAATGGTAAGGCAAATCGAAGAAATCTTCGCTCTAAATTTCACGATTTTCAGCGAGGCAGAAGTCGAAACCCTTCCAGAACATCTGGCCTCTTTGAGGCGGGTTGCATATCAGCAGACTTATTGGGCGAACAGCACAAGCCCTGGCGAACCACCAATCGGAAATCCAGATTATATAGAGGGGCTCGAACATGAAGGCCAGGAGATTGTTAAATCCATTGATGCGATAACAGCGCAATGCAAACAGGCTCGATACTTCTACCTGAAGGGCGCCCTTCAGGAAACGACTAACCTCGAAGTCGAAAGCGACAAGACAAAGGTGATCGGCTTTCTTGACAGCCTCGGATTCGATCCGCTTCTGACGGCTTCGCTTGCTAAAGCCGAGAGTCTGTACAGCGCTTCATCGGATGCATTCGATCTTAAGAGCTGCCTGGGACACATCCGCAGCTTCTACGAACACCTCAATATCGACACAGGACTGGCAATCGCAAAAGCTCTCGGTAAGAGTGTGGTCGATGAATGGGACCCGACGCTGACATTTCTCAAGAACAATTCCTTCCTCTCGATGCAGCAAGACAAATTCGCCCGTGGTCTGTACGCATTGCTCAGCGACGAGGGTGTCCATCCGCTGATAGCACAACGTGAATTTGCGCGGCTTCTCCGCAACATGGTTATTGAGTATGGATTGATGTTTCTGACGATGCTCGACAAGAAGGGAGTGAAGCTTAAGTAACGATCGCGGTATTGACGAGTGGAAGACGGTGAAGACAAGGTTATTTGTGCTCGCTGGTAACCAAAGCCTCTAATTAAGGGAATCACTATGGAATCGAGATTGAACGCGAAGCAAGCGGAAATTATGGACTTCCTCTCTAGCAGGATTTTTGAGCCAATCCTAAGCTCCCCGAACGCTTCAGAAAAGCTTCGGCAGGGGGTAAGGCTCACTATCATGCGCATGGAACAACGAGACGCGGCTGGCATGATTCAGTACTACTGGTCGGCGATCATCGGGACGGAGCGGAGCGTCGGATTTGCTGCACAGATGCGAAAGGAGGGATTCTCGAGATTCGAAGAGGCGTTGGAGGAGTTTCGGCTTCGCTTTGATGATGCGTTCTTACGCCGTTCATAACAAAGCAAGGCAAGCTATGAAGGATTGTTTTCTGGCCTGATAATGGTATCCGGAAGATCTATGTCCGCTAATCAAGCGTGCAGAACGACAAGCCCAGAATTAACCGGCATCTGATCCCATGTACGACCGTCAAGGGTACGCCCGAACTTCTTTTTGTGAACGCCGCCCCATTGCTTGAAGAAGAACGGCACATTGGCATCGACACATTGGTCCCTCACATCTGTTATCCACTTAGGGTCGACGGGTCTCGCGCCTGGTCCCGACTCTCCGCCTACAATTGCCCAATCGATTCCGCGCAGCTTCAGGTTGCGCAGCGGTCCGAGTAGTGGTTCGAGGGACAGAAACTTTACGTGTGCAGTCGACTTCAGCAGATCATCGATGCGGTTCACGTACTTTTCGCTTTCGACGCTGACGCCCATCCATATCTGCGGAGCCCAGTTCAGTTTGGTGTTCAATTCAAGTAGCCGTTCCGATCTCTTGGTGAGGATCTGGTACTGATGCCACGGCGCGCGGTGCATGATTGCGAAAACACGTTTGATGTAAGAGACCGGTACTTCGGGATGAAACAGATCACTCATCGAATTTACAAAAATACGTTTCGGTGATTTCCATTGCAATGGCAGTTCCAGCATTTGCGGCTGCAGGGTGACGTCGAACCCATTCTTGTAATTGGCTTGTTTCATCGCCTGTAGGCGGTTCGCCATCCGTGCCGCATAGCAATGCTTGCATCCGGGGCTTATTTTCGTGCAGCCCGTCACCGGGTTCCACGTCGCATCAGTCCATTCGATATCTGAATTCGTAGCCATGTCAGAGCCCCTGGCGTTTGCGGTAAGTGTCAAAAATTTGGTCGACGATACCCGTAGCGACCGGCTTCTGGGAAGCGAAATATAAGTAATAGATGACCGAATTCGTTTTTGTCTTCATCGGCATTGGTGGCGACACATACTTAAATCCAGCCTTTTTCTTTAGACGCTCACGGAAGGCCGCTTCGAACCTGGCATTCGATACTTTTTGCAGATCATCCTCGAACAGGCGCCCCTCGCTACTGAAGGCGGCGTCCTTCCATGTTTCATCGCCCCACAGCAGGGTGAGCTGATCGATCTTGCTCTGGACGGCCAGGTCCTGATTCTTCCGCAGTGCATTGCGGTTAACGTCCATGATCATGAAATTTTTGAGGAACATCTCGACGGATTTCATCTGCCCTGCCGTTTCGATCACTTCCCATTTGAGGTTGATGTTGTACGGGTCGAGCAGGCAAAGCGCTCGCTGGTACTCCTCAAACTTCACCTTCGGGAAAACTTCCTTGGTAAGGATATCGTTGCAATCCTTAGGATAGATATGGACGTCGGGACGCGGTCCTGTCAGCTTTCGCAGCTGCGTCGCCCGCTTCGGGTCTGCGTCGATGAAGTGATATTGATGGAAGGTAGGCGTTGTGTTCAGGGCGATCAGCGGGCTGCCTTCGACCATCTCTCCGGTCGCTTTCGACAGGTGAATGCCGGGCCCCGCATAGGCGTCGATGTAATGCCAACGCAAGCTTGAGATTTTCTCGCGACGGGTTTTGTCGAGAATGGTGGTGTACGCCGATGCGTACTTCTTTATGATGGCCAGTTTAACTTCGGACCATATACCGATCTCATCGTACTCAGCGGGCACACTCGGAACTCTATCAAAGGATGGGGCTCTAGGAGACGTTGCGCACCAAGGGCGCCAATAGGCGACGCGGCTTTACTGTAGCTTTGATCGCTATTTGGCGTAATGTTTAATAATTATTTGGCGTAGGGTTACGCCGATCCACTTGACGCCTAGCCGACGCGATCCGGCAGGGGGTTCGTTTCAAGATAGACAGCAACCATCGCGCTGTATTGCATCTCGGGCAGCACGGCAGTCTCGACAAAATTTCGGAAGTGCTCCGCATGTTGGCGAAGCTTGGGATTGGAGCTGTCCATCAGATCGATCGACAGCTCTCGAGCCCGAGTGATATCAGCCATATGTTTCAAGCGCAGCTCATGTTTAGGGCTGTCAAGGTGCAACACCTCGATTGTTCGGCGCCCAAGCTTCGTAAGCCCAACCGGCTCCTCCCTGCGAAATGTGATGTGGTCGCGTGGATCCTTGTCGCCATCGGGCTTGAGGATGGACGGCGTTTCGTCTTCGAGGCGCATCCCGTGATGCCTGGCGCGCGCCGCCGGATCTTCGAGCGGGAACAGGTCACTTTTGCTCGAGTTGCAAAAGGCACAGCTCCAGAGGAGATTGTCCCAGCTATAAGCCAACCAATAGTAGCCCGGCCGCACTCTCTCTTCGTCACGCTCCTGGCGCGAGCTCGACTTGGGCCGCCAATGTTCGACATGCGAATAAGCATAAGGCTGGGGAATGACGGTTTCGCAATAGCAGCATTTGCCATGATGGCATGCCTCGAGCTGCGCTTTGACTGCTTCTGAAGCGTAGATAGAGTCACGGACCTCCATGATCCGCTCCCCCACCTGGTAAATCTCAGGATCGGCATCATAAGCGGCAGCCAGTATATTTGTATGTTTCTCTCCTGCGCGGATGAGTCCTAGCGTGGCCGGGCTCTTCTGAATTGCGATCACCGTGTAACGCCGCTCGGAAAGTCCTTTGCGAGACCCATCATCAACTCCTCAAAGCTCTGGGCGCTGGGCGAGCGGGCTGTCGGAAGGGATGCGACAAATTCGTCTAGCTCGCGAAGCCGGGTATCCTGCTCGGCTGAGCGATTAGTGTTGCGAATGAGCGTGAGACGCTCGTAGAGCTTTGCTTCGGCCTGCTGGCTCCTGTCAGAGCCGAATCCAAAGAGCTCGCTGGCGAGCAGTTGGTCGTAGCGCCACTCGCCTGACGGTATGGGACGATTAAGGATGTGAGCCTCGTCATGTTCCCAGCACACGACGACTACATTCCCGCCTTCAGACAAGGCTTCCTGAGCGGCGACCGGGCTGTGAGTGGTGGCGATGAACTGGACTTTGGGAAAATGGTCCAGTAGATGCCGACGGAGTTCTCGTTGCCAGCGCGGATGGAGATGCAGGTCAACCTCGTCGAGGAGCACGATCGCGCTTTCATGTAGAGGCTCCGGACTATTTGGGAAAGCATTAAAGAGCCGCCATGATAAGTCCACAGTCAAGGCGAACATGGTCCGATAGCCCAAGCTGAGTTCTGCGAGCGGCACAACTCCGGACGGAGTTCTGACGTGAACCCCGGACAAATCTGGATCACGTCCTTCAATTCGCGGTCCCCGGACCTCGATATCCTCCGCTGCGAGCCCCGGCAGAATCGAAGCAACAACAGCCTTCAGCTTGTAGAACCTCCTCACCTCGGCATCGTTTTCGTCATCGTGGGTCTTGGCGGCATGGTCAAGCTTCTCCATGATCTCCTCAGCATCGTAGAGTTCGACGGCTTCGGAAAAAGCTGGGCCCGCAGTGTCGCGATTGGTGACACCTCCCAGATTGCGGTTACCTAAATAGCGACCGGCGCCATAACGAATAAGAAGAGGGCCCTCAGAGCGTAGTTCGTGGGGTGCCTTCTCAAATTTGACCAAGTCTAGTTCCTTCACACTGCCTCTGATCTCGGCACTGATTTTGAAGCTTCCCCCCTCTTCGGTTTTGAGATCCGCAGTCATTCTAGTAATGCCGGTTTCACCTCTCCGGATGAAACGCATGATCTCGTCATTCTCATGCGCCGACAGCTCCGCCCTAGACATGGTTGGGATTCCAGCGTCAGCGTATGTTTCGTCCGACGATTCTTTCTCAAAGGCGGGTATCGGCCGCATGACCGCGAGAGCCTGCATAAGGGTCGTTTTGCCGACGCCATTCTCCCCCAGAATTAGATTCCAGCGGCTGACGGCGCCATCCTCGTCCACGAGCTGCAGGGACTGGGAGCTGGCGAAGGCGCGCACATTCTCCAGGTGCAGCGACCTAAAGTGCATCGCATCCGGAGCATTCGTATCGTTAGGCATTTAGAGTCTCCTTTTCGCTCGTCAAAGCACCAGCGGCGCGCACCCTCCGGGCATAGTCGTATGCTCGCTACATCGGCGAGGCGAAATGATAAAAACCGAACAGGGGGAATGAGGCCCAAAGGGTCTCTTCGCCGGAACAATAAGTATCGCACCCATCTGAGTTCAGTCCCAGAAAGCAGCGGCCTTGACTCGTCCAAATGGAGAAATGAGCGGCAATTGTTTTGCAACAGCGAGTTCGCAACGTAGGGTAGAAACCTCCCTTCGATTATCTAAGTCGCGTTGTTCGATGCACGCGACCTACTCAACAGCCGGGGCCGGCGAACACGGGTACAGAATGTCTTCGAGTCATCTCTATTGCATTCGGCAACACTTTAGGCGTAGCGCGCCGGACCGTAACTACCAACGGCCCTACTCATGCAAAAGCCCGTCCGCGTCTTTTTAGTGAAATTTGCGTGCGTAAGTCAAGCATTTTCAATATCATAAGGAGCCTTCTTAAATTAGGTTTCACCCCCGAAGTAAATCGTTTGCTATCAGCTATTTAGCAGAAGTTGATTTTCTATATTCAAAGCCTGTACGATTGGGCGATATAAGCAACTCCAAAGACATAAGGAGCAGATGATGGACATCGTAGCCTGCGAGCAAGCTCTTGCCACTGTAAATCCAGTGCCCTCAGCGGCCAGTTCTTCGATTAGTACTCCACCTCGAGACAGCGCCGCACTCCGACGGCTCATGGAAGAGGTGCGTTGCGAAGAAATGACCGTTTCAGCTTCGGCGGGATACAACAGGCAGCACAATCGCCATAACCGTTAGAGCTCTCAGCAGTCCTGGAGTCGCGGCCATGCAGCTCGATACGGTCCTGCTAAAAGTTGCGTCGCGATGCAACATCAACTGCACCTATTGCTACGTCTACAACCAGGGCGATACAAGCTGGCAGAACATGCCTAAGCACATGTCCGCTACCACCGTAGAGAATGTGATCAGGCAGCTTTCAATCCTTTACGAAGATCAACAGCATCCATTTGCTATCGTCCTACACGGTGGCGAGCCTCTTCTTTTACCGCGAGACCTCCTTGAGGCTTTGCTGCAAGGACTTGCAGATCGCTTACCAGCGATCTGTAGCCGTTCCATTCAGACCAACGGCACTCTCATCGACAATGACCTGCTCGCGTTGTGCCTCCGCACGAACACAACTCTGTCCGTCAGCATCGACGGCCCAGCCGATGTGCATGATACATTCCGGATCGCTTTCAACGGTCTCGGTACATACGCGCGCGCTGCTACGGGAATTGCCCTCATTCAAAAGCACCCACAAGCAGATCGCATTTTCACTGGAGCTCTCTGCGTGATCGATCCGCACTCCGACGCTCGGAGGGTGTATGAGTTTTTCAAATCGTTGGCTGTTCCTAGCGTCGACTTTCTCTTCAAAGACGGAAATTATGAGAAGTTGCCGTTGGGCAAGAGTTCCGTCGATTCCACTGAGTATGGCCGCTGGCTAGCTGCGGTGTGGGATTGCTATATCAACGATCCTGATCCACCACGCATTCGAATCCTTGACGACTTGGGGCGTCTTCTACTCGGAGGTAAGTCAGTCAAGGAGGGCTGCGGCCAAACTATGTACGGCATCGCCGTGATCGACACAGATGGAAGTATCACAAAGAACGACACCTTGAAAAGCATGTACAACGGCGCCGATCGATTCGAACAAACCTGGTCAATTGCCTCCGATCGGCTTTCTGAAATTGCTGCCTCACCGGAGTTCGCCCAGTACTCTCACCTGCAGCAGCCAACTAGCACTATTTGCCAAGAGTGTTCCTTGCTTTCTGTTTGTGGTGGAGGAATGCCCCTCTCTCGGTGGCACCCGGAAACAGGGTTGAAGAATCCGTCTGTCTACTGTGCCGATTACAAACTGGTTATCGGTCACATCAACGAAACGCTACAGGATTACCAATGAACCCTCTCGATCTCTCTGCGGCATCTGTTCGCGTCCAGCCCTTCCCGTGCTTTACGGTCGCTGAGGTCTTCACAGAAGAATTGGAGCAGGCTTTACTCGCATGGTTTGAATCCGCAGCTCCATGGCGATTGGTCGTCATGGACTTTTATGAGCAGTACGAATTCGACTTCAAGGACGTAAGTCTCCCTGAGAGCCTGACGCCTCTCTTTTCCGAGAGCACGCTTAATCAGCTCCGGGACAATGTAGGCGCACTTCTTGGTGCCTCTCTCAAGCCACAGATCGACATCACCGCACACAAGCTGAATCGGACACAGAAGATTCGAATTCACAACGACGCCCGTCCCGAAGGTGAAACCCATCGTTTTCTGGTTCAGTTAAATCGCGGCTGGGACGAAGCTAACGGTGGCCTGCTCATGCTCTTTCGTGGGCCAGAAGTGGAAGCGCTCGACGACATCATTCACCCCACAAGTCGCTCTGCTTTCGGATTTGAGATCTCGAACGCTTCGTATCACGCTGTGAGCCAGGTTCATCAGGGAGACCGCTACACTCTTGTTTTCTCTTTCTATGCTCATCGCTCCTAAACTCGACCCCGTAAGCCTCCTTCCACCGTTCGTAGCCTCTTTGCCGTCCGTCCTCCGCCTATCCGGAGAACGTGCATTGCTAGAATTCCGTTCCCTCACACGAAACACCTACTCGACAGAGCGCTTTTTAAGCGGCTCCTCCTCGAAGCCCGATGCCGTGTTAAAGACCATTCCAGTTGGGAACGGGCTCCGTCTGCACTTAGAAGCGGGTAGTCCCGAGTTGGTGCGTTATTGCGAACAGCACGCTCTAAGGCTCGCAAGCGATGCAGATAGTGCGATTGCAATTGATCTAGTGCAGGCCGCGCTTTCTGAGGTGATCGTGCAGCATCCGTACTTATGGTCGGCCGTATCCGAACTCGTTTGGCGTTGTCACATTGTCCGTGCGGAAGACGACGACTACGACGTGAGTTTCAGCGATCCGGCTATCCCCTTCTCAGTCTTTATTTCCGCGCCGGCTCGGAGCGACAGACGCTCGATTCTGCGTGTTGCCGAGAGTCTGGTCCACGAGGCCATGCACCTGCAGCTCACTCTTTTCGAGATTTGCTGCCCTCTTATCGATACGGCTTCTTCCTGGTCAATGTATTCCCCATGGAAGCAGCAAGAGCGACCAGCGCAAGGAATCTTGCACGGTCTTTACGTCTTTCATGTGCTTCGCTGGATGTGGCGACAGATCTCGCTAACAACGCAAAATGAAACGGATAGCAATTTTGCACTTAGTCGAATGGTGGAGATTGACGAAGAAATCTCATCCGTTCGCGCTCTCGAAGACTCTCCCGCGCTCACAAAATCAGGGAATATTTTCCTGCAAAACCTCTTCGCGGTGTAAAAGCGGGCTCTACGAGAAACTTCTGACTGAATGTAGGCTCAAGGAGAGGTCAACATGAGATTTACAGTCGGGGACTCTACCGATCACGATTTCTGCGTTGCTCTAGAACATGAAGCAATTTATCAGGTTGAGGTCGTAGATGAATTTTGTCGCCAAACAGCCTCGGTTCTCACGATCCGGCCGAAGACCTGTGAAAGCAGTAGACGGACCTCAGTGGTCCGTCTACACATCTGGCGACGATCATTCGTCGCCGTTGCCGTAAACGATAATTTAGGACTGTGAGACTGCTATATAGAAGTGTGGCGACCTCCCCAGGTAATGACCGCGCCTACACCTCTAGTCTTTGCCATGAGCCAGGATGCCTCAAAGCGACGCATCTGTTCCTATGACATGCTAGAGGTGCGCCCGGACGGGTATACGTTGACCGAAACAGAAGGTGAGATGTATTTTGCAATGCTAGGAGCCTTTGCATCTGGGCGGTGCAACTCGCCACACGTCCCAACTTAGCCGATGGCAGGAAACTTCCCGGCGTTCAGTTGACGCATCCGACAGGCGAACAACGAACTTTTGCAGACGTTTGGGGAGCTTGCCAAATGGTCAGTGGCGAATGCACTCGTTAACGGTAAGCAAGCAGTCTGAGCGATCATTTCTACCATCACCTGGTATCAATGCCGCATATCCCATGCCTGTCGCAATTCTCTCCCCAGCCCATCCAAGTCAGGGAAGATCACAGATTCACTAATCCCGGCATCCCGGAGTGCGCCTTTAATCTCTCCAATCGAGGATGCCGGAACTTCAATAGGTCTTATCTGTGATGCGCTCTTGGCTGCTCGTTTAGAGAGCCATGTGGGATCCGATCCGAAGATGATGAACCTGCTTCGCTGCGCAGCGATCCGACGCGAAACGTGTGGTGAATCCCATAGCAGAGGTATCCGCGGAGTCTTCAAGGCACGTTTTGTAGCATCCCACTCATCTAGTGGAAGGTAGAGATTTTCCCACGTAAATTCATCCGTATCGTAAGGGTGTTTCTTGTTGAATGAGACCCATCGTCGTTCGGCATCTTTCCTGTCGGGGTGTTTTTTTAGCAACTTCACGAGCCAGTGTGGATTCATTGCATAAATGACCGCTCCAGTCGTGAAGGGTGCTGTCCTATGATTTACCGCGAAGTGCAGGGCGATTAGTGCCCCATCAGTCCAATCGAGGAGACGTGTTGGCACTCCATGATGCTGCATAAGGAAGTAGGAGTCCCAATCATCCTCAATGAGTCGATCACTGAGCTGCGGCGCGCACCTCTGGAACTCCTCGTAGAGATCATTTTCTAAGGTCAATAGATCGTTGATGGTTTTGCGGTTCGACCCAGCGCGGGGTCTATATAGTCCGGGCTGGAGACGAGTTGTAGCATGCGTGCTGCTCTCAGCACGAAACCACAGCTCTTTGTGGTCCTTGACCTTCCAATCCTTCCGTAGGTCGGAAACGATCTTTAGGTAGTCGGACAACGAAGCCGCGGTGAGCATGATAATCCAATCTAGCACCTGTATATCGCTTTAATCGTGATTACGTCGGCATGCGATTCGAAGCGCAGAACCGAGATTTCACCAAGATCAGTGCAGTGCTGCTCAAATCAGGCGCATGCGGACGTACATAATAATAGGAAATCGGAGACATTGTGCTTGGCATGGGAAATAACAAGCTTTACATCATTGGTAACGGGTTCGATTTACAGCACGGGATTCCCTCCGAATACTGCGACTTCAAAGTATTCGTCCACCAGCGCAACCCCTATTTGTTGAAGGCTGTTGAGGACTATCTCCCTGCGGGCGACGACTGGAGGCATCTAGAGCGCGCGCTAGCGGAGATCGATGTAAATAGTATCGTTGACAATCTTGAACATCTCATGCCGTCCTACGGCGCCGACGATTGGAGCGATTCAGGCCATCACGATTTCCAGTACGAGGTTGGCCGGCTCGTCAAGTGCCTGTCGATAGAACTTAGACAGGAATTTGGACAGTGGATCCGTCAAGTGCCAATTCCGACGCCAGCGACGACCCAACGACATTTGCAGATAATCGATCCGACCGCTTGCTTCCTGACCTTCAACTACACCCCGACGCTTCAAGTGTTGTATGACGTCCCCGATACGCACATTCTTTACATCCACGGCAGGGCCAATCTTCCCGACAACGATCTTGTTTTGGGACACGCGTGGAATCCACAGCAAAGACAGTCTCTCAATCATCGCAGCGACATCGCTGAGATTGATACGCGGCTGGTGGAGGCGAATGTCCTCATCGACGACTATTTCTCCACGACCTTCAAACCTTCTAGTCGTTTAATCCAAGAGCATCGTCCGTTCTTCGAGCGGCTAACAAACTTGGAAGAGGTTTGTGTACTAGGACATTCAATTTCGACGGAGGATGAACCCTACTATCATGCTCTACTTGCATTACCGGGAGTAGCCGCAACCCGATGGCGCGTCGCGTGTTACTTCGATAGTGATTTTCAGACGATGCCCGGGAGGCTTCTGAAGCTCGGCGTTGAGGCCAGCCGCATAGCCACCTGTTCGTGGTCGGACGTCTAAGGTCGGGTACGGCCGGTCGAAGACCCGAGAAAAGCAGTAGACGGACCCAATCGATCCGTCTACATACTTGGCGACGTTTACTCGTCGCCGGCCCCGTCTGTTGGGTCGTCATCGGCCTCTACTTTCGAGAGCCGCTTCATGCTGATGGCGTGGATTTCTGAGATCCGGTGCTTCAAGATTGTCCCTTTGATCTCATCCTCTACCTCGCGATACCGGAGAATACCTTCCAGGGTGATGAGCTGCCCCTTCTGGAGAGTCTTGGCGAACTTCGAGAGATTCCTCCAGGCGAAGACGCGGTGCCACTCGGTGCGGGTTTCGTACTCGCCCTTGTCGTTCTTCCAGCTTTCCTGGGTTGCGACGTTGAGGACGACGTACTCTTTGTTGTTTTGAGCGGTTTTGGCTTCTGCGTTCTGCCCGAGGCGGCCGATGAGGATGACTTTGTTGAACATGGTGTTTAGCTCCGTTTCTTTTGGTTTGTCCGCTGTCTGCGGTACATGCTTGCCCAACGGGTGTGACGTCGCGACTCACTCCCTCGGCGACTGGATAGAATCTGCGGAAGGGGACCCAGACTTGCTATGGGGACAGGAGTCCGCACCTCGAAGAGGCGCGCAGTGGAATCTTGGAAGGAGAGCGTGCGTCCGAAGGGCGGGGGTGCTTTGAGCGCGGCACGCTGAACGCAGATAGAAAGGCAAACCGGAAGGGAGCTGCCCTGTTCAACGGCCTCTCTCATGGCGCGAGTTGCAAAAGCCAGCTCAGAAACTACAAGAGTCATTTCACAAGCAGGAGGAAAAATGACATGGGCAAATGCAGCACCAATGCTCATCGCTCGGCCCATCTCCTCGCCTTCTCCATGGTTCTCCGGATGTAGGCAGCTCGCTTGGATGGGCTGGGATCGCGGGAGAGATAGTCGTCTTCAAGGGCACGCTCGATTCGGTCGTCGGTCATGCCATTGGCATAAGCGGCGACACAAAACGCTATATCAGCAGCGGCGGGCCGGTCCTGGTACTTGATCGAAGTTCGGAAGCGCTCTAAGGATAGATTCGATAACCTCGGTCCCCTTCGGGGAGAAAGAGAACTTTGCAATCGCCGGGCCTCGCGTTCTTGTTCTCGGGCCTCATATAACTTCGTTATCTCTTGCTCGAAGGCCTGCGCCACCGGGTACTGCTGTCCGGTGTAGCTGCGCAGACAAACGAAAGGGAAGAGGCCGTCAGGCTTGCGGTATTTGGGCTTGCAATTCGTAAAGCCGGGAAGCCGCCCGAACCGCCTCCAATCAGCCGCGCTGGGATCGGCATCATATCGCCCCGCCAATGTCTGCGCGGCGAAGCTTCCGAGGAGCTTCGGAAATACCCGTGAGTGCATGAGCCACGCCTGGAAGTTGCCGGCGCTGGTCTCGACTACAGCACACGGATTGAAGCCGTCTGCCGAGAGCCTGGCGAGCGAGGTCTCGTTGAGATCGTCGAGCGTGGTGAAGCGATGTTCATCCGACGGACGAATGTAGATGTGCGAGCCGTGGGCATTGCGGTATTTGAGCAGTGAAAGCCTGTCGAGTACCGCCGCGGCCGAGATGCCGTCGAGTCTCGGAAGCATTCCACGCTCGCTTAGGACACCGACATCGTAGAGTGGCGCCTCGATAGCAGTGAGCATGATGCGAACAGTTGAGTCGGTCTTGTCCATCGTGTCTCCTTCCAGATGCCTTTTGCTTGGGAGGGGTGCAGGGGAGGGAAAGGCCCCGCCGCCCGCCTTTGAGTGGGCGAGTCTTGGCATCTACCATTTAAGCGAGCTAAGAGGAGCACTTTTTGACACCACTGCGCACTTTTTTCGAAGAGAAGGGGCTGCAAGCGCAACCCCTCGGATTAGAGAGGTTGGCTTCCAAACGGAGGATTTTTCTGCCCCGGTGCGTTTGTTCTGTTGCGTGGCTGACGTACGTGAGACCACGGCGTCGCTCTTCGCAAAAACTCGCGATGTGCGGCGTCAAGCGATAGCCTCGCCTGATGCAGGTCAAAGAGAGAGAAGCAAATGGAGCATCCACCCTTGATTCCGCCGCGTCCGTCTCGCTCCGGGTTGTAACGTGGATGCCGCTGGCACTTCGCCTTCACCCGCTCGGCGACCCTGAGTTTGTAGCTGAACTGAAACATGATCTCCTCCTTTTTGGAAAAAAGAGCGGGAGCCGGTGCTCTGACTCCCGCTGCGGGTTAGGCTGCAGTTTGCTTCTTAGCCGTCTTCTTCTTCGCTGTGGTCTTCTGAGCGGTTTTGATCGGCGTGGGTATCCTCGGTTTCTTGCTGTCTGTCTTCTTGGGTTGTAGGGGAGCAAACGCGGTTTCGGCCTCGGTTAGAAGGTCGAGCTCGCCTTCGCGTGGAATGGGTGTGTGTGCGGTGAGGACGAGACGGAGAGCAAACACGGTGAGCTTGTCATCTGGTAGTCCGTCGATGGTGGAAAGCAGAATCTCCTCTGAGGTCTGCTGGTTGTTCTCGTCGTTAGCGGCTAGCTGTTCCGCAACGTCATCAAACGCGTAAGGGTCGATAGTGGCGAGGGCGCGGAGAAACACTCTCAATTGCATTGTGCTGAACATGGCTGGAGCCTTTTCGAGAATCCGGTCGAACTTGGATACACGTGCCTTATGCAACTTCTCTCTGCGGGCACGTTCGGCTTCATGCTCCTTCTGTTCCCGCTCAAACTGCTGTTTACGCTCTTCGGCTCTCCGGTCCTGCTCCTGCTGGTACTCCTTTCGTTGCTGTTCGTAGTTGCGCTGGCGTTCCTCGGCCTCTTCTTGTGTCTCGGTCTCGGGCGCGGGAGCCAACGATGGGGCTGGATTGGCGGCTTGTTCTTCCGCCGCTCGTGGATCGTGTACGGGGCAATCGTCGTCTGTGCATACGGTGAGGGGGGTTCCTACGCGCTTGCCGAAGACGATGATTGCTGGCTT
>Ga0209624_10001889_pt1 | contig 15984 bp, 11 predicted proteins | sample JacPinW_OM2H0_O1_FD_188565 | JGI IMG/M metagenome (GOLD analysis project Ga0209624, IMG submission 188565) | Forest soil microbial communities from Algoma, Ontario, Canada - Jack Pine, Ontario site 1_JW_OM2H0_O1 (SPAdes) (version 2) | ecosystem: Environmental > Terrestrial > Soil > Boreal...
GGTCGATGGCATTACGACGACGCTCGGGCGTGGAGGCAGCGACTATACCGCCGCTCTCGTCGGCGGTGGAATGCACGCCGGCGCTATTGAAATATGGACAGACGTCGACGGAATCATGACGACCGATCCGCGCATCTGTCCCGACGCACTTCGAGTGAAGACGATCAGCTTCGAGGAGGCGGCAGAACTTGCCTATTTCGGAGCCAAGGTGCTGCACCCGGCAACTATTCTTCCGGCCGTACAGAAGAGCATCCCGGTGTGGGTGCTGAACTCCCGCAACCCGGAGAACGAAGGCACCAGGATCACCGCAATGTCGGCTAAGTGCTCGAGTCCATTCAAGAGCATCGCCGCGAAGAAGAAGCTGACCATCATTGACGTCGTTGCCAGCCGCATGCTGATGACGCATGGGTACCTCAAAGCGGTCTTTGATGTGTTCGACAAGTACAAATGTGCGATCGACATGGTTTCGACCAGCGAGGTGAGCATCTCCGTCACAGTCGATAGCAATCAGCAACTGCCTGAGATTTGCGCAGAACTGGCGAAGATGGCAGATGTGAAGATGGAAGGGCACAAGGCTCTCGTCTGCCTGGTTGGCGAGGACATTCGGGGACACAATGGGATCGCCGGACAGGTCTTCAGCGCGATCCGCCATGTGAACGTCCGGATGATTTCGCAAGGAGCGAGTGAGATCAACATGAGCTTTATGATCGACGAGGAGGATGTCGAAGAAGCGGTGCGTAGTCTTCACGCTCACTTTTTCGCGGACCCCGATGAGACGATCTTCGATGTGACAAACCGGGTCCAACTCAAGAGTCAGGCGTAGGAAGGCACGCAATGCGGGTATTGGTTTTGGGCATGGGTAAGACTGGAAAACTGGTTGCGGACGTTGCGGCGGAACGCGGGCATAGTGTCAATGTGCTGGACGCAAAGGAAAATGCCGAAGCCTCTGCGCTGACGCCGCCCTTTGTTGCGGGCTTCGATGTGGTCATTGACTTCACGACTCCCGAGGCTGCTGTGCAGAACATGCGTGCCTGCCTTGCAACTGGCGCGAAGATGGTGGTCGGCACAACCGGCTGGTATGACAAGCTACCAGACATGCGAGGACTAGCCGAACGCAAACAGGCTGGACTACTATATGGAACAAATTTTTCTATCGGCGTGCAGGTCATGTTGAAGGCGGCCGCCGTGATGGGCAAGGCATTGAAGAATGCGGGGTATACATTTTCGATCGAGGAAACCCATCACATCAGCAAACGTGATTCACCTTCAGGCACGGCTCTCACTTTAGCCAAAGTAGTTGAGGTCGCATCGGGCCAGCGCGAGATTCCGATCGATGCCAAACGCGAGGGAGACGTCATGGGCTTGCATACCCTCAAGGCTCAAAGTGTTTCGGATAGGCTGTTGCTGACGCATGAAGCGTTTTCGCGCCGAGGATTCGCAGAAGGTGCGGTGCGAGCTGCGGAATGGCTCGCCTCGCGAACGGGATGTTACGACTTTCAGGACGTATACACAGAGATATAGCTTGGGGAAGGGAATTGCGATGAGCACAATAGAGATGGTAGCGATGAAGAAGTTTGCGGAGCTTACCTCCGAAGAGAAACTTGATCGGTTGGCCGAAGTTGCTGTCCAGATCGGACTTGGACTTCGTGCAGGACAGGAACTCATCATGTCTGCGCCGCTCGAAGCTGTGCCGCTTGTCCGCCGGATTACCGAGCACGCGTACAAGGCAGGCGCGCTTCTCGTCACCACGTTTTATTCCGATGACCCGAGCGTTCTCGCACGATTCCAATACGCTCAGGACGCCAGCTTCGACTATGCTCCAACCTGGCTGCAGGATGGAATCGCGGCTGGATTTCGCAGCGGAGCGGCGCGCCTGGCCATCGCTGGCGCAAACCCAGCGTTGCTGGCAAAGCAGGATCCGGCCAAGGTCGCGCGTGCGAATGTTGCAGCGTCGAAGGCCGGCAAGCCCGCAATGGAACTGATCACACGGCACGAGATTAACTGGACCATTGTGGCCTTCGCGACGCCTGAATGGGCAAAGCTGGTATTCCCCGGCGAGCCCGAACACATAGCGATCGCCAAGCTGTGGGAAGCGATCTTCGTTTCGTCGCGTATCGCTGTCGACGATCCGGTTCAGGAGTGGCGCGAGCATGGCGCCAGGCTGAAGCAGCGCATGGACATGTTGAACACGAAGCGATTCTCTGCACTGCACTTCAAAGGCCCGGGGACGGATCTCACAGTAGGCCTTGCCGATGACCATCTATGGGCTGGCGGCGGAACGACTGCCGGCAACGGAGTTTACTGTCAGCCGAATATCCCGACCGAAGAGTGCTTTACTACTCCTCATAAAGACCGTGTCAGCGGCATCGTGCGCGCGTCTAAACCTTTGTCGCATCAGGGGACGCTGATTGAAAATATCGCCGTGCGTTTTGAGGATGGTCGGATAGTGGAAGCGACGGCCACGGCGGGCGAGGATGTTCTCAACCGCCTCATCAGCACCGACGACGGGGCTCGTCGCCTCGGAGAAGTCGCGCTTGTGCCGCACTCTTCTCCAATCGCGCAAAGTGGTGTGCTGTTCTGGAATACCCTTTTCGATGAGAACGCCGCGAGCCACATTGCACTGGGGCAGGCATACTCTACGTGCCTGATCGACGGCGAAAAGATGGACGCGGAGCAGCTTGCAGCGCGAGGCGCAAACGCAAGCCTCATTCATGTGGATTGGATGATTGGCTCCGGAGAGATGGACGTCGACGGAATCGACAAGGACGGCAAAGCCGAGCCGCTGATGCGCAGTGGGGAGTGGGTTTAACGGGTCGAAGGGTGGTTGTAAGGGCTTCTGGGCGGTTGTTTTAGCTGCTTTCTTTCATGCCGGTACTAATTTCTCTGGTATTTACGGGAAATTAGCGGTAAATTGAAGCTCAATCGGACCGCGAAATCCGCTTCATCTGAAGTTCTCAAAGAAAAATGACTGCAGAAGTGCAGTTTGCAGTCGGCAGGCAGTAGATCCTCTGATCTTCAGTTGGTATTCCATCTGTAGTGGCGGCAGTGCATCTCTACAATCCATCCTTCGAGGAGAACGTTTATGAATTCGACCCTGACGCAAGGTGTTTCACGCAGATCGTTTATGCGGATCCTCGGTGCAGCCTCGGCGGCAGCTACCACGTTTCCTGCCTTTGCCGCGACCCCGCAGGCGGTTTCGGAGCCAGCCAAGAGAGGCGGTATGCGCGGAATGCCCATGCCTCCGGATACGGTTATTATTAGCGCCAATGAAAATCCTCTCGGCCCGGCACAGTCCGCGCTGACAGCGATATGTGCCACCGCGAGTCTCGGCGGCCGATATCACTTCGACGAGTATCAGAAGACAATCGCTGTTTTCAACGAGCAGTTTGGCCTGAAGAAGGATTACTCTTCGTTGTACCCCGGTTCCAGCGGACCGCTCGACCTGGCTTTAATGTCAAACATCGGCCCCGATAAGCCGTTGGTGTACGGAGACCCAAGCTATGAGCAAGGGCCACGCGCAGCAGACGCCATGAAGGCGCAGAAGTTTCCGGTTCCGTTGACCGCGACTTATGCGCATGACGTCAAGGCGATGCTGAAGGCTCATCCCTCGCCCGGCGCCTACTACATAGTGAATCCAAACAATCCGACCGGGACCATGACGCCGAAGGCCGACATCGTCTGGCTCGTGAACAACAAGCCCAAGGGGTCCGTCGTCATCATCGACGAGGCCTATCATCACTTCTCCAACGACGAGTCCTGCATCGACCTGGTCGCGCAGGACAAGGACGTTATCGTGATGCGGACGTTCTCCAAAATCTACGGCATGGCGGGCATCCGCGCAGGCCTCGCTGTCGCACGGCCCGACCTCATTGAGAATTTCAGGAGTGTTGGCGGACCCAGCCAAAGCCTAGCGAGCATTTCGATCACCAGTGCTGCCGGAGCGCGCGCGAGCCTGCAGGACAAAGACTTGGTTCCACTGCGCAGGAAGATCAACTCGGATATCCGGTCCGAGACGCTCGAGTTTCTGGACAAACACGCTTATAAGTTCGTTCCGGGTTCACAGGGCAATATGTTCATGGTCGACGTCAAGCGTCCCGGCAGGGAGGTTCAGATGGCCATGCTGAAGGAGAACGTCGCTATTGGGCGTACCTGGTCTGCAATGCCAAACTACGTGCGGGTCACGGTGGGAACCAAGCCGGAGATGGAGAAGTTCCAGACCGCCTTCGTGAAATGTATGGACATGCCTCCCGGCGCAGCAAATGGAGCGGCAGAGCTTCATCTTCCGGACTTCCATATCCCGTCAGAGATGTATCGCGGGTAGTGCGCTTGATCATGAGGGCCCCGGTGGAGGTTGCCGCGGCCTTTTCCGTTGATCCGGTTCGAGACCCTGAAATCAACAATCCCGACGCGGTAAACTTAAATCCATTATGGAATTGATGGGTTGTGGAACGGCGCTTGTAACTCCCTTTCGACGGGATGGCGGCGTCGATGAACCAGCGCTGCATGCGCTGGTTAACTGGCAGATCGAGAGCGGAATTGACTTCCTTGTTCCCTGTGGAACAACTGGTGAGGCCTCAACGCTGACCGAATCGGAATGGCTACGCGCCATTCAGATTGTTGTTGCCGCAACGGCTGGGCGAGTGCCTGTATTCGCCGGCTGCACTCACAATGCAACTCATGAAGCGGTAGTACGTGCGAAGAAACTTGGCCAGGTGCACGGATTGACTGGAATTCTTTCAGCGAATCCCTACTACAACCGGCCGGGACAAGAGGGCCAGTACCAACACTTCCGAGCCATCGCCGAAGCGACGGATTTGCCCGTGCTGCTCTACAACATCCCTTCGCGAACCGGTGCGAACCTCGAGGCGGCAACCGTTCTGCGTCTCGCAGAGATAAGGAACGTCATCGGGATCAAAGAATCCAGCGGAAATCTCACACAGATCACGGAACTGCTGACCACAGCGCCGCGCAGCTTCAAGGTCTTTGCCGGAGATGACGTTCTGGCGTTGCCGATCCTTGCGCTTGGAGGAGCCGGTCTGGTCTCGGTTGCTTCTAATGTGATTCCAGGACAGATGGCGCGGATGGTGCGAGCCGCGATCGAGAACGACTGGGTGGACGCGCGCCGCATCAACCGCCAGTTCTTCCGCCTGATGCAGGCACACTTCTGGGAAGCTAGCCCAGCGCCTGTAAAAGCGGTTCTCCACATGCTGGGACGTGCCGAGGAAGTACTGCGGCTGCCAATGGTTCCCGTTTCGGACGTCACGCGACGAAAACTGGAGCGCATGGTTGGTGAGCTGGGAATGTTAGTGGGCGTGCCCGCAACCGGCGAAGACCTGCGCGTGTTCTAATCCAAAACCGCAAACGCTAAGAAATTTCGAAGTCAAAAAACGTGAGGGTGGAATTTGAGCTTGACATTACAAGAGCGAGTAGAGCACTGGTTTGCGCAGGGCGCAGCAGCAATTGGACAAGCTGAAGCTGAGGCTACATTCTTCGAGCTGCGCACCGCACTTGAGGCAGGTCAGCTTCGTTCTGCTGAACCCGATCCGTCGCAACCATTCAGTTGGAAGGTCAACGCGTGGGTGAAGCGCGGTATTCTTCTGGGTTTTCGCATCGGCACCATGATGGAGATGGGCGGCGAGACCCTCGGTTTCATCGATAAGCACACTTATCCAGTACGACGTTTTGCTGTCGCCGACGGCGTTCGCGTTGTGCCGGGAGGAGTCAGCGTCCGCACGGGAGCCTATGTTGCCAAGGGAGTTGCAGTGATTCCTCCGTCTTACATCAATGTCGGCGCCTATGTTGATGAAGGCACGATGGTCGACTCCCATGCGCTCGTAGGCAGTTGCGCGCAGATCGGCAAACGCGTGCATCTGAGCGCTGCGGCCCAGATCGGCGGCGTGCTTGAGCCGGTCAACGCGAGCCCTGTCATCATTGAAGACGACGCCCTGATTGGCGGCAACACCGGAGTCTACGAGGGAACCGTGGTGCGGAAGCGAGCGGTTTTGGCCGCCGGAACTGTGTTGACACGAGGAACGCCTGTGTACGACCTGGTCCGGGGCGAAATTTACAAAGCCAGTGTTCACACGCCGTTAATCATCCCCGAAGGCGCGGTTGTGGTGCCCGGCTCGCGATCGGTCTCGAAAGGCAAGGGTGCAGAGTGGGGTCTAAGTCTTGCCGCTCCAGTCATTGTGAAGTATCGCGATGAAAAGACCGAGCTCTCACTTGTGCTGGAAGACATTCTGCGCTAAAAAGGCCGCCCGTCGAAGCGATGGTAAGCTTAAAGCTTGATGGCACAAGATAAATTGAAGTTGATTCCGCTGGGTGGCCTCGGCGAGTTCGGTATGAACTGCATGGCGATCCGCTGGCAGGATGACATTATCGTCATCGACGCCGGCCTGATGTTCCCCGAAGAAGAGTTGCTCGGCGTCGATATTGTCGTACCCGATATCAGCTACCTGACAGAAAATCGAGACAAGGTCCGAGCGATTCTGCTGACTCACGGGCACGAAGACCATATCGGAGGACTGCCATGGATTCTCTCCGAACTGAACGTGCCCGTCTACGGTACCGAATTTACGCTCGCCCTGGTCGAAGGAAAACTCGAAGAACATAATCTTCTCGACGACGCCGACCTCATCGAGATCATGCCCGGCAAGCGCCTTACGCTCGGACCCTTTTCCGTAATGCCGATCCGCGTGACGCACTCCCTGGTGGACTGCGTAGCGCTGGCAATCCACACGCCCGTTGGGGTCATCCTGCACACGGGCGACTTCAAGATCGACTTGTCCCCCCCAGACAACAAGCCCTTCGATCTGCATGCCTTTGCCGAACTGGGCAAGCAAGGCGTGTTGGCATTGTTGCAGGACTCCACCAACGTTGACCGCAGCGGCTATACCCCGAGCGAGCGCGCCGTGCGACCGCGTCTCGACGAGATTTTTTCGCAGACACGGAAGAAGCTGTTCTTTAGTTGCTTTTCCTCTTCCATCCACCGAATCCGGCTGGCTATGGAGCTCGCGCACCAGCATGGACGCAAGGTAGCCATCGTTGGCCGTTCGCTCGACAACTCCACGGAGATCGCGCAGGACCTTGGGTATCTAGACGTGCCCCAGGGATTGCTAATCAATCCAGGCCAGATTAAAGACACACCGGCCAACAAACTCCTGATCATGATCAGCGGCACGCAAGGCGAGCCGATGAGTGCCCTGAGCCGTGCGGCGGTCGACAATCACAAATTCGCGCACATCGACGCAGGAGACACGGTTCTCCTGAGTTCGCGCGTGATCCCGGGCAACGAAAAGTCAATCTACCGTATGATCGATCACCTCGAGCGTCGCGACGCTGATGTCATCTACGATGACGGTCACTCCGGCTTGATTCACGTCAGCGGACATGGAAGCCAGGAAGAATTGCGGTTGATGATCAACCTCGTTCGTCCAAAGTTCTTCATCCCCATTCACGGAGACTACCGCCACCTTAAGCGTCACGCAGAGCTAGCCGGTTCGATGGGAGTCGTCGAGAAGGCGATCCTTCTGGAAGACGGCGAAATCCTGGAACTCGATCGAGGTTCAGCATCGAAGACTGGCAAGGTCACGGTAGGTCGTGTCTGCATCGACTCAGGCGGCGCCTCCACCGACGTCGTCGAAGACATTGTTATTCGCGACCGCAAGCATCTCAGCGAAGACGGAATCGTGTTGCCGATTATCCAGATCAATAAGCGCACCGGGAGACTCGAAAATCCGCCCGAGATTGTCATGCGCGGCACAGCTATCGCTGAGGAGGGCCTGATCGCGGAGGCGCGACAGGTAGTGCAGCGGACGCTTGACGGCTCTTCCACTGAAGAGAAGGCAGACTACGGAGTGATCAAAGAGAAGATTCGAACTGACCTCAAACGCTACATTCAAAAGAGCACAAGTCGTCGACCTCTCATCATGCCCGTGATTCTCGAGATATGAATCGGCATTGTTAGGAAACATCATGGCACCCTTCGCGGGGTGCCTTTTCTTTCGTGAGATGGTTGATCGCTTCATTTAAGCCTGCAAGAAATGATGAACAACAGTTGATTCCCTACGGATGACGACTGGCACAAGATTGATTAGGCTTGGGATACGGCAAGCCGTACGTGAATTCGATGGGGCTCTGGCTGCCTCGGAATGAAGAGCTGCAGTTCTATTGAGGCCTTTCAGCATGAAGCGTCCCCGCACGGTCATGACCTCTCAAATCTGCTTTGGAACTCGTTGGGTTGCCGCATTCTTCGTAGTCTGGCTGTTAATATCCGCCGCGAACGCACAGGAGTCAGTCGTACCGCCTAGATCGCGGCCCAAAGTCGCACTCGTGTTCGAGGGTGGAGGGGCACTCGGCTTCGCACACATTGGTGTCATTGAATGGATTGAGGCACATCATATTCCGGTCGATTATGTGGCTGGAACAAGCATGGGGGGGCTTGTTGGAGGGCTTTACGCATCGGGCCTTAGCCCGCAAGAGATTACAAACTTCGTCGGTGATATCAACTGGACTGCTGTGCTCAGCGGTCAGCTGCCGTTTCAGGCTTTGAGTTACAGGAGAAAGGAAGACAGGCTTGCGTTTCCAAACCGTCTCGAGTTTGGTTTGAAGCACGGATTTAGCCTGCCAAACGGACTCAACTCCGGCTCGGCAGTCGGACTGCTTCTCGACGAGACGATGCTGCCGTACTACGACCTGAAAAGCTTTGATGATCTTCCAATTCCGTTCCGCTGCGTTGCGACCGACTTGACAACAGGCAAGGAACATATCTTTAAAGATGGATCTCTGGCCCAGGCGATGCGATCGACCATGTCGATCCCCGGCGTCTTTGCTCCTGTGGAGCATGGCGATCAGATTTACTCCGATGGCGCCGCAGTCAATAACTTTCCGGTGGATGTGGCGCGCAGTATGGGCGCTGACATTGTGATCGGTGTCTATCTGGACACCGGCTCGTTCGACAGGAAATCAGTGGATTCGTTGGTTGGAGTCGCGGGAAGGAACGTCGGGATTATGGTGGCTGCCAACGAAATTAGTAATATGAAAGACGCGAATATTCTCTTGAAGGCCGACGTTAGCAAATTCACGTCGGGGGACTTCGAGAAGAGCGCCGAGATTATTCCTAAGGGCTTTGAAGTTGCGCAAGAGCATGCTGCTGACCTGGAAAAATACGCGGTCAATGATGTTGAGTGGCAGGAGTATGTTGCACAACGGAACTCCCGTCGCAGAACCACCCTTCCGGAGCCGCGTTTTATTGATGTCTATGGCATGCACGGCGTGCAGCGCGTTGAAGTTGCAAATCAGTTTCAGAAATATGTGAACAAGCCAATCAACACGCAGCAGATCGAAACCACAATCAACGACCTGCAGGGAACGGGCATCTATTCAAGCATCAGTTACAACATGATCGATCAGGACGGAAAGACGGGACTTCTGGTGCGTCCAAGACTCAAAGACTACGGTCCGCCGTTTCTCGATGTCGGCATCACCCTGTCGTCGAATGATGCAAACGATATTCAGCTTGGACTCGGTGGAAGAGCAACCTTCTTCGGTGTGGCTGGGCCGGGGTCTGAGTTGCGTATCAACGCGTCAATCGGCCAGGTCGCAGGAGTCAACGGCGAGCTCTATAAGCCTCTCCTCCCAGGCAAACGTTTTTTTGTTGCTCCTCGGCTCTACTATGAGCACACACTATCGGCGTACTTTTCAGGCAGTCAGCAGCTGGCTGAGTATACGGAAAACAGGAACGGCCTTGGCACCGACTTTGGTTACACCTTCAACTCGAAGGCCGAACTGCGCGTAGGCGAAGACTATCAGTGGTACGGTGAAACTCTGCGGGTAGGTACTCCCATCGAGCAGGCCTTTCAAATTACTCCGTTTGTCAGTAATGTGCGGTTTCAATACCTGGGGCAGGATAGCGTCCAGGTTCCCACGCGGGGCACGGAATTTCGGACACTCTACACCTACCTAACGCAGCAACCGAACGGTTCCGGAGGTTTCTCTCAATGGGATTCAACGCTGGAGCACTTCATCCCAGTCAAATCTCGCGGGATCATCTTTGGCACCGCCTCGGGTGGCACCAGCTTCGGTGCAACCAACCTGGGCTTGGCCGGATTTTCGCTTGGTGGCCCTTTGCGATTGAGCGCCTACGACCGAGGAGAACTGCTGGGCAGCGACTATTTTCTGGCTCAGGCTGGATATCTCTATCGGCTGCTGAGACTGAATCCAGTGATAGGAGATGCGGTCTATGCCGGAGGATTTTATGAGATCGGAAAGGTATGGGACGGCGCTCCGGGAACCCCAAATCTTCCAAATGACATCTCGGGGATACTGATCTTGAAGACGCTGATAGGACCCATTTATGGAGGAGCAAGCATAGGAGATAGCGATCACCGCAAGTGGTTCTTCGGAGTAGGTCGAATATTCTAGGAGAGGTCAGTCGGATAGGCTGTAAACTTGCCCGCGTGGTGTTGGAAGTAGATTGCAAGAATGCCGCAATGGAGACGATGCCTTGTGGGAACGACAGATGGTACGGTGCATCTTATCAGTGCGAGTCGCGCGAATAAGTCGAGCCTGACGGCGATTGCGCAGCGGAAGATTGTTGCACTTTTCACTGTTCTTGTAGTCGCTCTGGCTGCTGCTGCATGGCCTTTTACCCGGGCACACCTCCAGGCTATTGCAGTGCTGCGGCAGGTGAGTGGACAAGAGGTGCCGTGGATCGTCACAAAGATGGTGACGGTGCCGGTTCATATCGAAGATGTGCAGGTTCAGACTACGACTGGCGCGGTTCGGGCTCGTCTTTATCTGCCCCAGCAGCGCCAGGATGCCCCAGCCCTGATCGTTTTGCACGGGGTACACCATCAGGGAATCGACGAACCCAGGCTGAGAAATTTTGCAGTCGCAATGGCAAGCTGCGGTCTGCAGGTATTGACGCCGGAACTCACGGGAATCAAGGACTATCACATCGATTACAACTCGGTGAAGGTCATTGATGAGTCCGCGCGATGGTTCGCGCAACGAACGGCCGCGCCAGTGGGAGTCATGGGGTTAAGCTTCAGCGGCGGCCTGGCGCTCGTGGCGGCAGCAGATCCGGAGTACAAGTCTGACTTCAAATTTGTTCTCGCCGTGGGTTCCCAGGATTCGATGGAGCACGTCGCAACCTACTACCTCACGGGCAGGGAGGTGCGGCCCGACGGCACGACCGAGCAACTGGCACCGCACGAGTACGGACCGTTGGTTCTGGAATACGAACATCTCGAGGATTTTGTGGCGGGGCAGGACGAAGCCGCTATTCGATCTGTGCTGCAGCAACATCTGTACGAAGACAAAACCGCTGAAGCTCTGGCTGCGGACCGACTCAATGCGCGCCAAAAGGCCGAAGCAATGCAGTTGATGGATTCGAGCTCTGCCTTGACGAAAGCGATGCTGGCATCGTCATCGAAAAAGCACATCCGAGAGATGGATGCACTGTCCCCTGATGGAAAGCTGCAAACAATGACAACGCCGGTTTACCTGTTGCACGGCCGGGGCGATAATATTATTCCATCGGCAGAGACGATGTGGATGGCAGGCGAACTTCCATCGTCAACGCTAAAAGAAGTGCTGATCAGTCCAGTGTTGTCCCACCTGAATATGGACGGTTCGAAACCGAGTCTGGTGGATCAGTGGAAGATCGTGCATTTTTTTGCTGTTGTCATGCACACCGCGGAGAGGAAGTAGGGAGTTTATGAGTGAGTTTGTGACGTTGGAAGAGATACGGGCGGCGAAGGAACGAATTGCGGGCGTCGCCATCAGAACGCCGCTCTATCGTGTAGAGCGCGCGCGGCTACGGATGGGCAACTTTCCCGAACCGGATTTTGACCTCTACATCAAGGCGGAGAGTGAGCAACCGATCGGCAGTTTCAAATTGCGGGGCGCGTACAACATGGTCTCGCAGTTGTCGCCGGAGGCGCTGAGCCGCGGCGTCATCACATACTCCAGCGGAAACCACGCGCAGGGAGTGGCCTATGCAGCCCGTGCACTTGGAGCAAAGGCTGTGATCGTAATGCCGAACAACGCCCCCGAAGTTAAAAAGGCTGCAACCAAAGCTCTCGGCGCGGAGATCGTTGAAGTGGGCCCGGCATCGTCGGCTCGGCGCATCAAAGCCGAAGAGCTGGTCGCAGAATTTGGCTATGCAATGATTCCCCCCTACGATGCTCCGCAGATCATCGCCGGACAAGCCACTTGCGGGTTGGAGATTGTTGAGCAGCTTCCTGGAGTGGAGCTCGTGCTTTCGCCCGTAAGCGGAGGCGGCCTTTTGAGCGGCATTGCAACTGCTGTAAAGCTCGCCGCCCGCGCCGGTCTTGCAGATCCGAACGTCAAGGTATGGGGTGCCGAACCGGAACTTGCGGCGGACGCAAAGGAGAGCTTCTACTCGAAGACACTCGTTGAGTGGCCCGCGGAAAAGACCACGCGGACGATTGGCGACGGTCTACGCACACAGAGTCTCGGTGTACTGAACTTCGCGCATGTGCTCGAGTTTGTGGACGGGATCGTATCGGTAACCGAGGAAGAGATCTTAGCGGCGATGCGCGTGATGCTGGGAGCAACCAAACTCGTGCCTGAGCCGAGCGGAGCTGTAACACTGGCCGCGGCCCTCTTCCACGCACACGAGTTACCCAAGGCAAATAAAGTTGCAGTGGTCTTGAGCGGAGGGAATCTTGAACCGGCATTGCGGGAGCGCCTGGAAGGTGAGCTGACTGCAGCCCAATCCTAGTGGTTGTGCGCCCCCTGTTGATATCGGTTGAGCACATCCTCCAAAGAGACCACCCCTTCGAGTGAGCCGCGAATCGCGCGGTTGGTGATGGGAAGCAGGGGCCACCGGTGGAAGTGCGGCAGCGCGCTCGACAATGGAAGGTCAGGGAACAGGATGGGAGTTCTTTCGTCGCCGAGGCGTTCTTCAAGTGTGACACCGCGCAGTTCTGTCGAACCAATCGTAGGTTCTTCGAAAGAGTCCGCTCCCGCAGTGGAGAACAGTGCCTCGAGTTCTTCCTTTTTTGCCGCGTACCAGAGTCCGTCTCCGCAATGGACTAGAATCTCATGGGCAGAGCCGTGGTCTTTGTAGTTCGCGAGCGTGGCTGCCGCATCCGCAATCGTCTGCGACCCTTCCAGCACCGGCACAGTGACTGGCTTCATAGCATCTTCCAGACGCAGATTGCTCTCTTCTCGCAACTCCTCCATCGAGGGTAGGTAGAGTCCATCCTGGCGGGTCAACTCTTCAAAGATCGGAATTGGCTGCAAACCCCGAGAGATCAGATAGGCGATGGTGTTGGCGAGAATGACCGGCAGCACAATGGAATAATTCCCGCTGACCTCCAGCACCATGAAGACCGAAGTAAGAGGAGCGCGCAAGAATGCGGCAAATAGCACGCCCATCCCGACAAGCGCATAGGACCCAATCGAACCGGTGAGATGAGGAAAGTAAAGCTTTTCAAACGAGCCAACAGCCGCTCCCAGCATCGCTCCTATAAAGAGCGTAGGAGCGAACATCCCACCCGGCGTTCCACTGGAGAACGACAACGTCGTGGCGATAATTTTCAGCAGTGCTAAGACAAGCAGCATCTTCCAGGCGAACTGCGAATGCATCGCTTGATCGATCGCCTCATAGCCTGCTCCCATCACCTGAGTAAAGCCGAAGTAGCCAATGCCTCCGACCAGAAGACCCGCGACCGCCGGTTGAAGCATCTGCGACCAAGCAGGCTGTCTGCGCAACGCAGCCCGCAGATAGCTGAGCGCTCTTGCAAATAGAAGTGAGGCGAAACCGCCGACAATCCCAAGCACTGCGTATGCAAGCAACTCGCGAGAGTCGCGCAATGTAACCGTCGGGATACGAAACATCGGCTCCGGTCCCCAAAACGAGCGCGCTACAACGACGCTCGCCACCGCCGCCAGCACAATCGAACCAAGAACCGCGGCGCTCCATTGCCCGATGACCTCCTCGATGACAAAGAGAATGGCCGAAATTGGCGCATTAAAGGCGGCGGCCAACCCTGCCGCTGCTCCAATTGGAGCAAAGATGCGCAGTTTTTCTTTCGACATGCCGAATCGCCGGCTGACGAGTGAAGCAACGCCGGCGCCGATCTGCAGCGAAGGATCTTCCGGTCCCAGCGAGTACCCGCTCCCGATAGCAAGAGCCGACAACAGGAACTTGCCAATGACGGTTCGAAACGAGATGTATCCGTTATGGATGTAGAGTGCAGCTTTAGTTTGGTTAATTCCGCTGCCGCGCACGTTCGGAAAGACAAAGCGAGTCAGTACAGCGATGACCAATCCAGCAAGTGCAGGGATGATGATCAGCCTCGGCTGATGCGGGCTCGGAGCCGACCCAAGCAGCAGGACGCTCAACCATTCGATAGCCATCCGAAAAGAAACAACCAGTAGACCAGAGATGACGCCGATAAAAATGGACAGCAGAAGGAAGACGCGCTCCTCGCGGTCGGGCGCAATTCGCGCGATCCGTCCTTCTGTACTTACTTCCTGTCTGGTCGCTGGCGTTTCCGCGATGACGGCACGTTCATCCATTTTGACTATTGCTCCATCATCTTTGGAGATTTCGCGAGCAGCAGGAGCAGGGCATCGTCACCCGTGGGCGCTCCGCAGACCTGCTCAGTCTGCTCCTCCGTGTTGTAAATCAGCTTCATCGCGGCGTCCTGACGTGAAGGGTCCTTCAGGAGTTCGATGAGGCTGGCGGTGGCCTCCTTGCTTGCCCAACTTGCAGCGAGAGTCTGCAACGGCGAAGACATTTCGCTCGCGGCTGTAGCTTTAGCATTGCAGGCTTCAAATCGCTTCTTCGCAATATCGCGTGCTTTGAGTATTCGCGCAGCGCGCTCCTTAGCAGGAAGGCTCCTCTGCGGCGCTAAAGCAAGAATCCGCGCAGCGTTATCCATCATTACGGTAGACGGCGAAGTTTGTTTGGTGGAGTCTAAGCCTCCTTCCGTGTGTTCGCGCTCCGCGTGCTCAAACAATCGATAGGATTCTTCGAAGTTTCCGAATTCATACTCCAGACGGCCGGCGGCCTCCAGTGCCGTTCGGTTGTCGGGATCTCGCGCGAGGACTTTCTTGTAATAATTCAGCGCATCAGTCGGAGCGCCGGCTTGCTCCAGAAGTGGCGCAAGAGTCAGGATAAGTCCAACATCATCCGGTGCATTTCCGCCTGCGACAAGAAGCTCCGTCCGCGCGTTGCTCAGGTCATGATGTGCGATCAGGTAGCGCGCCAGTTCGAGACGAACCTCACGCCTGCGCAGAGCGCCGTCGCCCTCCCACGTGCCGTAGATCGCACCGCGATAATAGTTAATCGCTGATTGCATGTCTTTCTTCGAAGCGGTCAGCCGTGCGAGCCGAAGATTGATGAGGCCATCTCCGGGCTGGGTCTCCCATAGGCCGAGAAAGTAGTTGTAGGCCTCCTCCGTATGTCCGGCATCAGCAAGCGACTGCGCCAGTAACAGCTCATAGGTGCGATCACCGGGAGCATAGGACAATGCTGTCCGAAGTGCGACGATGGCCTGATCGGGTCGTCCCGAGGCCAACGCCTCCCGTCCTCGAGCCGACCACCTCTCAGCCAACTCCTCGCGATGAAAGGCAAACGAGCGAAAGAGAAATAGCGTAACCGCGAAAAGCACAGCCGTGATGAGCGTCAGACTGAGAAAGGTAAGAGTGTCGCGAAGGATCAGCCGTCGCTTCTCACTCCACTCATTGTCTGTTTCCAATGTCATAGTTCCCTAAGTAAGAGATTGTTGTTCTCCCCGATCGCCATATTTACCTATTCTATGGATAGGATGCACATGAAAGATATCAACGATGGTTCTCCGTTGTGCCCTGAGGGAACGGCGTCAGCACCCGCGAGTCAATTCACCACGATGGAATAACAAGCAGACGGGTTTAGACTGGATTCGCTGGGCTCTCCGGATGCCCGGAGGCGAGTCTAACTGAGGGTTTATGCCGCGTTCCTATCTC
>Ga0209624_10001890_pt1 | contig 15975 bp, 13 predicted proteins | sample JacPinW_OM2H0_O1_FD_188565 | JGI IMG/M metagenome (GOLD analysis project Ga0209624, IMG submission 188565) | Forest soil microbial communities from Algoma, Ontario, Canada - Jack Pine, Ontario site 1_JW_OM2H0_O1 (SPAdes) (version 2) | ecosystem: Environmental > Terrestrial > Soil > Boreal...
TCTGATCAAGGTCTCGATGTAATAAACCAGCTTCTCGTAACCCTGGTAGCAGCCGACGCAATCGTCCTCGCTTTTACCGAATTCGATTGCCCCAAGGGCCGCGAAGTACTGAGCATTATTCGGGACCTTGATCAGATCTTCAGGCTTCGCGCCGTCCGGGACAGCGACTTTGCGCTCCTGCCACATCCGCGGAATGTTGGCCTGCCACGCCTCACGCATTCCCTTGATAAAGCTGTTCGGCCCGCCCAACAACAGAACGTGTGGCCGCAGCGTGTGCCCGCGCGTCAGAACGCTCAGGTTCTGCAGTACGATTGCTTCAAAAAGCGAAGCCATCAATTCATCCGATGGCGTCCCAACTTTTTGCAGGCCATTGATATCGGTCTCCGCGAACACGCCGCACTTGCCGGCGACTTTATGCAGCTTGATCCCGTGATAGCCCTGCATCGCCAGCTCGGCTACCGGAATTTTCAACTTCGCATTGATCTTGTCGATGACAGCCCCGGTGCCGCCCGCGCACTTATCGTTCATCGACGGGATCTTTTTCTTGCGTCCGGTTTCATCGTCATCTTTGAAGACGATAATCTTCGCATCCTGCCCGCCCAACTCAATCACCGAATACACTTCGGGATGCAACTTCTCAACCGCCAGTGAAACAGCCGTAACCTCCTGTACAAACTTCGCGCCAATCTGCTCGGCAATCCCGCCTCCACCGGAGCCCGTCATGAACATGCGCGTGTTGTGCGCGTTGATGCCGATCTCGGCCTCCATGCGACGCAGAAATTCCAATGTTTTTTCCGGCTGCTTGGTCTCGTGGCGCTGGTAGTCCTGCCACAGAATCTCGTCCGTCGCGGAGTCGACTACCGTCGCCTTCACCGTGGTAGAACCAACGTCGAGCCCTACCAGGAATTTGGTGTGGTGGTCGTGGGGTTTTTGAAAAGGAGCCGCCGCGATCTGAAACAACTGGGGCGGTTTGGGTTCGTGTCCGGCAAGATGGTCGTGCATGCAATTCTCCGATCGGGTTCCGCAAAAAGAAGTTCCGCAAGAACAATATGAGAACAATCAAGGACCGGCAACGCTCATTACGTCACCGGTCCCGACCAGCTAAGCCGCGTTGGGAAGTGCAATCCCAGGCACGCGCGCGCGACGCCAGAGCCTGCTGCTTTTGTCCATGCGGTCGTTCACATGCAGAATGAACTGGGCCGCCGTTCCGGTAACCCCTTCGCGGTGCGGTACGTGGTAGAAAGGCCGCCTCAGTTCGGGGTGCTCGGCGATGTATTCCCGGATCTCGTCCAGGCTTTTCCCGGTGGACTTCAGGCACTGTTCGAACTCAGTCTTGGCCTTTACCTTGGCCTCACCCAGCGCCATCTGCACGCGGCTGTGCGCGTTGACCTCGCCTTCGCCTGAGGTCTCAATTGGAAGGAAGATCATGTCCTTGAACTTGTTGATGACTGCCGATTGCACGCCATCCGATTGTGAAGACGGCATGCACCCGAACGGTTTGAGAGCCAGTACCATGTGGCAGAGTCGGTGCACCGTGTAGTAGACGTTCTTTCCGACCTCGAGATGGCCTTCTCCGCCCCGCGCAAACTGGTTGTAGAAAGGATGTGCCATTTCGGCCAACTCTGTTTGCGGAACTAAATGGTGCGTGATCCCGCCGAGATTCTTGATCGTCCGGTGATACAGTCCGTTCCACATCCACTCGCCAATGCCAAGGCCAATCAATTTCTTGCGCAGTCCCAGATCATTGGCCAAGTGCTTCTTCAGTTCCCACCACTGCGGATTCCGGTGTGGACGATTCGCTGGCCACTTCGCCTTTGCGTGAGCCTTCGCCTGATACAGCAGATATGCCACCCACGTCGCGATTGGCTCAACCAACACCTGCGCGCCTTCTCGCTCCAGAAAGTCGAACATGTGGAAATTTCCATCGCCTTCGGTGATCTGCGCCCAGAACTCACCCGTGATCTTCACCACTGGCTTCACCTTGGCGCGATCCACTTCGATGCTGTCCATCTTCTCGCGAGCGGCGGCCAGTGCGTTGAGATAGTCTTCGCCGCGTAGATGCTCATTCATCTTGCCAAACACATTGAATGTGTTGCGCAGGATCTTGTTGCTCTTAAATTTCGGCTTGGCCCAGTTCGGAGCGAGTTGCTCGATTTCAAACGAGTCCCGATTCCTGAGGTCTTCACAAAGCCCGTCCACAGTTTCGCGAAACACGCGATCCGTCTCGCCCTTGGTCACCTCGAATGGGCGAATCTGGTAGATCAGATCGTTAAACACATCGCCAAGGTGCATGGCATTTAGCATGCCGAATCCGAAGTCGACAGTGAACTTCAACCCCGGCTCGCCAGACGCGGCCTTAATTCCATCGCTGTCTTTAAACAGAAGGACACGGAAGCCATCGAAGCCGGCATTCTTCAGCGCGAACCGGTACTCGGCCTCGTACATGCCGAAGCGGCACGGACCGCACGAACCTGCCGTGAAGAAGACGTAATTGTCCAGAATGTCTTTGCGAGGAATGCCTTCCTTCTCCAGGAACTGGAGATACTGCACCAGATTTCCCACCGTGAAATATGTTGGGTTGCACTGCCCATTGTTGCCGAACTCCTTACCGGTCTGGAATGCAGGCACGTCCGGCACCGGCAACTTCTCACAGCGATATCCACAACCCTGGAACACTGCGCGAATCAGATCTTCGTGCTTCCAGGTAAATCCCCCGAACAGGATCGTCACTTTGCTGCGTTCTTCGGCAGTAAATGCGCGCTCTACAGGCCGGTGAAAGTGCGACGGTTGATCGAGTCCGGCAATCTTCCGGAGGCGCATCCGTTCCGTCTCCAATCGCTTCTTGATTTCCGAGTCATTCTCAATCTGGACAAAATTCGTGGCCATTAGATCCTCCGGAATTGTGTAGAATTTTACGTGTGGGACTAAACGTGACTATCAGATGGGGGCTTGACCGCCGCCGCGGAAGCAACCGGCTAATGCTCAGAGTAGGCAGGACGCAACACACACTGGGATGCGAGGACATCCCGATCACTACCGACTTGCTAATCAACAGCATCCGAACTCCAAAACGTGGCTAGGAGGTTCGAAGTCTTGCACCGGCGGAACCGCTGCGAGCAAGTCCCGGGGGCGCCGGATTTGGCAAACAACCGCGTTTGAGATGCAGATACTTCAGTAACCAGTCGCCTGGATTTTCTCCTGCATCGCAGCCGCAGACACAGTGAAACTGATCTTGCACACTTTTCTATCAAAAACTCCGCTCCAGTTCAAGTCGGTTGGCGCCAATGCCCCCTCACCAGCAGACCGGCACCAACCATTTCGCCGCTACTTCGGGTTGTGCTCGCAGCGATCGTCAAAAACGTTGCGCTCTCGCGGCCGGCTCGACGTCGCCGACCGAACGGTTTACGCTGTAATCCTGGTGATCGATCGTCAGGGCCTTCTTGCCATAGAGTCGGACCTGGACAAAAGTCACATCTCTTTGCGGCAGCCAGAAGCCGTCAATCTTCTGGTACTGACGCACAAAGTCGGCCTGCTCTATCCAGAAAGAAAGCTTCTTTGCCGGATGGCCTTCGATCCGGACAACCGCATAGTCTTCAACATCAATCCATATCTTGCCTTCAAACAAATACTTGTCTCTCCGCTTAGGGATCGCCCGCGCGACCAAGCAGTTGTAAGGCCCCACCTGTTGCTCGCCGAGCGGCTCCAGGTTGTAGTTTGCAGGGGAGATGGCGCTGTCGTGATGCTGCTTACCAGCCGCTGTTTCGATCTCGCTGGCGATTAACGGATTCAGCGCCAGCCGTCGAACCAGTCCCGACCCCTTCTCGGAAGAAACCACAAACGTTTTCTTGTCCGGTGCACGGTACTCCATCCACCCGATTTCCTCGGCATGCACCTTCCCGATTAAATCAACCACTTGATACGTTCTGAGGGCGGAGTATTCCAGCAAAGTCGCGGTCCGAAGCGCGTTGTGGGCCAGTAACTCATCGAAAATCTGGCTTTCAGTCACGCCCGGTCGCAACGGCTCGAGAGGGGCTGTAAGTTCCGTCTGGCTCTGCTGATCAATCTGCGCATGCGCACTTAATGCAAAGGATGTCATTGCCAGAAATGCGGCCTCGACAAAAAACAGATTGATTTTGGTGTTCGCCGGTGCCGTACCTCCCCGCATGTTGCTTCTCCTTTTCAATCCTCGAAGCTGCGCACACCACCCTGGAATCGGTTCTTGGCATTGGTCCACAGCCACTTGATCACCCGGGCATCGTTGTAACAGTACGCCAGGTTATGGTTCAGCGTTGAGAAGCAGTGTTGCTGGCACGTGGATTTCATGGCGGACAATTGGTTCTGATCGAACTTCGGCTGATCGATGTTTCCCCAGTCGAACGTTGCCCCATACATCGGGAAACAGGGAGCCACAGTGCCGTCGGTACGGATGATCACATTATTCTGACCCGCACGGCAGTTCCATTCCGCAAAATGAAGTGCGCCGTCCGGCTCCTGCACAATCCCAGGCATCGAGGCGAGCAGTTCTGCCTGGTGTCCGTTCCCCTTCGTGCCGTCGCCGTTCCAGCCATACTCTTTCAAATCGAGCCCGGAAGACATGCGCACAAAGGCCTTGATCTCTTGCAGGCGTTGCACCGAATTCACCATCTGATAGCCAGCTTTGTTCTTCTCAATCAACCAATCGACCAAAGAGTCGATCTCCCGCCAATCTTCTGGGCGGATATAGGTTGGGTTGTCGTAAAGATGCTTGAAGTGATCGTCCTGTTCGAGCATCGGCGTTTCATTAATGTGATAGTCGGTAGCGATCCGGTGGTCGTGGGCGTATTCGGTCAGCTTTCTGACGTCCTCCAGGTTATTGCGGCAAATGTTGATGTTGAAAAAGACCAGGTATCGGTGCGCGTATTGCTTGCGCAGGATGTGTTCCAGATTGGCCTGTGAGGGAACGAAAGCTTTGGGCAGGCTGGGCTGCAGATCCCAAGAGTCCAGCGCGAAATTGAATACAGCTACACCAGCATCGCCCAATCGGTCTGCGACCTCAGGGCGAAGCAAACGCCCATTGGTCGCGATATAAACCCAGAAGCCTTTCTTCGCGGCGTAATAGACAACCTTATGGATGAAATCTGGCCGCAGCAGCGGCTCGCCACCCATCAGCGCCAGCACTCGGCAGCCGTTGTCGTGCAGCCAATCGATCGATCGCCGGGCGACGTCTTCAGTCATACCCTTGACCTTGTTGTTGTAGGACCAGCAGTACCAGCAATCTAAATTGCACTTGTACTCGACAAACAAATAGGCAGTGATGGGGTGAAACTCTCCCGGCAACACTCGCGAGCGGACGTAGGGCGCGAGCCATCCGCGCGAGTAGCGGAAGACATCCTTCGCGCCCCACTTCCGCTTCTCCGGGGGAGTTTCAGGACCGGGGTCATCCAGGCGTTCCCGGAATTGGGGGAAGACCGGCTCCGGGAGGCTTAGCCCCATCGCTTCGGCCGGCGCCGGTGGGCGCTGGGTTGAATTCATTAGGAGGTCGTGGATTGCTACGTCGATGCGGAACTTGGCGGCTGTAGCCATCGCTAATCACCCTTCGCAGCGTTTGACCCGGAAGCGGCTCTTCCGCAGGCCAGTTAGTATCAAAAAATGTGAGATGCTGGCCGCTTTCTTAGGTTGCAGTGAAAGTTAGGTGACCCGCTACTGGCTCCTTCCAACTTCACTGCGCGTCTGCTTTCGGGTCGAGACACATGCAAGACAACTGCCAAAGTGATCGCGAACACCACCTCTATTCGAAGAGGTTGAGCGAATGCAGGTCGCGGAGAGTAAAGCACACGCCAGCGGGTTTGGACTGTCGAACGCTTCGACGCGCGTTTCGACAAGTGTCGAGCCCTACGACACTTGCCGAGGTTCCCTTCTTACTGCCTGCTTTGAGACGACAGTAGTTTGAGGTCGTCAGCTCGGTATTCTCCCTCCCGCTTAGCGTGCGCTTTTTCTTCGAGCCAGTGGCTTCCGGGCTCACCGACTGAGCCAATTGTCGACAAGTGTCAAGTGTCACCGGACGCCTTCGACACCTACCGACGCCATCCTTTTCTGATCCTCTCTTCCTCACTAGATCCAGCGATTTACGGAACGCCGATAGCGCATCGCTTTTGGCCGCTCAGTTGCCTTCATGGAGGTTGGCCCTTGAATACTCACGGAAGGCTCTGTGATTTACAGGAGCAACACAAAATGAAGTGGCGTGTCCTTGCACTCGTGCTCTGCCTTTGCGGATCGGGGCCGTCTAATGCTCAGGAGCGGCCGACTCTGCTGCCTGACGCCCCGAGGCCACAGCCAGGAATTATTGTTGGCACTGTAATCGACGTGAACAACGACCCCGTTCCGGGCGCCACCGTCGTTTTGCAAGGCCCCGCTCTCAGCCCCTCACGGTCGATTATGTCGAACGAGAATGGATTCTTTCAGTTCACCGACGTCGACCCGGGCACTTATCAGGTAACTGTCGGCGCCGAGGGATTTGCAAACTGGGCCTCGCCCGCCATCATTGTCAGGCCCGGCCAGTACGCGATTCTGACGGGTAGCAAACTCCACATCGCAGAGGCACTCACCACAATCACAGTCGCGTCTCCTTCCGCTTCCCAAAAAGAGGTCGCCGCCCAGCAGCTCAAGGTGGAGGAGCAGCAGCGCATCTTCGGCTTTATTCCCAACTTTCTCGTGCAATATGATGGAAACGCCGCACCCCTCACGGCGAAGATGAAGTTCCAACTCGCCGCCAAGGTTGCATTCGATCCCGTGACCCTGGTCGGCGTGGGTGTGTTTGCTGCGGCCAACCAGGCAGGAAACACACCCAACTACCGCCAGGGGTTAATTGGTTACAGTGAGCGCTATGGCGCTGCCTATGCGAATGGGTTCACCGACATCATGATTGGAGGAGCCCTCTTACCATCCCTTCTGCACCAGGACCCCCGCTATTACTACCAAGGCACGGGCACCAACAAGTCTCGCGCTCTGCATGCGCTCACCAGCCCATTCGTCTGCAAAGGAGACAACGGTCTGTGGCAGCCGAACTATTCGACCATGGGCGGCGATCTGGCCGCGGCTGCCCTCTCGAATGCATACTATCCGGCGTCGAATCGCGGCGTCGGGTTGTTCTTGAGCCAATTCTTTATTGATACCGGACAACGAGCGGCCGCCAACGTGGCACAGGAGTTCATCCTGCGCCGCCTCACCAAAGCCAAGAACCCAAAGTGAGCCTTCCACAGCGGTGTCCAAATCAATGGCGTCTTTGCAAAGATAGACTCCGAGCTTCATCGGGTTTTCTTCGAGACACGAGCCACCAACTCGTCCAGTCTCGAAAGCAGCAGCCTCAGGATGGGCGACTGGTTTGACTTTCTGTAGCCGAGGACCAGATCGACGGTTGGGGTATATCCCTTCAGAGGGCGACTCGTGACAGACGAAGGGAGAAAGTTCTGCGCGTAAGCAGGTAGCAGCCCCACGCCCCGCGTCGACACGATTAAGGATAGTCCCATGGTGACGTGGTCCGCCTCGTGAGCGGGCCTGACATCGATTCCGGACCGCTTCAGGTAATTGTCGATGACCCCGCGCAGTACTGGAGCCGTGCCCGAAACAATCACGAATGTCTCGCCTACTAGATCCCTCGGACTGATGGCCTCGAGCGTAGCGAGATGGTGGTCACTAGGCAAAATCACCATCAAAGGCTCCTTCACGAGAAGACGGAACGCCAACCCTGGCATCCCTTTCTCCCGTCGAAGAAAAGCCGCATCGATTTTTCCTTTTGAAAGACCGTCCGCCAGCAGCGGGGAGTATTGACTCGATATCATCACATCGATGTTAGGAAGTTCGTCGCGCAAGATCCGCATGGCTTCAGGCATCCACGTCAATTCGTGGCCGGTCAGAAAACCCATGGTGAAGCATGGCTTGGCGGGATGAGCGACCCGGCGCGCAGCTTCAGCGGCCGCGTCAACCTGCGATAGCACCGCGCGGGCGTGTTCGAGAAAGGCCAGACCCGCCGGTGTCAGGTCGATGCCGCGAGCTCTTCGAGTCAGGAGTTGCGCGCCCACCTGGGCCTCAAGATCTCGAATCTGCCGACTTAGCGAAGGTTGTGACGTATGCAGCCTTTGCTCTGCTGCCACCGTCAGGCTTCCTGCCTCGGCAACTGCGACGAAATAGCGAAGATGTCGTAATTCCATTCTCCACTCCCATGCTTGCGAGGCATCGCTACCAGCTTAACAAAACATCACAGCAAGTTGTGAAACGTATGCGACCGAACGGTCGCGTCAGCATCCAACAACTAGACGCGGAGTGGCACGACGATACCCTTGTCGCGGCCTCCCACGAGATGGACAGGAATCCAAAGAGAGGCTCGTGCCAATGACATCCCCCAAGTTATCAGTCCAGGTGGCACTCAATTCCTGGCGACTTGTCATAGAGAGAGCTAACAAGACGCTTTTAAATCTCACGGACGACCAGCTCTTGAAAGAAGTCGCGCCGGGAAGGAACCGTCTCATTTATCTATGGGGACACCTCACGGCCGTTCACGACGCCATGTTTCCGATTCTCGGTCTAGGAGAGCGACTGCACCCTGAACTCGATGCAATCTTCGTCTCCAGTCCTGACAAGACGGGGGCACAGTTGCCCCCAGCGGCGGAGCTGAGAAAATATTGGGACGATGTGAACGCTAAACTGCTCTCGCAGTTTGCAAGTCTTTCCGCGGACGAATGGTTGCAGCGGCACTACGCAATGTCCGAGGAAGATTATGCCAAAGACCCGACTCGGAACCGATTGGCTGTTCTCCTGAGTCGAACCAACCACATGTCCTACCACTTGGGACAGATAACTCTAGCGCTCAGATAGCGGACTGTTGGTTGCCGGGCTGGGACCGAGCAGGAGTTGGGGCAAGCCACGCGTGCGAATCGAAATACGTCACGTGTGATGAGAAGACCTCTAGCTTCCCGCGAACGCGATGAGGTTTCCGTCCGGATCTTGTACGATGAACGTGCGGGCGCCCCACGGTTCCGTTCTCAATGTCTGGTGGAACGCTACTCCCTCCGTCTGACACTCCAGGAAGAGCGGCTTGGCATCGTCAGCGTAAGCGTCGCAGAAATAGCATCGGCTTCAGGAAACGGCGATTCCTGGAGATGCCGTCGACGAGACACATTCCGCGTGGACATTGGAGTTCGTCGGGGTGTCCGGCAGCATCTGCACTGTGAGTTGGCGCGCCTTACGGAAATGGAACGAATCGCGTGTAGTGCTGGAGCATCATTACGACTACCAGCAAAGCGGTGACCTACTGAGCGGCGGCGACCTTAGGTTCAATGTGCGTGAGGCTCCAACAGGTTTTCATCGTCGTGAATATCCCATCGGGCGTTAAGCGAAACCGGGCGGCGGTCGACAATGGCTAATTCCGGTCGCTGGCCGCTAATGCGACCCGGGACCGCTCGGTCTCATCCAAAGGCTTGTATTGTGCGGTCAGCGACCGTATTATCGGCGACTTGGTATTACTAGGAGTGGCAACGTGCGCAAGGGCGAGCAAACGCGGCAAGACATCATTCGTAAGGCAGCGCCAATCTTCAATCAAAAAGGATACGACGGCGCTGCACTTTCCGACCTCATGCGGGCCACTGGTCTCGAAAAAGGCGGGATTTACAGGCACTTTGAGAGCAAAGAAGAACTTGCGGGAGACGCTTTCGACCACGCCTGGAAAGTTGCAATGGATGCGCGCTTCGAAGGAACCGAGGAGATCCCGAATAGCGTCGATCGTCTCAAACAAATCGTGCGAAACTTTCGCGATCGACGCACGGGACTGGTGCCGGGAGGCTGCCCGCTACTGAACACGGCTATCGATTCTGACGATGGCAATCCTCAGCTGCGAGCCAAAGCCCGTCAGGCTCTCGGTTCCCTGCTCGATCGTCTGCAATCGATTGCCGAGGACGGGCAACGACGAGGCGAGGTGCGTCGCGATGTCGATTCGGCGAAATTGGCCACCTTAATTGCAAGTACGCTGGAAGGCAGCATAATGGTGAGCCGTCTACAGAGGAAGGACGAGCCTCGTGACCTTGCCGTCCGTCATCTGGAGGAATACCTCGAAACCAAAGTTCGTTCGCGGAAATCGAAGGCCGGAGCCGCCAAGTCATGAGTACTCACGAAATTCCCTCGCAAGCGGACTTTAGGAAACGAGCAAGAACGAACGACGTTCCAATCGCGCGTCTGATTGGATTTCAGACGAAAGACATTGCGAACGGACGGGCGACGGTTGTCTTGGCAGCCGGACCACAGCATGCAAATCCGATGGGAACGTTGCACGGAGGGGTTCTTTGCGACATAGCGGACGCGGCTATGGGAATCGCGTTCGCAAGCACTCTCGCTCCGGAGGAATCCTTCACTACGGTGGAACTGAAAATCAATTTCTTTCGACCCGTCTGGCAGGCGCAACTCAAAGCGGAAGGATCGGTCGTACGGCGGGGCCAGACGATCGGCTACGTGGAGTGCACCATAACCGACGAGGAGAATCGATTGGTCGCAAAAGCAGCTTCCACGTGTATGGTTCTTCGCGACCAGAAGGCCGCAGGACGGTGATCTTCTTACATTGTCTCCTGTTCCTTGATATAGCAAACTCTGCTCAGAGAACAGATGCCTCAAGTTAGCCCTCAATAATTCATCTCCTTCGTTCGAACTCGCCGAACCAAATTTATCTCGTTGTCGATGCGACCGATCGGTCTCATCGGTCATCTGATTGGATTGAGGTTGAAGAGAATCGCAAATGACTCTGGCCCGCCACAGATCGCGACTGGTGAGACCGTAATTTCACCACAATGAAAAAAACGCATTGCTCGAGATGCAGAAAGTAAAGGGAGATTCAAATGGCGACAACATATAAGGCGGTTGAAGTCTCGGCGCCGGGCATCCTTCGGGTTGTCGAACGAACAATTCCTGAACCCGGGCCGGGCCAAGTTCGGATTCGGGTGGAAGCATGTGGCGTCTGTCACACTGATGCGGCCACGGTCACTGGCATCTACCCCGGCCTGAGTCTGCCACGTGTTCCTGGACACGAAGTGATTGGCCGCATTGAGGCTCTGGGTAGCGGAGTGTCCAGATGGAAAATCGGTCAAAGGGTTGGTGTCGGCCTCATTGCAGGAGAAGACGGGGTGTGCGAACCGTGCCGCCGCGGAGACACGGTGAATTGTCAGAACCCGGTGGTATCGGGAGTAAGCGTGGATGGTGGGTATGCGGAAGTGATGATCGCCGAGGCGCGCGGCATCAGTTCAGTTCCGGACGAACTCACATCCGCGGAGGCGGCTCCTCTCCTGTGCGCGGGGATTACAACCTACAACGCACTTCGCAATGCCGGCTTGCGCGGCGGAGATCTGGTCGCGGTGCAGGGCATCGGCGGCCTGGGGCATCTTGGCGTCCAGTTTGCGCGGCACCTGGGATTCCGCACGGTCGCAATCGGGCGTGGACGCGAGAAGGAGAAGCTTGCGAAAGACTTGGGCGCGCACCTCTATGTTGATGCTGTCGCCGAGGATGTCGCAGCAGTGTTGCAGCGTATGGGTGGAGCGAGAGCGATTCTTGCAACAGGAACCACTGGAAGTGCTATGGGATCACTCGTGTCCGGACTTGCAGCCCGGGGCAAGCTCATCGTGGTGGGTGTACCGCAGGACCAGATCCAATTGAATGTGTTCCCGCTCGTGTTTGGAGGGCGCTCGATCTACGGGAGCCTGACGGGAACGCCGATTGATGGGGAAGATACGCTTGCATTCAGTGTTCTGGAGAATATCAGACCGATGATCGAGACAGTGCCTCTCGAACAGGCGGCGGATGCTTACGCTCGCATGATGCAAGGCAAGGCACGGTTCCGCATGGTGCTGGTTACGGGGCAATAGAGACTTTTTGGCCGATCAAGACGGATAAAGAGAGACCCATGCCATCGGGAAATTGGCAGCCGGGCCTGAGGCTGTCCATTCTGCTTCTAGATTGGCTGACATCAGACAATGTGCTCCTTGTTTCGATGAACTAAGAGAACTCGGCAGGAGGCGAACGCACCAGCATCCATAGGGTTACAGGATTGAGATCTCGCAACACGTTATCAAGCATCCACGTCTGACGCTTATTGCCTACTGTCCGTCCAAATCGCGAAGATCAGACTCGACCCTCGCGGGACTCTGGAGATAGGCATCGAGAAAGCGAAGCAGGAACGGGGTTTGGCTGCCAATCCCGGCAAAAAGTAGGACTGGAACGTCTGGCTTGATCCGCTTCATCTCCGCCCGTACCGCACTGCCAATAGCATCGGGAAGGTTGTATTCCAGGAGAACACCGTCTACATCAAGACTTGTCAAGAGGCGGAGAGCCTGGTCGCCGTTCGTCGCCGCGGTGACCTCGTAACCGGCTGTTTTCAGCATGTATTTCAGCGCGTCCATGTACTCGGGGCGGTTCTCGACGCAAAGAAGTCTTATGTGACTCATGAGCAGATGTTGCGCTCCTTCAACCGGCACATGTACGTAAGCCGCCCGCAGTTCAACGGTCGCCCGGTTGTGTGACAGACGCCCGGCTGAGAATGGGCACCTGGAATGAATTGCCCAACATATCGGTGTAAGTAATCGTGTCCTCTCCGACCAGAACCGGGAGTTCACGACCGGTTTCATACCGCGCGTAATCCGTGCCGACGGGCGGTGCGTACAACACCCCATAAGCTGTGTTGCCGATTCTCACCGAAACCTCGCAGCTAGTGACATGAGCATCGGCATCGGCGGCTTGATGGCATTGCGTCGCTGTGATCGTGCCCACTTGGTATTTGGATATGCTCGCAGTCTCTTGTTCGGAGGCCACCATTGCCGTGTCCGGCAAGGTTGACCGCATCAAGGTGTCCGCAACGTTGTGTGCCAGGTTGTGAGCAGCTCGCGAGGTGTCGCCATTGAACCCAACATCGCCTTCGACAACATTGTTCAGAACGAGGCGGCCTTCCCGTGTGTAAAGCTGGATGCGGGCGTTCAGCTTGTTCACCCCACCCCCGGCGCTCCATCCGCAGAACCGAAGGAAACCTTCCGCGACTACTCCCAGCACTCCTGCGTCGCCGAGGGTAGCTCGACGAGTCTCACCATCTGGCGCATACTCTTGCACTGTCATTTTCAGAATCAACAGATCAGGCACGTCTCTCGCGCTGCGATCGTCGTTCAACAGCACTTGCTTGAAGCGCTTCGTTTTGGCTAGCTCTCTCAAGAGGCTCTTGTGGAGGGCGGATTCGAAAGATGGATCCAGGCTCACGTCGCCGGTGTCAACTTTATCGACTCGAAGGCTCCATTGCTGCTGGCCGCCGTTCTTCCTCTCTGATTCCGCGCCGGCGGCTGGAAAGCACAACTGAAGCTGCACGGCGGAAAGGATCAAAGTCAGGGCAGCAAGACGCCTCCGGCGCCTGTTGAGGCGAATGAACGCAGATAGCCAGAACGCAGTCCTCTCTAAACAACTCCTGCGCTCTCTTTCAGCCATACGCATTTCCTCCGAACATTCGGCTTCTGTAGGAATATCGTGGCTATACTCATCCCAAACAGTCGCTTGCCCCACGAAACCCAGGACCTTCTTCACATCCTCGCACTCACACCACCGCTTCCCCGGCTGACCGCTCGCAGGGCCACAACAATCGAGCCAGCGATACAAAAACTGATCAGTAGAGTCAGACCGCCCAAAAAGAGACCGCCGAATAACTCAACCGTGCTTCCCAGCATGCGCACGTCCCTCCATCTCTAGTGAGGTTTGTTCGGAGTCCCACCTCTCCTAAGCCAGATCCCTGATCCTAAAAGGCCCCATTTCCCCACAGGCATGTGACGTGCCAAAGTTGCTCCCCTGACGGAGTGTTCGGAAATGCTTGAGCGACGACGGGTTGCGCGCTTGAACTCGAGCGTTGACGATGCGGTCTGTCAAGCACCCCGACACATGGTTTGACATGTGGCGAAGGCAGCGACATTTTGTCGAAGCTTTCTGCCGCTTGACTACATCAGATGAAGCATATCTACGAATCCGCGGCGCCCGACTGGGGGTGTTTAGCCGTAGCTGGGGGTCCCTAATCGAGTGTGACGAGCGGCCAAGTGTATGGGAACTTTGGCAACACCAATCTCAGAGACCTACACCCAACGCTATGAAGCGCTGTTGCGCGCCACCAATGCGATTGGGACGTGCAGCGATTGCGACGCCGCTGCTGACGTGCTCGTGAGACAACTGCTCGAGGTTGTTCCCTTCGACTACCTGCAGCTTGTAGCGTTTGAGAGTGGCACCAAGGCAGTCGACTGGCATCTGCTCTACTTAAATGGCAGAAGGCACGATGTGCCCGAGGCGCATGTTGTTCTGGAAGATACGCCCATTGCGTGGGTGCATGAGTCTCAGCAGGCCCTCGTAACGACAGACTGGAGGGAGGAAGCGCGGTTTGCGAAGCATGGGGAATTCCTGAAGGGAGTAGGCATCGCCTCTACTTGTGTACTACCGCTCGCCAGAGGCGAGCGCCGACTCGGTGCGCTGAGCTTTGGCAGCACCCACCCGCATGCCTATCCCGAGGAGGAAGTCCGCTTCCTCTCGCTGGTCGCCGACCAGATTGCCCTAGCTATTGATGCCGCCGTGAACTTCTACTTGTCACGACAGGCGCAGGATCGTTTGAAGCTCATTCTTCATTTAACGAACCAGGTCGTCTCGAACCTGAATTTTCAAGAACTGCTGCGAACCATCTCGGCGAGTGTTCGTCAGGTCATGCACTGCGACGCCGCAGCGATCATGCTGCCCGAACCAGACGGCGCGCACTTGCGAGTGCACGCTCTCGACTTCCCAGATAGCAGAGGAGTTTTTACAAAACAGGTATTGATTCCCATCGCGGAGTCGATTCCGGGTAAAACCTACCAAAGCGGCAAGCCCTGGGTCTTAAATCGACTCGATCCTTCTGAGGTGCCTCCTGAGATGTACGCCAAGGCCTCCGGCGAGGGTATCAATTCGTTGTGCGACATGCCTCTCATCAGCAGGGATCGCTCGCTTGGCGTGCTCGCCTTGGCGAGCCGGGAAGAAAATGCTTTTGATCGGGAGGCGACGGCCTTTCTGGCTCAGGTGGCGCAGCAGGTCGCAATCGGCGTGGAGAACGCGCTGGCGTATGGTGAAATCGCCGAACTCAAGGACAAACTCGCGCAGGAACGGCTCTATCTGGAAGATGAAATCCGCGGCGAGATGGACTTTGAAGGAATCGTGGGACAGAGTTCGGCTCTCCGCCATGTCTTGAATCTGGTGGAAACCGTGGCTCCCAGCGACTCGACGGTTCTGCTTCTCGGTGAAACCGGCACGGGGAAGGAATTGATTGCGCGTGCCATTCATGACCGCAGCCATCGTAAAGAACGAACCTTCGTAAAGCTAAACTGCGCTGCGATTCCGACGGGGCTGCTCGAGAGTGAGCTTTTCGGACATGAACGAGGCGCCTTCACCGGCGCCATTGCACAGAAAGTTGGCCGCCTCGAACTTGCCGACCAGGGGTCGCTGTTCCTGGACGAAGTCGGGGACATCCCCGTCGAGATCCAGCCCAAGTTGCTGCGAGCTTTGCAGGAACGTGAGTTTGAAAGGCTGGGCAGCAACCGAACGAAAAAGGTTGACGTTCGACTGGTAGCGGCCACCAATCGCGATCTCGAAAAGATGATGGAGAATCGCGAGTTCCGCAGCGACCTGTACTATCGACTGAACGTATTTCCGATCCGCATCCCGCCTTTGCGCGAGCGCCCGGAGGACATTCCATTGCTCGTGCGCTACTTCACGCAGAAGTACGGCCGCCTCATGAACAAGCGGATCGAATCGATTCCCGCCGCAGCCATGAGGAAGCTCTCGAGCTGGCATTGGCCGGGGAATATTCGGGAACTGGAGAACTTCATCGAGCGTTCGGTGATCCTCACTCACGGCACGGCGTTGCAGGCTCCGATCGCTGAACTGAGCAACAACGGCAGGACCACTCCAGTGGCTGGGACGCGC
>Ga0209624_10001891_pt1 | contig 15968 bp, 12 predicted proteins | sample JacPinW_OM2H0_O1_FD_188565 | JGI IMG/M metagenome (GOLD analysis project Ga0209624, IMG submission 188565) | Forest soil microbial communities from Algoma, Ontario, Canada - Jack Pine, Ontario site 1_JW_OM2H0_O1 (SPAdes) (version 2) | ecosystem: Environmental > Terrestrial > Soil > Boreal...
CGATGTTGGCAGGGCTCACCGGTCGCCCTCCGGGCTCCCTACGAACCCTGCCAACATCGAAAACCAGTAGCGCAAAGTGTAACGGATGTCCTTTCACACGGTGTAACGCATGTCTTGGCACTCAACACTTATGATTAGCCCTACGGTGCTGGCGCGGCGCGTATTGCTGGTATGGTTTCTGGTTGCTGTTCGGGCACAAAAACGCCGGCTGGAAGCCCTTCGAAAACTCAGGGCAGGCCGGCGCGACGATTGGCGCGCGGCAGTGCGTCGCCATGTATACTTAGCGGCTTGCGAGAGTGCCGCTACTCGGCGCTGTGGCCTATTAGATGAATGCTAAATCGAAGAAAAATGCTGATGGCACGCCTGGCGGCTCGGCTGCTGCGGGGAGCGGCAAGGACCTCGGGAACTATACGGGGTATGCGCATTCTATAACCGCGGCGCATTTTCATGCTGGGCGGTCGGGATATTCGACTGCGACTTACGATCCTATTGGAGCTTTTCTTCCCGGCAGGCTTTTGAAGTGGATACCGCAGGTGGCGAAGTATTGGTTTAGCAAGAAGCATTCGTTTCGAGATTTCACAGCCCCGGGAAAAGGGAGCGGGATTTACGAGATTGACGACCGGGTGAAGATCAGCATCGCGGGGGATTGGGGCACGGGGACGGATGAGGCAAGGAAGGTTGCGACCGGAATGGAGAGGGCCGATCCGGATTACACGGTTCATCTGGGCGATGTGTATTACGTGGGGGACGCGAATGAGGTGCGCGAAAATTTTCTAGGCGAGAAGACCAGCCCGTATGCGCCGGTGAAGTGGCCGATGGGCTCGAAGGGGAGCTTCGCGCTGAACGGCAATCACGAAATGTACGCGGACGGAAACGGCTATTGGCGGCTGGTGCTGCCGCGGATGGGAATGAAAGAACGCGGCGGCGAATGGGGCGCGGCACAATGGGCGAGTTTTTTCTGCCTCGAGAATAAGCACTGGCGCGTGATTGGACTTGATACCGGGTACAACTCGACTCGATTTGACTGGAGTAAATTGCCGGGGCTTGGGCGGATCCAATGGCTCAGCAAGACGACGTCGTTCAAGCCGACGTGCAAGATTCCGGCGCCGCTGCTCGCGTGGCTCGAATCGGCGGTGAATCCGGACGGCGACAAGCGCGGATTGATTTTGCTGTCGCATCACGGGCCGCATTCGGCGTTTGAGAGTTGGTATCAAATTCCGTCGAGGCAATTGGCGCCGATGATTCACCGGCCGGTGATTTGGATTTGGGGACACGAGCACCGGCTGGCGATTTACGACAAGTTTCGGGTGGAGGATGGGATTGAGGCGCACGGGCGATGCGCGGGGCATGGCGGGATGCCGGTCGAACGCGGCGCGACGCCGAACATTCCGGATTGCCGATGGCTCGCTTGGGATAACCGGAGGTATCCGAGCGATGAGAAAGTTGATGTGGGTTACAACGGGTATGTGAATCTTTCGTTCAACGGGCCGGCGCTGCATATTGCCTATTACGATTTGAATCAAGCGTTGATGCTGACGGAGGATTGGCGGGTGGATATTGAGAGTGGGGAGCTGGAGGGGCCGGGGTTGAAGAAGGTGATGGAGGATGCTTCGCTGCATTGCAGGGAGGAGTAGGAAATTTCAAATTTGAAATTTCAGATTTCAGAGTTGCGTGCGGTTTTGTGGGAGGGCAATAAGGTAGATTTGAGGTGACTGCGCGGAAAAACGCCGGCAAGATGCCGGTGCTACGATTGAGTCGCTGTTCGTTAGCCGATTAGTGCTTGGAGTTTGGCTCGGATTTGGGCTAGCTCGTCTGCTGAGATTTTTCCTTTTTTCGATGCCCGGCGCCTCCGCCAATCGAGCCTCTTTACCTGATCTGAAAGGACCACACTGGGCTTCGCACCAGCGATAGCGACCTCGAACGGATAATTTTTGATCTGCGTCGTCATTGGGCAACAGACCATCAAACTTGTTTTTGCGTTGTAGGCGACGGGACTGAGTACGACCGCTGGCCGACGGCCGGCCTGTTCGTGGCCCGCTTGCGGACTGAAAGTGATCCATACGATGTCGCCAGCATCGGGAACGTAGGAGCGGGGCAATTATAATGCCTCTTTGCCGACGGGTTTGCCGAAATCAACTTCCTGGTGCTGGTTTGAGCGGGTAATTCCTTTTATGAGAGCGGCTAAATCGTAAACTTTGCGGCGGACAGGTTCGATGACGATGCGGCCGGATTCCTCGCGAACATCCACGGGTTCGTCGAACTCCAGCTGAGCAGCGCGCATGAGGTGAGCTGGGATTCTGAGGGCGGCGCTATTGCCCCATTTTTTGACGACCGCTTTCATGATTCGATGCCCTCTCTCGTATCTTCGTTATATTAACTTAGCACAGTGTGGTGGGTGTGTCATCATTGTAGATACGGCAGTAATAGAGGTGGCTGTGCGGAAAAACGCCGGCAAGATGCCCTTCGAAAACTCAGGGCAGGCTGGCGCTACGATTGCGTGATTGCCCGTTAGCCGATTAGTGCAAGGAGTGATAATTTACGAAAAGACGCGGGCAGGGTGCCCGCGCCACGACTGGATGCATAAATGAGTGACTATATTGAGAAGCTGCGGGACGCGATTCGGGAATTGCATGGGGTGGAAGCGAAGCATGTGGCGAGCGTTCCGGTGAAGGAGGTTTATCAGGGGAAGACGGTGTGGGAGGGAGTGGTGGAGGTGTTTGAGCTGGAGGGGCATGCGAAGGCGGCGAAGTCTTATGCCTGGATTCACAGTACGGATGATGTGGAGAATGCGGGTAGGCTGGTTGTGGTGTTGGGGATTCCGCCGGTGAATTCGCCGGAGATGGCGGTGAAGGCGGCGATTCTTGAGGATTATCGGGAGCGGGGATTGACGGAGGGGAGTTAGGTAAGCGGCAAAATCGTTGTTATCGATTGTGTGTGATTGTTGCGCCGGCTTATGCCGGCATTTTTATTTGTGGTACGCGGGCGGAAAAACGCCGGCAGGATGCCCTTCGAAAACTCAGGGCAGGCCGGCGCGACGATTGCGTGATTGCCATTGGCGCGATTATCGTGGATTGAGCCGGTTGCCTGTAACGGAGACCCACCTTTGCTGCGCAAAAGATGGGTCACGCTTGAAATCTACACTTAAAATCAAGAGCTAGAAACAAATCGGCGGCGGGCCGTTTTGCGGCCTGCCGCCGATTTGTGTTTGAGTTGGGCCGACAGCCTCACGTTTCGTGCCGCGTCAGCGTGGAACGAGACGTGAGTTACAGAAGTCTAGCTCTCGGCTACCGCGTCGGTATCCTTGCGCAGGAAATCGAGCGCGGCGGCTTCTTCCGGCGTGAGCTCGGGCTCCATCTCCGGCTGCTCCTCGATCGGTGTTTCGGTAAGGAGCTTTATATTGCGATAGCGCTCGAGACCCGTGCCGGCGGGAATGAGCCGACCCATGATGACGTTCTCCTTGAGGCCGCGGAGGTAATCCACCTTGCCGGAAATGGCGGCTTCGGTGAGAACGCGCGTGGTCTCCTGGAAGCTCGCGGCCGAGATGAATGAATCGGTCGAGAGCGACGCCTTGGTGATGCCGAGCAACAGCGGACGGCCTGTTGCGGGGCGGCCACCATCGCGGATGATGCGATCGTTTTCCTCGCGGAAGCGGAACTTGTCAATCTGCTCCTCAAGGAGGAACGCCGTGTCGCCGACGTCCTCGACCTTCACCCAGCGCATCATCTGGCGAACGATGGTCTCGATATGCTTGTCGTTGATGTTGACGCCCTGCAGGCGATAGACCTCTTGAATCGAGTTCACGAGGTAAGCCTGCGTGTACTTTTCCCCGAGGACGGCGAGAAGATCGTGCGGGTTGAGCGGGCCGTCGATCAGAGGCTCGCCGGCGTGCACGTGCTCGCCCTCCTGAACGTTGATGTGAACACCGCGAGGAATCGAATATTCCTTCAGGGTGCGGCCATCTTCGCTTTCGACGAAGATTTTGCGCTGCCCCTTGACGATGTCGCCGTATTTGACCACGCCGTCAATTTCCGAGATGACGGCAGGATCTTTGGGCTTGCGCGTTTCGAAAAGTTCCACGACGCGAGGCAGACCGCCGGTGATGTCCTTGGTCTTGGTGGTCTCGCGCGGGATCTTCGCAAGAACGTCGCCTGGTTGAACCTCGTCGCCATCCTGCACCATCAAGTGCGCGCGGGAAGGCATGAGGTACTTCTTGCGGACGCGGCCCTGCGAATCGCGAACCTGAATCGTGGGCTGATGCTTTTCATCGCCGGGCGGCAGCGTGACAACAAGCTGCGAAAGGCCGGTGACTTCGTCCACTTGCTCTTCGATGGTCACGCCGGACTGCAGGTCCTTGAACTGAACCGTGCCGCCCGCTTCAGTGAGAATCGAGAACGTGTAGGGATCCCACTCGGCCATGACCTGGCCGACTGAAACGGGCTGGCCATCTTCGACTTTGAAGCGCGCGCCGTAAACGACATGGTGACGCTCTTTTTCGCGTCCCTTCTCGTCCACGACGGCGACCAAGCCGGAGCGGTTCATGGAGATGAGCACCTTGTTGCGGCCTTCGACGACTTTGAGGTCGATGAAGCGGACGAAACCATTGTTCTTGGCTTCGACCTTGGACTGCTCGGAAACGCGGCTCGCCGTGCCACCGATGTGGAAGGTGCGCATGGTGAGCTGCGTGCCGGGCTCGCCGATGGATTGCGCGGCAATGACGCCGACCGCTTCGCCCATCTCGACTGTGCGGCCCGTGGCGAGGTTGCGGCCGTAGCAATGCACGCAAGCGCCGCGACGCGATTCGCAAGTCAACACCGAGCGAATCTTGACGCGCTCGATGCCGGCCGCTTGAATCGAGTTCGCCAGCTCTTCGGTGATTTCCTGATTGATCTCGACGATGACGTTGCCTTCGTAGTCTTTAATTTTCTCGAGCGAAACGCGGCCCACAACGCGGTCGCGCAACGGCTCGACTTCCACGCCCGCCTCGATGATCGGCTCGACGAAGATACCGTCGGCCGTGCCGCAATCGTATTCGCTGATGATGACGTCCTGCGCCACGTCAACGAGACGCCTCGTGAGGTAGCCGGAATCGGCGGTCTTGAGCGCGGTATCGGCGAGACCCTTGCGGGCGCCGTGCGTCGAGATGAAGTACTGCAACACGTTCAAACCTTCGCGGAAGTTCGAAGTGATCGGAGTTTCGATAACTTCGCCGGAAGGCTTGGCCATCAAGCCGCGCATGCCGGAGAGCTGGCGGATCTGCTGTTTCGAACCGCGGGCTCCGGAGTCGGCCATGACGTAAATCGGATTGATGATGCCGTCCTTGTCCTGCTGCTCGAGCGTCTTGAACATTTCGTCGGCAACTTTTTCGGTGACGTCGCTCCAGATGGCGATGACTTTGTTGTAGCGCTCGCCGTTGGTGATGGCGCCATCGAGATATTGCTGCTGGACTTTGACGACTTCGCGTTCGGCGTTATCCACGAGCTTGAACTTGTCGCCCGGGATGACCATGTCGCTGATGCCGATCGAAACGCCGCCGCGAGTGGCGTAGAGGAATCCGAGCTCTTTCAGCTTGTCGAGCGCCTGGACCGTCTTTTCAAGGCCGAAGCGCAGGTAGCAATACTGGACGAGCTGCTGAATTCCCTTCTTCTTGAGCAAGCCATTGATGAACGGCATGTCGGTCGGAAGGTGATCGTTGAAGATCACCCGGCCGACAGTGGTGTGCAGGAACTGGCGATTGAGCGTGACGGTCGCCGTGTGCGGCACGTCCTGATCGTCATACGCGGTGGTGAGGTCAATCACCTCGCCGGTGTAGCGCAGACGGATCGGAGTGAGAAGTTCGATATCGCCAGATTCGAGCGCGAGCACGACTTCTTCCGCAGAGCCGAATGCACGGCCTTCGCCTTTCGCGCCGGGCTTGGACTTGGTCAGGTAATAGATGCCGAGGACCATGTCCTGCGTGGGAACGGCGAGCGGCATGCCGTTCGCGGGCGAAAGAATGTTGTGCGAGCTGAGCATCAACACCGACGCTTCCACCTGAGCTTCTGGCGAGAGCGGGATGTGCACAGCCATCTGATCGCCGTCGAAGTCGGCGTTGAACGCCGTGCAGACGAGCGGATGGATGCGGATGGCTTTGCCTTCGACGAGCACGGGCTCGAATGCCTGAATGCCGAGCCGGTGAAGCGTCGGAGCGCGGTTCAGAAGCACCGGATGCTCGCGAATCACGTCTTCGAGGATGTCCCAAACGATGGACTCCTGCGCCTCGACGAGCTCCTTGGCCTGCTTAATTGTGGTGCAGTGGCCCGCGGCCTCGAGCTTGTGATAGATGAACGGCTTGAAAAGCTCGAGCGCCATCTTCTTCGGCAGACCGCACTGGTGGAGCTTCAACTCGGGGCCAACGACGATGACCGAACGACCCGAGTAATCCACGCGCTTGCCGAGAAGATTCTGGCGGAAGCGGCCCTGCTTGCCCTTGAGCGTGTCGGAAAGCGACTTGAGCGGGCGATTATTGGTGCCGCGGAGAACGCGGCCGCGGCGGCCGTTGTCGAAGAGCGCGTCAACGGCTTCTTGCAGCATGCGCTTCTCGTTGCGGACGATCACGTCGGGCGCGTGAAGCTCCATGAGCTTCTTCAACCGGTTGTTGCGGTTGATCACGCGGCGATAGAGATCGTTCAAGTCGGAAGTGGCGAAGCGGCCGCCGTCCAGAGGCACAAGCGGGCGCAACTCGGGCGGAAGGACTGGAATCACGTCCAGAATCATCCACTCGGGCTTATTGCCGCTCTTGCGGAACGCTTCGAGAACCTTGAGGCGCTTGGCGAACTTGATCCGCTTCTGAAGGCTGGGATCAATCTTCATTTTTTCGCGGAGTTCTTCGCTGAGCTTGTCCACATCCACGCGGCGAAGCAATTCTTTGATGGCTTCGGCGCCCATACGCGCGTCAAACTTGCCGGCGTATTCGCGCTGAAGCTCGCGGAATTTTTCTTCGGGCAGAATCTCCTTCAGCTTGATGCCGGGAGCCTCTCCCGGATCGATCACGACGAAGGCTTCGAAATAGAGAATGTGCTCGAGATCGCGCATGGTGATATCGAGCAGGTAGCCGATGCGGCTAGGCAGACCCTTGAAGAACCATACGTGCGAGCAGGGCGAAGCCAGCTCGATGTGGCCGAGACGCTCGCGGCGGACTTTGCTGAGCGTGACTTCGACGCCGCACTTATCGCAGATGACTCCGCGATGCTTCATGCGCTTGTACTTGCCGCACAAACATTCCCAGTCCGTTACCGGACCGAAAATTTTCGCGCAGAACAAGCCGTCGCGCTCGGGCTTGAACGTCCGGTAGTTGATCGTCTCCGGCTTGGTGACTTCGCCGTGCGACCACGACCGGATTTTTTCCGGACTCGCCAGGCTGATGCGAATGGAATCAAAATCCGCGATCTGACTGGCACGATCATAAGGGCTCGATCGATACAAGGGCGAACCTCCCGTCCCGATTTTTCGGGACAAAAAATATTTAGAAAACCGTTAAACCATCTGCAGCGCCGGCGTCCTGCGCGGGCGAGTTGAGCGCAGGACGACCGGCCTACGTTTCCTCAATCGGCGGCTTCCGCTTTTTCCAGCTGCGGTTTCTGCCGCTTCATCAGTTCCACATCCAAGCAGAGCGACTGGAGCTCGCGGACTAGAACGTTGAACGATTCGGGCACTCCCGGCTCGATACCGGGCTCGCCCTTGACGATAGCCTCGTAGATTTTCGCGCGGCCATAGACGTCGTCCGACTTCGCGGTGAGCAGCTCCTGAAGGATGTGCGCCGCGCCGTATGCCTGCAGCGCCCACACTTCCATTTCTCCGAAGCGCTGGCCGCCGAACTGCGCCTTACCGCCGAGCGGCTGCTGAGTAATGAGCGAGTACGGGCCGATGGAACGAGCGTGAATTTTGTCGTCTACCAGATGCGAAAGCTTGAGCATGTAGATGTAACCAACGGTGACGTTCTGAGCGAAAATATCGCCCGACATTCCGTCGTAGAGAGCGATCTTGCCGGTGTTCGGCAAATTCGCGGACTCGAGCAGGTGGCGGATGTCGTTTTCACGAGCGCCGTCGAACACGGGCGTGGCCATCGGGATGCCGTCGCGGAGACCTCGCGCCATCTCGATGAGTTCTTCGTCACCGAGATCGGCGATAGATTTCCACACCGGCGTGGGCCCAAACGCGTCCTTGAACCATTTGCGCAGGGCATCGGCTCGGACTTCGTCGTCGAACAGCGCGGCGATTTGATCGCCGAGCACCTTCGACGCCCATCCGAGGTGGGTTTCGAGAATCTGCCCGACGTTCATACGCGAAGGAACGCCGAGCGGGTTGAGAACGATTTCCACCGGCGTGCCATCCGGCATGTAGGGCATATCTTCTTCCGGCACGATGCGAGCGATGACGCCCTTGTTCCCGTGGCGGCCGGCCATCTTGTCGCCAACGGAAAGTTTGCGCTTCATGGCGATATAGACTTTGACGAGCTTGATGACGCCCGGCGGCAATTCGTCGCCCTTCTTGAGCTTGGCGACGCGGTCGTCGGTGATTTTTCGCAGCACGTCAATCTGCCGCGAAGTCATCTCTTCGATCTCGTCAATTTTTTCTATTAGCAGCGGGTCCTTATCGGACAGGCGCATGCGCTTCAAGTTGCGCGTGGAAATCTTTTCGAGAATGTCACGCGTCAGCTCGGTGCCCTTGGTCAACAAGCGCTTGTTGGTGCGCTCGTCGTGAAGGTCGGCGAGAAGCGACTGGCCGCCGAGAAGATCGCCCAGGCGCTTCAGGCGCTCGTCGGTGAGAATGCGAATTTCATCGGCGAGGTTCTTCTCGAGCTTGGCCACGTGAGTGGCTTCGATGGCCTTGTGGCGCTCGTCCTTCTCCGCGCCCTTGCGGCAGAAGATCTTGACGTCAACGATAGTGCCCTCGATGCCCGGCGGGCAGTAGAGGGAAGCGTCGCGAACGTCTCCGGCCTTCTCACCGAAAATCGCGCGCAGAAGTTTTTCTTCCGGCGTGAGCGTGGTTTCGCCCTTCGGAGTCACCTTGCCAACCAGGATGTCACCGGGGCGGACGGTGGCGCCGATGCGAATGACGCCGCTCTCGTCGAGATTGCGAAGGAAACCCTCGTTGATGTTGGGAATGTCGCGAGTGATTTCTTCGGGTCCAAGCTTGGTATCGCGAGCCTCGATTTCGTACTCCTCGATGTGGATGGAGGTGTAGTAATCCTCGCGAACCAGCTTTTCGCTGACGAGAATGGCGTCTTCAAAGTTGTAGCCGCGCCACGGCAGGAACGCCACGAGGACGTTGCGGCCGAGAGCGAGCTCGCCGTGATCGGTGCAAGGCCCGTCCGCAAGGACGTGACCCTGCTTCACGCGGTCGCCCGCGCGAACCAGCGGCTTCTGATTGATGCAAGTGTTCTGGTTCGAACGCTTGAATTTCGTGAGCAGGTAAATGTCGGAACCGACTTCGCGGCTGAGCACGCCGGACTGGTCGGACTCGACGCGCACGATGATGCGCTCGGAGTCGACTTGATCGACGATGCCGTCACGGCGGCAGACGATGACCGCGCCGGAATCGCGCGCCGTCACACGCTCCATTCCGGTGCCGACGAGCGGAGCTTCACCCTTGATAAGCGGCACGGCCTGGCGTTGCATGTTCGAGCCCATCAACGCGCGGTTGGCGTCGTCGTTCTCAAGGAACGGAATGAGGCTCGCGGCCACAGAGACAAGCTGCTTCGGCGAAACGTCAATGTAATCCACTTCGTCGCGGCTCTTCAGAACGAAGTTGCCGGCTTGGCGGCAATTGACGAGCTCGGTGGTGATGCGCAGCTTTTCATCGAGCGCAGCGTTGGCCTGGGCGACGACGTAGCGATCCTCTTCCCACGCCGAGAGATAGAAGCAATACGGCTCGACAACCACGCGCCGGCGCTTCAATTCCTCGTTGGCGTCGTCCACTTTTTCTTTTTCGACGATTTCGCCCGGCTTGAACTCGCTGTCTCCGGCATTGACGATTCGCACGTAGTCAATCACGCGCCCGCCCTTGACCTTGCGATAGGGCGACTCGATGAAGCCGAATTCATTGATGCGAGCGTAGCTCGAGAGCGAGCTGATGAGGCCGATGTTCGGACCTTCCGGCGTCTCGATCGGGCAGATGCGGCCGTAGTGAGTCGGGTGAACGTCGCGAACTTCGAATCCAGCGCGCTCGCGCGATAGACCGCCGGGACCAAGAGCCGAAAGACGCCGCTTGTGCGTGATTTCGCTGAGCGGGTTGGTTTGGTCCATGAACTGGCTGAGCTGCGAACTGCCGAAGAACTCGCGAATCGCGGCCATGACTGGCTTGGCGTTGACGAGATCGTGGGGCATGGCCGTGGACATTTCCTGATACACCGACATCTTTTCCTTGATGGCACGCTCCATGCGAACCAGACCGATGCGGAACTGGTTCTCGAGGAGCTCGCCGACCGCGCGAACGCGGCGGTTGCCCAGGTGATCGATGTCGTCCACCGTGCCGATATTGCGGCGCAGCTTGAGGAGATAATTGATGGCCGCGACGAAGTCGGACGGATCGAGCGTGCGCTTTTCGAGCGGGGTTTCGAGGCCCAGCTTGATATTGAATTTCAGCCGGCCAACCTTGCTGAAGTCGTACTTGCGCGCGTCGAAGAACATGCCGTTGAAGAGCGCCGTGGCAGTTTCGAGCGTCGGTGGATCGCCGGGACGCAGCTTGCGGTAAATTTCGATGAGCGCTTCGCGCGGGCTCTTAATGGCGTCTTTGTCTAGGGTGCGGCTGATGATTACGCCGACGTCATCGCGCTCGGGGAAGCAGACGTCTACTTCGTTGATGCCCGCTTCGCCAAGCGACGCCCACATTTCCGCAGTGAGCGGCTTATTCGCGTCGAGCAGCACTTCACCGGTCTGGCGATTCACCAGTTCGGCGACAGTGAAGGCGCCTTCAAGATCGGCCACCGAGGCTTCCGCCTGCGTGACCTTGGACTTGACGAGTTCCTTATAGAGCGCTTCGCTGATGCGCTTGTGCGCGCCGACGATCACTTCCTCGGAGCGAGGATGCTTGATCTCGTGCGAGAGCTTGCGGTCAACCAAACCTTCGGAAACATTCCACCAAATGCGGCGGTCGCGCAGCGAAACGCGCTCGACCTGGTAGAAAGTGCGCAGGATATCTTCATTCGACTTCATTCCTAGGGCGCGCAGGAAAATCGAGCCGAGGAATTTCCGCTTGCGATCGATGCGGACGTAGAGAATGTTTTTCGTGTCGTACTCGAACTCGACCCACGAGCCGCGGTACGGAATGATTTTGCCGAGGAAGTAGCTGCGATTGTTGGCGGACTCGTAGAAGACGCCCGGCGAACGGTGCAACTGGCTGACGATGACGCGCTCGGTGCCGTTGATGGTGAACGTGCCGTTCTCGGTCATCAGCGGGATATCGCCGAAGAAAACTTCCTGCTCTTTGATATCGCGAATGCTCTTGGCGCCGGTTTCCGGGTCTTTATCGTAAATCGTGAGGCGAATGGTGACCTTGAGCGGCGCGGAGTAGGTCATGCCGCGCTCCTGGCACTCGCTCACGTCGTATTTCAGCTGCAGCGTGACCGGGTCGCCGCACTTGTTGCAGAAGGTGGGCGTGTTCTTGTTGAACGTGCCGCACTTCGAGCAGATGACGTCGCCGGTGCGATAAGGATTGGTGACCACGGATGCGCCGCAATTGCGGCACGTGGCGCGAAGGTGATGCAGTCCGCGCAGGTGGCCGCACTTGCACTCCCAGTTGCCGATGGCGTAATCCACGAAGTCGAGCTGCGACAGCCCGCGAAAATCCTGAATGGGAAATACGGACGAGAAAACGGACTGCAGGCCCGTATCTTCGCGCTCGCTCGGCAGCAAATCCATTTGCAGGAATCGCTGGTACGATTTTTTCTGAACGTCAATTAAATTGGGAATCTGGACGGAGGTTTTGATTTTGGCAAAATCCAGCCGTTCCCGTTCCCGCGTTGGACGGTTTCCATTGCGCATTCTGAGTTACCTCTCCCCTTTAGGGGTTGGCCGGTAGCGGCAATCGGGATAGACACCCGTATCGCCGGTCCGGGAAGGACCTGTTGCGAGGTTGATGGTTCCGATGAAGCAAGTACGTAGGCGAATTCCCCGGCGCCGGATTTTCAAGCGCAACACCGCCGCCACTACTTGATCTCGACCTTGGCTCCGACGTCTTCGAATTTCTTCTTGATCGTCGCGGCTTCGTCCTTGTTCACGCCCTCTTTCACGGTCTTGGGCGCGCCGTCAACGAGGTCCTTGGCTTCTTTCAAGCCCAGGCTGGTGACTTCGCGGACAGCCTTAATGACGTTGATTTTGTTCGCGCCGACGTCGGTGAGCACGACGGCAAATTCCGTCTTCTCTTCCGCCGGTGCCGCGCCGCCCGCTGCCGCGCCGCCTGCCACGGCCACTGGGGCCGCCGCGGCTGCCGACACGCCAAAGGTTTCTTCCATTTTCTTGACCAGCTCAGAAGCTTCGAGCAGCGTCAAGCCCTTGATTTCATCGAGAATTGCTTCCACTTTGCTAGCCATTTCTTTTTCACATCCTCCTAAGATTGAGCAAACTTTTCGGCCTTCGCCGCTTCGTTGACGACAACGGCCAAATTTCGTGGGACTGCGGCGAGCGTTGATGCCACGCGCTGCGCCGGCGCGCTGAGCAGGAACATCACCTTGCTGATCAATTCTTCCTTCGAAGGCAATTGCGCGAGGTTCTGAATTTCGTCAATCGAAACCACGCGGCCTTCGACCCAGCCCGCCTTGAACTTGAATGCAGGGACTTCTTTGGCGACCTTGGTGAGCACTTTGGCAAGCGCTACCGGGTCGGTGTACGTGTACGAAATCGAATTCGTGCCCTTGAGATTCTTCAGGAGCGATTCCGCCGGGGTGCCTTCGCCGGCGCGTTCCGCCAGCGTATTCTTCACCACTTGATACTTGCCGCCGGCCGCTTCGACGGCGCGCCGCAACCGCGTATCGTTCTCGACCGTGATTCCTTGAAACGTGGTCAGAATCACTGACGAAACATTCGCCAGTTGCGTTTTCAGCTCCGCCGAGGCTGTCTTTTTCTCCGCCTTCTTCTTCATTCCCTGCTCCTCAATTTCTTCCCTGCTCCACGATTCCGTGCAATCCAATTACGCGCGCGACTTACGCTGCCGCAGCCGTAACCGCCGATTCCGCTTCCGCGTGATCAATTGGCACGCCCGGACCCATCGTGGACGTGAGTGTAATTTTTTTGATGAACTTGCCTTTTGCCGCCGCCGGCTTGGCTTTCTGTATCGCCGCGAGCAAGGCGTGCGCGTTTCCGGCTAGCTGCTGCGCCGTAAAGCTAATTTTCCCGACGGGCGAATGAATCAGACCCGTCTTATCGAGACGGAATTCAACTTTGCCGGCCTTAACTTCCTTGACGGCGCGAGCCACGTCGAACGTGACCGTGCCGGTCTTCGGATTGGGCATCAGGCCGCGCGGGCCAAGCACTTTGCCGAGGCGTCCGGCGGACTTCATCATGTCCGGCGTCGCGATCACCGCTTCGTAATCCGTCCAGCCTTCGACGATTTTCTGAACCATGTCGTCGCCGCCGACGAAATCCGCGCCGGCTTCCTGCGCCTCGCGAACTTTCTCGCCGCTGGCGATGACCAGGACACGCTTCGATTTGCCGAGACCGTGCGGCAGCACCACGGTGCCGCGCACCATCTGGTCGGACTGCTTCGGATCGACGCCGAGATTTAGGACGAGCTCGACGGTCTCGTCGAATTTCACGTAATGCGCCTTGCGAAGAAGCTCGGCGGCTTCTTCAAGCTTGTATGGCCGCGCCTCAACGAGCTTCCGGGCGCGGTCAATATTCTTTCCACCAACTTTTGCGCTTCGGCCCATTTCTCTGCGTCTCCTAACCGACGACTTCGATGCCCATGTTCCGCGCGGTGCCCATCACCGTGCGGACGGCGGATTCAAGTTTCGTAGTATTCAAGTCCGGCAATTTCAGCTTGGCGATTTCTTCCACTTGCTTGGCCGTCACTTTCGCGACCTTGTTGCGGTTCGGCTCAGGAGAACCTTTGACGATTCCCGCGGCGCGCTTCAAGAGTTCCGAGGCCGGCGGCGTCTTGGTGATGAACGTGAACGTGCGGTCGGTATAGATGGTGACCAGCACGGGAATAATCATCCCCTCCGGCTCTTTCGCCGTCTTGGCGTTGAACTGCTTGCAAAAATCCATGATGTTGACGCCGTGAGGGCCAAGAGCCGTGCCAACGGGCGGCGCCGGAGTCGCCTTCGCGGCCGCCAATTGCAATTTCACAGTGGATTGAACTTTTTTCGCCATTTCCCCTTGCCCCTTGCTTTGCGCGCGGGATTCTTGCCAGGCGCGGCTATGAAAAAATCGTTACGCTACTTTTTCCACTTGCGCGAAATCGAGCTCGACTGGAGTCGAGCGGCCGAAAATCGTGACCGAAACTTTCAGCGTGCTGCGGTCGGAATTCACCTCTTCGACGACGCCGGTGAAATTCGCAAACGGACCGTCCACGATGCGCACTTGCTCGTTGCGATCGAAGCTCAGCTTCGGCTTCGGCTTTTCCGCGGTGCTGGCCGCGCGGTTCAGAATATTCTTCACTTCCTCTTCGGTCAGCGGCGTCGGCGTTTGTCCCGAGCCGACAAAACCAGTCACGCGCGGCGTCGAGCGGACGACGTGCCAGGTGTAATCGTCCATATCCATTTCGACCAGCAGATAGCCGGGATAGCACATCCGCGGCGAAATCACTTTTTTGCCGCCGCGAATCTCGACGACGGATTCGGTCGGGATGATCATCTGCCCGATTTTGTCCTGCAGCCCGAACGCGGCGACGCGGCCTTCCAGGCTTTCCTTCACCTTCTTCTCAAATCCCGAATAGGTGTGAACGATGTACCACTGCTTCGCCATTCCGGTTCCTTCAATCAATGTTTTATGTAGTGCATCAGCCAATTTTCGCCCCGGAACAAAAGAGAATCCGTCACAAAGAAAAACAGCGCGAAGAGCGCCACGGTGACTACCACGACGGTGGTGGTCGAGATGACATCGGCCTTGCTCGGCCAATTCACCTTGTTCATTTCCACGCGCACTTCGTGGAAAAATTGTGCCAGCCGCTTGGGATACTCCACGATCCGCTGTACAAAGCCGGGAACTGGAAGTGCTGATCCTTCGCTGCTTGCGCCTTCTCTCAACTTTGCCTCTGCCATCGACCTGCCTGTTTGCCGATTTCGTTCACGATCCGCCGGTCCTTCAGCCCTGCCGCCCGAACTCTAAATCTGGCAGGGGAGGAGGGATTCGAACCCCCACTCTCGGTTTTGGAGACCGATGGTCTACCGTTGAACCTACTCCCCTTTATCCTGAGGCGCGGGATTTATCCGCACCGAAGGGTTGGGGTTCTCTGCCACGCTCGCCGCATCAGCACTAATATCTTCTTGCGGCTCCCACCCTTCAATTTCGCTCGCCGGTGTAACTCTATTTGACTTCCTTGTGAGCAGTATGTTTCCGGCACGTATTGCAGAATTTGCGCGTCTCCAGGCGGTCGGGATGCGTCTTCCGGTTCTTCATGGTCGTATAGTTGCGGTTCTTGCAGTCGCCGCATTGCAACGTGATTATTTCTCGCATGTCCGTTTACTCGATGATCTCGGTTACCGCGCCTGCCCCTACCGTGTGGCCGCCTTCGCGAATCGCGAAGCGCAGCCCCTTCTCCAGCGCTACCGGCGTGATCAACGCCACTTCCATCGTCACGTTGTCTCCCGGCATCACCATCTCCACTCCCGTCGGCAACGCCACATCTCCCGTCACGTCCGTCGTCCGAAAATAAAACTGCGGCCGGTAGCCCGTAAAGAACGGCGTGTGCCGCCCGCCTTCTTCCTTCGTCAGCACGTACGCTTCTGCCTTGAACTTCGTGTGCGGCGTGATCGAGCCCGGCTTCGCCACCAC
>Ga0209624_10001892_pt1 | contig 15960 bp, 15 predicted proteins | sample JacPinW_OM2H0_O1_FD_188565 | JGI IMG/M metagenome (GOLD analysis project Ga0209624, IMG submission 188565) | Forest soil microbial communities from Algoma, Ontario, Canada - Jack Pine, Ontario site 1_JW_OM2H0_O1 (SPAdes) (version 2) | ecosystem: Environmental > Terrestrial > Soil > Boreal...
ATGAGCGCTATGTCGCGCACTTCGATGTCGGCGTGGTGCGCTTCAAGGACGCCATCGTCGCCTTTGCCAACCTATGGCGCGGCGGCACGGTCGAATTGTCGGTGGATCTGATGCGCTACACCGACGCTGCCCCCAAGGGCGTCATCGACTACATGCTGATCGAGTGCATGTTGTGGGGAAGGTCTCAAGGCTTCCGCTGGTTCAATCTCGGCATGGCGCCGCTGTCGGGACTCGAGGAGCATGCGCTGGCGCCGGCATGGCACAAATTCGGGCGCCTCGTGCAGCGCTATGGCGAGACGTTTTACAACTTCGAGGGCTTGCGCAAATTCAAGGAGAAATTCGATCCGGTTTGGCGCCCTCGATATCTGGCGGCACCAGATGGTTTAGCGATGGCGGGCGCGTTGCTCGACGTGACCGCCCTGATATCGGGCGGCGTGCGCCACGTGCTGCGAAAGTAGCTCTAGGCGAACTGGGTCTCGATTTTCTGCGCGACCTCGCGCATCTTCGGCAGGAATTGTTCCACCGCTGTTCGCAGCGGCACCGCGGTGGCGGCGTATCGAACCGTGACGGTTGCAAGAATTCGATCCCTGGCGCGAACCGGAATGGCCAAGCTTGTTTCCTCCGATACGCGCCGCGCGCGATGCGCCATGCCAAAGCCCTGGGTTCGCGTTTCGCTGAGCAATCGCTCCACTTCAATTCGATTACGCGCCAAACGATCCTCGGGCAGCGACGAGCGCGCCAGTAACTCGAGCATGGCATCGCGCTGTTGCGTCGAGCAGAACGCCAAATACGCGCGTCCCGCGGCCGAGGCCAACATGGGCACCCGAACGCCGGCACTGTACTGTTCCAACGCAAGCGGACTCTGGCGATCCGTGGTTTCGCGGATCATCATGGTCGAGCCGGACGGCGTCGCCACCGCCACGGGCCAAACAATTTGGGCACCGAGGGCGGCCAGCAGCGGTTTGGCGATGTGCGCGACCAACGCTTCGTCATCGAACCCGTCTGACAGGGCTCGCACCATGATCGTCGGCCGGTAGCAGTCATCGTGCGCGTCGCGGGCTACATATCCGGCAAGGCGCAGGGTTTCCAAAATGCGATAAGTGGTGGTGCGGGGCAGGCCCACGGCGGCGGCCAGCGTATTGATCGCCGCGCGCTCCAGGCGATTCAACTCCGTCAACACGTCCAGTCCGCGATTCAAGGCACGGATCGGGCGGGTCGAATCCCGGGCACCGTCATCGTGCGAAACCAGGTGTGAGTCAGTATGGGGCGTAACTTGTGCGTGCATCATTCCCTATATCCTATCCTTCAGGCCTAACCGTTTTTGCTTACCAAACAAGGGCATACACCGTACCAACATAACACCGCGCCGGCAGCGTTTTGAAGCTCGGTCGGCGCCCGCGAGTGCGGGGGACCTTTGTCTCTACATATGTACCTTCTGGAGGGAATCTGGTTGCTTTCAGGTAAGGGGTTCCACCCATACCCCAAGACCCGAACGCATTCAGCTACAATCCGCGGCCCGAATAATGCTGAGAAGTAAGGAATCAAGCCTTAAATGTCGGAACAATACGTCGAAACGGTCGTCATCGGCGCGGGCCCGATTGGCCTCTTTCAGATCTTCGAACTGGGGCTTCTTGGCATCAGCACGCACATCATCGATTCCTTGAGCTTGCCCGGTGGCCAGTGCACTGAGCTCTATCCGGACAAGCCGATTTACGACATTCCGGCGCTGCCCATCTGCGGCGCGCAGGAATTGATCGATCGCTTGCTGGAGCAAGTGAAGCCCTTCAATGCGACATTTCATTTAGGCCAAGAAGTGACCGAATTGCGCGTGCTCGGCAACGGCAAGTTCCATATTGCCACCTCGACGGGCACTCGCCTCACGGCCGGTGCGGTGGTCATCGCCGCCGGCGTCGGCTCCTTCCAGCCGCGGCGCTTGAGCATCCCGGGCGTTGAGCAGTTCGAGGGCAGGACCGTGCATTATCGCGTTCGGTCGGCGGGCGATTTTTTCAACCAGGACTTGGTCATCTGCGGAGGCGGCGATTCGGCGCTCGATTGGACGGTGGCATTTTGCGACAAAGCGCGCTCACTGACCTTGGTGCACCGGCGCGCGGATTTTCGCGCAGCTCCCGCCACGGTTGCACGCATGCGCGACTTGGTCGCGGCGGGCAAGATGCGATTGCTGGAGGGCAGCGCCGTCGCAATCCATCAAGAGGCCGGCAAACTCACCGGGCTTGACGTGCATACCGCCGATGGGCAAACGCGCAAGGTCGCGGTGGATCATGTGTTTGCTTTCTTCGGCCTGCACCCAAAACTCGGGCCCATTGCAGAATGGGGCTTGGAACTCGAGCGAAAAGCGCTGAAGGTCGACACCGAGAAATTTCAGACCAGCGTGCCGGGAATCTTTGCCATCGGCGACATCAATACCTATCCGGGCAAGAAAAAACTCATCTTGAGCGGCTTTCACGAGGCCGCGCTCGCCGCATTCGCGATACAGCATCATTTGTTCCCTGAGAAACGCCAATTTCTGCAGTACACCACCACCAGTCCGATCATGCAGAAGCGGCTCGGCGTGGGCGGCGCGGATTCGGCTTAGACCCCAAATGAATCAGTTACTCGAAGACCTGATCAAGGTCATGACCCTCGAGCGCCTCGAGATCAATCTGTTTCGAGGACAGAGCCGCGACATCGGCAGTCCGCAGGTTTTCGGCGGCCAGGTGCTGGGACAGGCGCTGGTGGCGGCTACGGCGACGGTTGAGAATCGCGAAGTGCACTCGCTGCACGCGTATTTTCTGCGGCGCGGGGACGTCAATTCGCCGATCGTCTACGAAGTGGACCGAGCCTGGGACGGCAAGCATTTTGCCACGCGGCGGGTGGTCGCGATTCAGCACGGGCAGCAGATATTCAACATGTCGGCATCCTTTCAAATGCCGGAGAGCGGGTTGGACCATCAGTTTGCGATGCCCGATGTGCCGCAGCCCGAAGCGCTGCCCGATCTGGACCAGTTTCTGGCCTCGAATCCGAACCTGCCGCCCGCGCTGCTGAAGATGTTGCAGCAGAAGCGGCCCTTTGAATTCAGGCCGGTCGAGCCGCCCAGCTTCACGCGCGCGCCGAAGACGCCGCCGCTCAAACACGTCTGGATACGAGCAGTCGATACGCTCCCCGATGACGAGGCGCTGCACCGATGTCTGTTGGCATATGCTTCGGACTTTCAATTGCTCGACACGGCGCTGAAACCTCACGGACTGTCCATGATGCGGGATAAACTGGTGATCGCGAGCATCGATCATGCGATGTGGTTTCACCGCAGCGTTCGAGTCGACGACTGGCTGCTGTACGCCATGGACAGCCCCAGCGCCTCCGGAGCCCGAGGGTTCACACGTGGCAGTGTGTTCGCGCGCGACGGCCGCCTGGTCGCCAGCGTCTCGCAGGAAGGCTTGATTCGAGTCATGCCTCGAGAGACGGGCTCCTAGTGCTCAAGGCCATCATCATCATTATTGCGGTGATTGCGGTGCTGGGGGGCGGACTGCTGACCCTGCGCAGCAGCCGGCGCACCGGGATGCCGAGCGATGAGGTGCTGAAGCGCGCCGCGGATCGCGCGCGTGAGCAAGCCGCCAAAGACGAGGCCGATCGCTAGCGCGCTGCGGGCCGTTCAGCCCTCGAGGCTTCCCATACCTCACGCGGCAATGTGAACAGGTGGCAATCCCACCAGCGATTCTTTGCGCGGCGATGCTTGCGATACACCGCTTCCCACCGCATGCCCACTTTCTCCAGCACGCGAATCGAAGCGGCGTTGTTGACATCAACGGTGGAGATCACCCGGTCAGCGCGCAGCTCGAAAAACGCGGCATCGATCAAGGCCAACGCGATTTCCGTCGCGTACCCGTTGCCCCACTGCTCCGCACCGAGCATGTAGCCCAAGTCCACCACCTTCGCCTCGATCAGAGACAAATCGCACGCTCCGATCAGCCGCGCCGTCGCAATCTCCTCTACCGCCAGTTCAAACCGCGTGCGCGGCACTTCACGCTGCGAAGCCAGCAGCTCCTCCAGATACTCGGCCGTGCTCTCCTCGTCACGCGGTCCGAAGAAAAGATAACGGGTGACCCGCGGATCCGATGAATAGGCATGGACGGCTTCGAAGTCCGAAGCGACGAACTCGCGCAAATTCAAACGCGCCGTGCGAACCGGCACGGTCAATTTGCGCACAGAACCTTGCCCGGATTTAAAATGCCCTTCGGATCGAGAGCCCGTTTCAATTCGTGCATGACGCGCAGTTCCACCGGATCCGCGCGGCGCGCGAATTCCTCGGCCTTGAGCCGTCCAATGCCGTGCTCCGCGCTGATGCTGCCGCCGAGACTCTCGACCAGATCGAACATGGCGTGCTCGAGGGCATGCGTCCTGCCGACGAAGAGCTTAAGGTCTGCGCCGGGTTTTTGGCTCAAATTGAAATGCAAATTGCCGTCGCCGGCATGCCCATAGGAAACGACGTCCCCCTCGGGCGCCAATTCGTTCGCCAATGCGGTGCCTTTCTCGATGAGAGTCGGAATCGCGGACACCGGAACCGACACGTCATGCTTGATGCTTGCGCCGTGGCGGCGCTGCGCCTCCGGCACGGATTCGCGCAATTTCCACATGGCCTGTGCCTGTGCCAGCGATGTTGCGAGCATGGCGTCTTTGACGGACCCGGCAGCTGCGGCATCCGCGAGTTCCGAGGTCAAAAGGCCGGTCAGATTTTGCTGCGGATTGGGCGAGCCCAACTCGATCAGCAGATACCACGGGCTATCGAAAGCCAGCGGGTTCGCAACGCCGGTCACGTTCTTTACCGTCATTTCCACCGCGATGCGCGGCATCAACTCAAATGAACTCACCTGATCGCCGGCGGCAGAGCGCAGCCGCGCGAGCAAATCGAGTGCATGGCTTGGTAAGTCGATGCCGACCAGTGCGGTCGCTGTATCGGCCGGCAGCGGAAACAGCTTCAAGGATGCCGCGGTGATAATCCCCAATGTGCCTTCGGCACCGATGAACAGAGATTTGACGTCGTATCCGGTGTTGTCCTTGCGCAGGCTTTTCAGCGCGGAGAGCAGCCGCCCATCGGCCAACACCACTTCCAGTCCCAGCACCAGATCGCGCATCATCCCGTAGCGAAGCACCGCCGTGCCGCCGGCATTGGTCGAGAGATTTCCGCCGATTTGGGCGGTGCCTTCGGACCCTAAGCTCAACGGAAACAGCCGATTCGCTTCGCGAGCGGCCGCTTGCGCGCCGGCCAGCGTGCAGCCGACCTCAACGATCATCGAGTAATTGGCGGCGTCGATATGCCTCACGCGATTCAGGCGCTGCATCGACACCACGATTTGCGAGCCGCTCTCATCCGGCGTGGCGCCGCCGCAGTAGCTGGTATTGCCGCCGTGCGGCACGACGGCGACCTCGTCGCGATTGCAGATCTTTAAGATTTTTGCAACTTCTTCGGCGCTTCTGGGCCTGAGCACCAATGGCGTGGCGCCTTGGTAGAGATGCCTAAAATCAGTCAGGTACGGCGCCACGTCGCCGGCAGCGTCGAGCCATCCGCTCGGACCCACCGCAGCCTTGAGTTCCGTGAGGGTCGCGGAACTAGGCGGGCGCGGCATGGACGATGCTGATTGCCATTTGAGAGGGCTTAGAGGCGCTTTCCCCCGCCGTCGCGCACCGCCGCCGGAACGGGCTTCAAGTCCCAGATCAGCCCAAAGAACGACAACAGCTTCAACAAATAGAAGGTGACGTCGAATTCCCACCAGTAAAAGCCCTGCCGCACCGAGGCTGGATAGTGATGGTGATTGTTGTGCCAGCCCTCGCCCAAGGTAATGATCGCTAGCCAGGGATTGTTGCGGCTGGCATCGCCGGTTTTGTAGCGCTGGCGGCCGAACACATGCGAGAGCGAATTGATGGTGTACGTGCCGTGATAAACGAGCACGGTGGAAACAAAGAATCCCCAAACCAGCATCTGCCAACCCGTCGTATGCAATCCCGGGGCTACATGCTTCAGGAGCACGCCGAGCAGAAATACGCTGATTCCAAGAACCGTCGGAACCACGATATCGAAGCGATCCAGGAACCGCAGTTCGGGATACTTGAGAAGATCCTTGACTCGCGACAGATCCGCCGCGAAGTGCTTATGGGACATGAACCAGCCCATATGGCTCCAAAAGAAGCCGTGCTGCACCGGCGAGTGCACATCCTCAGGCTTGTCGGAATGCACGTGATGATGCCGATGATGAGCAGCCCACCAAATGGGGCCGCGCTGAACCGCAGAGGCGCCCAACATGCCGAAAATGAACTGTCCGACACGCGAGGTTTTGAAGGTGCGGTGCGAAAAATAGCGATGATAGAAACCTGTGATGGCGAACATGCGCACCAGGTACAGCGCAATCGTCACCGCCAGCGCGACCCAGCTAAAGCCCACCCAGATCACGGCCAGGCAGGCCGCATGCATCAGCAGAAACGGCAGGACGCGAGCCCAATCGGTGTGACGGCCCGAATCAAGCGACGCAGGCTCAGGCGTCCGCGTCGCAAAGTCGCTGTTGCCGAACCACCGCGAGAGCTCATGACCCACGCGCGAGGTGGGGGGCTCGATCACGATTTCATTTTCTGGCGTCATATTAACCTCAAGTCTTAAGTGCCGCGATTCTCTCATCCAACGGCGGATGGGTCATGAATAAGCGCATGATGCCGGCCGAGCCGCCGGTATTGATGCCGAAGGCCTGCAACTGCTGCGGCATCGGCTCACCCTGACTGCGCTTCAGCATTTGCAGCGCATCGATCATGTTGCCGCTGCCGGCAAGATCGGCGCCACCCCGATCGGCGCGAAATTCGCGGCGCCGCGAATACCAACAAACGATCACGCTCGCCACGATGCCCAGTACAAACTGCGCCAACATGGTGGTCAGGAAAAAACCGATGCCCTGCCTGTCGTTGCGCAGAATCGCCCGATCGACGATGCCGCCGATGATTCGCGCGAGAAAGATCACAAACGTATTTAGCACACCTTGCAAAAGCGCAAGGGTAACCATATCACCGTTTGCGACGTGCGTGATTTCGTGACCCAGTACCGCTTCGACCTGCGTGCGCGACATGGTGCGCAAGAGTCCGCTGCTGACCGCGACCAGTGCCGCGTTGCGCCGTGCGCCGGTGGCGAAGGCATTCATTTCTTCGGCATCGAAGATGCCGACCTGCGGCATGCCGATATGGGCCTGATCGGCCAACCGCTTGATCGTGCCGAGCAGCCATCGCTCCAATTCGGACTGGGGAGTCTCGATAACCCGCACGCCCATCATGCGCTTGGCGGTCCACTTGGACAGGGCCAGCGAAATGAGGGATCCGCCAAAGCCAAAAATAGCGGCAAGAACCAGCAGGCCACCGGTTCCACCCTGCATCAAATGCACGCCGAACACGTTTTCGACGATGAACAGCACGACGCTGAGCAGCGCGAGAACCGCAAGGTTGGTGACGATGAAGAGGAAAATGCGTTTCATGGGGCTTTTGATCAAAAAAACAGCCGCAATATGGTAACGCGGCTAAAGGAAGGTCGGGTCGTTGCTGTTCAATTTCAAGGCCGATATGCGGACAAGCTCACCTATGTGCCTGTAATATCAGGCATTAACATTTCAGAGTTGGGGCATGCAGTATAGGGACTATTACCAAATTCTCGGGGTGACCCGTGCAGCCGATGCCGACGAGGTGAAGCGCGCGTACCGCAAGCTGGCGCGCAAATATCATCCGGACGTCAGCAAGGAAAAAAACGCCGAGGAGAAATTCAAAGAGGTCCAGGAGGCCTACGAAGTGCTGCGCGATGCGGAAAAGCGCGCCGCCTACGATCAGCTGGGTCGCGATTTTCGCAACGGACAGCAGTTTCGGCCGCCGCCGGATTGGTCGCAGCGATTTGGGCAGCCGGGAGGCCAGCGGTTTTCAGAGGTCAATGGATTCAGCGATTTCTTCTCCAGTCTTTTTGGCGGGTCGCAGTTCGGTGCCGGCGGCTCAGGGCATGCCGATTCGGACGCCGGCCACCTGGATGTCTCGGTGGAAGAGGCCTTCGGCGGAACGAAGCGCCGCGTCGCGCTCAACGAGAACGGCCGTCAACGCCAGGTCGATGTGCAAATTCCCGCCGGCGTCACCGAAGGCCAATCGCTGCGCATTCCAGGCGTGGGCGGCCGTACCTCATTGATATTTCGCATCCGGTTGCGTCCGCATCATCTTTACGATGTCGTCGGCAAAGATGTGCAAATTGAATTGCCGCTGGCGCCATGGGAAGCGGCCTTGGGCGCAAAGGTCGCCGTGCCCACGCTTGGGGGAACCGTGGAATTGACGGTGCCTGCCGGCGCACAGTCGGGGCAAAAGCTGCGGTTGCGAGCGCGGGGGTTCCCGGGCACCCCAAGCGGCGATCAGATCGTCACGATCAAACTGGTGACGCCCACGGCGCAGACAACGACCGCGAAAGAGGCCTATGAGCGCATGAAGCGCGATTTCCAATTCGATCCGCGCGCCGACTGGCCATAGGAGCCTGGGCTGGTAAACTTATGCCGGCCGTTCACTTCCGGGGGTTGGCCGTGCGATACACGATTCAGATCAATGGAAAGGCTCGCGAGGTCGACGCCGATCCGCAAATGCCGCTGCTGTGGGTGCTTCGCGATTTGCTCGACATGAAGGGCACCAAGTTCGGCTGCGGCAAGAGTTTTTGCGGCGCTTGCACCGTGCATCTGAACGGAGCCCCTGCGCGGTCCTGCGTTATGCCCATCTCGATGGTGGGTACCTCATCGATTACCACCATCGAGGCAATTGCCGGCACGCCGACCGGTCGGGCGGTGCAAAATGCCTGGCTGGCAGTCGATGTCGTGCAATGCGGCTACTGCCAGGCAGGACAAATCATGTCGGCCAGTGCCTTGCTGGCGAGGAATCCGAAGCCCCGCGACACGGATATTGATAAAGCCATGTCGGGCAACATTTGCCGCTGCGCGACCTACTCGCGCATTCGCGCTGCCATCAAGCAAGCCGCCGGAATGCCCAGCGCCGATAGCCGGGACACGCTCGTATGAAGGATGAATCGCGCCGCGCCTTTCTTCGCGCCGGTGTGGCGGTGGGCGGCGGTTTGCTGCTTGAATTCTCGCTGCCGGCAGTCCTCAATGCTCGCGCAAACGCGTCGGGTTCTCCCAGTACGCTCAACGCGTTCGTTCAAATTTCGAACGACGGTGCCGTCACCATTGTTTCCAAGAATCCGGAAATCGGTCAGGGCATCAAGACCATGCTGCCCATGTTGATTGCGGAAGAACTAGACGTGAATTGGGCCGATGTTCACATCGAACAGGCGCTCAGCGATCCTAACAAGTACGGCGTGCAATTCGCGGGCGGCAGCCGCGCGACGCCGCTGAATTGGGAGGCGCTGCGGCGGGTCGGCGCCGCAGGGCGGCAGATGCTCATGAGCGCCGCGGCGCAAAGCTGGTCCGTACCGGTTGCCGATTGCGAGACGGCATCCGGAAAAGTGGTGCACGTGCCCACCAAGCGCTCCTTGAGCTACGGGCACTTGGCGTCGAAGGCCGCGACGCTCCCCACGCCGGATCTGGCGCAGGTGCCGCTCAAGGATCCCAAGAATTTCAAAATCATCGGCAAGTCGCATCCCGGCGTCGACAGCCCGCTCGTGGTGGCGGGGAAACCGTTGTTCGGTATCGATGTCACTGTGCCCGGCATGCTGCATGCCGTGTTTGTGAAGTCACCGGTGTTCGGCGGTACCGCGCTCAACGCCAACCTCGATGTGATCAAATCCCAGCCCGGCGTGCGCGATGCATTCATTGTCGGCGGCGGGCCGGTCTTCAACGGCCTCGTCAGCGGCGTGGCCATCGTCGGCACGAATTGGTGGCTGCTCGACAAGGCGCGCGAATCGCTCGAGGTAACCTGGGACGAGGGCGCCACCGCGACGCAGAGTACCGAGGCTTTTGCCAAGCAGGCCGTGCAGCTGTCGGGTCAAGCACCCGCCACGAAAGTGATCAGCGAAGGTGACGTGACGGCAGCACTCGGCACCTCGGCGCGCAGACTGGAGGCCGCGTACAGCTACCCGTTCCTCTCGCACGCCACCCTGGAGCCGCAGAATTGCACGGCGCATTTCCACGATGGAAAGGTGGAAATTTGGGCGCCGACCCAGAACCCCGATGCGGGGCGCAAAATCGTCGCGAAGACTCTGGGGTTGAACGATGCGGACATCACCATCCACATGATTCGCTGCGGCGGCGGCTTCGGCCGGCGGTTGATGAATGACTACATGGTTGAGGCGGCGTGGATATCCAAACAAGCCGGCGCCCCGGTCAAGCTGCTGTGGAACCGGCAAGACGACATGCAGCACGATTTCTATCGTCCCGCCGGTTTTCATTTCTTCAAGGCAGGTCTCGATGCGACTGGGAAACTGCAGGCCTTCAGCGATCATTTCGTCTCATTCGGCGAGAACGGCAAGGCTGCGCCCAGCGCGGACATGAACGCCAACGAGTTCCCGGCGAAATTCGTACCTCATCTAGAGCTGGGTATTTCTTTGATGCCGTTGGGTGTTCCCACCGGGCCGCTGCGGGCACCGGGCAGCAATGGCTTGGCGTTTGTATTCCAGTCCTTCGTCGATGAAATTGCGCACGCTGCCTCTACGGATCCTCTGCAATACCGCATCGATCTGCTCGGCGAGCGCCGCCAGGTCGGCGCATTCGACACCGGCCGCATGATCGACGTCCTGGCATTGGTTCGCGAGAAATCGGGTTGGGGCAAGCGCACGCCGCCGAAAGGATCGGGCATGGGAGTGGCGTTTTATTACAGTCATCTTGGATACTTCGCGGAAGTCGTGCATGCGACGGTAGGCGCGGGCGCCAAAATCACGGTCGACAAGGTCTGGGTGGCCGGTGATGTCGGCAGCCAGATCATCAATCCGACCGGCGCCGAAAATCAGGTTCAAGGCGCCGCGCTCGATGGGATCGGCGAAGCGCTCGGCCAGGCGATTACGCTCAAGGATGGCCGAGTCGTGCAAAGCAACTTCAACGACTTTTTACTGCTGCGCATGAATCAAGCGCCGCCGGTCGAGGTGCATTTCCTCAAGACCGACCATCCGCCGACCGGATTGGGTGAGCCGGCGCTGCCGCCGGTGATCCCTGCATTGTGCAATGCCCTGTTCGCGGCGACCGGAGTGAGAATTCGCAGTCTGCCGATCGATACGAAGCTCTTTGCTTAAGCCGAGGGGATTGCCTAGCCGCCGGTCAGTACGTCTTCGCTCAGTACGTCGGGCGACATGGTCGTCTCGCCTTGTTTTCTGCGCTCGGCTGCGACCTGTACGCTTTGTGGCTTGACGAACAGCGCCGACACCTCTGGATGGGCGGCGCGGATCTGCTTTTCCAGCTCGACCACGGCGTGCTCGATGTCGGGCGCGCGCAGGTAATCGAAAAAATCGATGCTCAAGTAGGCGACGATATTATTAGGCGCCAGCTGCACGGTCGCGATGCTGTTGGCCTTGCACACGCCCGCCATGCCGGCAGCCATCCTAATGATGGCGTCGCTTAAAATGGGATCGGCGCGCTCGCCGATGAGCAGTGCCTTCGACTCTTGCCCCAGCAGCAATGCGACTCCTGCCAGGATGGCGGCGATCAACAGGGAAGCGACGCCGTCCCAGCGGCTGTCGCCCGTGAGGATGGCTGCGGTGGTGCCGCCGGCCGCGACCAACAGCCCCAAGACCGCGGCGGAGTCTTCGAAGACCACGATAAATGCCGGGGGATCTTTCGACTGCCGAAAGGCGTCCCACCATCCCAAATGGCGCTTGGTTTGGCGAAAGGCGCGCGTCCCCACAATCCACGAACCGCCCTCGAATATTAGCGAGGCAGCCAGAACGATGTAGATGACCACCGGTCTTTCGATGGCTTGCGGGTTCAAAATGCGCTGGATACCCTGGTAAGCCGATACGCCGGCACCGAGGGCAAAGATGAGCAATGCCACCACGAAGCTCCAGAAGTACAGCTCGCGCGCATACCCCAATGGATGCTCCCGGTCGGCGGGCCGCGCGGAGCGTGCCATGCCGTACAGCAACAGGAGTTCGTTGATGGTGTCGACTGCTGAGTGCACAGCCTCGCTCAGCATGGCCGCGGAGCCCGTGACGGCCGCTGCGACGAACTTGGCCCCGGCGACCAATAGGTTGCCGGCCAGAGCCGCCCACACCGCCTTCAACGTGCCGCTGGTCGCCATGGGCAATTCTAGCTTGAAGTATCGGCCGGCGGCCCCACCTCAGCCGGACTAACTATAGATTGTAAGGCCATGACCACAGAAACCCAGCCGACCACGGAAACACAGCCGCAAATCAAAGAGTTCCAGGCCGAGACCAAGCAGGTACTGCGCCTGGTCATCCATTCGCTGTACTCGCACAAGGAGATTTTCCTGCGAGAGTTGGTGTCGAACGCATCCGACGCCTGTGAGAAACTGCGCTTCGAGGCGATCGCCAAACCTGAACTGCTGGGCACGGATTCGCTGGCGATCACCTTGACCCCGGACGACGAGGCCGGAACTTTGAGCGTCAAGGACAATGGCGTCGGCATGAGCGAGGCTGAGATCATCGACAATCTCGGCACGATTGCCCGTTCCGGCACCAAGAAATTCCTCGAGACCTTGAGTGGCGATTCCGCCAAGGACGCACAGCTGATCGGTCAGTTCGGCGTCGGCTTCTACTCGGCGTTTATTGTGGCGGACAAAGTGACGGTGCTCACCAAGCGCAGCGACACACCGGGCGTGCGCTGGGATTCCGACGGCGAGGGCCAGTACGAGATTCAGGGCAGCGGCAAAACCGATCGCGGCACCGAAGTCATTCTTCACCTTCGCGATGAGGACAAAGAGTTCCTGGAACCGGAACGATTGCGCGATCTGGTGCGCAAGTACTCGGATCATTTGAGTATCCCGATCGTTTTGAAGACCGGCGAAAGCCAAGAGACCTTGAATCAAGCGAAGGCGTTTTGGACCCGTCCGAAATCGGAACTGAAGGACGAGGACTACCAGGCGTTCTACAAACACCTGACTCATGATTCGGAGGACGCGCGCGTCTGGGCGCACAACAAGGTCGAGGGCAACATCGAATATACCTCGCTTCTGTACTTGCCGAAGCGCGCACCGTTCGACCTGTTCGAGCGCGACCAGAAGCATGGCATTCAGCTCTACGTCAAGCGGGTCTTCATCATGGACAAGGCGGCGGAGATGCTGCCGCCGTATTTGCGCTTCATGCGCGGACTGGTCGATTCCTCCGACCTGCCACTGAACGTATCGCGCGAGCTTCTGCAGAATAATCGCACGGTCGAGAAGATCAAAGGGGCGCTGGTCAAGCGTTCATTGGATCTGCTCGAAGACCTGGCCTCTACTAAGCCGCAGGAATATGCGGAGTTTTGGAAGACCTTTGGCGTGGTCTTGAAGGAAGGCATCATCGACGATCCGGGGCAGAAAACGCGGATCGCGAAATTGTTGCGCTTTCACTCGACCGCCGAGAACGGCGATGCGCCCGGCGTCACCCTCGAGGCGTACGTGTCACGCATGAAGGCGGATCAAAAGAGCATTTACTACCTGACGGCCGACTCGCTAGCCGCGGCGCGCAACAGTCCGCATCTTGAAGGCTTTCGCGCCAAGGGAATGGAAGTGCTGCTGCTCACCGACCGCATCGATGAGTGGGTGGCCGCGCATTTGCATGAATTCGAGGGCAAAACGCTCGCCAACGTCGCGAGCGCCGCCGCCGATGTGGCCTCGGCGATCGAAACCCCCGACAAGGCCGCTGCGGAAACCGCCTTCAAGGATACGCTGGATCGGCTCGGCAAAAATTTGACCGGCAAGATCGCGAGCGCACAAGTGTCTGCGCGGCTCACCGAGTCGCCCGCTGTGTTGGTCGCCGGTGAATTCGGCGTGAGCTTGCGTATGGGGCGAATCTTGAAGCAAGCCGGGCAGAGCAACCCCTTTGCCACGCTGCCGATTCTCGAAGTGAATCCGAAACACCCGCTCGTGGAGCGTCTGAAGGAAACCGCAGACGATGCGTCGTTCTCGGATCTCGCCCATGTGCTGTACGACCAGGCGATGCTGGCGGAGGGCGGCGAATTGGACGATCCTGCCGTTTTCGTGCGGCGCGTAAACCGGCTGATCGTGGAAGGCTTGTCCGCGCAGCCGAAAATTATCCTGAGCTGATGATGCTGCCGCAGTGGGCTGCAAACGACGGGGATGCAGTGGCCGGCGCCGCGGCCGAGGCCGCCCAGAACGATGACGGACCTCTGCTCGACGCCTATTCGGGCGCCATCATCGGCGCTTTGGAACGAGTTGCCCCCGCTGTCACTTTCATTGAAGTGACAGGCCGCGCGCGGGGAGCTGCGCGCAATCGTCGCGCCGAGCAGGGCAGCGGTTCGGGTTTTCTGTTTACGCCTGACGGCTACCTGCTGACCAACAGTCATGTCGTGGACGGCGCGGACGAGATCAGCGTTCGCCTCAATGACGACACGCGCTTTCACGCCGATCTCGTGGGCAATGATCCGGATTCGGACTTGGCAGTGCTGCGCATTGGACACCCTAGCGTGCTGCCGTACGTGGAATTCGGCGACTCGTCGCGTTTGAAGGTGGGGCAGGTCGCCATCGCCATCGGCAATCCGCTCGGCTACTCGAAGAGCGTGACGACCGGTGTGGTGTCGGCGCTCGGCCGGACATTGCGGGCTACATCGGGCAGACTCATGCATGATGTCATCCAGACTGACGCGGCGCTCAATCCTGGAAATTCCGGCGGACCGCTGGTCGACTCGAAGGGTCGTGTCATCGGTGTCAATACCGCGATGATCCCGCAGGCCCAGGCGATTTGTTTTGCCACGGGAATCAATACGGCAAAATGGGTCATCGGCCAGATGTTCGCCCATGGTAGGGTACGCCGTGCCTACATCGGGGTTTCCGGCGCCACCGTGCCGATTGCCACTCGCGTCGTACGGCACTTCAGTTTATCCGGCAACACGGCGGTGCACGTCGCGGATATCGTGCCGGGCAGTCCGGCCGCACAGGCGGGCGTGCAGCCCGGCGATCGCATGGTCGCGTTGGACGGTGTGCGCATCAACGGCATCGATGCGCTGCAGCGCAAGCTCGATGCAAGCTTGATCGGCCGCGAATGTGAATTGCAGTTGCTGCGCAGGTCGAGCGTGATGAAAGTGACCATACGGCCGATTGAAATGCCGGCGCATCGAGCTCCCGGCAAGTGATTGCATCACGGGTGACAAAACAAAGGATCGCTCAATGAGTCCAGCGTCGCATCCGATTACTTTGGCGGTCCCGCCGCAGCCGACCGATCACGCGCAAGGGTCGGATCACGCGAGGGTCGTCGTGGTCGAGTACGGGGATTTCGAATGCCCGAGCTGCAAGGTGGCGGCTACCACGCCCTCGCTGCTGATGGAGCGCTTTCCCAACCAAGTACGCTTTGTGTTCCGTCACTTTCCCTTGGAAGAGGCGCATCCCCACTCGCTGCTGGCGGCGGAGGCTTCGGAGGCGGCCGGCGCGCAGGGAAAGTTCTGGCAGATGCACGATGTCTTGTTCCGCAATCAGCCGCATCTGAGGAGCGCTGATTTGCAGCACTATGCGAGCGAGTTAGGTGTGGACATGGTGCGCTACGTGGCGGAAATGGACGATCATATTTACCTGCAAAAAGTCCGCGAGCACATCGCCAGCGGTCGCTTGAGCCACATCCGCGCGACACCGGCTTTTTTCATCAACGGCGCGGTGCAGGACATTTCCTACGGCATGAAAGCGTTGCACGATGCCGTGGCCGCCGCGGTAACGCGGCTTCGTCAGTGACGCGGAAATAAAAAGGGCGCCCTTTAAGGGGCGCCCGAATCGGGGAAAATCGTTTTGGGAGAGCGGCTTAGCTCCAATCGTCTCCGCCGCCACCGCCTCCGCCGCCATCGTCCCAGGAACCGGGATCGTTCGCGGCGG
>Ga0209624_10001893_pt1 | contig 15958 bp, 9 predicted proteins | sample JacPinW_OM2H0_O1_FD_188565 | JGI IMG/M metagenome (GOLD analysis project Ga0209624, IMG submission 188565) | Forest soil microbial communities from Algoma, Ontario, Canada - Jack Pine, Ontario site 1_JW_OM2H0_O1 (SPAdes) (version 2) | ecosystem: Environmental > Terrestrial > Soil > Boreal...
CGGGCGCAACATCGTCTTCGGCGCGGAACGATATACGCCCGACAGCTATGAGGGCCGCAAGCTTCTCGCCCATGAACTGGCGCATGTCGTCCAACAGTCGGAGATGGGGGTGGTTCGGACCCCGCGCCCTATCGCTCCGCAAACAGGGCCTCGTTCAGCGGCCTTGGAACCACAGTCGCGCAAGGTCACCGACGGATGGTCGAGCGCTGCCCCAGAAGGCGCCGGGGTGAGGCCCTTCGCGGCGCGACCGCTGACCCCGATTAACAAAACGTTGCAGCGGATGGCTTCGGCGCAAATGCCGCTTATCCGCAAAGACCTGACCTACGGAATTTTTGATTGGGCTGTCACCGACGCCGAGGCTCACGAGGTTTTGGAGATTTTGAAGCGGCTGCCAGAAGCTGATTTGGCGGACACCGTCGCCGCAATGGAAAAAGATGGACTGGTCCAAAGACTTTTCGAGAACGTGAGCGACGCCGACCAATTCGCCTACGCCGACACTGTCCAGCGCATTCAAAACCTGCGAGTCCATGCTGCCAAGACAGGGCCTTCGACCGTGGGGTCCTGCTCGCCAAAGGAACTGAAAACCGCTGAAGATAAGATTGACGCCATCAAAGATTTGGCCCGTCAGGCCAAGAATTCGGTCAATGATTTCATATCTGAGCGTGATAAACACCCAAATACCGCTACGCTTTTGGACAAGCATTTCTTTCATAATAGTAGAAATCCACCAGGGTTGGTCCCCGCACAACAAAAGTTAAAGGCACAACAGATTGCCACGAATCTAGAAAGCGTAGAAAAACAGGTTAACCCGTTTCCGATTCAGTGCGCAAGCCCAATTGATATCGAATGCACGACAATCGCGGCGGCATATGTAAGTGATAGAGATAGGGTGGTAAGACTTTGCCAAGTGTATTTTGGCTATTCTTCCTCATTGCAAACATTGATGTTGTTTCACGAGTTTGTTCACGCTTACGCAGGTGTCGACGATCATGGCTACGGCGGTGACCGTGTCTTCGCTTATTTGACACCGGATGACGCGATCGACAACGCAGATTCCTACACTATGTTCTCCGCAGATATAACGGGGAAGGGCGGGGGGGCTAGCGCTTATCGGCCAGCGGCAACGGCAGACAGCATAACGGACTGTACCGACGATCAGGCGAAGATTCTTCGACGCGCCTTCGCTTTTGGTTCGCGCATGATCTTTCGGGCCCTTCAAGGGCTCTCCGACACCAGTCAAGAGAGCAAGTCATTGCGCGAAGGTTGGACAAGTAAACATTTCGGCACGACGGATTCCAAGGACATTATCAAGATCAAAGAGCGCTTTCAAAAACTCGAAAGCGCCTTTGAGAAATCTGTAAATTTCCAGTGCGAAAAACAATGTAACCCTAAAGGCATCGGGTATTACATCAAAATATTCGGCCATACAGCACATGTTTGCCCGGACTATTTTCTTGAAACATCTGACATAGGTCGTATTAATCTATTGTTAGAAATTGTGATCGCAGAGCGACTTGGGATAAAAGCATATAATCAACTTAACAATAGCGGTGCAAATCGGCAAACTTTTGACCAAGCATATGACAATGCGACATCGTATGTTGGCTACGCGAGCGACGTCACTCAGAAATGGGGGACGTAAAATAAACACGATCTGGCAATTGGTGCAATAATATAAGATGAGTGGCGAGCCGTGAAACGAGCATTACTATACAGACCAATCTATGTTGCTTGCTTAGACGACAACACCGCAGCAAGGGACTTTTCTCTCCAAGACGCTGGACGCGTTAGACGCCCAAAGCGTCGTATATAGGGCAAGTAGATGCCAACCGGCACCCCCTTATCCCCGCGCCTCGTCAGTGGCGGCATCGTCACGATGGACCCGGACACGTCCATCGTCCAGAGCGTCATCGCGCTCCAATACAATCCCGACTCCCTCAGCCGTAGCTTGCAAATTCAAGCCGTTCCCGGCGGCGCCGACGGGGTGCGGGTCGATGCCCTTCGCCTGCGCGGGCCGGCCATCGAGACGATAAAAGTAGAAGCCGAGCTAGACGCGACCGATCAGCTCGAGTTCCCTTCGCAATACCCGAACGCCGCCAAATACGGCCTCCATCCCCAACTGGCGCAGCTTGAGATGCTGGTCAATCCTACCGTCGAAACCCTGCTCGCTGACGACTCCATGGCTTCGGCTGGCACGCTTGAAATCATCCCGCTCGAGCAAGCGCTCACGCTCTTTGTCTGGAGCGCTAGCCGCGTGATCCCGGTGCGTCTAACCGAGTTCTCCATCACCGAAGAAGCCTTCGATCCCAACCTCAATCCCATTCGCGCAAAGGTTTCGCTCGGCATGCGCGTGCTCTCGGTCGACGACCTGGGCTTCGACTCGCCCGGCGGCCGCATGTTCCTGACCTACCTGACTAACAAAGAAACTCTGGCCGGGCTGGCTCCGACTTATGCGCTCACCGCTCTAGGGCTGGGAGGCATTTAGATGAACTACCCGCTCGCAGCTATGGTGCGGTTAGGCGCGATTCCGCCTGTCACCTTCCCTACCGACAGCCGCTACTACGGCTTCGGCGTGCAACAGTACACTGCGCCCTCGGGCCAGGTCATTCCCTACCTTCAGCGCCGCATCGTCCCTCAGCCCGGCGCGCCCAACTACGCCACCATCAACCGATACACCACGGTGCAAGGCGATCGCCTCGACCTGATCGCCGCCAAATTCCTCGGCGACCCGCTCATGGCCTGGCTGATCTGCGACGCCAACGGCGCGATGGCGCCCTACGATCTTGTCAAGACGCCGGGCACGGCGCTGAAAATCACCACCCCGCAGGGCGTCCCCGGAGGCTCGATTGCTCAGTAGCGTCCAGCTCACGCTCATGATGGGTCCGTTCGTCGCCTCGCCAGTGCCTTCGTCCGTGCTCGAGTGCCTAGCCGAAGTCGAGGTCACCACGCATGACATCGAGCCCAGCGGATTCAAACTCACCTTCTCGATCGACAAGCAATCGCCGCTGAATATCATCTTCCTCATCAGCGGCGGGCTGCCGCTTCTCTTCATGCGATGCATTCTCGTCGCCACCGTCAACGGCCAGGCCAACGTGCTGATCGATGGCGTCATCACCCAAAACGAGATCGCGCCTGGCGACAAAGGCTCGAATTCCACCCTCACACTACTGGGACGCGACCTGACCGCGCTCATGGATCAGTCCAACTGGAGCGGCTTTCCCTTCCCGGCCTGCCCGCGCGAGGCCCGCGTTGCATTGCTGCTCGCCAAGTACGCCTTCTTCGGCGTCATCCCGCTCATCATTCCCAGCATCATGATCGACATCTCTCTTCCGATCGAGTCGATTCCCGTCCAGCAGGGCACCGACCTCCAATACATTCGGAAGATGGCGGAAGAGGTCGGCTACGTCTTCTACATCGCAACCGGTTCCGCCGTCGGCACGAGCACCGCCTACTGGGGCCCTCAGGTGAAGCTCGGCTCCGTGCAGCCCGCGCTCAACGCCGACATGGACGCCTACTCGAACGTCGAGTCGATGCACTTCAAGGTCGATCAGGAGAAGAGCAAGATCCCTCTCGTCTACACCTACATCGAGCAGATCGGCATCAGCATCCCCATCCCTATTCCGCCCATCAATCCATTGCAGCCGCCCTTAGGCGCCATCCAGCCCTTGCCAACGAACCTTCTTCCGCCCGACCTTGTCTCCTTCCGCGACGACATCTCCAAAGTCTCCATTCCGCAAGCCATCATGATGGGTCTGGCGGCCGGCGCCGACAGTTCCGAGATCGTCTCCTGCGAAGGCTCGCTCGACGTCACTCGCTACGGCGGCGTGCTCAACGCACGCAGCCTGGTCGGCGTGCGCGGCGCCGGCTACTGCTTCGACGGCCTCTACTACGTCAAGAGCGTTACCCACTACATCAAGCGCGGACAGTACAAACAGAACTTCACTCTTACTCGTAACGGTCTTGTCTCGAACGTCCCCACGGTGAACCCATGAGCCAAGCAGCGCCTCCAGCATCGAACACGCAGCCCAAACGCTACTACGGAAAGTATCGCGGCCTCGTGATCAACAACCTCGACCCCATGCTCCAGGGCCGGATCATGGCCCAGGTCCCAGACGTGCTCGGCGAAATCCCGTCTAGTTGGGCGCTCCCGTGCGTGCCCGCCGCGGGCATTCAGGCCGGTATGTTCATCGTTCCACCGGTCGGCTCGCAGGTATGGATCGAGTTCGAACAGGGCGATCCCGACTATCCCATCTGGACAGGCGGCTTCTGGGGCAGCGCTGCCGAAGTGCCCATCTACGCCAACGCCCCTCCGCCCGCCGTGCCGCCGCTGCTCGGCCAGAACATTGTGCTCATGACCACCGGTAAGAGCTCGATCTCGGTCTCGGACGCCGCGCCGACGCCCGCTACCGGGGGCGTTGTTCTCATGAGCCCCGCCGGCCCAGCAGGCCCGATGCTCGTTGTTAACGAAACGGGAGTCTACATCACTGCCGGACCCGGTCTGGCCACGATCTGGCTCGTTGGTCCGATGGTCTCCATCAACCAAACCGCGCTCACCATTGTCGGTCCTTGATGACTTGTCGCGCTGATCGAAGGGCCCGCCGGCTCGAGCTTGAAGGTTAGCAGGCTTTAGCCCGCGCCCTCCCAAAAGAAGGGCGGGCTCAGCCGAGGGAAGTTTTGTGGGACGGCGTTTCAGAGGAGGAACACCCAATGCCTGGACCGGTCCTTCACGTTGGAGCTGTTGTAACCTGCGCTCATGGCGGCATGGCCGCTCCCACCGTGCCCGTCCCTACCGTTCTCGTCTCCGGCATGCCCATCGCCACCATCGCCGCTCCCTGGGCCGTCGCAGGGTGCGCCTTCGTGCCTCCCGCAGGCAACGGCCCCTGTGTCACCGGGATGTGGATACTGGGCTCGCTCTGCGTCCAGTCCAACGGCCAGCCTGTAGCGATCCTCAGCGGGGTCTCCACCTGTGTGCCGACGGGAACGCCTATGCTCCCCGTCTCCGCGCAGACCCTGGTTCTCGCAACCTAGAAACTCAAACACGTCCAGTCAGCCGGCTTTTTCCAGGAGAGCGAGAACAGCGTCATGGACGTGAACTTTCCCTACCAATTCGACGGACGCGGACGCACCTTGGATCCGGGCGCCGACCTGCTCCGCCAGATGGTCGAGCAGGTGCTGTTCACCTCGCCCGGCGAGCGCGTCAACCTGCCTGACTTCGGCAGCGGCCTGCTGCAGTTGATCTTCGCGCCCAACAGTTTGGAGATGGCCGCGGCCACGCAGTTCGCCGTGCAGGGCGCTCTGCAAAAGTGGCTCTCGGGCTATGCCAAAGTGCTCTCGGTCGTCGCGTCCGCGGTCGACTCCACGCTGACTGTCACCGTCACCTATGCGCCTCTCAACACCGGCATCACTCAAGTGCAGACCTTCGTCCACGGAGGGGCTGCATGATCTACAACTGCTGCAATCAGAACCGCAAAGCCGCCGTCCTCGGCAATCCGTCGCCCATCAACGGCATCGACTATCTCGAGGTTCTCGACAAATCCGCAGAGGCCGTCCCGACCGAGCGCCAGAGATTTCTGTTGGTCTACTGCCTTAAGGAAGCGCCAACGACGCTAACCGCCAACAACATCCTCATCACTGGCGGCGAAAGCATTACCGACATCACGTGTCAGTGGCTCGGCCCGGCCAATGCTCTGCCCGCCGAAGCCACCGCGGCCGAGGTCGCTTACTTCGCCGCGCTTGCCAACCCGAATCTCCTGGTCGTCCGAGTCAACCAGTGGGGAGACTTTTCTCCCTACACGTTCCGTCTCGTCAATAACGCAACTGATGCGGCGCAGGACAGCTTTCAGGTTACGGAAGCCTTATCCGGATTCGACCCGCAGCTCGCCGAAGTTACTTTCTCTTTCAAGGTCCAATGCGGCCCCGATTTCGACTGCGCGCCTGTCCCGCCTGACTGCCCGCCCGATCTGCCGACGCCGCCGCCGATCAACTATCTGGCCAAGGACTATCCCACCTTCCGCCAGGTCATGCTCGACCGAATGAACCAGCTTCTCCCCTCCTGGGGAGCGACGAGCGAAGCCGACATCGGCATCATGCTCGCCGAATTGGTGGCATACGCCGCCGATCAGTTGAGTTACAGGCAGGACGCCGTCACCACCGAGGCCTATCTGCTCACCGCGCGCAGTCGCATATCGCTGCGCCGCCACGCCCGCCTGGTCGATTATTTCGTCAGCGAAGGCTGCAATGCACGCAGCTGGATCCAGGTTTCCGTCACCGCTCCCACTTTCCTCGATCGCACCCTCACACGCTTCTACACCAGCGCGCCCGGCATGCCCGCCTCGCTCGAAGTGACCGCGGGCAACGAAAGGGCCGCGCTCAACGCCGGCGTCGTGGTCTTCGAGCCCATGCAGGACGCCGAGCTTTTCCCCGAACAGAATTCCATGCAGATCTATACTTGGGGCGACACGAACTGCTGCCTGCCGCAGGGCGCGACTGAAGCCACGCTCACCGGAACCTTCGCCAATCTTCAGGCTGGCGACGTGCTGATCTTTCAGGAGGTCCTCGGCCCGCAGACCGGCGACTCCGCCGACGCCGACATCCGCCATAGGTGCGCCGTTCGCCTCACTGCCGTCGCCACGCAAACCGCCTCCGGAACGACGCTCGTCGATCCGCTCTTCGACATAAACAGCGACGCCATCACCGCCTCCACGCAGACGCAGCAGCCGGTCACCGAGATTCAATGGTCCGGCGACGACGCCCTGCCCTTCGCCGTGTGCGTCTCATCGCAATATGTGAATTCCGACGGCAAGCTCATATCGCTCAGCGGCGTCAGCGTGGCGCTCGGCAATATCGTGCTCGCCGACCATGGCCTCACGCTCAGCAATATTCCCATCGGCACAGTGCCCGCGCCCTCGCTCTTCTACGCTCCCAACCCGGCCGCCGACCGGTGCTCCGCGCCTACGAAGAATCCGCTGCCCGTCCGCTTCCGCCCCGCCCTCACCGACAGCCCGATCACACAGGCCGTCCCCTTGCCGCTGGTCGGCAGCCCTGTCACGGCCACCGCGCAGCCGCTCGCGGCCTCAGGCTTTGTAAGCCTCAGCGATTCCAACGGCTTCACCTCGCTCATGGTCGCCGCCGCCGATCCCGCCGCCTGGCCGCCGTTTTTCGGCGTTCTGGCCAATGTCAATGCGAACAATGCTGCCGAGTTCGACCTATCCGTCCTGTTCGCGCCACTCGGCGGCCCCGCCGGAATGACCGGCAACGTCGTCCTCGAACGCTTCTCCGGCCTTTCGCTCGACCCCGCCGCCGCCAATTACGTCGGCGCTGTCCTCGCCGAATCCGTGTTCATCACCGAACCGACCCCCTATCCTCCGGCCGCGACGGTCCCCTCAACCTTTCCAACCAGCCCCACGTCGCTTCTCCTGAACGGCGCGCTCGAACTCAAGGATGGCGGCGGCAACACCTATCTCACGGTCCTGTCCAATTCGCCGCTCGCCTGGCCGCCCCTACTCGGCGTCGTCGCCCAGGGCCAGTTAACGGATCCCGACGTCTTCAACCTGCTTCTCGTCTTCAATCCATCCTCCGGCGCGAACGGCGTCTCGCTGCCTGTGCTCGTCGAGCAGTTCCCCAACCTGTCGCTCTCGAACATCGAGTCCAAGATATCTGCGGCCTCCGACCTCATCCACGTCGTCAGCTTTGAAGAAGGCCCCAGTACCAGCCTTTCGGCGTCCGACCTGATGGACTTCTCGCCCAACGAAGCTGTGCCTGTCATCTCCCTCACCGACAGCATCGACACCACGCCTCCGTATCCCGCCTGGACTGCCGCGGCCGACCTGCTGGGCTCCGGCCCCGACGACCGTAACTTCGTCATGGAGGTCGACACCAATGGCACGGCGTACCTGCGCTTCGGCGATGGAACAAACGGGGCGCTCCCGCAGGAAGACATGAACTTCACAGGCACCTACCGCGTGGGCAACGGCGCTGGCGGTAACGTGGGCTCCAATTCCCTGAGCAACTTCGCCGCCGGACCGGCCGATTCGGCCATCGTGAGCTGCACCAACCCGTTGCCGGCCGAAGGAGGCGTCGACCCCGAGACCAATTCCCAGATTCAAACCCGCGCCCCGCAAGCCTTCTTGACCCAGGAGCGCGCCGTCACCATGCAGGACTATGTCAACGTCGTCGAACAAAACCCGCTGATCGAAGACGCCGCTGCGACCCTGCGCTGGACGGGGAGCTGGTATACGGTCTTCCTCACGGCCGAGCCGGTCAACAATGGCCCGCTCTCGAAGTCGCTGCGCCGCACGCTCACCCAAAGCGTCAACCAATACCGCCTCGCCGGCCAGGACGCCGTCATCGAGCCGCCGCAATATGTCCCGCTCCAGATCACCCTCGCCATCTGCGTCGATCCGGACTATTTCCGGCTCGACGTCCAGCAGCAGCTCCTGCAGGCCCTAGGCTCGGGCACGCTTCCCAACGGGCGGCCGGCCTATTTCTCCCCGGACAATTTTGAGCTCGGCCAGCCCGTCTACCTGAGCCCTCTCTACGTCGCAGCGCGCGCCGTCGCTGGCGTCCAGACCGTCACCGCCGCGGTCTTCGAGCCCCAGGGCCAGAACACCCCGGCTTACCTGGAACAGGGCTACATCCCGATGGGCCCGTTCCAGGTGGCGCAACTGGCCAACAACCCGAGCCTGCCCGGCGCCGGCCGCCTGACATTGAACATCATGGGCGGAAAATGAGGCGCCGATGAGCTGCACCGGACAAGCAAATTGCGCCTGTGGCTGCTGCGCCGGCATCGCCGTCCAAACCCCGCAGGGCGGATCTAATCCGCCCGGGCAGTCCTCGATCGCCTATCGCACCGGCGCCTGGGCAACGTTCAAAAATTCCATGTTGGCGCGGCTTTCAAGCTCCGACTATCCCGCCCTCGCTGGCCTCACCACGCGCGCGAATAACGATTATTCGATCGCCCTGCTCGACGCCAGCGCCGTCGTCCTCGACATTCTCACCTTCTACCAGGAACGCCTAGCCAATGAGAGCTATCTGGGCACGGCCAACCAGATCTATTCGCTCACCCAGCTCAGCCAGCTGATCGGCTACCAGCCGTCGCCGGGCGTATCGGCCAGCGTCTATCTGGCCTTCACGCTCAGCTCCGCGCCCGGACTGCCCAGCGACCCGACCACCGACGCCATCACCATCCCCGCCGGGACAACAGTGCAAAGCGTTCCTGGGCAAGGGCAAACCCCACAATCGTTCCAAACCTCGAACGACATCCTCGGCAAACCCGATTGGAACACGCTCGGCGTCCAGACGGGCAATCCCTGGCGCCCGCAGCGCAATGACACAAGCGTCTACCTCGACGGGACGTCGACACAATTGCAGCCCGGCGACGCCTTCCTCATCGTCGGCGACGAGCGCATCGGTCACCCCGCCAACACCCACTGGGACCTGCGCATCGTCAGCTCCGTCTCGATCGACGCCGTCAACACGCGCACCCTGGTCACCTGGGTTGAGCCGCTCGGTGCGACGCCCGCGCAAAAGAGCCCGCAGTTCTATGCCTTGCGCCAGCGCGCCGCACTGTTTGGCTACAGCGCCATCAGTCCGCTCCTGCTGCCCAGCGGAACCCATTCCACTCAGGCCACGCTGAAGGGCACATTGCTGCCCGGGTCGAGTTCCCACATTGTCGCCGCAGGCTCCCTCGGCATCCTCGACTGGACCTTCGGCTGGGACATCGCCAACAAGACGTCGCTCGCCCAAGAAAAGCTCATCGATCTCGACGCCGTCTACGGCAAGATCATACCGAATGGGTGGGTCGCTCTCATCCGGCCCAGTGCGGACGTCACCGGAACCCCCTCCGGCGCCATCGCCCTGTACAACGTTCTCCACGTCACTACCGTCACGCGCAACGACTACGCCATGAGCGGCAAAGTCACCCGCCTGAGTGTCGACACAACCAACGGTCTCGCCAACTATTACGACTACACACGCGTCACCTCCGCCCTGGCGCAGAGCGAGGCCCTTCCTGCCGCCGAACAGCCGCTGGACCATCCCCTCTACGGAACGCTGATCGATTTGGAGGGCGTCCGGGACGACATCGCCGGCATCACCGCCATCGCCATCGTCGGCAAGAGCCAGATCGTCAACGTCAAACACACCAAGATCCTTTTCACCCCCTATGACGGGACCGCCGATGTGACCCTCAACATCGGCGACCAGCTCACCATCCTTCAGCCTCCCGGCAATTTGAGCCCCGGCCAGCCCACACCCAACTGGCTGACTTCCACTGCCAGTCCGACCCTGGTCGTCGCCGACGATCAGGGTCGCCCAGGCCAGGTCACCACCGCGCTGTCGAACTTCACCTTGGTTCTGGCGCCCTCGAGCGCGCCGGTAACCCAGGAATTCGGCCTCGTCTCCTCGGTCGCGCTCGTCCCGGTCTCGGCAACCAATCCTGCCCCGCGCACACGGATCACGATCTCCAAGCCTTTGCTGAACTGCTACGATCGGACAGCGACCACTGTGAACGCCAACGTCGGCATCGCCACTGGTGGCAGCCCGGTTACCGAATTGCTCGGCTCCGGCAATGCCCAGACGCCCAACCAGAGTTTCACCCTCAAGCAGACGCCGCTCACCTATACCCAGGCCGCTACGCCGACCGGCGCCCAAAGCTCGCTGCAGGTCAATGTCAACGGCGCGGGATGGACCGACGTCAATTCGCTCTATAACCAGTCTCCATCGGCGCAGGTCTTCGACGTCATGAACCTGCCGAGCGGCGCGGCGGTAGTCGGCTTTGGCGACGGCGTCGAGGGCGCGACCCTGCCCACCGGCCAAAGCAATATCATCGCCAATTACCGCGTCGGTATCGGCTCGGACGGCAATGTCGACGCGGGGCAGATCACCACTCTGGTCGATCGCCCGCTCGGCGTCAGCGGCGTCTCGAATCCCATGCCCGCCACCGGTGGACAGGATGCGCAGACGGTTGCAGGCATTCGCGCCAACGCCCCGCTCTCCGTTCTCACCTTGGGGCGAGCCGTCTCCATCGCCGACTACCAGAACCTCGCCGCCAGCTTCGCCGGCATCGCTCAGGCCTACGCGCTCTGGATACCAAACGGCGTCAACCGTGGCGTCTTCGTCACCGTCGCCGCCAGCGACGGCCAAGCGCTCCCGCTTGGCAATCTGACCCTCGCGAACCTGATCGCCGCCCTCCAGACTTACGGCAACCCCCACGTTCTCGTGCAAGCCCAGAGCTTCCTCGAAACCCTCTTCGGTCTCGAAGCGGCCATCGCCTACGAGCCCGCCTATAGCTCGCCCTCCGCTCAAGCGGCCGTCCAGGCCGCCATTCTCGCCCAGCTGTACTCGACTTACAGCTTCCCCAACCGCACCTTCGGCCAGGGCGTGTCCGGGGATGAAGTTGCGGCGCTGATCCAAGAGGTCGCCGGCGTCCTCGCCTGCAACGTCACCAAGCTCACCCTGGGTCCGACCAGCGACGCCGGAGACCTCGGCAGCGCCGGCTATTCCATCGCCACCTGGAACGCCTGGATCGCCGGCCAGGTCAGTCTCAATCGCCCGAATTCCGGATCGCCGACGCGCATCTGCCCGTTCATCCCCGTCGCGAGCGTAGGCGCGCTGCCGTCGCCGGCCGACATTCTTGTGCTCAATCCGGATCCGAACGCCGTTGTGCTGGGGGCGATGTCATGAGCCTAAGCCTCTTCCAACTCGTTCCCCCGGTCTACCGCCTGCGCGACGCGCAGATCGCCGCGTCCATGCAATTGCTCACGCCCGCCGAACAGGCGCTGCTGTTGAGCCTGCAAACCTCGTCCACTCCGCTCACCCTCGCCCAGCAGTCCGAGCTAGACGTGCTTGTCGCCAAATCGCAGCGCGGCCCATTGCAATCGCTGGTCATGATCATCGAGGAGCAATTGCAGGCCTTCGCCGCCGACCTCGACCAGCTCTACGACGACCAATTCATCGAGACCTGCGCGCCCTGGGTCATCCCCTATATCGGCGAACTCATCGGCTACCAGTCGATCCGGGGCGTCTCCTCAACCGTCGACAACCCGCGCTCAGAAGTCGGCAACACCATAGCTTTCCGCCGCCGCAAGGGAACGGTCCTCGTCCTGGAGGAACTGGCCCGCGACGTGACCGGCTGGGGCGCGCATGCGGTCGAATTCTTCCAGATCCTCGCCGACACGCAATACATGAAGCACATCCGCCGCTTCAACCATTACGCTCCCGACGTGCGCGGCTGGCAGCCGCGTTTCTACCGCGACAGCGGCTTCTCGCGCATGCCCCGAAAGATCGACGTCCGCAACGCCGCCCAGCCAGGCGTGCCTCGCCCTAATGTCCAGAACATCGGCATCTACCTCTGGTCGCTCGGCGCCTATTCCGTCACTTCTGGGACGCCGACCGTCACCACCGCAAGCCCCAATTGCTACCGCTTCAGCTCGCTCGGGATGGACCAGCCGCTGTTCCACGCCGCCATCTCGCAGGGCGACCCGATCAAAACCCCCGCCACGCCGGTCAACGTCCCCGACCCGCTCTCCCGCCTGCTCCTGTGCGCCGACATGCAGAAAGGCGTGGGCACCAGCTATTACGGCATCGGCGCCAGCCTGGCACTTTACCAGAACGGCCAGCTGCTCAATCCCTACCAGCTTCAGGTCGCCGACCTCTCCGGCCCCGACGGCTCCTGGCACAACCTTCCCGCAGCGACCAGCCCCTATGCCGCGCTTATCGATCCGGACCTCGGCCGCATCGCCTTGCCGCCCGTCGCCGCCGGCCTTTCCCAGCCCCCGCTCGCCGTCTCTTACTATTACGGCTTCAACGCCCCGATGGGCGGCGGCGAATACGAGCGCCAGCCGACTTTCCTGGTCACCAATGAGGAATGGATCGTACAGTGCGGGGCCGGGCCGCTCCCCTCCATCGCTGCCGCGCTGACGCAGGCCATGGGTCTTTTCGCCACCGAAAGCCAGATCGCCATTGAGATCCAGGACAGCGGGACCTACACTCTCACAAGCTCGCTGGCAATCGACCTGCCTGACGGCGCGACCCTGGAGTTCCGCGCCCGGGACGGCGCCCGCCCCACTTTGCTGTTTGCCGGCGAACTCGCCATCACCGGCGACCAGGACAGCGAACTCATCCTGAACGGGCTCGTCATCGCCGCCGGCCCGAACATGTCGCCCGGCCCCGGCGCCGCCGCGCTGGTCCACGCGCCGCTCACCCGTCCCGACGGCACGCGCAATCGGCTCGCCACACTCAATTTCACCCACACCACTTTGGTCCCCGGCTGGTCCGTCCAGACCGATGGCGAGCCCATTTATCCCGCTGCGCCCGCAATCCTCATCGAACCCTCGGGCCTCGCTGTCCAGTCCAGCCTCTCCATCCTCGGCGCCATCGAGGCAACCAGTCTCGCGACCGCTACTCTCGCCGATTCCATCCTCGACGCCACCGCCCTCGGCAATGTCGCCTATTCCGCGCCCGGCGGCGCAAGCCTCGTCACGCCCGGCGGCGCGCCGCTCACCCTCACCGGTTGCACGGTCTTGGGCAAAATCCATGCGCACGAGCTTGTCCTCGTTTCCGATTCCATCCTCTGGTCCATCGCGAGCAACAACTGGCCCACCGGCCTCGTCTCGGACCGGCTCCAGGCCGGCTGCGTCCGCTTCAGCTTCCTGCCCATCGGCGCCGTCACCCCGCGCCGCTTCCGATGTGTCGAGCAGGCCCTCGCAATGCCGACGCCGCTGTTCATCGCCACGCGCTATGGGCGCCCCGGGTACCTCAAAATGCTCGCGGGCACGGATCCAACGATAAGGCGCGGCGCCGACGACGGCGGCGAAATGGGCGCCTTCCACTTTCTGCTCGCCCCGCAACGCGAATGCGACCTCGCCATCCGCCTCGCCGAATACACACCCGTAGGCCTCGACATTTCAATTATTTACCAGAGTTAGCAGGGGGGGGAAGCGCCATGAGCTTCGACAAGAGCCGCGACACTTTCAATCACTTCAAGGACTATTGCGGCGTGGTCGGGGAGCAAGGCCGCGTCCAGAGCGACGCGGACTGGAACGAGAGCCATAGCGAGGCCTCGCGCCGCGTCCGCGCCGAAACGCTGGACGCCCTCGGCCATGCCTTCTACCCGCCGACCACCCCCTACGCCTTCCTGATCGCGGCCTCAACCTCCGGCACGACGAATTCAGTCGAGATCGGTCTCGGCCGCATGTATCTCGACGGCATTCTGGTGGAGAACCACGGCCCGCACAAATCCGCCGTCTGGGACCCCGGGCTCGACGAACGGTCGAACACCCCGCAGCCGCCGCCGACCACGCTCGCTCCCCTTGGCCCAGTCAATTCCATCCCCTTCACCAGCCAGCCGCACTGGCCCGGTGCGACCCTGCCCTCCGGCGACGGCCCCTTTCTCGCCTATCTCGACGTCTGGCAGCGCCCTGTCACCTATATCGAAGACCCCTCGCTCATCGACCCCGCCATTGGCATAGACACGACCGGCCGGCTGCAGACCGCCTGGCGGGTCAATCTCATGGCCATGACCGAATCCTCGATCCCCGGCGCGGTCGCCACCCCCACGCCGGGCTCCGGCTTCGAGCCGGGCGAGACCCTGACCCAGATCGGCGGCGCGACCGCCGTCGTCGTTGGCGCCGTCCCCGCTTCAGGCCCGATGATCGTGACCTCGATCAGCGGAACACCGGCGGTCGCCGCGTGGACTGGTGCCTCGAGCGGCGCGGTCTTCAACCCCACTGCCGTCCCCGCCACCGTCACTTGGAATTGCTCCACTGACGATTCCGCCATCCCCTGGCCGGCAACCTCCGGCTGGCTGTCGAACGGCGTGATCTCGAGCGGCCCGTCCGGCCCCTGCTGCCTGACGACTGGAACCGGCTACACCGGCCAGGAAAACCAGTTCTACCGCGTCGAGATCCACAATCCCGGCGCCGCGACGGGCGCGGGCGCCACATTCAAATGGTCGCGCGAAAACGCCTCTGTCCAGACCGCCATCACTGCCTTCGGCACGGGCGCAAACACCGAAGGCGCGCCCACCACTGTCCTCACCGTCCAAAGCCTGGGGCGCGATCAGGTGCTCGGCTTCAACTCCGGCGACTGGATCGAGGTCACCGGCCAGACATTCGACGACGACTGCCAGACCGGCGAACTCGCGAAGATCGACTTCGTCACGCCCTCCAGCATGACCATCACCCTCACTGCGCCGTTAACGAACCCGCCTCCTTCCACCGACCGCTACAAGCGCATCATCCGCTGGGACCAGAAGGGCAAGATCTACGACAGCAACAACAACCTCTGCATCGACCTCGACGCCGTCGGCGCCGGCGGCCTGCCCAATGGCGTGAGCGGCATCCCCGTCCCGCCACTCGGAACCATGATCCAGCTCGAAAACGGCATCGTGGTTAGCTTCGGCCTCACCCTGGCCAACGGCAATTTCCTGCCGATGAACTACTGGAGCTTCGATGCCCGCACCGCCGACGGCAAGATCGAGCCCCTTGACCAGGCGCCGCCCCGCGGCGTCTACCACCACTTCACCAAGCTCGCCATCGTCACGTTCGGCGCCTCCGCCGGCGCCAACAACTGCCGCGCCCTCAACGGCGCTGCAAGCGAATGCGGTTGCTGCTGTACCGCTTCCGTCGGCGCGGGCGGCGCGTACAGCACGATACAGCAGGCCGTAGACGGCCTCCCCGCGACCGGCGGCGAAATCTGCCTCCTACCAGGGGACTTCTACGAAAACGTGACCCTCAGCAACAAACGCAACGTCGTGATCCGCGGTTGCGGCGCGCAAACCCGCGTCTACTCCACCTCGCTCAATCCAAACAACCCTGCCGTGGGCGCGGGACTAAGCGGGACGCTCACCGCCGTCTTCACCCTCGAGGGCTGTGAGAACATCGTATTCCGCGAATTCGCGATCACCGCCGACAAACAAGACATCGGCGTCCTGATGGACCGCCAAACTGACCCCAAAGAG
>Ga0209624_10001894_pt1 | contig 15956 bp, 11 predicted proteins | sample JacPinW_OM2H0_O1_FD_188565 | JGI IMG/M metagenome (GOLD analysis project Ga0209624, IMG submission 188565) | Forest soil microbial communities from Algoma, Ontario, Canada - Jack Pine, Ontario site 1_JW_OM2H0_O1 (SPAdes) (version 2) | ecosystem: Environmental > Terrestrial > Soil > Boreal...
TATCTTTTCACTCTTGCCCTACCAGCTGCCGTCCTATCTGTTCCACGACGCGACCGCTGGAGCAAAGATGATGTCGGCCGGCGCAGACATGAGCGATCCGAAATTCCTGCAGGGCTTTCTGGTGCAAGCAGCGCGTCAGCTCGGCGCGGCGGGCAAAATCATGTTTCCCATTCCGGATCGCGGGCTTGCCTCCCGGCTGTATCGCATCAAGGCGAAGACGATTTTGATCTGGGGCGAGGACGACAAGCTGATTCCGCCGGTTTACGCGCAGGCCTTTCAGCGGGGAATCCCAGGCGCCGAACTCGTGCTGATTCCCGAAGGCGGGCACGTGGTGGCGTTCGAGAAGCCGAACGACGTCGTCGGCGCGATCGCTCGCCTGGTGTAGGTCCCCCGAGCGTCGAAACGTGGCACCGAACTTTCCTGCTACAATATTCAGCGGAGATGGCCTGCGAAGCAGGTGACATTGCGAAAGCCTATTGAACCAACACTGGATCCCAGGGAGTCCGCGTCGTCCTGCCCTTGTGCATTTCCCGCGCCGGCTTGCCGGTGAGTGAAAAGCCTGAAAGCAGGCGCAGGGCACCCACCTATTTGTGGGGTTCAGGGCCTAGCAGCGCACGGCCTAGTGGACCGCTCCTTTGATGCGACCAGCATCGCCGTCCCGAGCGAACTGAGTCGAGGGACCGGATCTTTCTGGGAAAGGTTCTCGTCTGAAAATCCTTTTCATTGGCGACATCGTAGGCTCGCCTGGCCGCAAGATCGTTCACGACCGGCTCGCAGACATTCTCGCGCAGCGCGAAATCGACCTCTGCATCGCCAACGGCGAAAACTCGGCTTCCGGTTTTGGCATCACGCCGCGTATCGCCGAAGACCTTTTTGCCTGCGGGATCGAAGTAATCTCCGGCGGCAATCACATTTGGGATCGCAAAGAGATTATGGATTTCTTCCCACACGAGCCACGCCTGTTGCGGCCGGCGAATTTTCCCGAGGGCTCACCCGGCAGCGGTCTCTACGTGGGTCGCGCGAAAAATGGCGTGGGCTATGCGGTATTGAATCTGCAGGGCCGCACCTATATGACGCCGCTCGAGGATCCCTTCCGCACGGCCACGCGCGAGCTGGCGAAAATTCCGCCGGATGTGAAAGTGATTTTCGTGGACATGCATGCCGAGGCCACATCGGAAAAGCAGGCCATGGGCTGGTATCTGGACGGCAAGGTATCCGTCGTGGTCGGCACCCACACACACGTTCCCACCGCCGATTATCATGTTCTGCCGGGCGGCACGGCCTACATCACCGACGTGGGCATGACCGGGCCGCACGATTCGGTCATCGGAATGGACAAGAAGAGCGTGTTGCAGAAATTTCTCGACGCCATGCCGGCGCGATTCGTCGTCGCCGAGGGCGACATCCAGATGAACGCCATCATGGCGGACGTGGACCAAACGACGGGCCGCGCGCGCTCGATTGACCGCCTCAACTTCCGGCTGGATTAGCCCGCGTCTTCCCGCCTCGCCGGCTGTTCAAACACGTTGGGAGCAAGCAACGCTCCGGCAGGCGCTGGCATCCGTGCCTCCTGTAGCGGATACGATTGCCCAGTCCTTGTTTCGCCGCTTACAACTCGGCGTGAGTGTCGTCATTCTGGTTGCTGCTGCCGCCGGATGGAATCATTCACGCGCCCTCGCGCAGGACCAGGAATTCTCCCGCGATCTTCTCGCACGCGCGCGCGTGTTTCCTGCAGTCGGACCCGGCGTCGTGTCGATCAAAAGCGATTTCGCCGGGCGCTACTACGTGCTCGCCGATCCCCCCAGTGTAATCGCGATCTACCAACTGGACGGAAAGCGCATTGGCGAGATTCCCAACGCGAATTCGCGCGGCATGAAAATTGTTTACGCGCAGGATATTGACCTGGACGTAGGCGGGCACCTGTTCGTTGCCGACCGCGGTGCGAACGCTGTGAAAATCTTCGAGCCCGATGGTTCGCTTGATGCGACGATTCCCGTTACAGGACCGATGTCGGTCGCTGCGCTATCGGGAGGCGAGTTTGCCGTCGCGGGTCTGCGGGGCACACAACTGATCAGTATTTTTGACGCGCACGGAAAGTTGACCCGCAGTTTTGGCGAGGTTCCCGGCGCAAGCGCGAGGCCATCGCTAAGCCCGGGCCGGATTTATGGGGATTCCACCGGGCACATCTACTTTGTCTTCAGCGACTTGGCGGACCTGACCCTCCGGCGATATGACCGTTTTGGTTACGCGTCGTATGAGGCGTCTTTGCCTGCTTCCGAATTCACGCCCCAGGGCGAGGCCAAGCGCTGGACGACGATCACCATCGAACAGGGCGACGTGCCGTCCTCGATGAAGCCAGCGATTCGCGCACTCGGTGTCGACCCGGTTACGCAGGAACTGTGGATTGCCATCGGCGATGAGCTTGTGCATTTCGACAAGGACGGCAACCGCCGCGCGTCCTACCGAACGTCCACCAAAGATGGCGTGCAGATCGCCGCGAGCGCAATCCTTGTCGAGCGGGATCGCATACTGGTTGCCGCCGACCCGCAGGGGATTTTCGACTTTGCTCTGCCTGAAAGACAATCGCCGGCATCCTCACATCCGTGACTGTCGAGCCGCTTGTTGAAATGGAGACTGTGGAAAATCGTCTGCACTTTTTCCGAGGCAAATCTGCCGCGAGGCCCGTTCAATGCGCTGGGATCGATGGTTTCTTGAGAATTCACGCGCAGAATTGCGCTGTGGAAAAACTGTGAATCCGGTGTGGAGCAAGCGCCCGCTCCGGATGAAATTTTCTCTTGCTCAACGCGTCGCGTTTAGGCAGAATCCCCGCTCGCCTAACTGAGACAATTTGCGACCGGATACCAGCTCATAAGCATGCCGCAGGATCGGGGCGCGATCTTGCTGAACTGAGCCTGAAAGGCAACACCACCTAGTACCCCTTCTTGCGGGGCGAGAGGGTTTCCACAGCATTTCCACATCGGTGGAAATTGCGCGGGGGCTGATTTTCTAGATGAATCTCTGGGACAAGATCCTTCAACATGCGGAGCGGCGCGTAAATCCACACAGTTACGCCACCTGGTTCCGTCCAACCCGTCAGGAACGGACAGAAGAGAACCTGCTGGTCGTCCGCGTCCCCACGCGGCTGTTCTGCAAGCGGCTGACCGAAACCTATGGCGAGCTGCTGCAAGCCGTGCTGGTTGAGATTGGCCGGCCGGGGCTGGCTCTGGAATATGTTTGCGTCGACGCGATGCCCGCCGCTGCCAGTTCAGCAGTGTCCGGGCAGGCGAAGCTCGACTTCGACTCGGCGAGCAACCAGCTCAACCCGCGATACACGTTTGACAAGTTCATCGTGGGTTCGTCAAACCAGTTCGCGCACGCCGCAGCCGTCGCGGTGGCCGAACAGCCTTCGAAATCCTACAACCCGCTGTTCCTGTACGGGGGCGTGGGGCTGGGCAAGACACACCTGATGCAGGCGATCGGCCACACGCTGAAGCGCCGCAACCCGGCGCTGCGACTTACCTACATCAGCGCGGAGAAGTTTACCAACGAAGTGATTGCCTCAATCCGCTTCGAACGCATGCCTGCGTTCCGCGACCGTTTCCGCAACATGGATGTCCTGATGGTGGATGACATTCAGTTTATTGCGCGGGCGGAGCGGACACAGGAGGAGTTTTTTCACACGTTCAACGCGCTCTACGATCAACAGAAACAGATCGTCATATCGTCGGATTGCCCGCCCAAGGAGATCTCCTCGATCGAGGAACGCCTGCGCTCGCGCTTTGAATGGGGATTGATCGCCGATATCCAGATGCCTGATCTGGAAACGAAAATCGCTATTCTCCAAAAGCAAGCCGACAACGAGCGCGTGCATCTGCCTGATGACGTCGCCGAATTTATCGCTCGCGCCATCAAATCCAACATCCGCGAGCTGGAAGGCGCGCTGATCCGGCTGATGGCCTATGCGTCGCTCACTGGCGCGGAGATCAACCTCCCGACAGCGCAGCAGGTGCTCAAGGCCATTATCGAGACCCAAGAAAAGAAAGTCACCATTGAGCAGATTCAGAAGGCGGTCGGCGAAGTCTTCGGACTGCGCGCCCAGGATCTGAAGATTCGCAGCAACTCCAAGGTCATCGCCTACCCGCGCCAGGTTGCCATGTTCCTGGTCAAGCAGCTTACGTCCGCATCGCTTCCGGAAATCGGCAAACAGTTCGGAGGCAAGCACCACACCACCGTGCTGCACTCAATCAACAAGATCGAGACCCTGCGCCAAGTTGACAAAGATTTGAACAAAACGATCAACAGGCTACTGGACTCATTCGGATAGAGTTCTCGTCAGGCGCGAGCCTGGCCCCGCTCGCAGGCTGTGGACGGACTGTGCAAGACGCTCCAATGTTGCAATTGTGCCGGCCCGGACGACCCTTTTGCACTGCAGCACTGGGATTTGCACAGCATCGGTAGCACGCTAAGCCGAATGCGCAATGCAGGTTAGATCGCTTTTGCGGAAATCCACACGTGCGGCGGTGACGACGGTTTTCTTATCTTTATAGAACTTAAGAAAAGAAGTACAGTAGCCGTACTCAAAAATGAGCCCAGAAACCAGCGTAAGGACTGCACACGAGATGGAATTCAGCGTAAAGAAATTTGATTTGCTCGAAGAGCTTTTGCTGACGCAAGGGGTCGTTGAACGCAAGACAACGATCCCCATTTTGTCGAATCTTCTGTGCGAGGCCAAAGGCAACCGGCTGACGATCACGGCGACCGACCTTGAGTTGAGCATTCGCACATCGTGCGAGGCGAAGGTTAGCAAAGAGGGCGCAGGGACGATTCCAGCTAAGAAACTTCTTGAGCTGGTGCGCTTGCTTCCGGACGGGGAGATTCGCTTCAAGCTGCTTGAAAATCACTGGGTTCACCTTACCTGCGATCGCCGGAACTATAAACTCGTGGGAATGTCGAAAGACAACTTCCCGGCTCTACCGGAATTTCCGCATGCGCTGGTGAAGATTCCCGCAAGACTGCTTGCCAGCGTCATTGCCAAGACGACATTTGCCATTTCACTGGAAGAATCGCGCTACACCCTGAATGGCGCGCTGCTGGTCGTGAAACCCACCTCTCTCACCATGGTCGCAACCGACGGCCACCGCCTGGCCATGGTTGAAACCGATCATAAATTTGAAGGGCTCCCCACTGAGACCCGTGTGCTGGTCCCGAAGAAGGCGATGAACGAGGTGCAGCGACTGGCCGCGGAATCAGGCGACGATGCCGTCGTTGAATTCGGCCAGGACGAAAGCCATCTATTTTTCCAGTTTGGAGGGCGCCTGCTGACTTGTCGCAAACTCACCGGCCAATTCCCGAATTACGAGGCGGTCCTGCCGCGCGACGTCAATAAAACGGTCACCATTGAGCGCAGCGAGCTCCAGGACGCGCTCCGCCGTGTTTCCCAACTCGCCGATCAACGCTCGCACGCCGTAAAATTCATGCTCGCCAAGGAAGGTTTAGAGATTTCCGCCTCCAGTCCAGAGTACGGCGAAGCAAAAGAAGTCATCGAAAAAGATTTCAAAGGCGAAACCATCGCTATCGGCTTCAATGCGCAGTACCTACTTGATTTTCTAGCCGCCGCGGCCGACGGTCCGATCAGTTTCGAACTGAAGGACGAACAATCCGCCGGGCAACTCCGTCCTCTGGGTGACGAATCCAGCCGCTACCGCTACGTCGTCATGCCCATGCGCATCTGAGCTCGCTCGCCTGATCAGCTGCCATACAGCGCCGTTTTCTGACCCTGCTGCATGGGCTTCGGCGCATTTACTGCGCGCACGGAAATCACGCCACGTTTCCACTGTCCTGGACTTCAAAAAGTGTCCATAAGCTACTGAATTTAGGCAGGATAAATCGACAATACCGACCGAAAATCGTCTTGTGGATTCGTGCTGCATCCGGTAAAATTTCAGTGTTTGAGCTTCCTGCCGAACCGTATTTTATTCGCACCAACAGTGTGTTCGGCCGGTCCCGCAAGCGCCGGAATTAGCCGCTGTTTAGGTTCGGTCGCAACAATTAAACTCCTCCTCTGCGGGGAGAAAAAAAGGCTTCGCCGCGTCCGCCCGAATTTTTCGGAATGGGACGGGATGGAGCCCTGAAAAACCCTTCGAGTCCCAGCTCGAACCAGAATTTTCGAGCGATAGGGGCCAATGGGCAAGGCAATGTCGGGCACTTTCCGCGCGACCGCCTTCCCTAGTACGACTCGAGAATCACAGCATCGCTGAGAATCACTCGCCATCTGAGGGGAGACGCACGATTCATGCCTGACAAAGAGACTCCGGCCGCCAAGGTCGCCGGGCACAAGTACGACGCGACCTCGATTAAGGTTTTGGGCGGCATCGAAGCCGTCCGCAAGCGACCGGCCATGTACATCGGCTCGACCGGTGAAATGGGCTTGCACCACTTGGTCTGGGAAGTCGCCGACAACTCGGTTGACGAGGCGATGGCCGGCTACTGCGACGAAATCAACGTGGTGGTGCACGACGACAACAGCGTCACCGTGATTGACAACGGCCGGGGCATACCGGTGGACATGCATGCGACGGAGAAGAAACCTGCCGCCGAAGTCGTGATGACGGTGCTACACGCAGGCGGAAAATTCGACAGCGACACCTACAAGGTGTCTGGCGGGCTGCACGGCGTCGGCGTTTCAGTCGTGAACGCGCTCTCTGACTGGCTGGACCTTGAGATCTGGCGGGAGGGCGAAGTCTGGGAGCAATCCTACGAGAAGGGCGTCCCCACGTCGAAGCTCAAGGCCTCCGGCAAAACGAAAAAAACCGGAACGAAGATTACCTTTCACGCCGACCCGTCAATCTTCACGACCATCGCCTACAGCTACGATACGCTCTCGCAGCGCCTGCGCGAGCTCGCTTTCCTGAACAAGGGCCTTAAAATCACTCTCGAGGATGAGCGCTCCAGCAAGAAAACCGAGTTCCGATTTACCGGCGGCATCTCGGAATTCGTCAAGCACCTGAATCGCGGCAAGGGCGTGCTGCACGATTCGCCCATCTACATGGAGGGCAAGCGCGAGCAGGTGGACATGGAAATCGCGCTGCAATACAACGACAGCTACGCCGAAAATATTTTCGCCTTCGCCAACACGATCAACACCGTAGACGGCGGTACCCACCTTTCCGGCTTCCGCTCCGCGCTCACGCGCACGATCAACTACTACGCAAACTCGTTCGGCATGCTCAAGGAGCAGAAGGACGAGGTCTCGATCAACGGCGACGATGTCCGCGAAGGCCTGGTCGCCGTGGTCTCGGTAAAGCTTCCCCAGCCGCAGTTCGAGGGCCAGACCAAGGGCAAGCTCAATAGCGATATCAAGGGTCTGGTCGAATCGCTGGTCAACGAAAAGCTCGGAGAATATTTCGACAAGCACTCCTCGATCGCACGAAAAATCATCGGCAAGTGCATCGACGCCGCCCGCGCCCGCGAAGCGGCGCGCAAGGCGCGCGAGCTGACGCGACGCAAGTCGGCGCTCGACTCCAGCGGTTTGCCGGGGAAGCTCGCCGATTGCCAGGAACGGGATCCGGCGCGCTGCGAACTGTTCATCGTCGAGGGAGAGTCCGCCGGCGGCTCGGCCAAAGGCGGGCGCGACCGCCGCTATCAGGCCATCCTGCCGCTCAAGGGCAAGATCTTGAACGTCGAAAAGGCCCGCTACGACAAGATGCTGGGCCACGAGGAAATCCGCTGCATCATCACGGCGCTTGGCACCGGCATCGGCAAGGACGATTTCGACGCAAGCAAGCTGCGGTATCACAAAGTCATCCTGATGACAGACGCGGACGTGGACGGCAGCCACATTCGCACTCTGTTGTTGACGTTCTTTTTTCGCCACATGCGCGAGCTGATCGAGAAGGAGCACATCTACATTGCCCAGCCCCCGCTGTACCGGGTCAAGCGCGGCAAGATGGACCGTTACATCCGCGACGAGCGCGAATTTTCCCGCGAACTGATGAAGCGCGCAACCGAAGAGCATGTCGTCAAGGGCAAGACCGGGAAGGCGCTGGAAGGCGGCGACCTCACCCAGTTTCTGCTGAACATTCAGGAGCTCGAACAGATTTCCGCGAAGCTCGGGCGACGTCTGCGCGATCCGAAACTCGTCCAGCTGCTAGCCGAAAGCGACCTCGACAAGAAAGCCGATTTCGCCGACAAGAAGAAACTGCAGGAGCTGGTGAAATCGATCGAGAAGGCCAAACTGAATCTCGACGCCAAGCTCTCCTTTGATGAGGAGCACAGTCTGCACGAGCTGGTACTGACCAACGGGGGCGAGCGCCGCATCAACTGGGCGCTGGCAGCCACTCCGGACTACAAGCGCCTGCGCACGCTCCACCAGGCGATCGGGGAAAGCGACAAGCCGCCGTTCACGGTCACCCACAACGGCGACAAGGTGGTGAAGGAGGATTCGCTTGCCGTGCTGAATTATGTCCTGGAAGACGCCAAGAAAGATTTCACCATCACGCGCTTCAAGGGTCTGGGTGAAATGAACCCCGAACAGCTCTGGGCCACCACGATGAACGCCGAAACGCGCACGCTGCTGAAAGTGCGCCTAGAGGACGCCGTCGCGGCCGAGACCATTTTCTCGACGCTCATGGGCGAAAACGTCGAGGAGCGCCGCAAATTTATCGAAGAAAACGCTCTGGAAGTCGTGAACCTGGACATCTAGAGGGTAGTAGGGGTTTCGCAGGGGCGCGGTGTCGGGCCCGCGAGCTGCGGAGTGTTCGAGAGATTCCTGGGAGGCTCTGGAATGGCCAGTCAACTTGCGCACTTCGCGATTCACGCCGATGATCTCGAGCGGGCCCGAAAATTCTACGGCGGCGTTTTTGGCTGGAAGTTTCAGGGCTACGGCGGCCCCATGACGGACTTCTGCCAGATTACCGATGGGTCGGGCAAGCTGCTTGCCCCGTTCGGTGCCATCCAGGCGCGCAAATTCAATTCCGCGCCGCAGCCCGTCGTCGGTTTTGAGTGTTCGATCGTTGTCGACGACCTGAACGCTGCGGCCCGTGCTGTCGAAGCAAACGGCGGAAAGATCGTCATGCCGAAGGCGGCCATCCCGGGCGTCTGCTGGATCTTTAAGTTTCTGGACACGGAAGGAAATCTGGCCTGCGCCGTCAAGTACGATCCGGCGGCAAAGTAGCGACATTCACTGAGGGGATTTCATGGCGGACGATCCAAATCAGCTGCAGATACTGACTCCGGTTGATATCGAATCGGAGATGAAGAAGTCGTATCTGGATTACGCCATGAGCGTAATCATCGGGCGCGCCCTGCCCGACGTGCGCGACGGACTCAAGCCGGTCCACCGCCGCATTCTGTTCGGCATGTACGAGCTGGGCCTGACCTCAACCAAGTCCTATCGCAAGTGCGCGAAGATCGTCGGCGAGGTTCTTGGCAAATTCCATCCCCACGGCGATTCGCCGGTGTACGACGCGCTGGTCCGCATGGCGCAGGATTTCAACATGCGCTATCCCCTGGTGGACGGACAGGGAAACTTCGGCTCGGTCGACGGCGATCCGCCGGCGGCGATGCGCTATACCGAAGCGCGCCTTTCGAAAATCGCCGAGGAAATGCTTGCCGATATCGAAAAGGAAACCGTCGATTTCATACCCAATTTCGATGAAAGCGAGCACGAGCCTGTCGTATTGCCCACGCGCATTCCGAGCCTGCTCGTCAACGGTTCCTCCGGCATTGCCGTCGGCATGGCGACGAACATCCCGCCACACAATCTGAAGGAAATCGTGGAGGCCGCGATCCTGCTGATCGAGGAACCCGACACGAACCTGAAGAAGGTGATGAAGCTTGTCCCCGGCCCGGATTTCCCGACCGGCGGCTACATCTACGGTCGCCAGGGAATCGAGCAGGCGTACACGACCGGCCGCGGATCGTTCCAGGTGCGCGCCAAGGCCGCAATCGAACAGCGCGGCAAGGACCGCCAGGACATCGTGGTCACCGAGCTCCCCTACCAGGTCAACAAAGCGCGCCTGATCGAGCACATTGCCGAGCTGATTCAGAACAAGAAAATCGAAGGCATCGCCGACATTCGCGACGAAAGCGATCGCGACGGCATGCGCATCGTGATCGAAACAAAGCGCGACGAAGAGCCGCAAATCATTCTCGCGCACCTGTTCAAACAGACCCAGATGCAGGAATCGTTCGGCATGATTCTGCTTGCGATCGTCGCCGGGCAGCCGCGCGAACTGGGTCTGCTCGAATTGCTGCGCCTATTCATCGAACACCGCGTAGACGTGGTGCGCCGCCGCACGCAGTACGATCTGCGCAAGGCTCAGGAGCGCGAGCATATCCTGCTCGGCTACCACATCGCGCTCGACAACATTGACGACGTCATCAAGATTATTCGCGGATCGTCCAGCCGGGCGATCGCCCGCGAGAATTTGCACGAATTCTTCGAGAACAAATCGGTGCGCGTCATGGTGGGCAGCAGGGAAACCATCATTCGCGGCATGAAGCTGGACGCCAAGAAATACGGAATTACCGTCGCCGGTTCCGGCGAAGGCCTGGGACTCAGCTACATTCAGATTGACGCGATTCTTGAATTGCAGTTGCACCGCCTGACACAGCTGTCGGTTGATGAAATTCTAAAGGAGCTTGCTCAAATCCGCGAGCGCGTCGCCGAGCTGCAGTCCATCCTGGCAAGCGAGAAAAAGCTCAAGGGTGTAATCGTCGCCGAGCTGCGTGAAGTGCTGAAATCCTACGGCGACGATCGCCGCACGCAGATCGTGGACCGCGTCGAGGAAATCAAGCTCGAGGACCTGATCAAAGACGAGGAGATGGCCATTACCGTCAGCCACGCGGGCTACGTGAAGCGCACGTCGGTTGAGACCTACCGGCATCAATCGCGCGGCGGCAAGGGCCGGATCGGCGCGAAAACGCGCGACGACGACTTCGTCGAGCACTTCTTTGTCGCCTCCGCGCACAGCTACATCCTGCTGTTTACCTCCAAGGGCCGCGTCTACTGGCTCAAGGTGTACGAGATTCCCGAGGCTGCCGCGGCCACCCGTGGAAAGGCGCTGGCGAACCTGGTGCGTTTTCAGGAGGGCGAAACCCTTCGGGCCGTGGTCCCCACGCACAATCTGGAAGAAGCCGGCCGCTACGTACTGCTGGCCACGAAGGACGGGACGGTGAAGAAAACCGAGCTGGCCGAATTTTCAAATCCGCGGCCCTCCGGAATCATCGCCATCAATCTTGACTCGAACAACGAGCTGATCGGCGCGAAACTCACCGACGGCAAGCAGATGGTTTTCCTTGCAAGCCGCGATGGCCAGGCCATCCTGTTCCGCGAAACCGAGGTGCGCGCCATGGGCCGCGCCGCCGGCGGCGTCAACGGCATGGATCTCGCCAAGGGCGACTTCGTGGTTTCGATGGACGCCGTGCAGGTGGACTTCGGGATCATTCAAAAGGAATACAAAAAGTCGACCCAGGATCTTGACGAGCTGGAAAGCGACGAGATCCGCGAATCGCTCACCTCGCTGATGCTCACGGTCGCCGAAAAGGGCTACGGCAAGCGCACCCCGCTTGCCGAATACCGCGTTACGTCGCGCGGCGGCAAGGGCGTCATCAATCTGAAATCAACCGATCGCAACGGACCGGTTGTCGCAGCTTTGCAGGTGCGCGAGGATTCCGACACCATGATCATCACCGGCCACGGCAAGGTGATTCGCGTGCACTCGGGGGAAATCCGCGAGGCCGGGCGTTCGACGCAGGGCGTTCGGCTCCTGCGTCTGGATGAAGGCGACCGCATCGCCGCTGCCGCCGCGATCCTGGAGGAAGAACCCGCCGCCGAGCCGGAGAAGAAATAATGAGTCACCGCGAACGACTGGCGAACCTGCTGCGGATGAAATCGATGGTCCGCGGGGAATTCACGCTTTCCTCCGGCAAGAAGAGCAACTACTACATGGATTGCAAGCTGACCACGCTGGACCCCGAAGGCGCGCTGCTTACCGGCTACTGCGTTCTCGAGCTGCTTGATCTGATGGGCGTCACACCGGACGCAATCGGAGGCCTTAGCATGGGCGCCGATCCGCTGGTCACCGCCGCCGGTGTGGTGAGCGCGATTGAGAAACGGCCGCTGCCGGGTTTCTTGGTGCGCAAGGAAGCGAAAAAGCACGGTCGCCAGAAACAGCTGGAAGGCCTGGAGAATCCGCGGGGCAAGAGAGTCGTGATCGTTGACGAAGTCTGCACCACGGGCGGTTCCACGCAGGAAGCCATCGAGGCCGCCGAGCGCGAAGGCTGCGAAGTCGTGGCCGTAATCAGTCTGGTCGATCGCGAAGAAGGAGGATCCCAGATGCTGCGCTCGAAATACAACTACCGCTCGATCTTCACCGCCAGCGAACTCCTGGCGGAGCAATCCAAGCCCTCCCCAGCCGCTCGTAGCGCTTCCTAAACCCTCCGTGCGCTGTCCCAGGGACAGTCCTATAACCTGACTCCGATACCAGACTTCGTCCTGATCTTCTCCTGTACCTTGCGCCTGCACTCTTTCGGCGGGTGGATCCAGTCGCGGCCCACCGCTCCGGTTTCGCTTGACGTTACACGATCGGACGCTTGGGTGCGATCGGGGCGCATTGCGGCTGAGGGGCGGGCTAGAATGCTTCCTAGACAACTTGCGAGGGGGAATCATGAAGCGTTTTGGTCATTTGCCGATGTCGAAACTGGCCTACGAGGATCCGGAGTTCATGGAGAGCCTTCCGGCCAGGCCGCTGCGGATTCTGGCGGAGTACATTGACCCGATCAACCGCATTCGCCGGGCCAACGTCGCCGACACAATCGTGATATTCGGCTCGGCGCGCATTCAGCCGCGCGATCGCGCTGTCGCACAGCTTCAGAAATTGCGCCGGGCCGCGCGCGGGCGCCGCGCCGGCGGATGGCGCACGAAGTTGATTGCCGCGAAATCCATCGTGGGGATGTCGCGCTATTACGAAGAGGCCCGCGAGCTTTCGCGCCGGATCACGTCCTGGTCCATGACGCTCGGCTCGGAGCCGAAGCGCTTCGTCATCTGCTCAGGAGGCGGTCCCGGAATCATGGAAGCAGCCAACCGCGGGGCGGCCGAAGCCGGAGGGCCGTCGATGGGATTGAGCATTCAACTGCCGCACGAGCAGCGCCCGAACCCATACATCAGCCCGGACCTGAATTTTTGTTTCCACTATTTCTTCATGCGCAAATTGTGGTTTGCGCAGATGGCCAAGGCTCTGATCGTTTTCCCGGGCGGTTTCGGCACGATGGACGAACTCTGGGAGATCCTCACCTTGCTTCAGACCAAGAAGGTCTCCTCCCACCATCTGGTTCTGATCTACGGGCGGAAATACTGGCACAAGGTGATCGACTGGCGGCACATGGTGCGCACCGGCACCGTCAATGAGCGCGAGTACAAGATGCTTCAATTTGCGGACACCGTCGATGAAGCCTTCAACCAGGTGCGCAGCGAAATGGAGAAGCGGCACCTCGCGCCCGAGGTGGTCTAGGCTTGCGCGCCGCGCCCCGACGGGTGCAGGCGCACCCCTGGCAGGAAGATCCGACGCCTGGAGGCTTCGCCAGGCGGCCTAGTTCTTGGAGATTTCAGCGTCCGCCAGGAACACGGCGTTGAACCGCCGCTGTTCAACCCGGTCGTGCAGCAGGACGACCGGCGAGACTCGCAGCGAGCGCTTGCAGCCCGAGCAACGGCTCATCTCACCTTGCAGGTCCTGCACGAATCCGTCGGTGAAATGATACTCAGAGCGCGGCCGGCGCGCAGCCTTGGTTCCCCGAGTCCCGCAATGCGGGCAGGTGTACTCAACTGTATCTTCAAGAGGATCGCGGTTCAGCGCGGCCCATCCCGTAAAGCGAACGCCAACAGTCTCACTAGAAGAGCGACTCATGATGACCCCTTTATAACCCCCGATCGGAGGTGTCTACAGAGCCTTAGACGCACAGAAGCCGCACAGTGATGCACTTTTCTCAAGAACAAGTCAACCAACCCATTTACATCAAGTTACGAGCTCCTTGATGGCCGAAATCCGCCGCCTGGGCACCGCTTTGCGGGACTGGTGTCTATAGATGTAGGCATCAGGCGAACTCAACTGCCGGGCGTGGCGCCCGGTCAAACCATTCAGAGCTCGGCCGGGCAAAAGCAATTTCAAGGGTGTCAACTGCAAGGGCGGAGGTGTGTCTATGAGCGATCTCGGAAACCTCTCGCAGTGCATGGTAGACAGTGATCGGGTGGCGTCTCGAGGTGCCCGGTTGCTTCGTGGGAAGGCGCTGGTCGCCTCGCTATCGCTTGAGGCCGTAGTGATCGCCGGCGTGCTGTTCTGGCCGCTGGTAACGCTGGGCGTCTTGCCCGCGCGGCTCATTCTGACGCCAATGCCGCCGTATCACGGCGAGCAAATCGCGCGCCCGGCGCATCCTCACCAAGGCGACCATCAGCCGCCCAATCGGCGAAATGTCGCCGATCGGCAGATTTTCCAGCCGCCCAGGATTCCTTCGCACGTCGCGAGCACCCCGGATCCGGAGCCGCCCGGGGTTGAGGCGTACGGTGATCCTTCGACCCAGGCGGCTTCACCCGACTGGATGCCGGCAGGAAGCGACAACGGCCCCGTGGCCCCGCCGGTGCGTCCCGCACGGGAACTGAAACCTCGCATGCTCAGTTTGGGGGTGATGGATGCGTCGCTGGTTCATCGCGTGGAACCGGAATATCCGCCACTGGCAAAGACCATTCGTCTTTCGGGCAGTGTGCTGCTTCGCGCCGTAATCGCAACCGATGGCGAGGTCCACCAGATCGAGGTGCTGAGCGGGAACCCGATCCTTGCCGAGGCGGCGCGCGCCGCTGTGCGGCAGTGGCGCTACCGACCGACCCTGCTCGATGGGCAGGCGGTCGAGGTTGAAACGCAAATCACAGTGAACTTCGTTCTGGAGTAAGATCGCGCAGCGAGCCGAGCCACCCCTTCCAAGGAGTCGTCGAACTCGCGGCTGGAACCGAGAGCGGTTCCTGTGAAGAGCCGGGGGCAATATTCGCCTACGCCCCAGGTCACCTACGTCAGTCTGTGCGCGGGCCAGTCTTGACCGGAACAACCGCCAGAGTCGTGTATACTCCGCGTTTATTCGGGGTACCAGCACGGTGAGGCAATAACCACGAATGGCGACCAGGCAAAAGGTCAAACAGGTTCCCGCGAATCAATTCTCGCCCCTGGGCCTCGCATTCTCGCTGAACGTTCTGCTGTTGTGTTTTGTTTTTCTCCCTACCGTGAACGCAAATTCGCGACTGGTGTGGTCAGTCGTCGGAGCCGCAGGGACCCTGCTGGTTTTCCTTTTACTCCTGCGCCGCCGGGTTCTGGGGACCGGTCGCACGCTGCGCTACGAAGTCCTCGCTAAACCCGTCCACTATGTGCAACTTACGATGCACACATGCATTTATGTCTACTGGGGGTGGTACTGGCGCGAGGTCTACCACCAGATCCCGCTGATCCTGGCCCAGCTGGTTTTCGTCTACGTCCTCGACATGCTGGTGTGCTGGTGGCGCGAGGACAAGTGGACACTGGGGTTTGGCCCGTTTCCCATTGTGCTGAGCACTAACCTGTTTCTGTGGTTCAAGCCGGACTGGTACTTCCTGCAGTTCCTCATGCTCGCGACAGGCGTGCTTTGCAAGGCCTACATCACCTGGAACAGAGACGGACGCCGCGCCCACATCTTCAACCCCTCCGCCGTTGCGCTCTTCATTTTTTCGGTGGGCTTGATCTTCACCCACAGCACCCAGCTCACCTGGGGCGAGGAAATCGCGGTTAGTTTCAATCGCCCGCCCTATATCTATCTCGAGATCTTTCTGCTCGGGCTTGTGGTGCAAGCCCTGTTTTCGGTGACGCTGGTCACGCTTTCAGCAGCGGCAACGCTGTATGTGATGAATCTTGCCTTCACCCATTCAACCGGACTCTACTACT
>Ga0209624_10001895_pt1 | contig 15945 bp, 16 predicted proteins | sample JacPinW_OM2H0_O1_FD_188565 | JGI IMG/M metagenome (GOLD analysis project Ga0209624, IMG submission 188565) | Forest soil microbial communities from Algoma, Ontario, Canada - Jack Pine, Ontario site 1_JW_OM2H0_O1 (SPAdes) (version 2) | ecosystem: Environmental > Terrestrial > Soil > Boreal...
CGCAATCTTCGCCTTGAACGTCGCATCAAACTTCTTGCGTGACTTCGTCATTCCTCGCTCCATCGGTTGCGACAGAGCAGGACATTTCACACCTTAGCCAATGGTCCTAAATCCGGGGTCCAGCTCAACCATGAGCAAATTCACCTCAGTGACAATCTCGATATATGTCTATCGAAGAGTGAAGGACCCCCAACAACTTATCGGTGGCCGAGCACGACCAAACGCTAAATCGTAAGCGCCCGCGCTTGTATTTGATGCACTCTGGCCGGCAAGGAACCTGAACCCATGGCGCTCTCTTATTTTAATCAGGTCATTGGCGGCGTCTCGCGACTCTGGGTTACGGACGGCACGGCTTTGGGCACGCATATCGTCGCCCGCTCGGAATCAACACAATCTTTAATCTTACGACGATCGGCAGCCGGGTCTCCCTGTTCGATCCCGCCCACTACGGGCAAGAGCTCTGGACTTCGGACGGGACCGCCGCCGGAACAATGATGGTCAAGGACATCAATCCTGGCGCGGGCGGCTCTTCTCCTGGCGCCCTGACGAACGTTAATGGCACGCTCTACTTCTCGGCCAACGACGGCACCCATGGCTTTGAGCTGTGGAAGTCTGACGGAACCGCCGCCGGAACAACGATGGTCAAGGACATTGCTCCGCTCGCCACGAGCTCGTCCCCGCGGTCTCTGACGGCCCTCAACGGGGCGCTCTATTTCAACGCCAACGACCGTACCCATGGCTATGAGCTCTGGAAGGCGGACGGGACCGCCGCCGGAACGGTGCTGCTCGAGGACATCAATAGTGGCCCAACCGACTCCTTCCCGCAGAATCTGAGGAATGCCAACGGCGCGCTCTACTTCCAAGCGATCGACGGTATTCATGGCGCGGAGATATGGAAATCAGACGGGACGGGCGTTGGAACCGTGATGGTCAAGGACGTCAATACGGGCGCATCGGGCTCCTCGCCCGGCGCTGTGACGAAGGTAAACGGCACGCTCTACTTCCTGGCTAACGACAGCGCGCATGGCTCTGAACTCTGAAATCGGATGGGACCGCGGCTGGAACCGTCATAGTCGACGACATCGACCCGGGCGCCACCTCTTCTTTCCCGTTCTATCTGACGAACCTCAACGGCACGCCCTACTTCCAAGCCAGCGACGGCACGAATGGCGCTGAACTCTGGAAGTCGGATGGGACCGCCGCCGGAACGATGATGGTCAACGACATCGATCCGGGCGCAAACAGCTCGGTCCCGTCCTATGGTGATCAACGTCAACAGCGAGCTGTACTTTACCGCCTAACGACGGCGCGCATGGCTATGAGCTTTGGAAGTCGGACGGGACAGCCGCCGGAACCGTCATGGTCACGGACATAGACGCCGGCGCTGGAAGCTCGACGCCTTTCGACTTCGCGGCCATTAACGGAGGGATTGAATTCTACGCCTTCGACGGCGCGAACTATGGCCTGTTTCGCTCAGACGGCACCGCGGCGGGCACGATTGAGCTGGCCGCGAACGTGCAGACTGGGACAGGGCTCGGCGTAACAGCTCCGCCCGCCGGCGACTTCAGCCGCGATTTCAACGGCGACGGCTTTTCCGACATCCTCTGGCATAACGATAACGGTCAGGTTGCGATCTGGGAACTCAAAGGTGCCAGCCAGATCGACGGCGGCAGTCTCCCCATCAACCCAGGACCGAGTTGGGCCGAGATCGGCGCAGGCGACTTCAACGGCGACGGCCTTTCAGACATTCTGTTTCAGAACACGAATGGTCAGGCCGAGGTCTGGGACATGAGCGGGACCAATGTGATCGGGGGCGGGGCAGTGAACCTCAATCCGGGGCCATCCTGGCAGGCAAAAGGAACAGGCGACTTTAACGGCGACGGCTATTCCGACATCCTGTTGCAGAACGCGAATGGGCGGACCGCGGTCTGGGAAATGAATGGAAGCACCTTGATCGGCGGCGGGTCAGTGAACCTCAATGCCGGGCCGGCTTGGAAAGCCTCGGGACGGCGATTTCGACGGCGACGGTCACTCCGACATTCTCCTGCAGAACCCGGTTAGCGGCCAGGTCGCGATCTGGGAAATGAACGGGACGAGCCAGATCCCCGGCGGCAGCCAGATCCTGAGCTCCAATCCCGGATCGAGTTGGCGAGCGGTCGCGTGACCTGAGTCACGAGCCAGACCCGTCGTCACGTTAGCGACGGCGCCTGCGCGCCTGTCCGACGCCGGTGCAATTTCGCTGCGCAATAATCACACGAGAATTTGCCTCGCGGCGCTTAACGTTCATCGTCAAAGATCAAAATGTATCCATGCCGTAGAGGCGTGCTTCACTACCGCTACGTAAACCTCGGGTTTCAGGCATCGGATTAACCTCTCGCAGGCCGAATGGCGCTAGTCTTCACCCCGCCAGATGAGCTTCCGCCGGGAGCGTCGTCGGGGCGGGGACTAAGCGAATGGCTCAATGCCGTGTGCCGTTGAACGGAGTCGCTGGTTGTGGCGGGCCGAGCTTCGAAGCTTTCGAGGCGGCCTTCAATGCGGCGCTTCTGCGCGAGCAGTACCGCTCGCTGGCGCGGCTTGGCCCCTACGTCCATGGGGTCGTCATCCTTGCGGCTCTGACGCTTTTCTGCGCCACTGCGCCAACCGGCTCGCTCCTCGACGGGATCCTCCTGCCTGCGGCGCTCATCGCCGTGTCCCTCTTTCGACTCGTTTCGTGGTTCCGGGCGCGCGCCGTCGTCGAGCTAGAGGCGCTCGATCTTGTGCGGCGTAAAATGCATGTGGCCACCCTTCTCGGGCCGATGCTAGCGTTTGCATTCGCCCTGACGGCGGCGATCGCGACATGGCGCGACAGCGTGGCCGAATTCGCGCTCGCGCTCCTCGCCGTCTGGGTCGTCGCTGCGGTTTGCGCGATTTGTCTCAATGTGCTGGCGAGTAAAGCGATCGTTATTGTCGTCGCCGCAACCGCGCCGCTTATCGTCGCATTCCTCGCCCGCGGCGCGGGGCTGACGCTCGGACTCGCGGCGCTGGTCGTCATCGCCGCCTGCTTCGTCATCCGGATGCTAGACGAGCATTTCCGCATGTTCGCCGAAATCGTACGGTCGCGCCTCGTGATCGCCGAAAGACAGCGCGCCGCCGAGGAGGCGCGGCTGGCGGCAATGACTATAGCGCTGACCGACGACTTGACCGGGCTGCCCAACCGGCGCTGCTTTCAGAGCCTGCTCGCCGACCGGATCAGGACCGCAACGGAGACCGGCGAGCCCTTCGCGCTGGGTCTGATCGATCTGGACGGGTTCAAGCCCATCAATGACGCTCACGGGCATCCGGTCGGAGACCAGATTCTCGAGCAAGTCGCCGACCGGCTCGCCAAGGCGATGGACGGGCGCGGCTCAGCTGCGAGGATCGGCGGCGACGAATTCGCTGTCCTTTGCGATGGGATCGGCGCGCGCGACGAGGCGATTGCGCTCGGGCAGGAAATCCAGACGATATTCGCGACCCCGTTCGACGTGTCCCCGCTTGGCGTTCGTTTGACCTCCGCCTGCGGCTTTGCGCTCTTCCCCTCGTCCACGGCCGAGCCGGGCGAACTGGTGCGTCTGGCCGACGCTGCGCTCTATCGCGCCAAGGCCAACGGGCCTGGCGGCGCGGCCGTGTTCGACGCAAGAGCCGAACGAACGGCCGCCTGCGGGGCAGTCTTCGAAGGCGGCTTTCGTCGCGCCGTCGCCGAATCGGACGGCGCCATCCCTTTCCCGCCGATCGTCGACTTCGCGACCGGAACAGCGCCTTTGAATCGCTTGCGCGCCTAGACGACCCTTCGCTCCGCCAGCCTTCATTCCCGATCGGAGGCGGACCGGGGTCATCCGCCAAGCGGGCGGGCCGTCCTCGGCGGAAGTTGGCCCTCGGCAGGGAGCGGCGTACAATCGCTGCGCCAAAGGGAGGAGAGCATGCCGAGCGGCATCCATCATGTGACAAGCATCGCAAGCTCGGCGCGCAGAAACCTCGATTTCTATACCGGCACGCTTGGCCTGCGCCTGGTGAAGAAGACGGTCAATTTCGATGACCCTGGCTCCTATCACCTCTATTACGGCGATGCGGCGGGTAATCCCGGCACGATCCTCACCTTTTTTCCCTGGGAGGGCGCGGCGCCCGGCCGGCTCGGGATCGGCGAAGCGCAAGAGACCGTCTTCAGCATTCCTGAGGGCTCGATCGGCTACTGGACCCAGCGGTTGGTCGAGAAGGGCGCCGCCCACGATCCGCCCGCCAGGCGCTTCGGCGCAACGACGATCGCGTTCAAGGATCAAGACGAGACTCGGCTGGCGCTGACCGGGGTCAAGGGCGTCGAGGCCAAGCCTGGGTGGAGCGCGGGCGGCATACCCGAGGAACACGCCATTCGCGGCTTCCACAGCGTGAGCCTGCTGCTCGCTGAATCAGGCCCCACCGCCGCCATTCTGACCGATGTCTTCGGCTTTGTCGCCGATGGGCGCGAGGGCCCGACGCAACGCTTTCTGGCGCTGGGCGTCGACCTCGGCGGAATCGTCGATCTAAGGACGGGGGGAGAATTCCTGTCGGCGCGCCAGGGCGCGGGCTCGGTTCACCACATCGCATTTCGGGCGGCCGACGACGCCGCGCAGGCGGCGATGGCCCGCAAGCTCATCCAGGACCATCATCTGCGCACCACCGAGCAGAAGGACCGCAACTACTTTCGCTCGGTCTACTTCCGCGAGCCCGGCCGGGTGCTGTTCGAAATCGCCACCGATCCGCCCGGCTTCGCCGTTGACGAATCGCCCGATTCGCTTGGGGAAGCGCTCAAGCTGCCCCCATTCCTCGAAGGCCGCCGCGCGGCGATCGAAGCGGCGCTGCCGAAGCTCGAGTAGCCGATGAGACAAACCTTGCAATTCCCGACGCTCCCCGGCAGCCGGTGATGGCGCAAGAGCTAACCTATATTCATCGGTTCGAGCCTGGCGCCGATCCAAGCCGTCGGCCGCTTCTATTGCTTCATGGAACAGGCGGCGATGAGGCCGACCTCCTGCCGCTTGGTCGCGAGATTGCGCCGGGGGCGGCGCTCCTCTCGCCTCGCGGCAATGTGCTCGAAGGCGACATGCCACGCTTCTTCCGACGCTTTCGCGAGGGCCTGTTCGACGAGGACGATGTGCGGCGCCGGGCGGCCGAACTCGCCAGTTTCGTCACTGAGGCGCGCCGCGCCTATGGCCTCGCTCAACCCCTGGCGTTGGGCTACTCGAACGGCGCGAACATCGCAGCGGCCATTCTCTTGCTGCATCCAAAGACCTTTGCCGGCGCAATCCTGTTGCGCGCCATGGCGCCGCTGGCCGAGCCGCCGAGACCAGACCTTTCCGGCGTTCCCGTGCTCATCCTGTCCGGATCAAGCGATCCCATCGCGCCACGGGCAAACGCCGAGAGATTGGCGGCGGCGCTCGCCGCCGCCGGTGCGCGCGTTGAACGCGACGACCTGCCCGCAGGCCACGGACTGACGCAGGCCGACGTGACGAGGGCCAAGACGTTTTATGCCCGTGAAGCGGCGCCTTCCCTCCGCTCCGGGGCTTGAGGACCGGCGCACGCTGAAAGGCAATATCCAACTAAGAAGGGTGATTTAGCGGCGAGGTCGCGGCTCGGTCATTTGGGTTTTCTTGGCGCCTCTCTGTTTGGCTGCGAAAACCCCAATGCATCGCCATTTGATTTCCTTGGATTTCCTTGGATTCTCTCGTCCGAATCGAGACTTATCAATGGGTTACACGCGATTTTCGCGGAAAAAATTTTCCTCGCGCTTTCCCCTGCGTTCGTGGCCCGCGGGCGGGATCCCACATCTTGACCGTGCGCAAGCGCAGCATTGCCTCATAGGCAAAGTTAACTTTATTTCTGCTTATCCGCAAGAACTTGTTAGCTCTTCTAGATTAAAGCTTCCTGGCGACGAATGCGACGATCTCGGTCATGACGGTCGAAGCCGCCTGATCCATCGCCGCCGCCACATTTGGGGCGTCGGTTGACGCCACCGGCGTCCGAAGAGTGAAGATCTGGTCCGCCATGATCCGCCCGCTGCCAAGGGAGACGATCCAGGCGGCAATGTCGACATGGACTTCCTTGGTCTCCGCGTCGAACTCGAAGGCGCGGATGTCGAGATCGACTTCGTAATTGGCGGTCGCGGCCGTCCCGTCGATCCAACGCGCGAGCCCGGCGTTCTGAAAACTCTCGGTTAGCCGGGCGCGAAAAAGCGCGGGCAGCGGCTCGGGCCAAGCAGCGCCGGCAAGAGTGGCGAGCGTCTGCGATTCGCGGACCAGGATGTGATCGCTGTCGAGGTCGGCCGTCGCAGTCGCTTGGCCGACGCGGAACTGCGCCCTGACCGCGTGTGCCGGCGGAGGCCTTGCGGCGGTAAGATCGTACAGGGTCGGGGCAGGTCCGCTCGCGCACGCCGAAAGTGCAAGCGCAAGCGCGCTCGCAACGGCAAACGTTGATCGACCTAGGAATCCACCCCCCCTTGGCCCCATCATTGCCCGCCGTGATACTCAGGCAACGAGGGTCTGGACCCGAAGAGGACTTGACTTGGATTCTGTCCGAGTGATCGGACCACGCGGTCAATGTCCGCGACAACGCGCCTACCCTCGACGGCGAGCGCCTCGTATTCGCGTAGGCCCGAATTGGTGAATCGGCTGAGGCCGGTGGCGATGTCCTTCACCCGTACGTCGACGTCGTCGGCGAGTTTCTTGACCGACAACGCTGCCTCGCTGATGTGGTCGACCGCCCCCTTCGTGCTGGGTGAGCCCAGGAAGCTTTGGGCGCTCGTCAACACCCCGTCGACCTTGTCCGCGGAGTCATTGAGCTTAGCAGACATCTCGGAAAAGTTCTTGAGCGTCGAATCGATATTGCCGCGATTCTGATGCACGGTCTGGACGACGTCGTTGGTGGAGTCGACGATGCTGGCGATCTTCTGCGAATCGATCGCTTTCGCCAAATCGTTGACGTCGTTGAGCGCCGTGTCCAGCCGCTTCGCCGTATCCTCGTTAAGGTGTGTTGCGAGTTGAGCCCCGTTGCGCGCCAGCGTCTCAAAATTCTGCGAGCTCTCGGAAAGAGCCTGGCTGAAGGTCTGGACGTTGTCGACAAGAGCGTGAACCTTGTCCGGATCGACCGCCTTGATCACGCGATCAGCGTTTTGCGACAGGCTCTGGATTTGCGCCACGACCGGCTGAACGGTCTTGCTGAGCTCGGCCAGGTTCTTCAGCGTCGTGTCGACATTGGGGGCGTTGTCGGCCAAGGCCTTGGTGAAGACGTCGGCGTTACGAAGCGTCGATTGAATAGAATCGGAGTTGTCGGCGAGAAGCTTGTCGGCGCGATCCAGAACCGAGACGCCTTTCGCCGACATGCTCTGGACGTTGTCGACGATCGTGCGGACCTCGTTCGTGTCGATCGCTTGAACCAGCCGATCAGCGTCATCCGATAGCGTCTGCAAGCGCGCCGCGAGCGGGCCAATCTGCTTGCCGAGTTCCCCCACGCTCTTCAGAGCAGCGTCGACTCCGGCCGAGTTATCCGCCAGAGCCTTCGAGAATTGATCGACGTTCGTGAGCGCTGAATGGATCGTCGGGGCATTGTCGGCGATGATCTTGTCCGCATCATCCAAAACTGAAGTTGCTTTGGTCGATAGGGCGGCGACGCTGTCCAGAATGTCCTGCAGCTGCACCGACTGTCCAGCGTAGATAACCGGCGGCCTGCCGTTTGCGCCAGTGAGCGCCGATCCAGCGGTTGCCCCGCCCAAGAGGGCGACTACCGCGCCTCCAGTCAACCCTTGTGTCTCAAGACGCGCCCTGGTGTTCCTGTCGATTGGCGCGTCCGCGTTGACGTCAATGTCAGCGACGACCTGGTGCGGGTCGCTCCTCGAGAAAGTGAGATGGGTGACCTCTCCGACCTTGATGCCGTTGAATGAGACGTTGGCGCCGTTCGAGAGTCCCGAGACCGAACCGTTGAAGACGACCTGGTAGCTGCGGTGACTTCCCGACGATCCGTAGCCCGCAATCCACATAACGAACAGAAACGCCCCAACAACCGCCGCCAAAGTAAAGGCGCCGATCAGGACGTAGTTGGCGCGCGTCTCCATTTTACTCAGCGCCTCGCATTCTGGGGCCGGTCCTCCGCAGCGCGCGCTGCAGGCCGGTCCGCCGCCCCCGCGAGGCGGATCACACCCCTCTTACCGTGGAAATAGGACTTGAGCCAAGGATCGTCGGAAAGCAAGAGCTCGCTGATCGGACCGGCGGCGATAACCTTCTTATGTCCTAGCACCGCAACCCGATCGCAGATCGCAAACAAGCTGTCGAGATCGTGCGTGACCATGAAGACGGTTAGCCCCAAGGTCTTTTGCAGCGTGCCAATGAGATCGTCGAAATCGCCGGCCGAGATTGGATCGAGCCCCGAGGTCGGTTCGTCGAGGAACACAATCTCCGGGTCGAGGGCGAGCGCCCTCGCCAGCGACACGCGCTTGGTCATGCCGCCGGACAGCTCGGAGGGCAACTTGTCGGCGGTTTCCGCAGGAAGGCCGACGAGCGCAAGCTTCTGCAACGCGAGACCATCGAGCGTTTCCTGGGAAAGGCCAAGATGCTCGCGCATCGGCGCCTGAATGTTCTGCCGCACCGTCAAGCTGGAGAAGAGCGCGCCCTCCTGAAACAGGACGCCCCATCGCTCGCCGACCTCGAGATGCTCGCGCGGCGTCAACTTGTCGATGTCGTAACCGAAGACTTCGATCGTTCCCGCCTGTTTGTGTATCAGTCCCAGGATCGTCCGGGTCAGCACCGACTTTCCGGCGCCGGAAGCGCCGACGAAGCCCAGCACTTCGCCGCGATAAAGATCGAGATCGAGCCCATCCATCACCAGATGGTCGCCGAAGCCCACTTTGAGGCCGCGCACGCGAATGACGGCCTCGGGCTCGGAAGCGCCGGGCGATGGGGCGTTGTCGTTCAATAGTCCACCGTAGCGAAGAACATCGCGAACAAACCGTCCATGACGATGACCATGAAGATCGACTTGACCACCGATGAGGTCACGCATCGGCCGAGCGACTCGGCCGACCCGCCCACCTCCATGCCCTCGGTGGCGGCGATCAGCCCGATCACTATAGCCATGAACGGCGCCTTGATGATGCCGACCAGGAACGTCTCGGGCAGCACTGCGTTCTGCAGGCGAGTCAGAAACGCTGCCGGCGTCAAACCCGCGTAGAGCCAACTGACGAGGAGGCCGCCAGCGATTTGCGCTAGGTCGGCAAGGAAGGTCAGGACCGGCAGAGCGATAACCAGCGCCACCAGCCGGGGGATGATCAGCACTTCGAGAGGATCGAGCGCCATCACCTTCAGAGCGTCAATCTCCTCGCGCATCTTCATCGAGCCGATCTCAGCGGTGATCGACGAGCCGGTGCGTCCCGCAATCATGATCGAAGTCATGAGCACGCCAAGTTCGCGCAAACCAAGGACGCCAACCAGATTGACGGCGTAGTCGGAAGCGCCGAAGCTGGTGAGCTGGAAGATGCCCTGCTGAGTGACGATCGCGCCAACGAGAAAGTTGATGAGCATGATAATCGGGACGCTGCGGAGCCCGTACATCTCGAGGTGATGCACCATCGGGGTCCAGCGCCAGCGCCATGGCTGCGGCGCGAGGCGTAAGAACATCACGACGACTTCGCCGAGATAGTCGACAATGTCGAAGAAATCGGTGCCCGAATCGTAGACTGTCTCGCCGACCGCCGAGAGTAGCGCGACGGTATGCGGTGGAGGAATGCGCGTGGACTTATCCGGCGGATGGTAGCCAGCCTCCTTGAGCAGGAGGGACTGCTTGGGTCCCGCGTTGCGATAGGAGACCTTAGCTCCTGCGCCCGCGAGTTCGTCCTCCGCGCGATCGATGAACCAAGCCCCGGCGGTATCCATGCGTTTAAGGGCGCCGAGATCGAGGGTGACGCGTTTCGCGTCTTTAGCCAGTGAAAGGAGCGATGCTCCAGCCGCCTCCAACTGAGGGCCAGCGCTGACGATCCACTCCCCCGCCAACGACAGCACAAGCCCGTCCTGGCTATCTTGACGAGCTACGGAAGGCGCAGTGGTCACCAAATGCTCCGGCCAAGCCCAAACAGTTGTCATATCGCGCCCGCGACTGTCGAGCAAACACGGGGGCGCAACCCACCGGAAAAGACCAGGGGCAAAACAAATCAAGTACGAATCGGCGACTCGGTCAGACGGACTCGGATTCGCGAATAAGGCGAGTCGAATCTTTCCCATCGACCCAGCGGCCCGAAGCGCCGTCACCAAATCGTCTGGTTGTCGCGACTCCCTTGTGCCTCAAACGGGGACTGGCAGACCATCCGTCGGACAAACCATGAAGGAATCGGACATGGTGGAATCGCCGCGTGTCGCCCTTCAAAGGCAAGCCGCAATCGCCGCCGTCGGACGATCCCATCAAGTCTTGGTTAACGAGCAGCTACAAGCGCCGCCAATCATCGAGCAGGCGCTCCCGCATGCCTCAAACGGGGACTTGCGGACCGTCCGTCGGACAAACCGTGAAGGAATCGGCCATGGCGGAATCGCCGCGTGTCGCCCTTCAAAGGCAAGCCGCGACCGCCGCCGTCGGACGGCCATCAAGTCTTGGTTAACGGCTCGCAAATCTTGCCGCTCAGGAGATGTTTACAGAAGAAGTCCCCGCGCTGCTGCATCCGGCGGCCTTGGAAGTGTACAGAAAGCTGGCTCTTGAAGTCGATCTTCCCGACCGCGCCGAAGCCAGCCCGCAAAGCCTTGCCGTCAGTCCATCATCGCCGCCTTAAGAATGCAGACCATCGTGGCGTGCGCCGGTTTCTCACTCAGGTTGCGGATTCGATGAGGCATATCGCAACGGTAGCGCAGCGTCTCGCCGGCGCAGGCGGCCGCCGTCGCCTCGCCGACTTCGACCTCGAGCTCGCCGTCCAAAACCGACAGGCACTCGACTGAGCCGCGCAGATGGGCGGCGGACTCGAGAATTCCGCCGGGATCGGCCTGAAAATCGTACCATTGCAGCCAGTCAACGGTCTTCAGCCAGCCGATCACGGCAAGACGGCATAGTCCGTCGTCGGAAACAAAAATTGGCGTGGTCCCTCGGCCCAGATGCTCGATGAACGGGCCCTCTTCCGTGCCGCGCAGCATGGATTCGATCGAAACGTCGAGCGCATGGGCCAGCCGCCAAATCGTCGTCAGCGTCGGATTGGTCTCATTGCGCTCAATCTGGGAAATGATCGATTTGGCGACGCCAGAATGCTGCGACAGATCGGCGAGCGACAGTCCATAGCCCTTGCGCAACTTGAGCACGGCCTGCCCGAGCTGGTTGGACAGCGAGGCCGCCCCGGCTTCGAGAACTTTCGCCCTATCCTTGCCTTCAACGCCCATCGTGCGCTTCGCCTTTCGCGCGCATTATAGACGCTTTCGTTCGGAATATCGAACGACACCGGTCGCTCGACCGGGCTCCCGATTGCATCGCAAGATTAGAGAAAGATATCCCGCCGGCCGAGGCGGTTTCGGCGCGTTCGCGACTCGCGTCAACGAGTTGGCGCGGCCGGTGCGGCTGGCGTGATCTGCGTCACGCATGGGGATCGAGTGGATAGCGAATGCAACAGGTTATCATCGGCTTGGACCTAGCGGATGAAATCTGACAGATGGCGCCCAAGACTGGTAGACCACGTCAGGTTGGAAACAGAACCGCAGCCAGTCTTCAGGAAGTGTCACCTTTCGGATTTTCTGGTTATGAGCTTCAACTGATCGCGTGAGATGACTGAAATGCACCGTTCCCGTCTATGCGCCGTGTTGATCGACTGCCAGACCTCCAATGTGGACGAGGCAGCCCGCTTCTGGAGCCAAGCGCTGGGCCGCCGCGTTGACAAGGACCATCCGAGCACCCGCGGAAATTATCGCATGCTGGAGACCCCACCGGATGAGCCTATTGTGGAGGTCCAGCAGGTGGACCACGAGAGTCGCGTCCATCTCGACATCGAGACCGACGACATCCCTGCCGAAGTGGCGCGGCTGGAGAAGCTCGGCGCAAAGGTGGTAAGCCGCCTGGAGCGCTGGGTGGTGATGCAGGCGCCGACCGACCAACGCTTCTGCGTCGTACAGGTGCAGCGTCCCGGCTTTCCAAAGAACGCCAATTCCTGGGACTAGTATGGTCTACGCGATCTGAGGAACAGCCTCTCGCGCGTCCGTCCTATCGGTTTCGGTCTCTTGTCTGCACGATGGCTGAGCACGAGGAGCGCCAACATCCGGCCGCGTTGCTGCAGCCGGGCGGCTGCGATTGACAGTGTTCGACGCCCCAACGTAGTTTGCCACCGCGATCGCCGATCTGCATGGGGGTATACATCGCCGCCGGGGCTTGGGCCTTGGGACGAGCGGAATTTTTCCCCCGACCAACACAAAACAGAGCCGACTTTCACTGAGGAAACAGGAGGGAAAACATGAAACTTTGGGTTGCTTCCGCCGCCGCGCTCGCCGCCGCGCTTTTAGGTTCCGCCGCCGCCAGGGCCGATACCGCTCTCGAGACTCTAGAGGGCATGCATATGACGGCGCCGATGGATTGGCCGACTGTCCCGTAGACCGGAGCGAAGGCGGACGCCGTCAGGCAGATTCTGAAGGACAAGATCAAGCTGCCGGCCGGATTCCACATTGAGCTCTACGCTCTTGTTCCCGACGCGCGCCACATGGCGGTCGGCCCGCAGGGCGTCGTCACCTTTGTCGGCACGCGCAAGAGCAAGATCTGGGCGGTGACCGATCGCTCGCGCACGGGCGCCGAGGGGGGCGTCGAGGTCAAGGAATTCGCACCGAGTCTGCCGAAGAGGCTACCGAACGGCCCCTGCTTCTCGAAAGATGGATTCCTGTATGTGGTCGAGCAGAACCGGGTCCTGCAATATGCGGCCGCCGAGTTCTTCTATGAGGGTCAGGACGTCGCGGTTGGCGTCGTCGTTCCCGAGGGCGAGTTGATCCCCAAGTCGGAAGAGAGCTTCAACCACACCGCGCGCGAATGCCGCGTCGGGCCCGACAACAAGCTCTACATCCAGATCGGCCAACCCTACAATGTGCCGACAAAGGAGAAGGCGGAGCTCTTCAAGAAAGTCGGCATGGGCGCCATCATCCGCATGGACCAGGACGGCAAGAACCGCGAGATCTATTCGACAGGTCTGCGCAATCCCGAGGGCCTGGACTTCAATCCGAAGGATAAGTCGCTGTGGAGCAACGACAACCAGGTTGACGGCATGGGCGACGATATCCCGCCCGGCGAGATGAACCGTGTCGACAAGGCCGGCGAGCAGTTCGGATTCCCGTGGTACGGCGGCGGACACACCCGCACCACCGAGTTCAAGGCCGACACGCCTCCGGCCGACTTGGTCTTCCCCGAAGTCGAGCAGGTCGCACATGCGGCCGACCTCGGCCTCTCGTTCTATACGGGCGACCAGTTCCCGCAAAAATACAAGAATGCGATCTTCTCAACGCAGCACGGTTCGTGGAACCGGACGGTCCCGGTCGGCGCTCGAATCATGGTCACCTTCCTCAAGGATGATGGCCATGTCGCCGGGCCTTCAATCCCGTTTGCGGAAGGCTGGAATGACAACGGTCACTATCTCGGCCGCCCGGTCGACGTGCAGCAATATTGGGACGGATCGCTGCTCGTGTCCGACGATCTTGTCGGCGCCGTCTACCGCATCTATTACGACGGCAAGTAAGAACAGCCTGCTTTAAGGGGGACAGCTCTCGTGTTCGCGCGGGAGCTGTCCTTTTTTTGTTTCGACCTGGGTGGAGGACATATGCGGTTCGATCTGCGGCCGTCGGCGCGAGCCCGTGCTATTGGCGCCTGCTTCGGCCTTTTCTTCGCCGCCCAGGCCGAGGCGGGCGACGCAAAGGCGGGGCGCGCGAAGGCGGAAGCCGTTTGCGGCGTCTGCCACGGCGTCGATGGGCTCGCGAAAATCCCCGAAGCGCCGAACCTCGCGGGTCAGAGCGAGACCTATCTCACCGAGCAGATCACTGCCTTCAAGTCGGGAGAGCGCAAGAACGAAATGATGTCGGTCGTGGTTCAGGATCTCTCTGAGACCGATATCGAAAATCTGGCGGCGTATTATTCCGGGATTGAGATCTCAGTGGGCAAAACGCCCGCTCAGTAGCTCCAGCCCTTGGGCAAGACGGGCAAAAAAATAGCGCCGTTCGGCGCAAAAATAAGACCCGGTTGCGTCGTCCCCATTAGGATAGGGCGCGCGCCAACCAGTTCAAGGATTTGAAGAAGACGCCGCCCGCTTTAGAACGGGCGGCGTTCGATTCACATCTCCGCCGACAGGTAGCTCGTCACTTCCATGCCAACGCAGACTTCACGAACTTCGGGGGTCGACCATGCCATGGCGTCGTTTCCTTCTAGGATCTTAGAGGCTCCGCTCTCCCAGGAGCCCGGAGCTAATGTAAGGTAATCATAGCGCTCAAACAACCGTCAAACCGTCCTTTTCCGCTTGATCGCGGATTTTTGATTCGCCTCCGACCCCAGAAAGGCCCCAGAGCGCGATTGGCGGACGCTGGAATTTGGAAGCAAATGTTTGACAAATCAGAATCTGCGTGCTACACATTTAGAATTCTCTCGGGAACAACGAGCGCAATGAAAAAGGTCAACTCAACCCCGGACGTCGGCGCGATCCAGAGACGAAGAGTTTTTTTATTTGAATCGGCCGTAACCCATTGGAAAGTCTCGATTCGAAAAAATAAACGCTAGCAAATTAAAGCAAATTAACTAACGTTTACTTGCTTTTATGGTGCGTTTTAAGAGCGCTTATTTGGACGGGCTCGCCGTCGGCGTCGCGTTTGCCTCTCGCCATGGCGCTCGCCCGCTGCAGCCATGGAGAGGCTAGCGAGGCGCGGCCAAGGCGCAGGTTCCGCGGACGAGGCTTGCTGAGGCTGCGGCGAACAGAACGAACGGGCGCGCGGTCGTTCCTTGGGTCGCGTGGTCTATCGTGAGCGCGAGCACGTCGCCGTCGCTCATGATAGCTTCGCCTATAAGTGCGCCGTCGGCGCCGGACATTCGCGTCCAAACGATCGTCGTCTGCTCGCCGTCGCTAAAGCTCAGACGTCCGCTGGTCGATTCTGCATCATAAAGCAGCTGGCGGACGGCGCTTGTTTCCGGGTCGACCAATGCGACAACCGCGCCCTCGCCGAAGGTTGCAGTGACCTCGAACTTCGCCTCGGCGCCGCTTGCGAAGGCGGGAAGACTTTCCCCTTCTCTCGCCCGACCGGCACAAGCGAAGGTCACGCTGAGGGCCTCTTTGGCGCCTGTGACAGATGAGTCGTCCGCCCAGGAGAGCGATGGACTCGGAAGGACGGCGCAGAATCCGAGCAGGGCGCTCACGACCCGGAGCCGCGCCCGGCGCCGGCGTCGCGCGAGCGTTCGCCGCCTCAAAAAGCCCCCGCGAAGGCGCCGCCGTCGATCAGGATGTTCTGGCCCGTGATGAAGCCGGCGTGGGCGCTGGCGAGGAAGGCGCACAGCGCGCCGAACTCGGCCGGATCGCCGAATCGCCCGACCGGAATTCGGGCCTTCGAATCGGCTCGCGCCGTGTCGACGCTGACGCCCCGCTGCGCCGCGGCGCGTGCGAGGCCGGATTTCTGTCGGTCGGTTTCAAACGATCCAGGCTGGATCGAGTTGATCGTGACATTGTCGCTCGCGAATAGCCGGGCCGCGGAGGCGAGGAACGCGGTCAGCCCGGCGCGTGCGCCTGACGACACATCGAGGCCGGCGATCGGCGCCCGGACCGAACTCGAGGTGATGTTGATGATTCGCCCGAACTTGCGCTCAACCATGCCCGGTGCCAGCGCCTGAACCAGCGCAATCGGGGTGAGCATGTTGGACTCGATCCCCTTGAGGATATCCTCGCGGTTGATCTCGCCGAAACCCTTGTGCGGCGGCCCGCCGTTGTTATTGACCAGAATGTCG
>Ga0209624_10001897_pt1 | contig 15945 bp, 12 predicted proteins | sample JacPinW_OM2H0_O1_FD_188565 | JGI IMG/M metagenome (GOLD analysis project Ga0209624, IMG submission 188565) | Forest soil microbial communities from Algoma, Ontario, Canada - Jack Pine, Ontario site 1_JW_OM2H0_O1 (SPAdes) (version 2) | ecosystem: Environmental > Terrestrial > Soil > Boreal...
CTGACCGAGTGCTCACCCTCTCTCGCCACGGCGGAACTCAAGCCAGATGTCGCATGCGAACCCGACGAGCGCTACGTGCTCCAGTCCATGACTGGCTATGCCTATCCGGGAGTGGAGCTGCGGGTCGTGGATTTCGAAGACCAGGACGTGCCTCGCGACGGCGAGACCATGGGTGAAATCATTGCCCGCAGCGACAGTGTGATGGCGGGCTATTGGAAGCATCCCGAGGCCACAGCGCAAGCCTTGCGTGGCGGTTGGTTTCACACGGGTGACATGGCGGTTGTCATGGAGAACGGTTACATCCTGATTGTCGATCGCAAGAAAGACATCATTGTGAGCGGCGGTGAAAATATCTCGTCGCTGGAAGTGGAGAGAACGTTGTTGGCGCATCCTGCAGTGTTCGAAGCTGCGGTGATCGCAGTCAGAGATGACAAGTGGGGAGAAGTGCCCAAAGGCGTGGTGATTTTGAAACCAGGATGCACCGCGACGGGAGCCGAACTCATTGAATTCTGCCGCTCTAGCTTGGCGCATTACAAATGTCCACGATCAATCGAGTTCTCCGAGACCTTGACCAAGACTGCGACTGGAAAAGTGTTGAAGAAAGAACTGCGCGCGAAATACGGCGGAGCGGGTCGCCCTAAGGAGATGGGATGGACCTGAATTTAACATCCGAGGAAATGCGGTTCCGCGACGAATTGCGTTCGTGGCTCACGGCCAATGTGCCCGCCGACTGGGCGGAGAGGCGAGAGGAATCGCTGGAATCTCGCTTCGAATATCTGCGGGCGTGGCAGCGCAGGTTATTCGAAGGGGGATGGGCGGGAGTTTCCTGGCCTAAGCGATACGGGGGCCGCGGCGCGAATCTGATGCAGCAAGTCATCTTCTGGCAGGAAATGGCTCTCGCCAGCGCTCCACCAATGGCCAACACTCTGGGACTGGGTCTGATTGGTCCCACCATCATCGCGTTCGGAACCGAGGCGCAAAAGACTCGCTATTTGGCAAAGATTCTCAGCGCCGAAGAGATCTGGTGCCAGGGATTTTCCGAACCTAACGCTGGGTCCGACCTCGCGTCCTTGCAGACCGAGGCCCGCGTGGATGGCGACTTCTACGTGGTCAATGGCTTGAAAACATGGAACAGCTACGGTTGGGTTGCAGACTGGTGCGAGTTGGTTGTGCGAACCGATCCGAATGTTCCGAAGCACAAAGGGCTCACTGTGCTGCTGGTGGATATGAAGTCCCCAGGCATCGGTGTTCGGCCGCTCCGCCAGATCACTGGAGAGAGCGAATTCGCCGAGGTCGCATTTCGGGATGTGCGGGTTCCCATCGAAAACGTTGTGGGGAATGTGAATCAGGGCTGGGACGTCGCGATAGGGACACTCATGCACGAACGCGGCACATTCGGCGCGGGCCTGCAGATTACCTTTCGCCGGAATATGGAGCGCTTGATTGAGCTGGCACGGGAGTTGCGGCGCAATGGAAAATCTTCTGCGCAAGATCCCTTGATCCGTCAGAAGCTGGCTCAGTGTTACGCCGAAATTGAAATCATGCGGTGGAACCAGATGCGCGCCTTCAGCCGCATCAACGCAACCGGAGTCCCGGGCCCGGAAGGCTCCATCCAGAAAATCTTCTGGAGCGAGTTGAACCAGCGATTACAGGAGGTGGCGCAGGAGTTGCTCGGTCCTTATGGACAGCTCGAAGGTATTTCGACGCACTCCGTCGACAAAGGTACTTGGGCCTACGGGTACCTGCGCTCGCGCGGCAACACGATCGAAGCCGGAACCTCAGAGATTCAACGCAACATCATCGGACACTTCGTCCTGGGATTGCCCAGGAGCTACTGAGAACAGGCCATGCAATTTGGATTGAACGAGAGCCAGGAAATTCTCAAACAGAACGCGCGCCAGTTCTTTGCCGGGGAATGCCCCATGACGCACGTGCGGCGCTTGGCTGAAAGTAAACAGCCTTACGATCCTGCTCTTTGGTCGAAGATGGCTGCTCAGGGATACATGGGCATCATTTTTCCGGAGAAATACGACGGACTCGGTCTCGGAAAAGTGGAACTCATTCTTCTGATGGAAGAAGCAGGCTGCGCCCTGGTACCCGGCCCTTTCTGGTCGACCGTCGCCCTAGCGGGCGCGGTAATCGACGCGGTTGCGAACGTCGCTCAGAAGACGAGATATCTCGCGCCCATCTGTCGTGGCGAGGCGCGCTCGACTCTCGCCTTACTTGAGGGCGGGGCCACTTGGGACCTGGCCGACTCGAAGCTTGCCGCCTCCAATGGCAGATTGACCGGCGAAAAACTTTTCGTTCTCAACGCCGACGTGGCTGACTTTATCCTCGTTGCCGAACAGACCGGCGTGTTTCTGGTGGAAGCGCAGGCGCCCGGTTTATCGATCACGCCGATGCCGGCTCTGGATCTCACTCGGAACTTGTACGCAGTCCAGTTCCAAGACACACCCGTGGAGAAGCTGGGTGACGGCACCAATCTCACCCGTGCTCTCAATATCGCTACCGCCGCCCTGGTTGCCGAAATGGTGGGCGGAATGCAGCGCGTGCTTGACCTGACCGTGGACTATGCGAAGATGCGCAAGCAGTTTGGCAAGGCGATCGGCACATTTCAGGCCGTCCAGCATCAGTGTGCGGATATGTACCTTGAAACCGAGAGCTCGCGTTCGGCCGCCTACTACGCGGCTTGGGCCTTGGAGCATGATGCTCCCGACGCGGCCACTGCGACCTCGATCGCCAAAATGTATGCAAGCGATGCTTGCCGCGCGGTAGGAAACCGTGGCATCCAGATTCACGGCGGCAACGGTTTTGCCTGGGAGAATGACTTACACCTTTACTACCGCCGCGCGAAGGCATCCGAGACCATGCTCGGCGATGCGACATTTCACCGCGAACGCATCGCGCGCCTCGTGATCGACGCTGTTCCGGCCTCGTTCGGCGGCAATGATCGGAGTTTACGATGAGCAGTCTAGTTAAGTTGAGCAGAGACAAAGACGAGATCGCGATCATCACCATCGACAATCCGCCGGTGAATGCCCTTAGCCCTGGGGTGCCCGAGGGAATTGCCAACGCCATCGAACAGATCAGCAACGATCCTTCTGTGAAAGCTGCAGTCCTTATCGGCGGCGGCCGCACGTTTGTCGCAGGAGCTGACATCAAGGAATTCGGAAAGATGACCTCCGGCAGAACGCGCGGCGTCGGCCTTCTTCCACTCCTCCTCAGCATCGAAAACTGCAGCAAGCCTGTGGTGATGGCGATTCATGGCGCTGCTTTTGGCGGAGGGCTGGAGCTGGCGATGGCAGGCCATTACCGCGTGGCTTCAAGCGATGCGCAAGTCGGCCAGCCCGAAGTGAAGCTCGGCCTCATCCCTGGTGCGGCGGGAACGCAACGCCTTCCACGCCTTGCGGGTGTCGCCAGGGCGCTTGAAATGTGTACCGACGGCAAACCTGTTGCCGCAGCAGAAGCCTTCAGGCTCGGTATTATCGACCGCTTGATCGAGGGCGATCTGCTTACTGGCGCGGTGGCCTTCGCGCGCGACGTCGCCGGGAAGCCAATCCCGAGAACGCGCGAACGCGTCGAGAAACTGGCAACGGCCAGCGAGAATGCGGCAATCATCGCGGCTGCCCGCGAGCGTGTCTGGAAGAAGCAGCGTGGTCTGAAAGCGCCACTTGCCGCCATCGACGCTGTGGAAGCGGCAACCAAGCTTTCCTTCGAAGAAGGTTGCGAGGTGGAGCGGAAACTCTTTACCGAATGTCTTTTCTCCGATCAATCCAAAGCACTCATCCACGTCTTCTTCGGAGAGCGCGAGGTGGCAAAGATTCCCGATGTTCCGAAAGACACGGCGGTCAAGCCAATCCGGAGTGTGGCCGTCGTCGGTTCCGGGACCATGGGCGGCGGCATCGCCATGGTTTTTGCCAACGCCGGTATTTCGGTTTTGCTCAAGGAGGTCGATCAGCCCGCGCTCGACCAGGGTCTCGCCAAAATTCGAAAGAATTATGCCAGTTCGGTTCAGCGCGGACGATTCACGCAGCAGTTTGTCGACGAGCGGCTTGCCCTGATCACGCCCAGTCTCAGCTACGACAACTTCGCCAAGGTCGATATGGTGGTGGAGGCAGTCTTCGAGGGCATGGCGCTCAAGAAACAGGTGTTTCAAGATCTGGATCGCGCGTGCCAGCCCGGCGCCATTTTGGCGAGCAACACATCCACATTGAGCATCGACGACATTGCCGGAGTCACCTCGCGGCCAGAGTCCGTTATTGGAACCCACTTCTTCAGTCCAGCCAACATCATGCGCCTGCTCGAAATTGTGCGCGGAAAAGAGACGAGCAAGGAAGTCATCGCCACTTGCATGCAGCTTTCGAAAAAGCTCGGCAAGATCGGTGTGCTGGTAGGAAACTGCCGGGGCTTTGTCGGAAACCGAATGTTCGGACCCTATCGCCGGGAAGCTCAGTTCCTGGTGGAAGAAGGCGCGGAGGTGGAAGCCGTTGACAATGCGCTTGTCGAGTTCGGTATGGCCATGGGTCCCCTGGCGACGGGCGATCTTGCCGGACTGGATGTCGGCTGGCGGATTCGCAAGGAATATCGTCATCTGGAAAAACCCGGCGTTCGCCAGCCCATCGCTGAGGATAATCTTTGCGAGATGGGTCGTTACGGCCAGAAGACTCTGGCAGGTTGGTATCGCTACGACGACCAGCGCCGTACCGCACCCGATCCGGAAGTGACTGCCCTGGTGCGAAAGTGGACCGCCGAAGCTGGAATCTTCCAACGCAGAATTTCCACTTCCGAAATGATCGAACGCTGTGTCTACGCCCTGGTGAACGAAGGTGCACGGATTCTTGAGGAGGGATACGCGCTGCGCGCGGTCGATATCGACATCATCTACCTGAATGGCTATGGATTCCCCGCATACCGCGGAGGTCCGATGTGGTATGCCGACACCGTGGGCTTGAAAAAAGTCTATGACCGCGTGCGCGAATTCCGCGAGCAACACGGAGAACTCTGGGAACCGGCTCCCTTGCTGAAGCGTCTCGCCGAGGCCAACCAGACATTTGCCGAGTTCGGTACGGAACATGTCGTCAACGTATAGCGCCGAGAATCATGAGCCGCGTCATTCTAGTCCGACACGCCCAGGCGTCTTTCCTGGAGCCGATCTATGACAAACTCTGCGCCACGGGCGAAGTGCAAGCCCGCCTGCTGGGAGAGTACTGGGCCCGGCGCGGAGTGCTATTCAATTGTGCGTGGTCGGGCCCTCGTGTGCGACAGGTGCAGACCGCGCGCATCGTCGAGGAAGCCTATCGAAGACTTGGCGGGGAGTTTCCTGAATTGGCCGTGAGGAACGAGTTCGACGAATATCCAGCGGAAGCGGTTCTGAAGCAAGGTCTGCCACAAGTGCTGGAGAGATCTCAGGCGGTCCGCGATCTTCACCGGGCGTTCGAGCAATCCAAGGACACGGACGCACGAAACCGACGCTTTCAGCAAATGTTCGAAGCGGTCATCGGCATATGGGTGAGTGGTGAGCTAGTGATTGACGGCGTGGAATCCTGGCAAGACTTTTGTGCGCGCGTCGATCGGGGCATTGCGACCATCTTAAGCGGCCCAACGCTAGCCGGCGATTCCGTGGTCTTTACTTCGGGAGGTCCCATTGGCGTCGCCATACGGCGAGCCTTGAATTTGTCGCATGCGGACACTCTCCAATTAACCTGGATGTCGCGCAACGCCTCCTTCACCGAGTTTCTAAGTTCCGGTCGTCGTTTCACGCTCAGTACGTTCAATGCACACCCTCATCTCGAGGACGAGTCTTTGCTCACATATCGGTAAGAGGTTTTGCAGGTTTCCGGGAACGAAGAGTTCGAAAGCATGGTTGCCTCTTGTGATCACGCAGTTTCCGTTAGAGCCGGGGAAGAACTTGACCTGATTCGGCTCGGTCCGTACCTGGGTCGACATTTTGACGGCTCCGGCCCGGTTACGGTCGAGCAGTTCCCCTCAGGTCATTCGAATCTGACCTATCGCGTGACCTGGGGTGATCGTGAATTAGTGCTGCGCCGGCCGCCGTTCGGCAGCCAGGTGAAGTCAGCGCATGACATGGGACGCGAATATCGCGTGCTATCCAAGTTGCATGAAGCCTATAACGTTGCACCCAAAGTAATTGTCTATTGCGACGATCTTTCCGTTCTCGACGCCCCCTTCTACCTCATGGAGCCGATTCGCGGCATCATCCTGCGCCGAGAACTGCCGCCCGGCCTGCTGCTGTCGCCCGCCGTGGCGCGCCGGCTCAGCGAAACTTTCCTCGACAATCTTGTGCGCTTGCACAGCCTCGACTACGGCAAGATCGGCCTCGGAGATTTGGGTAAGCCACAGGGCTACCTCGAACGCCAGGTGAAAGGATGGATCGAGCGTTATCACAATTCAGCAACTCACGACCTGCCTGAAACTGGACGCATTTCCGCCTGGCTCACGCAGCACATTCCAGCGTCGAGCGCCGCTACTCTCATTCACAACGACTACAAGTATGACAACGTTGTCCTCGACTCGAATGACATCACAAAGATAGTCGGAGTTCTGGATTGGGAGATGTGCACTCTCGGTGATCCGCTATCTGACCTTGGTACAACCTTGGCCTATTGGACCGACGCCAGTGACCCAGATGAGCTGCAGGAAATCTGTGCTGCTCCCACGACAATTTCTGGAACTTTGACGCGCGCCCAGTTGGCCCAACACTATGCTCTGGCGACCGGACGCAGCATCGACGACATGGTCTTCTATTTGACCTTCGCGCGTTTCAAGGTTGCGGTGATTGTTCAGCAGATTTATTACCGTTACGCCCAGGGACTCACACACGATGAACGCTTTGCCACTATGCCCGATCGGATCGCGGTCCTGATGCGCGCCTCGCTGCAGTGCGCAGAGAGCGGGACGATATGATTGACTCTTATCGCCTCGCGCCAGGTCTGTCCTTCACGTGCCAAGCTCCGTCACGCCCGGTAATACCGCACCAGCCATTCCGCGACACAGCAGGGCTTGTCGCCGCCTTGGCTCTCGATCGCCACCGAGAAAGTGATATCCACGAACTCGGCAGATTCCTTCACCGAGAGCAGTGTCACACGGGCGCGGATTGCCGAACCCGCCCGCACCGCCGATGGAAAGCGCACGCGATTCAGTCCGTAGTTGACGCGTATCCCGACCCCCTCCCGCACTCGAATCGCGTGACCCGAAAAATAGCTCACCAGCGAAAGCGTGAGGAAACCGTGAGCGATGGTACCGCCGTAGGGCGACTCACGCGCCGCTCGCTCCGGATCGACGTGAATCCATTGCCGGTCTTCCGTCGCGTCCGCGAACTTCTGGATGCGGTCCTGCGTCAGAACGAGCCAATCCGTCGGGGGCAGTTCGTGGCCTTCGAATTCTTTTAACGAATTTAGATGTTTAATTTCGAAAGGAGGCATCGGAATCATGACGACACTAACAGAAATTCCTGGCAAGACAAGAGGTTCAGCTTTTCTATTTGAAGATATCCTCCCCGCCCAGGTGTTCACTCCAGAAGATCTCACGGACGAGCATCTTGCGATCGGCCGCATGATCGATGAGTTCTGGACCAACGAAGTCGAGCCCAATCTTCCTGCCATCCGCGAGAAACAGCCGGGCGCCGCTCTTGCAGTATTGCGGAAGTCTGCGGAACTGGGCCTGACGGGCATGACCATTCCAGAGGAATTTGGCGGCATGGAAATGGACTTGCCCTCCCTGATGGTCGCGGCCGAGCACATGGGCCGCGACGCCTCGTACGCAGGCTGGCACTCGGCCCACACAGGCATTGGCACCCTCCCCATCGTGTATTTCGGCACTCCCGAGCAGAAGAAAAAATATCTGCCTCGATTGGCTCGTATGGAACTGCTGGCTGCTTATGCCCTCACTGAGCCATTGGCTGGTTCTGACGCTCTTGCCGCGCGAACTCGTGCCGACCTGGCTCCCGACGGCAAGCACTACATACTCAACGGCCAGAAAATGTGGATCACTAATGGTGGCGCAGCCGATCTGTTCACCATCTTCGCTAAGGTCGGAGGCGAAAAGTTCACGGCCTTCCTTGTGGAGCGAGCCTTTCCCGGCGTCAGTAGCGGCGCTGAGGAACATAAGATGGGGATTCGCGGCACCTCCACCACTGCGGTTTATCTCGATAACGTGGCTGTGCCCGTCGAGAACGTCCTCGAGGAAATCGGGCGCGGTCACGTGATCGCGTTCAACGTGCTTAATATCGGGCGTTTGAAACTTGGCCCTGCGTCCGTCGGCGCCGCCAAGAACGTGCTCGCCATCTCCATCAAGTACGCGAAGCAGAGAAAAGCTTTTGGCTCTGCCATCGCTGACTTCGGCGCTATTCAGCACAAACTTGCCGAGATGGCCATTCGGATTTTTGCAGCCGAGTCGACGATCTGGCGCGTGGCCGGTCTCATCGAAAGCCAGATGCAAGCCACTGCGGCCGAACGGAAACAGAGTTCCGTCACCGAGATGCAGGCTGTCGAGGAGTACGCGGCGGAATGTTCGATGGTGAAGGTCTTCGCCTCTGAGATGCTCGACTTCGTGGTGGACGAAGGCGTCCAGATCCATGGCGGTTACGGTTTTCATCAGGACTACGCAGTCGAGCGAGCCTACCGAGATTCGCGCATCAACCGCCTCTTTGAAGGCACCAACGAAATCAACCGGCTGGTCATTATGGGCATGCCTTTGAAGCGCGCGGCCCGCGGGCAGTTGCCTCTCTTTGAAGCGGCCCGCGCCGTCTTGAACCTGAACCAGAAGCCCGGCGTCTCGAACGAAAAGCAAAAGTTCACCGAAGAAGATCAGCTAGTTCGTAATGCGAAGACCATCGCCCTCCTGACGCTTGCTGTCGCTCACGACAAATATGGCGCTCAGCTTGAGAAGCAGCAGGAAGTCATCATGAACCTCTCCGACATCGCCATGGAGGTGTTTGCCATGGAATCCGGCCTGCTTCGTATGAAGAAGCTGACACTGTCTGGCAAGGGAGAAAACGCACTCGACATGTGCGCTGTATACCTGCGCGATGCCACCGCTCGAATTGAGGGGTTCTCGCGCACCGTGCTGAGCGCCTGCTGCGAAGGAGACGTCTTGCGCAAGCATCTCGCAACCGTGCGCGGCTATGCGGATCACATGCCGATGAATTCCGTCGCTTTGCGTCGTCAGATTGCGGCGCGACTTTTGTCCTGCGAGCGCTACACCGTCTGACTAGAAAGGTAGACGTCATGGGATTTGTCAATCACAGATTCACCCTCGCTTCCCGCCCCGTGGGAATGCCGAAGCGCACCGACTGGGACTACTCGGAAGAGACGGTTCGCGAGTTACGCGATGGCGAACTCCTGATCAGAATCCTGTTTATATCGCTTGACCCGGCCATGCGTGGCTGGATGAACCAAAGCAGATCCTACGTCCCGCCCGTTGGCATCGGTGAGGTGATGCGGGCTTTGGCTCTTGGCCAGGTGGTTGCCTCGAGGAACCCTCAGTTCGCCGTAGGCAAGCATGTCACCGGAACCTTTGGACTCCAGGAATATTTCATCTCTGGGGGGAAGGGCTTGATCGAGGTTGACCAGCGTGTAGCGCCGCTTCCCACTTTCCTCAGTGTGTTGGGCATGACGGGGATGACGGCATATTTCGGCTTGCTCGAAACGGGCGGGCCTCAACCGGGCGACACCGTGGTCGTATCAGCGGCGGCCGGGGCCGTGGGCTCAGTCGTGGGACAGATTGCCAAGATCAAGGGCTGCCGCGCGGTTGGCATTGCGGGCGGCGCCGACAAGTGCCGCTATCTCGTCGCCGACCTCGGATTTGACGCCGCCATTGATTACAAGTCCGAAGACGTAACTGCGGCGCTGCGCAAGTCTTGCCCGCAAGGGATGAACATCTATTTCGACAACGTCGGCGGTGACATCCTCGAGGCCGCTCTTGCGAACCTGGCGCGTGGCGCTCGCATCGTAATCTGCGGAGCCATTTCGCAATACTGCGGTACTGGTCCCGTCCATGGCCCGCGCAACTATCTCTCGCTATTAGTTAGTCGCGCGACCATGAAAGGCATGCTGGTCTTTGACTACGCCGACCGCTACGCCCAGGCTGCTCAGGAAATGGCAGGCTGGATGGCGGCAGGGAAGCTCAAGTCGCGCGAGGATATTGTCGAAGGACTCGAAACCTTTCCCGACACTTTTCTGAAACTGTTCAGAGGGGAGAACCGGGGCAAACTGATTCTCAAAGTGGCCGCAGATTGATCTGCTGACAGTTCGCAGGTCCGAATCGGACTGCCCTTGATTTCGTTTGAATGAGGAGCTTGAATGCCGTTTGCTGACAACCAAGGAGCAAGAATCTACTGGGACGAGCAGGGAACGGGCGCGCCGCTTTTGTTGATTATGGGCCTGGGTTACCCCTCCGCCATGTGGCATCGCATGCGGCCGGCGCTGTCGGCCTCTTACCGCACGATCGTACTCGACAATCGAGGCGCCGGACAGAGCGATGTCCCTCCTGGCCCGTACTCGATCGCTCTCATGGCTTCGGACGCGGCGGCCGTGCTCGATGCCGCCGGCGTTCCCAGCGCCAATGTCTTTGGTGTGTCGATGGGCGGCATGATCGCCCAGGAGTTCGCGTTGCAGTATCCCGGACGCGTGCAGTCACTCATTCTCGGCTGCACAGCTGCCGGTGGACCGACCGCGAAGCGCGCAGAACCAGCCGCGATCGAGATGCTGAAAGCCCGCACCTGGATGAGCCGGGAACAAGCGGCCGAGGCCGCCGTCCCTTTTATCTATGACACTGGGACGCCACGGCACTTGATTGATGAAGATATCGCCCAGCGTGACCCCTGGCCGACCAGCCCGGCCGGCTATCTTGCACAACTGCAGGCCATCGTCGCGTGGGAATCGTTCAGCCGCTTGCCCCAGATCACGGCTCCAACGCTCGTCATTCACGGGAGGGCCGATCGTCTGGTCCCGCCGGGTAACGGGGAATTGATCGCGGCGCGCATTCCCGGAGCACAACTCGTCTTGATCGAACGCGCCAGCCATCTATTCTCGACCGATCAGCCCGAGGCCGCGGAAAAAGCGGTCTTCGAATTCCTGGCCGCGCGACCAGTCGGCGCAAACGCTGGCGAAAAGAGGTTCTAAGGCTATGAAACGCATGTTGCGGCACCGGTCTGCAGCTCGTCTGCCGGCCAGTTGGGCCAATTCTTTCAGAGCATACATCGTCATCCATAAAATTCATTTGATGAATCTGAAAAACGAAGCTACGCTCGTGCCCGATGCGGCGCCCTGAAAAGGTACGAGTGTGCCTTCGCCTAATTCAGACAAAGCCTGAGCAAGGGGGGAATATGGGTTTTGCACAGAACAGTTTGGACACTCGTGCGGTCTCACGCTACGGGGCACGTTCCTGGAAACACGTATTTGTCTATTCCACCACGAAGTCTATCGCGTGCGTTCTTCTGTGCTTCGTGCTCGCAACCTTTGCAGCTCACGCGCAAGGCGTCGGCTCATCGGGGGAGATCACCGGGACCGTAACTGACGCCTCCGGCGGAGTCTTGCCCAATGCCACGATCAATGCGGTCGAGACCCAGACCGGCCTGAAGCGCACGACCCTCACGAATGGTGCCGGTCAGTTCCATTTAGTAGGGTTGTCACCGGCCACGTACGACGTCAGCGCGCAAATGTCTGGGTTTGCCACCGAGATTCGAAGACAAGTCACGGTCGCGATTGGGCAGACAGCCATCTCCGATTTCAAGATGAAACCGTCGCAGGTGGCTACGGTGGTCGAAGTGACGGACCAGCCGCCCGTGGTGGAAACTGAACGCGGCAGCCAGGCTGACAGAATCTCACAACAGTACATCGCCGACCTGCCGATTGACCGGCGCGATTATCTTACGTTTACGTTGCTCGCGCCCGGGGTCTCTGATTCCACTCGGCTCGCCGGTGACCAGGATTTTAGAGTCAAGCAAACCCCACAAAGCGGGCTGTCGTTCTACGGCAGCAATGGCAGAGGAAACAGCATAACGGTTGACGGCGGCGAAACCTCCGGCGATAGCGGCGGCGTACGGCTGACCGTAAGTCAGGACGATGTGCAGGAATTCCAGATCAATCGCAGCAACTACGGTGCGGACCTTGGGGGAGCCACTGGCGCTTCGATCAATATTGTGACCAAGTCGGGCACCAACAGTCTTCACGGCGGCGTGTATGGTTTTTTCCGTGACGATGCCATGGACGCCCAAAATCCGTTTTCGTTCACCCAGGCATTGCAACCCGGCCAAACCTACAACCCTCTGAATCCGGACACCCTCGGTACACCGGTGAAGGATACTTTGACTCGCCAGCAATTCGGCGGGACCCTGGGGTTCCCGATCAAGAAGGACAAGACATTCTTGTTTTTTGCCTTTGAGGGCTTGCGACAGAATGCGCAAAACGCAGTACCCCTCCTGACGAATACCGATATCTTCCGTCCGACGGCAGCGCAGGATGCCATTATTGCCCAGCTGGAGGCGAACCCCTCAACAACATCGGCGCCTTGCTTGCCGGGCTTCTCAGCGCCGCCGGCTGAGTGCGGCCTTGCTCTCCAGAGCGTTTTGACGCTGAACCCAAATCCCGGCGGCGCGAACCCTTTCGTGTCGCCGGCTCAATCCGCGCTGAATAGCTTCCTGCTCAACCAATTTGAAACCGAGGGTGGAGTTTTTCCTTTCAACACACGTGAATATCAGGTATCGACCCGCTTGGATCACCGCATTGATGCGAACAATGAGCTTTCCCTGACCTACCGGTATGGGCACGATTTGGAGGAATCGCCGGACGTGAATTCTCTAACCGCTTTTTCGGCGGGAAGTTCGATCCACGACTACGACAATACTCTGCAAGCCAGCTGGTACCGCCAACTCAATCCGACCACACAGAATGAAGCTCGGGTGCAGTGGAACTACTACGGCTTCAATGTGATTCCCAACGAGCCGGCAGAGGTGGGGCTGCAGATTCCAAGTTTTATCAACAATGTTGGAACCAATATCTTTTTGCCCAATCTCACCATTTTGCGACGCTACGAATTCGCCGACAACTTCACCAAGATTCACGGCAATCACACTCTTAAGTTCGGCGCTTACGAGTTGCTCCGTGGCAATCACACGGAATCGCACACGTTTTTCCCCGGTCGCTTTGTGTTCGGGACGCTCCCCGGAGGTTTGATCAGCCCAGATCTTGCGACCACGGGCATCAACCCGTTACAGGCGGCATCGTTCGGACTGCCTGAGGTTTACCAGCAGGGTTTTGGAAATCCGACCTACCCGTACTATGACCGTCCCTTGACCTCGTTCTACGGGCAAGACTCCTGGAAGGTAACCTCTAACTTTGTTCTAAACTACGGCCTGCGCTACGACCTGGACACGCAATTCGCTCCTTTGACCACGTACAAGAAGGATTTCGGGCCCAGGGTTTCCTTCGCGTGGGATCTGTTCAAGGATCACAAGACAGTGATCCGGGGCGGGTACGGAATCTTCTACGGACCGGTGGACGTTCAAATCCCTGACGTCGACCTGAGCCTGGGGGTGGTGAACAAGAATAAGACTGCGCTCGAGAACACTCCTGGCGCCAGTCAGGTCGCGAACGTCAGTGCAATCTGCGGTGTCTCCTATTTCGGGACCGCCATCCCCGGTCTCCCAGGCAACGGTTCCAGCCCTTGCAACCGGGAGATTTCCATTTATGCAGATCCGATCGGTGGGATTCCGGCGCTGGGCATAGCTGGGTCGGCAACCATTTTCCAGGTACTTTTTGCGCAGGGATTGATCCAGTGCACAACCGCGGCCTCGGGAAATAATGCCTGCATCACTCCCTCTGCCGCGTCTCTGTTGGGGACAGGCTTCACGGGCGTCGACGTTACGAATAACGGTCCCCTTTCCCCACTGCAAGTATTGTTCGTGAACCAGCCGAATTATCGCCCCCCCATCGCTCAGCAGGCTTCTTTCGCCATTGAACGCGAACTTGCTCCTGGGTTGTCATTTTCTCTCAGCGGCATCTACTCGCACACGCAGAGAACTCCGATTGCGATCGACACCAATCTGCTGCCGGCGCCGTTTACCTCGGTCACCCTGGCCAATGGCCAGACGGTTTCCTATCGCAACTGGAATACCACGGCGTCAGCGGCCGATCCAATACCAGGTAGCCCAGAGGGCCTGCCCTGCGATACCCAAGCGTGCTTTGTGAATCCGCTGATTGTGCAAAACAACCAATATAGCTCGCAATCGTATGCTCTTTACGAAGGCGGCATCGCGGAACTCACGAAACGCTTCAGCAACCACTTCTCAGTGTTCGCGAATTACACCTTCAGTAAGGGCATTGACACGTCCACGGATTACAACACAGACTACGGGCCGCAGGATCCCACGAACCTGAATTTAGACCGCAGTCTTTCCGAGTTTGACGAGCGGCACAAAGTGGTGATCGCGGGTGTGGTCGATAGTCCCTGGAAACAGAGTATCTTGTCGGGTTTTCAGCTGGCTCCGATTTTCTCTTACCACAGCGGGCATCCTTTCAACTTGCTCGCCGGAGGAGAGGTGAACGGCGACAATCACACCACCAATGAGCGTCCGATCGGAGCCCCGCGCGACACCGGTCTGGGCCCCAATTATGTCGACTTCGATGCCCGCTTGACCTGGCGGCATAAACTGGGCGAGAGAGCTAACCTGCAGTTCACGGCGGAAGGATTCAACATCGCGAACCGCACAAATTTTGGCAGCGTGAACAACGAGGTGAGCCCGCTTTTCGCTCTTCCCACGTCCATTGGTGGGACGGGTGAGACAACCTTTAACGTGAGTGGGATTCGACCAGGCACGGCCCTTGCAGGCGGCGGGACGGCTACGCCGAGCACGCCACTGGCGTTCACTTCCGCTTTTCCGAAACGCCAGATCCAACTCGGCGTGCGGTTGTCTTTCTGAGGCAAGTGCATCTCTGCGTCGAAGCTGCGGCCATCCCGTCCGATAACCCGGGATGGCCCGCCGAAGTTAGGCGATGCGAATGGGAAGCGCGGCACCGTGCTTTGCTTGCCCTTGCAATCCAGACTGCCGCGAGTCCAGGTGAATGCCATGGCAACACAGGAAACCATCTACACAGTCGCTGATCGAGTCGCGACCATCACGCTGAACCGTCCGGACAAGCTCAATGCCTGGACGGCCACGATGGAAAAGGAAGTGCGCGCCAGCCTCGAAGAAGCCGAGCGCGATGACAACATCGGCGTCATCGTGCTGACCGGCGCGGGACGCGGCTTTTGCGCTGGCGCTGACATGTCTCTGCTGAGTTCCGTCGCCGCCCAGGGCTTGCCGGATGGGGAGCGCGACGCAGTCTCGCGATTGGGCGGCAACTCCCTGCAACGCGAGGGAGTTCCTCCCGACTTCCAGAAGAAATATTCTTATTTTTTAGGAATCGAGAAGCCGATTCTGGCCGCCATCAACGGTCCGGCGGTTGGCCTTGGTCTGGTGATTGCGCTCTATTGCGATCTGCGCCTGGCCTCCGACGCAGCCCGCTTCTCGACCACGTTCGCGCAACGCGGGCTCATCGCCGAGTACGGTATGGCCTGGATGCTGCCGCGCATTGTCGGGCTTCCCAACGCTCTAGACCTGCTATTTTCCGCCCGGCAGATCAACGCCGCTGAAGCTTTGCGCATGGGGCTGGTGAATCAGGTCGTCGGCCAAGAGAACTTTCTCGACAAAGTCCGCGAATATGCTGTCGATCTTGCATCGCGGGTCAGTCCGCGCTCCTTGCGAGTGATCAAGCGCCAGGTCTATGGGGCCATGTTTCAGACTTTAGCCGAGTCTTTCGATCTTGCCGTGGAGGAGATGGTGGCAAGTCTGCGCAGCGAAGATTTCAAAGAAGGCGTGGCCCACTTCCTGGAAAAGCGCGCCCCTGTTTTCAAAGGCAGGTGATCGGTAGAGTGGGCGATCCCCGA
>Ga0209624_10001898_pt1 | contig 15944 bp, 17 predicted proteins | sample JacPinW_OM2H0_O1_FD_188565 | JGI IMG/M metagenome (GOLD analysis project Ga0209624, IMG submission 188565) | Forest soil microbial communities from Algoma, Ontario, Canada - Jack Pine, Ontario site 1_JW_OM2H0_O1 (SPAdes) (version 2) | ecosystem: Environmental > Terrestrial > Soil > Boreal...
TGGTGGAGAAGATTCTGAGGAGATCGGGATGAAGGGTTGGCTCGCCACCCATCAGGGAGACGGCCCAGGTGCGAAGGTCGCGGAGCAGCTCGAGCCGCTGCCGCAGGACGTCAAAGGGAACGGGTTCAGAGGTTTTGTCGTACTCTGAGCAATAGCCGCAGCTAAGGTTGCATCGCCGGGTGACGATCACCTGCGCCAGGAATGGTCCGTAGCGGAGCCAATCCAGCCAGGAAATACGTTGGGCGCTCGTTCCGGCCGCGATGCTGGCCGAGTGGGGCGCTGCAAGATCCAGACCTTCGGGGTTCACGCAGCACCCGTGGATTGGCGCGGCAAGCGTTCGAACGGTGGGAGCATGCGATCGACGCGCATCCCCCAGGCATAATTTCCCTCGACCAGGCGCGCGCACCAGCATTGGCCACAGCCCGTTCGGGACAGATTGGCGAATGCCGTCGCCGCCCCGAGTCGTGTGACGCTGTTGGATCGGTCGCTCCGGTTGAGCTGGGGGCAGGAAAACAGGACGCCTTCGGGATCCATGGTCGCCATCACCCAGCCGGCAGCACACGGGGGTCGCGTGTCCTCTGGGAAGCGCCGAAAATGCCTGAGGCTGGACCAGCCATTGCCGACCACGTTGCTCCGCCGTTTTATCCGCTCAATCTGAGCGAACGCGGCGCGAATGGACCGGACATCCAGCTGCCAGGATGATCCATCGCGATCGGCGCCAAGAAATAAACTGTTCAACGCTGGTTGAAAGACCACCGGGATACTGACGGCGGATGCAATGTCGATCAGCGCCTCGATCGTGTGAGCATTATGCTGGCCCACTGTGCATGTGAACTCCACCTTCACACCAGCATCTCGCGCAGCGGTGGCGCCGGCGAGGGCTTTCTCAAAGCTCCCCGCTCCCCGCATCGCATCGTGACTGTCAGCGGGGCCGTCGAGGCTAATCTTAAGCTGAGATAACTTTCGAATCGTGTGAAGTTTCTTTGGTACGAGAATACCGTTGCTGTTCAGCGATACGGTGACCCCTCGTTGCGTGAGCCAGTCGACGATCTCATCGATGTGCCGATGGGTCAGGGGATCGCCACCGTCAAGGTGGGTGTGGAGCATTCCAAGCGTACGGAACTCATCCAGCGCTCGAAAGATCTCCTCCTGTGTCAACTCGTGGCGCATGGGTGTATGGCGGTCGCAATAACCGCAGGTTAGATTGCAGAGCCATGTGACTTCGTACGTCAGGGACAGGGGGAAGGGCCTGACACCCGTCCGGGCGATGGCTCCTCGCAGAACCATCTGTGGCGTCACCATGTAACACTCCTCAATGAGATTGAACCGACATCCGCCTGATTGCTGGCGGTTAACGTCCAGTCCGCAACCGCATCGCGCTTTTGGCAAGCTCGAACCGTCCGATTGAGGGCGTCGATGAGGGCCGGCGTCAGACGCCATCCGTTGGTGATGAGCATGCGCCGCTTGAAACCCAGCCTTCTCATCTCAGCCACGAGGTCCGGTAGGCGCGGGTGCATCCTCGGCTCGCCGCCTGTCAGGCAGACCGCCCACGCACTGAGCTCCGCCAGCTTCGCGAGGCGCAACGCGAGTTCCTCGTACGGCGCCGGATCGGACGTCCGGTCGTACTCTGTGCAGTAACCGCATTTCAGGTTGCAACGCCGCGTCACCACCACCTGGGCGAGCCAAGGGCCGTAGCGCAGCCACTGGAAAACGTTCAAACCAGCCATATCGCCCGAGCCCTGAGCGCCGCATTATGAAACGCCCGGACGGCGGACTTGTCCGAGCTCGACAGCGCACTGATAGCAGGAAACCATCCGAGAGCAGAAATTTCCTTGTCCACCCGTATTGCGCGCCAGGTCTCGGCCATCGGATCGCGAGCGTAAGCGCCCTTCGGGCTGTGGATCGCTTAGGGTTCGCTTGCGATGATGAACGGAGTCTAGCGAAACCGGAGCGCATGAAGGGCGAGGCCCAGGCGCGTTTTAGGAACCGCTTTCACCGTCCGGACTGGCGAGCGCCACCACATACCCGTCCGGATCGCGCAGCCAAATCTCCCTGTGTCGGGGCGCAGGATTGAAGTGAGCGTCTTCGACAATCTCCGCGCCCAACCGGCGAACGCGGTCGACTGCGGGGTCGAAATCTTCGACCTGGAACCACAGCACGACGCCATGTCCAGGAGGCGCCGTGTCGGCGTTGACGAGATTGGGATGGTCTTCCGCGTCCCAAGCGTGGAGTTGAAGAAGTAACCGGCCTGAGCGCCAGATCCGATCGTACACGTCGCGGTGCGGGTGATCGGGAAGGGCGTCTGCCCCGAGCAGTTCTGCGTACCAGCGGCTGCTCGCGCGAACATTGCGCACCGCGATGAGCGGTTGCGCCTCAACCGTGGATTTCTGCGCGGGTGAGTTCATGAAGCCCTCCTCCGAACTCGGCGCTCCTAGAGGGGTGGAACCGGGTCTTGACCATCATGACTAATGGCGTTCCGAGGCCAATGGCGGCTGACGAGGCGAATTCCAGCCCGGCGGGTCTTAGTCTAGCATCGCGGCCCTCGCCCCAACTACAGGCCTAACCGTATGCTGGAAAAGTTCGAACGCTATCCGCTCACCTTCGGTCCGACGCCGATTGAGAGGCTCAAGCGCTTGAGCGCGCATCTGGGCGACACAGTCGAGCTCTACGCCAAGCGCGAGGATTGCAATTCCGGCCTTGCGTTTGGGGGCAACAAGCTGCGCAAGCTCGAATACATCATCCCCGACGCGATCGCCTCGAACGCCGACACGCTGGTGTCGATCGGCGGCGTGCAATCGAACCACACGCGACAGGTCGCGGCGGTCGCGGCCAAGATCGGCATGAAATGCCGGCTGGTGCAGGAGGCCTGGGTCCCGCACGAGGATGCGGTCTACGACCGGGTCGGCAACATCATGCTGAGCCGCATCATGGGCGCCGACGTCAGGCTCGTCGACGACGGTTTCGACATCGGCATCCGAAAGAGCTGGGAGGACGCGCTTGCGGACGTCGAAGCGCAGGGCGGCCGTCCATATGCGATTCCCGCCGGCGCCTCCGTGCACAAATATGGCGGGCTCGGCTATGTCGGCTTCGCCGAGGAGGTGCGCGCGCAGGAGCGCGAGCTCGGCTTTACGTTCGACTATATCGTCGTTTGCACGGTGACCGGCTCGACCCATGCCGGCATGGTGGTTGGCTTCGCCAAGGACGGACGGCAGCGCAAGGTCATCGGGATCGACGCATCCGCGACGCCGAAGCAGACAAAAGCGCAGGTGTTCGATATCGCGCGCAACACTGCAAAACTGATCGAGCTCGGGCAGGACATCGCCGCCGACGACGTGGTTCTGATCGAGGACTACGCCTATCCCATCTATGGCGTGCCGTCCGATGAGACCAAGCAGGCGATCCGCCTCGTGGCGCGGCTCGAAGCCATGATCACCGACCCTGTCTATGAGGGCAAATCGATGCAGGGCATGATCGATCTGGTGAAAAAGGGCTTCTTTCCTAGAGGATCGAAGGTGCTCTACGCGCATCTCGGCGGCGCGCCGGCCCTCAATGGCTACGCCTATACTTTCCGCAACGGATGAGATCGCGCCGACAGGCCGGGTGTGGCCGCCCGTCGCTGGGCGTCGTAAGACGGCCCTTTTTCTTCTCCGATCGCTGCAAGAGCGTGCTCGAGGTAGTCGCTGAACGCGCGCGCCCTTTGCGATGGCCGGCGTCCGGCGGGAAAGACGACGTAAGCCTGGACCGGATCGAGCGCATAGTCGGTGAGGATCTCGACGACCGCGCCTGAGCCGAGCGCTTCCGCGCACATCCAGATCGAGCCGATGGCTACGCCGAGTCCGGCGACGGCGCAGGCGACGACGCCCGTCGCCGAGCGCGAACGAACGCGGGGGCTTAACGTCTGGCGTTCGATCCGTCCGTTGCGCCGTGCGACCCAGGTCTCGTCGCCAGTGTCGCCCGGCCCGCTGATGAGTTCGTGCCGGGCAAGGTCGGTGAGTCTCACGGGCGCGCCGCTGCCGGCGAGATAGGATGGCGCGGCGATGAACAGACGCCTTGCGCTCTCGAGCTTCCGCGCGACGAAGCTCGAATCCGGAAGGTCGCCGATTCGGAGCGCAAGGTCGGCCCCTTCGGCGATCAGATTCTCGTAACGATCCGACATCATGAGTTCGATCTTGAGCAGCGGATGCTGGTCGAAGAACGCCGGAAGCAATGGAACGATGCGCCGGACGCCATATTCGGGGGGCAAGGCGACGCGCAGCAATCCGGAGAGGCGATCGGCGCCGCGCGCCGCGCTTTCCGCGTCGTCGATGGCAAGCAAAGCGTCGCGCGCACGAGCGAGCAACGCCTCGCCCGCGTCGGTGGCGGAGACTTGCCGGGTGGTGCGGACAAGAAGCTTGACCCCCAATCGGCGCTCGAGCGCCGCGACGGCGCGCGACACCGACGGCTGGGACAGGCCGAATTCACGAGCGGCCTTGGAGAAGCTTCCGCTCTCGACCGTGCGTACGAACAAGGCGAGCTGTTGCAGGCGATCATTCATACAATAAACGAATATATCATATCTCTCGACGCGCAATACCTGTCGCCACGGGCATTGCTTAGCTGAGGTTCACCAAAGTCTCCCGGCACCGAGCGCGGCCGAGGGGCAGAAATTTATGAGGAGCAGGGCAATGGGTGAACTCAGCGGGAAAGTGGCGATCATAACGGGAGCGTCGAAGGGCATTGGCGCGGCGATCGCTCGCCGCTTTGCCGAAGCTGGGGCGGCGGTGACGGTCAATTACGCGACGGACAAAGCTGGGGCCGATCGGCTCGTTGAGGAAATCAAGCGCGGCGGCGGCAAAGCGATCGCGATCCAGGCGAATGTCTCAAAGACTGAAGATGTCAAGCGCCTGTTCGCGGAGACGAAGGCGAAGCTCGGCGCGCCCAGCATCCTGGTCAACAATGCCGGCGTTTATACCTTCGGGCCGCTCGAAGCGGTGACCGAGGAGGAGTTCCATCGCCAGTTCGACACTAACGTGCTGGGCACGATCCTGGCGACGCGTGAGGCGGTGAGCGCGTTTGACGGCGACGGCGGCAGCGTAATCAACCTCAGCACCATTTCTAGCGTGAACCCGGTGCCGAACTCGCTCGTCTATTCCGCTTCGAAGAGCGCGATCGACTCGATCACCAAGGCGTTGGCGAAGGAACTGGGCGACCGCAAAATCCGAGTCAACGCGATCGCTCCTGGCATGACCGAGACCGAGGGGCTGAAGCCTTTGGGCATCACCATTGAGACGGCGAAGGCGATCGGGGCGCCAATTCCGCTGGGGCGGCTCGGTCAGCCGGACGACATCGCGCGGGTGGCTCTTTTCCTTGCTTCGGATCAGTCGTCGTGGCTGACCGGCGAACGCATTTCGGCCTCAGGCGGGCAGCGATAGGGGGAACGCCTAAGCAATAGCAAGCCGCCCCTGCGAAAGCAGGAGCGGCGTGTGTAACGTTACGGCGAGGTCGATCTTACAGTCCGCAGACGGACGTATATCGGCCGTTGAAGTCGTGATAGAGGCCGCACGCTGGGCCAGACTGGGCCCAACCGCCGCCAGTCGCCATTGCGACGGGCGAGGTCATTGCGCCGAACAGGGGCCCAATAATGGGAATGCCATTGTTCCAACCGCCGTAGTTCGGGTTGCCCACTTCGCCGACAGCCGCGGTGTTGCCTTGCTCGCGTGTAGCAACCGTGTCCTTACCGTTATAATCGCTGAAGGTCTGGGCAAGAACTGGCGTGGCGCCGAGAGTTAACGCAACCGCGGTCGCAAGAAGTGCTAAACGTGACATGATGTTCTCCTCTGAGTTCCGGCCCTCGGCGAACCAACCCTGAGACTTCTTTTTGGTTCCAGCAATCGCGCGGAGTTGAACGAGAGGCTCATCCTCAATGTTGACGGCCGCCATGTTGACGCCGCGGTCGCATGGTTCTGAACCGCGCGCCATCTGACCCCGCTGGGATTGCCATGGGACGCTTCGCCTCCACTGTCGCCTATTACGAAAGCGCCCGCCCGCCGTATGGGGCGGCGTTCTTCGCCGCCGTCGCGGAACAGCTCGGCTTCGATCCAAGCCAGCGCCTGCTCGACGTCGGCGCCGGGCCAGGCATTCTGTCGATTGGCTTTGCGCCTTATTGCCGTGAGGTCGTCGGCGTCGATCCCGAGCCGGGCATGGTCGAGGCCGCGCGCGCGGGAGCCAAGCGCGCTCGCGTCGCGGTGAGGTTCATCGAGGGCCGGTTCGAGGATGTTGCTCCGAAGCTTGGCGCCTTCGATATCGTCACCATCGGTCGCGCGATCCACTGGCTCGATCCCGAGCCTGCCCGCGAAGCGCTCGAGCGCGCCCTCGCCCCGCACGGAAGAGTACTGGTCTGCGGCGCGACAAGCGCCAAGGACGGGCGCAACCCCTGGCTCGAGACCTTCAACGCGGTGCGCGATCGCTGGAAGGGCGATCGCCCGGCGCGCGATCACGACACATTCTTCGCCAATGGCCTGTTCACCCGGACCGGAACCGTCCGCGTCGAAGCTACCTATACGATCCCGGTTGAACGCCTTGTCGAACGCGTGCTGTCGATGTCGACGTCTTCGTCAGAGCGACTAGGCGACGAGGTTCCGTTGATGAAGAGCGCCATGCGCGAAAAGCTCGCGCCCTTCGCCGCCGACGGGATGATCGAGGACATTGTCGAAGCGCGGGCCGTGGTGTTCGAGCGCGCCAGACGGCGCTAGCTGACGCTCAGAGATTCAGAGCGCCTCAACCGACGGTTCGCTTCTGATAGCGCATCGTCCAAGTCGCTTCGTCGCCAGGCGTATATTCATTGCCCGCCCAAGGCGTCCCGCAAACGTGCAGATAAGCGTAAGGCGTTCCGGCAAACATGATCCAGGCGCCGGCGTCTCGGACAGTCGTCGGCAGTCCACAATGGTTGGCGTCGAAGGGCCAGAGGATCATCCAGTGCGGGCCAATCGGTATGGCAGGGCTCGTTTTGTCGTGCGCGTTCGTGTTGCTGTGCTGCGTTGCGCCGCAGAGCATGTAGCAAAGCCCCGGCGCCGTGTTGGTTGGCTGTGGCTTGCCTTCGAGCAGATCCTTGAACCATTGCATGCCCAAGGCGTCGACGCACATGGGCGGGTCGCCGACGACATCTTCGTTGCCGGGCATGCAGACCCACTCGTTCGTGCCTTGCCTCAAGACCTCGGTCATGCGGCCCTGCTTATCCATCTCGGCGACCGTCGCGTGTTCCGCAATCACGGACGGTCCCGCGCGCATGGCGCGCGCGATCCTGACGGCGCGGATTTGCTCCTCGTGGGTTTTCGGAGCGCCGTCCGGCAACGCAATCGCGGCGTTGCTGTAGCTCCCGGAGCCAGCATCCTGCGCCTTGGCGACTTCGCCAATCGCCGCCATCGCCGCGCCGAAAAACGTCACGCGCATGACCAGCGATCGACGCGACAGCTTCTCCCCGACCGCGAAGTCCTCGAGGTGGCGCTCGGTCATGTCTCCACTTCCTTGCCGCTCAGTGCAGCGTTTCGATCGCGAGCGCGATGCCCTGGCCGCCGCCGATGCACAAAGTGACTAGGCCGCGCTTCAGACCATCCCGGCGCATCGAGTGGATGAGTTTCGTGGTCAGCACTGCGCCCGTCGCGCCGATCGGGTGGCCATGGGCGACCGCGCCGCCATCGACGTTGACGATCTCGTCGGACAATCCGAGCTCGCGCGCGGCGACGATGGCGATCGCCGCGAACGCCTCATTGATCTCCGCCCGCTCGATTGAGCCGATGTCCCATCCAGCGCGCTGCAACGCCTGCTTGACGGCCGGGACCGGCCCCAGGCCAAACATGCCGGGCTCGACCGCGGCAATGTCGTAGGCGACGAGACGCGCGGCCGGCTGAAGGCCGCGCTTCTCGGCCCAGCTCTCGTCCGCGAGCACCATGGCGGCGGCCGCGTCGTTGAGGCCGGGCGCATTGCCGGCGGTGATCGCGCCGTCCGGGCGAAACGCCGGCTTCAATCGCGCCAGCGCTTCGATCGTAGTGTCGGGACGATTGGCTTCGTCCTGATCGAATGGCGTTGGCCCTTTTTTGCCGGAAACCTGGACGGGCGCGATCTGCGATTTGAAATGTCCCGCGGCTTGCGCGCGCGCAAAGCGTTGCTGTGAGCGCAGAGCCCATTGGTCCTGTGCTTCGCGCGTGACCTGATATTTCTCGACAAGGTCCTCGGTATGCCAGCCCGAGTGTTCGCCGGAGAAGGCGTCGTTGAGCCCGTCGCGAAGCACGCTGTCAAAAAGCTGTCCGTCTCCGAGCCGATAGCCCCAGCGACCGCGCCCGACGAGGTAAGGCGCCTGATCCATGCTCTCCATGCCGCCGGCGACGGCGGCATTGGCGTTGCCCAAGAGGATCTCCTGCGCCGCGGACACAATCGCTTGCGCCCCCGAACCGCAGACCCGGTTCACCGTCATGGCGGGAACCGTCACCGGCAGGCCGGCTTGGACCGCCGCCTGACGGGCGGGATTCATCTTCGTCCCGGCCTGAATGACATTGCCCATCGCCGCGGTCTCGATTTCTTCGGGCCTGAGGCCGGCCCGCTCGACCGCCGCGCGGATCGCGACTGCGCCGAGATCCGGCGCCGGCACGTCCTTCAAGGTTCCGCCAAAGGCGCCGATCGCCGTGCGGACAGGTTCCGCAATCACCACAGAACGTAACGTCATGACTTGGTCCTCGAATGTCGTCCTTGTGATTACGCGATCTTCCGAGCAGGTTCGGCGGCGCGATATCTCGGCGCTGGAGCCGAATTGCCGAACTTCGGCGCGAACGCGCGCCGCGTCTCGTCGAAGCGGGTCCACTCGTCGCCGTCCTGAAGCGGCGGAATCGTCACCACTTCTCCCTGGTCGAGACCGATCAACGCGGCGTCGACCATGTCCTCAGTCGACATCACGGTGCCGGCCGGCAGTTTCGAGTGGTGGAAGCCGCCCTTTTCCCAGATGTCCGTCGCGGTCGCGGCCGGCAGCACCGCCTGAACGCGGACGCTCTTCTTGCCAAGCTCGTGGTGCAGCGACTGACTGAGCGCCAGGACATAGGCCTTGCTCGCGCCGTAGACGCCATTGAGCCTCTCAGGCACGATTCCGACCACGGATCCGATGTTGATGATCGTTCCTCCGCCGCGCGCGACGAAGGCGGGAGCAGCGGCATAGGTCAGGCGCGTGAGCGCCGTGACGTTCAGCGCGATCATCGCCTCCATCTGATCAACGTTGGAGTCCAAGAGCGGCGTGAGGGCGGCCGTGCCGGCGTTGTTGACGAGCAGGGTGATGCTGGGATCGTCGCGAAGCGCAGCCTCAACTTTCGCCAGCGCCGCTTTGTCGCCGAGATCGGCGGGAAGCACTTTGACGGACCGACCCGTCTCCGACGTCATTCGCGCGGCCAAAGACTTCAGTTTCCCGCCGTTGCGCGCCACCAGGATAAGGTCATAGCCGCGCTTCGCGAGCCGGTCGGCGTAAACAGCGCCGATGCCAGACGAGGCGCCCGTTACGAGGGCCGTGCCGAGGGAATTGGTCATTGGAGGAACTCCTGATTTCGCCTTGACATTGTGCGTATATGCGCTTAAATGCGCGTACATACTCCTAATGTCAAGGACGAGAGTTGGAAATGTCGACCGATAAGCTGCCGCCGCTCGAGGAATGCACCTGCCTCGCCGTCCGTCAGGCGGCGCGCCATGTCACCCAGTTTTACGATCGCCATCTCGCGTCGGCAGGCCTGCGAACGACCCAGTTTTCCATTCTCGCCAGGTTGCGGCGACATGGGGTCATGACCATCAACGCGCTGGCTGAGGAAATGGTGATGGACCGCACCACGCTTGGCCGAAACATCCTGCCGCTCGAACGCGACGGGCTGATCAGCATCAATCCGGGCCGCACGGACCGTCGCAGCAAGGAGCTGCGATTGACGGACGCCGGCCTCGAACGGCTGCTGGCGGGGTACGAGGGCTGGAAGGAGGCGCAGAGGGAGTTTGCGGCCGCCTTCGGCGATGAGCGCACGGCGGGTTTGCGCGCCTTGCTGCGCGAGGTTTCGGCGACCGATCTTCCCGCCGCGTCCACGACGCCTGGTTAAACCAGACAAACTGCAACGATCGAGCGGGGGCTGCTCAGTTTCAATCCGTCTGGCCATATAGGCGCATATACGCTCTTCTTGGGCCACGACAAAACCGATGCGAACATGAGGAGACAGCGATGAGCGCCATCGCGGGTGAACACGCCGAACCAGTCGCAACCGGCCTCCTGACAAAAGCGCGGCTCAAGTGGCTGGCCTACGTGACGCTTGGAGGCGTCATCGCGTTCGTCGGGGCGCGCTACGGGTATGAGTATTGGAGCGTGGGGCGCTTCATCGAGAGCACCGACGACGCCTATGCCGGGGGCAACGTCACGCCGATATCGCCGCATGTGGCTGGATTCGTGGCTGAGATCCTCGTTGGCGACAATGAATATGTCCGCGCCGGACAGCCGCTGATCCGGCTCGACGACCGTGACTTTCGCGCCGCCGCCGACCGCGCGGCCGCGATTGTCGAGGCGCGTAAGGCCACCCTCGACAGTCTTGAGCGCAAACAAACGATGCAACAAACAACGATCCGCCAAGCGAGGGCGGACCTCGACGCGAAGAATGCGCAAGCAGCTTTCGCCAAGCAAGACGACCAAAGGTATCGCGACCTTGCGCGGACCGCGGCCGGCTCACGGCAAAATGCGGAGCGCGCTTCGTCGCTGAACCTGGCGGCTGAAGCCAGCGTGGAATCGTCCGCGGCCGGGTTCGACGCTGCCAAGCAGCAGCTCACTGTTCTGGACGCGGAGATCACCGTCGCCAAGGCCGATGTCACCCAGGCCGAGGCCGATCAGCATACAGCCGAGCTGAACCTCGGCTACACCGATATTCGCTCGCCGATCGACGGCTATGTCGGCAATCGCGCTGCCCAAGTCGGCGCCTATGTCGCTGGCGGCGCCTATCTCGTGACCGTAATCCCGTCGCATGACCTTTGGGTGGACGCCAACTTCAAGGAAAGCCAGCTTGAGCATATGGCACCAGGGCAAGCGGCGACCGTCGTCGCTGATGTGCTGCCGAGCCATGTCTTTCGCGGCCATGTGCTCACCATGGCGCCCGCGACGGGCGCCATCTTCAGCGTGATCCCGCCCGAAAACGCCACCGGCAACTTCACCAAGATCGTTCAGCGCGTTCCCGTCCGCATCAAGCTCGACGACGACCCGATGCTGCGTGGTCTGCGGCCGGGCCTGTCGGCAAACGTCGGCGTGGACACGCGATCGTCTTCGGGAGACGCGCCATGACCGCCGCGGCCGTCCCCTCAACGGCCGCGCCCTCTGACGCGAGCTGGGTATGGAGCCTGGGTCCGTTCGTGGTGATGTGCGTCGGCATGTTCATCGCACTCCTCGACATCCAGATCGTCGCCTCGTCGCTCCAGGACATTGGCGGCGGCCTGTCCGCGGCGCAGGATCAGATCAGCTGGGTGCAGACCGCTTATCTCATCGCCGAGATCATCATGATCCCGCTGTCGGGCTGGCTGACCCGCGTGTTCTCGACCCGCTGGCTGTTCACCGCTTCTTCTGTCGGCTTCACCATCGCGAGCATGCTGTGCGGGCTCGCCTGGAACATCGAAAGTATGATCGTCTTCCGCGCGCTGCAAGGGATGCTGGGCGCGTCGATGATCCCGATCGTCTTCACTTCGACCTTTCACTATTTCCAGGGCCCGCGACGCGTCTATTCCGCCGCCGTGGTGGGCGCGATCGCGTCGGTCGCGCCGACGCTCGGACCCGTGATCGGCGGCTTCATCACCGACACGCTCGACTGGCGCTGGCTCTTCTACGCCAACGTTGTTCCCGGCATCGCCATATCGATCCTGGTGCCGATTCTGGTGAAAATCGACGAACCGGATCTCTCTTTGCTCAAGGGCGCCGACTATCCCGGCATCATCCTCTTGGCGATGACGCTAGGAACCTTGGAATACGTGCTTGAGGAGGGATCGCGGTGGAACTGGTTCGATGACGCAACCATCCGCGATTGCGCGATGATCGCCGTCGTCGCGGGCTCCCTGTTCGTCTTTCGCAGCCTCACCTTTCCGCGACCGGTCGTCGACCTGCGAGCGTTGGGAAATCGGAACTTCACCCTTGGCTGCATCCTCTCGTTCATTACGGGCATCGGCATCTTCTCGACTATTTACCTCACGCCGCTGTTTCTCGGCTATGTGCGCGGATTCAGCGCCTGGCAGACCGGCATTGCCGTTTGTTCGACCGGGATGGCGTCGCTTGTCGGCGTCCCCGTCTATGTGATGCTGGCGAAAAGGTTCGACACGCGCTGGCTCATGATGATCGGCCTCGCGTCGTTCGGTCTGTCGATGTGGAGCTTCAGCTTCATCACCCATGAATGGGGCGCGGCGGAACTTTTCCTGCCGCAGATCTTGCGCGGCTTTCCGCAAGTATTCGCGGTCGCGCCCAGCGTCAATCTCGGTCTCGGCAGCTTGCCGCCGGAACGGCTAAAATATGCGAGCGGCTTGTTCAATATGATGCGCAACCTCGGCGGCGCGGTCGGCATCGCGGTTTGCGGCGCGGTCCTCAACAACCGCACCAATTTCCACTTCCATGCGATCGCGTCGAACCTGACGCCGGCCAACGGCTCCATGACGAGGCTCGTGAACGAAGTCGCGCAGCGCTATGCGGCGATCCCAGGGAGCCAGCAAGCCGGATACCAGGCGGCGCTCAAGCAGCTCTGGACTCTCACGTACCGCGAAGCGTCGACCTTGGCTTACGCCGACGCCTTTCTCGCCATCATGGTCTGCTTCATCTTTGCGACGATGCTGGTGCCTTTCCTTCGCAACGTCGGCCCCGCGAAGGTCCCGGCGCAAGCCGCGCACTGAGGCTGTCATCGTCTTACGCTCACCGTCATCGCGAGGAGCGCAGCGACGCGGCGATCCAGAGATGAAGGGCATCGCCCTATGATCCCTGGATTGCTTCGTCGCTGCGCTCCTCGCAATGACGATTTCGCTGAAAACCTACCCGCAGCGTGCGGCCCTCAGACCGTCATCCGCGCGCGCACCGCCGTCTCGTCCATCTGCTCGCGCGTTCCGGCGAGCACAACGACGCCGCGGTCCATCACCGCGTAGTCGTCGCAGATGTCGCGGGCCCATTCGAAATACTGCTCGACGACAAGGATCGCCATCTCGGCCTTGCGGCGCAGATGCACGAGCGCGCGGCCGATGTCCTTGATGATCGACGGCTGGATTCCTTCGGTCGGCTCGTCGAGAACAAGGAGTTTTGGCTTCGTCACGAGCGCGCGGGCGATGGCGAGCTGTTGCTGCTGGCCGCCCGAAAGGTCGCCGCCCCGCCGTCCCAGCATGTCGTTGAGCACCGGAAAGAGCGCAAAAATCTCGTCGTCGATCGCCCGCTCGTTGCGCGGTCGGGTGGCGTAGCCGGTCATGAGGTTCTCGCGCACCGTTAGGAGCGGAAAGATCTCGCGTCCCTGCGGGACATAGCCAAAGCCGGCCTTGGCCCGCAAGTACGGCGTCATCTTCGTCATGTCCTGGTCGTTCCAGCGGATCGAGCCGGACGCCGGCATGTGCTGTCCGACAATGGCGCGCAAAAGCGACGACTTGCCGACGCCGTTGCGGCCGAGAACGGTCAGAATGCGCCCCGTCTGCGCCTTGACCGACACCGACCGCAACGCCTGCGCCGCGCCGTAGAAAAGATCGACTCTGTCGACGGTCAGCATGCGTTCACCGCCCCAGATAGACTTCGACGACGCGCGGGTCGGCGCTCACCTGGTCGAGCGTGCCCTCGGCCAGCACCGAGCCCTCGTGAAGGCACGTCACCTTGACGACGAGCTCGCGCACGAAATGCATGTCGTGCTCGACCACGATCACCGAATGGTCGCGCGCAATTTCGCGCAGGAGATCGGCGGTTGCGGCGGTCTCGGCGTCGGTCATGCCCGCGACCGGTTCGTCGACGAGCAGGAGCTTCGGGTCTTGCGCCAGCAGCATCCCGATCTCGAGCCATTGCTTCTGCCCGTGCGACAGCGATCCGGCGATGCGCGACCGATGGTCGGCAAGCCGGGTGGTTGCGAGGATAACGTCGATCGTTTCCAGCGTTTTCGGGTCTTCGCGCCCGAACAGCGTTGCGCGCACGCTACGCGGCGCCTTGGTTGCGAGCAGGAGATTGTCCTCGACCGTGTGGTTCTCGAACACGGTCGGCTTCTGGAACTTGCGGCCCACTCCGAGCGTCGCAATCTCGGCCTCGTCGAGCTTGGTCAGATCATGGCGCCCGTCGAACATCACCTCGCCTTCGTCGGGACGCGTCTTGCCGGTGATGACGTCCATCATCGTCGTCTTGCCGGCGCCGTTGGGGCCGATGATCGCTCGCATCTCGCCGGGCTGCAGCATCAGCGACAGACTGCGCAAAGCCTTGTAACCATCGAACGAGACGCTCACTCCGTCCAGATAAAGGAGCGATTGGGTGAGGGTTGGATTGACGGCTTCGTTCACGGTTCGACGCCTTCCTCGATGGCCTCGACCGCCACGACTTGACGCGGTTTCGGCTCGCGGCTCTTGAGCGCCAATCCGAGCAGGCCCTTGGGCAGGAATAGGGTGGTCAAGACGAACAGAAGGCCGAGACCATAGAGCCAATATTCGGGGAAGGCGCCGGTGAAAAAGGTCTTGGCGAAGTTGACGGCGATCGCGCCGATCGCGGCGCCGATCAGCGTTCCGCGGCCGCCGACCGCAACCCAGATCGCCGCTTCGATCGAGTTTCCGGGCGCGAATTCGCTTGGATTGATGATGCCAACCTGCGGCACATAGAGGGCGCCCGCGATGCCAGCGATGATTGCCGAAACGACGAAGACGAACAGCTTATAGTTTGCGACCCGGTAGCCGAGAAAGCGCATGCGGCTCTCCGCGTCGCGCACAGCGACCAGCGCCTTGCCATATTTCGAGCCAATTATGGCGCGCGAGGCCACGTAGGCGAGGATCAGCACGATGGCGCTCGCCGAGAACAGTGCGGCTTTCATTGAGGCTGTTTGAAGCGAAAAGCCGAGTAGGTCCTTGAAATCGGTCAGGCCATTGTTGCCGCCGAAGCCGAAATCGTTGCGGAAGAATTCCTTGAACAAGGCGAAGGTCATCGCCTGGGTGATGATCGAAAGGTATACGCCGGTTACGCGCGAGCGGAACGCAAACCAGCCGAAGGCGAGCGCCAGGAGGCCGGGCGCCAGCGCCACCATCGCCATCGCATACGGGAGCCAGTTGAATCCCCACCAGGCGAGCGGCAGCTCCTTCCAATTCAAAAACACCATGAAATCCGGCAGGATCGGATTCGCGTAGACGCCGCGCGTCCCGATCTGCCGCATGAGATACATGCCCATCGCATAGCCGCCGAGCGCGAAGAAAGCCCCGTGGCCGAGCGACAAAATGCCGCAATAGCCCCACACCAGATCAAGCGCGACCGCGAGGATCGCGTAACAGAGATATTTGCCCAGCAGTTGCACCAGGTAAGGCGGGAGGTAGAAGGGAGAATTGGCGGTCACCCCAAGCGACAGCACCGGCACCAGGATTGCCGCCGCAATGAGGATCGCGATGAAAACCAGGCCAAGCTGGTCGAGCCGGGCGCTCATGCTTCCACCGCGCGCCCGCGCAGAGCAAAGAGCCCTCGCGGCCGTCTCTGAATGAAGAGGATGATGAAGACCAAGAGCACGATCTGGCCCTGGACCGCGCCGATCAGCGGCTCGAGCAGCTTGTTGGCGAGCCCGATCAGAAGGGCGCCGAACGCCGTGCCCCAAAGATTGCCGACGCCACCGAACACCACCACCATGAAACTGTCGATGATGTAGCCTTGGCCGAGGTTCGGCGAGACATTGTCAATCTGCGACAGCGCGACGCCGGCGATTCCCGCCACCCCCGATCCGAGCCCGAAGGCCAGC
>Ga0209624_10001899_pt1 | contig 15944 bp, 14 predicted proteins | sample JacPinW_OM2H0_O1_FD_188565 | JGI IMG/M metagenome (GOLD analysis project Ga0209624, IMG submission 188565) | Forest soil microbial communities from Algoma, Ontario, Canada - Jack Pine, Ontario site 1_JW_OM2H0_O1 (SPAdes) (version 2) | ecosystem: Environmental > Terrestrial > Soil > Boreal...
TACCTCGCAAATTTTGCTGCCCCTCAGGCCACCGGACCTATACCTGGCGGCTCACACTGGTGCAGCGTCCTGGACGCGATCATCCCCGCCGTCGGCATCAACGATGCTAGATCGCGGGCGGCGCCTGCGGAGCAGCGGCTTGCCCTGCCGGCTCGCGGCCAGGGCAACCGCGACGATCAGCGCGATGCCGTTGAACAAATCGCCGATCCACTGGGCGCCAGAGACCAGTTGCAGTCCCTCAACGCCGGTTGCCAGGACGAAAATCGCGAGCATCGTCCCCCAGACGTTGAACCGCCCAGGTTGAAACTGGGTGGAGCCCAGGAATACCGCAGCAAAGCCCGGCAGTAGCAATGAGGGACCGAAAGTCAGCGATGGTCCTGTTAGCGACGTGTACAGAATGCCGGCGAGACCCGCCAGGCCGCCCGACGCGATGAGCGACAACCACGACAATCGGTTAACCTGGATTCCGGAGAGGCGCGCCGCTTCAGGATTGCCGCCCGCCGCCCGCATGTACCGTCCGGCCGGCGTGCGCTCCAGTACCCACCAGGCGATCAATGCGAGAGCGATTAGATAGTAAATGATGACCTGGAATCCGAAGACCTTGAACTGCGTCATATTGTTCCACGCAGTGGAGGCCGGAACTGCCTCCTCCTGAGAATTGGTCACGATCAACACGAACGCCGACAGCACCGATCCCATGCCCAGAGTCGCGATAAACGAGTTCACGTTCAATCGGACGACGATAAACCCATTGACCAGCCCGACGAGGAATCCGATGCCCAGCGACACCAAGAGAGTCGGCCCAAGAGACCAGCCCAGTTTGAGCTGGATGACAATCGCGACCATTCCGGTCAAGTTAGCATTTGCGCCGACGGACAGGTCAAACTGACCGCAGATCATGGGGATAAGCACGGCCAGCGCGATAATACCGGAAACGGCCTGCGTCGACGCAATGAGATGAACCGTGGACATCGACAGGAAGAGGCCCGGGATCCAGGCCCCGAACACGATAATAAAGACAGCCCAGAGGTACAGGCCACTGAATCGATCGAGGCCGAAGTTGAACCTCTCTCTAGGCATCCGTCACACCTTCGTTCCCTGCTTTGATGGATTCGAGATGGAAGCTTCTGTTAAGAGTGTTAGCGGTGAGGCGATCGCCGGTGATCTCGTCGACGACCTTGCCTTCTTGAATCACGAGGACCCTGCTGCATAGCGTGACGAGCTCTTCGACTTCGGTGGAACTCACGATTACAGCTGCACCGGCTTTCGCCGTAGCCAGAACGTGCCGGTGCAACTCCGCCTTGGCGCCGACGTCAACACCCTGTGTCGGATCGTCGAGCAACAGTACCTTCGGGACTTCCCTCAGCCATTTCGCGAACAGCACCTTCTGCTGATTGCCGCCGCTGAACGTCTTCAGCGGCGCGCCTGCCCCGTCACGCGGGCGGATGTCAAGTTCCTCGAACCACTTGTCAACCTCGGCGGATTCGGGCTTCCTACGCAGAAACAGCCGCCGCCAGAAAGGTCGCAAATTGACCAAAGTGAGGTTCTCTTGAGCAGTCATATCCATGATGCCCCCGCTGGCGCGGCGATCGGCCGGCAGGTAGGCAATCCCGGTACGGATCGCTGCATCGGTACGCAACGGCGGCAGGAGCTCGTTATCGATGCGAACATCGCCGACTTCGCGGGGCAGAGCGCCGAAGATTGCACCCAAGATCGTTTCCCGGCCGGACCCGGTGAGGCCGCACACGCCGGTTACCTCGCCTGACCATGCCTGAAGCGCCAATCCATCAAGCGGCCCAGCGTGCAAATCGCTGACCGTGAGGATAGGCGGGTGCGCACGTTCGTCCACATGCGGAGACTCCAGGCGCTGGACCTTCTCGAGCTCCGCACCGATGAGTTGATGGATGAGCCGCTTGCGGTCCAGCTTAGCCACCGGCCAGGTGTCAATCAGCTCGCCATCTCTGAGCACCGAGACCCAGTCGGCGAAATCAGTCACCTCGTCTAGGTGATGCGTAACATACAGGATGCTCACGCCCGTCGCGGCCGTTGCCCGCAGCGTGGATAGCAACCGGTTGATCTCATTGACCGGCAAAGTCGCCGTAGGCTCATCCAGAACGAGCACCAGGGGGCGATCGTCGTCCTCGGAGAGCAGTGCCCTGGCTACTGCGACACCAGTGCGTTCGGCGGCGGCCAGCGTCGAAATCAGCACATCGGGGTCGATCTCAAGCCCGACACCCGCGAGGGCGGCTCTCGCCTTCTCCCGGGCAGCCCCGCGTCGTATCATGCCCGCGGTAGTCGGGAAACCGGTACCGAAGAAAAGGTTGTCGAGCACACTCGATGTCTCGACGAGGCCGAGATCCTGGTGCACGAACCGGCACCCGAGGTTGTACGAGCTGGCTGGCGAGCCGAAATGAAGCTCGCGGCCGCCAACCTCTACCTTGCCTCCGGGGTCAGGGACATGGTAGCCAGACAGGATTTTGATCAGCGTGGACTTACCCGAGCCATTCTGGCCCAGCAGCACGTGGACCTCGCCCGGCTGGAGTCCGAGCTCGAACGAATCCAGGACGGTCTTGGTCCCGAATGTCTTCGACAGCGCATGAATTCCAAGCGACGGGGACGCCCCCGGCTCTTTCGAGCCGGGGCCGTCCCATGCCGCCGCTCCGGGACCGTGATGGTGGCGGCTGCTGTAACCACCATCATGGTGCGCCCCGTCTGCTGGCATCAGTCACACCTCACGAACAGGTCAGCTTGCACTGCGTGGAAGGCACACCCCACAGCTTCTCGTACTGCTCCAGAGAGGAGGTCGGGAAGTTGTAGAACTGACCCGTCATCTCGGCGACGTTGGCCTTCGTGACCAGCTGAGTCGGAATGACGTCGTCGTTAGACGAGCCCGGCTCGCCGAGTATCGTCCGGAGGGCGACATCGACGATGGCCTCTCCCTGCGCGTAGTAGCTCTGCCCGGTCCAGACAGCCTCCGTCCCGGCGGCGATCGCCTCCTTGCCGTAGGGATCGATGCTGCGACCACCGATAATCAGGCCGCTAATACCGGCAGACGATAGCGCGGAGAGGACGCCATCAGCGAATTGCCCGTTGTCGAAGAAGACGTACTTGTAGCTCGGGTTCGTTCGGGCAGCCGCGACAACCTTCGTAATCAGCGTGCCCGCGTCGACGTCGGCCTGCGTAACCGCGACGACCTTCGTACTGCAGCCCGGGCAGAGCGCCTGGACCTCGGCTATGAACGCGTCTCTAAAGACATTCAGCACTGGAGCCGAGGTGTAGTTCTCCAGCAGCGCCTTGCCCTTGCCATCTGAATTCGCGATGAACCAGTCAGCCAGGTCCTTGCCGACCACCTGCTCCGACGCCGCGCCGGCCGGCGTGCCGTAGATCGGGTCGCCGAGCGTGATGGGGGCCACGCTGCCGAGGATGATCGGTACGTTCGCCGCCTTGTAGGCGGCAATCGTGCTGGTACCGAAGGTAGACTGCGGCGAGCCAGCCTCTGCCACAGCAGACGGTTTCTTGGCCAAGGCGGTCAGCAGCGCCGACTCGAGAGTCGCTGGATTCGCCGCATCGAAGTGGACTTCAGAGTACGACCAGCCGATCGCGTTTGCGGCCTCGTGTACTCCGGTCGCGATGCGCTCGGTCGCCCCGAGACCATTCGAGACGAATATGATTGATTTGCCGGACGGAACCTTACCCGATAGCGGCGTGGTTTGCGTGATTGTCGCCGGCGTGGCGAGGGCCTTAGTGGCCGCCGCACTGGCCTCCGCTACCGAACTCGAACTGGATGAGCCGGTTGACGCTGTGCTTGAACTTGTCGAGCCGCTTGAACTTGTCGAGCTGGAACTACTCGAACAGGCCGCTAGGGCGACGAGAATCGCCGTGGCCGTAGAGAATACCGCCGCGTGCTTACTCAAGCGACGTCTAGAAAAAGGATCCATCCTCAAAATCCCTTCGCCGGAGACCCGACCCGCGGTCGGCCTCATGACTCCCATGCCGAGTCGATTACTGAAGGTAACGACCAGGTCGTTCGTTGTGACGAAATGAGATTCCGTGGTCACCTGGGCCACATCGGAAACTCTCCTACCTATACCTTAATATGATAGGCATAGATATGAGCCAACCCTAGGGCCACATGAGGATTGTTACGTGCTCGTTACTGTGAATCCGCTCGCGGCCAAGCGGCTGGGAGGGCTGGTGAGACCGGCCGGGCTGATCGCCACTAGGGTGCCGAGGGCCTTGACAGAGGCAGTGGCGGACATTCGCATCCGCCCGCAGGTGCTCGGCCAGGACTGTATGTCGGCGGTCGCGGACAATCCTCGGCGAAGATCCACATCACGCGAGCGGTCGAGGTCGAGGCGGTAACGAGCCACCGAACTGCCGCCGGGCGCCGATGCCGTCGCGTCCCGAAGCAGGCCGAGCTGGCTCGGATGGGTTGGCGCCTGCCGGTCGCTGCGGCCCGCGCGTCGGTGGCCGGCCACAGCGAGCTGATCGCCGCGAATGAAGCAGACTGTGACCTGGCCATTTTCAGTAACCTTTGCCAGCACTCCAGCCGCCGTCAACCAGCAGCGTCGCGCCGTTGATGAAGTCGGCCTCGTCGCTGGCCAAGAAAGCCACCGCAGAGGCAATATCGGCAGGTACGCCCCAGCCGCCTGTCGGTGTCGAGTCCACGATCACTTGAGTGAACTCGGGATCCTTAAAGTAGCTTCGGTTAAGCGGCGTCTCGATGACACCCGGCGCCACGGCGTTGCATCGGATTCCCTGTCCGCCGAGTTCCAGCGCGATTGACTTAGTCAGCATCGTCAGGCCCGCCTTGGACACATTATAGGCAGCACGGTTCTTGAAGCCGAGTTCCGATGCCGTTGACGTGATGTTCACAATCTTGCCCTTGCCTCGCGCAAGCATGTGTGGAACAACGGCCTGGGACAGGACGAACGGTGCAGTGAGATTAACCTCAAGAGTTCTCCGCCACGCGGCGAGCGGATGATCGGCGAACGACGATATTTCCCTAATACCCGCATTATTGACGAGGATATCAATACCCCCGAAATACTCGATCACACGGAACGGGACGCCGCGGGCCTCCTCTTCGTCGGTGAGGTCGGCCACGATCGCGGCCAGCTTATCAGCCCCACCTTCCAGCTCGCTGACCGCTTTATCGAGGGCGGTCTTATTAACGTCTACCATCGCGACGCGGGCTCCGGCGCTGAGCAGACGACGGGTAATTCCGAATCCAATTCCTTGCGCCGCGCCTGTCACTACCGCGACTCTTCCGGTCAAGTCCAAGTCAATTCACCTCGTTCTGACGCTGCCGGCTGTCTTCTAGGCCAGAATCCGCGGGCCGGAGCAGCGCCATGAGCGTCGAGACGCCCCGCAGCTGATCCAGGTGGGCGATCACCTCAGCGACGTCGTCGGCCGCAGAGCCGATGACGGAACCCGCACGGGCGCTAAAGCGCGCGCGAATCTCTGCTGACGTGGGGTACAGCACACTGGACATGTCCTCCGATACGGCGAATTCGGTCCCGTCCTCAAGATCGACCTCCACCCGAACCGTGGCATCGTCCGTGGGGATCAGTTCGATCCGAGCGGCGAGTTCTGCCGCATGCTTGTCTGTACCAGCCGACTCGAAGTAGCGGATGTCGTCCACCGGGCGGCGCAGCAGCGCCGCGGCGGCGGTGAACCGGGCCGACATCTGGCGTTGCAGCATGGTGGCGTACGGCGGCTCAGCGCCGACACCCGGGCTGGCGACGCCATTATTGGCCGTGGCGGGTCGGATCAGCCGCACCCGCGCGACGGTATCGACTGAGAACGGCACCGGCAATCGCGCCAGGATAAGCGCCAGCGTCTCCTGGTTCTGGAGGCAGGCCGCGAACCTTTTCGTCCCCAGTCGCGAGACAGCGTGGTCAGCCTGCTCGGCGGGGATCCGGCCGTCCTCGCCGCCGTAGGTCCGGAAGAAACCGTACGGCCCCTCGAAGGAGTTGGGGGAGGCGGTGCAACCCGACATAGCAAGGCCCGCTGCCAGCAGACCGTTGCGCGCGGCGAAACCCGCATGCAGGTAGGGCTCCATGCTCCCGGCGACGAAACCCTGGCCGAAGCCGGCCGCAGTGTTCGCCGCAATACTCAGTGCGGCCGCGAGCTGCGCCCGATCGCAGCCGTACAGCGTGGCGGCAGCGGCCGCCGCACCGATTGGCCCCAGGACGCCGAGCGGGCGAAAGCGCCTGGCCACGATAGAAGTGGGGGCAATGTTACCGAGCAGTCCGACCGCCTCATAGCCGACGACGATCCCCGCCAGGAGCTCGTGACCTGATGCATTGACCTGCTCGGCCGCGGCGAGCGCCGCCGGGAGGACGTAGGTTCCCGGATGGCTGCCCTCGCTCAGGCCGCCAGGACCGCAGTCCTCCAGCAGGCTGCCGTGCGCGGCGACGGCGTTGGCAAAGGCAGCCGCCGATGCTGAGAGTCGTCCTGGCCGGCCGACCGCAGTGCACAGCCCGACATCGCCGCGGACAGTTTCCCAAGCGGCCGTGGCCGCGGCCAGCTCGGAACTCACCAGGGTCACACCGACGATATGGAGCAGCCGGTCCCGTGCGGCCTCTGCGGTACGAACGGGCAACGGCTCGCGCCCGAGGAGGTGCAGGGTCTGGGCGAGCCTTGCGCTCAGTCCGTCGACGGTCACTACGAGCCCACACCGCCACCGACACCGAGCAGGATGGCACTGACAGGGCAGATATCGGCCGCCTCGGCGACGGCCGATTCGTCGTCGGCGTCAACGTCGCTGACGAGTACCTCGACAACACCATCCAGGTCACGCTGGTCAAAATAGCGAGGGGCCAGCTCGACACAGTTGCCTGAGCCGATGCAGCGCTCCGCTGCGACTGAGATGTGCATCACATGCTCCTCTTGCATGGCCGGGTCGGCAGGTCACTCCGTCAACGGAAAACTATGACTACCAAATGACCGGCAGCTCGGCGACTCCATAAATGATGGAGTTGCGAAAGGCAAGATCGTCAGCGTTTCCGGCGAGCTGCAAGTGCGGGAACCTGACGAAAAGCTTGCTGAATACGACCTGCAACTCGATGCGAGCCAGCGGCTGGCCGAGACACTGATGCAGCCCGAATCCGAAAGCGACATGCCGCCGGGCATCGCGGGTGATGTCAAACTTGTCCGGATCGGCAAAGACCTCCGGATCGCGATTAGCGGCGGCGATCGGGGCAATCACGCCTTCGCCGGCGTGGATGCACTGAGCGCCTACCTCGATGTCATCGGTCGCGAGACGGAAGGCCACCTGATGTGCGACCGATAGATAGCGCAGCAGTTCCTCGACGGCGCCGTTAACCAAGCTCGGGTCAGCGCGCAGCATGGCCAACTGGTCGGGGTGGTTGAGCAGCGTCAGAGTCCCCAGCGCGATCATATTGGCAGTCGTGTCGAACCCACCTACCAACAGCAGCTGCAGGATGTGGAGCAGCTCAACTTTGCCGAGGTTGCCAGTTTTCACCTGGTTCGTGATCATCCGGCTGATCAGGTCATCGCCCGGCTTGTCGAAGCGCTCGTCAACCACCTCCGAGAAATAGTCGAGAATATCCTGATTCGCCCGTGATGCCACCGCCGGCGGATTATCAAAGCTCATCCAGGTCTTGACCCGGTCCTGGAAGAAGTCGCTGCGCTCGGTGGGAAGATCCAGTATCTGGCAGATGACACTCGACGGCACCGGCTGCGCCAGCATGTCAACCAGGTCGAGGGGACCCCCGAGTTCTTCCATACGGTCAAGCAGAACGTCGACGAGTTCGTTCAGGTAGCCTCGCAGCTCGGCCACGTGATGAATCTTGAAGTCCGGTGCCAGCATGCGGCGGTGCTCGTCGTGCGTGGGCGGATCCATCCGGGCGAAGTTCTTCTGCCCGCCGCGAGCCGCGGCCACCGTGGGGGTCGGCTCGGGAAATCCCTCGATCGTCAGATCCGAGGAGATGCCCGGGTCGGCGAGGACCGCGCGTATGTCGGCGTAGCGCGTCAGCAGCCAGGCCTCACGGCCGTTCCAGGTGGATACCTTGCTGACCGGGCAGGTAGCACGCAGCTCCGCGAACACAGGGGGCGGGTCGAGCGGAGAGGTCCGTTCGAACGGCCATACGTGCCCGGTCTTGATCTCCGTCACGGAATACTACCTTTCACAGAAGGATCCTTCGCTGGAGAATTCGCAACGACCTCACCAGCTCGGGTACCGCATCAGCCGACTCCGACTTGCTGGACAGCAGACTGTCCGTAAACTGGCGACACCCAATTCCAGGATGCAACTGCCTCACCCCTGGCGGCAGCCAGGTAGAGGCGGCGCACCTCATTTGTCACTTCTCCGGGCTGGCCGCCGTTGTAGCTGTGCCGATCGACTGACGCCACTCCAGTGACCCCCTCGCCGCTGCCGCAGACAAACACCTCGTCTGCGGAGTAGAGCTCAGTTCGATCAATCGGCCGTTCTTCGACGCGCAGCCCAAGTCGCTCGCTTGCTAGCCGGATAACGCTATCCCTCGTGATGCCTTCCAGGATGCTTTCAGTTACAGCTGGGGTCAGCAGCTTCCCGTCCCTGACCAGGAAGACGTTGTAACCGAAACCCTCAGATATGCGGCCCGCATCCGTGAGCATCAGCGGAGCGTCGTAGCCGTTGCGTCGCGCCTCAATACTTGCCTGGCGGCCATTGTGGTAATTGGCGATGGACTTCATCCGCGGCGGCATTGAGCGGTCGGAGATTCTCGCCCATGTGCTGACTCCGAGGTTGAGCATCGAACGGCCGAAGTACGAAGACACAGGAACCGCGGAGATAGAAGTCGTCGTCGGTCCGGAGTCCTCTGGTTTCCCGTCATCGCTCACGAGGAAAACCTGCAACCGCATGTGTATGTCTTCCCTGAATTTATTTGCGGCGATCAGCCTGTGGATATCCGCTTCCAGGGTGGCCACATCCCCAGGATAATCCAAGCCCGCCATGTCAAGCGATGCGCGCAGCCTGCGCAGGTGGTCTCGCATCCTGAATGTATAGAGTTCCCGATGCTCCTGGTTCCAGTGGCCGCAGAAACCCTCAAATACCGCGATACCGTACTTTAGGGCGGGACTGAGAACGTGCAACTTGGCATCGCCGTAGGCGATCAGCTCTCCATCGAACATCAGGTAGGTGGGGCGCACCGCCGACTCCATCATTTCCCCTCGCGGTATGGGTTGCCGATCCACGGTGCGGACGGGACCCGGTAGCCGCTGCACCACAGCACGCCGCTGCGGCCGGTGAACCGCCCGCCTGGCGAACCATGCCTCTGACCTAAGGTCGGCCTGGCGAACTCCGGATAGCACATCGATGTCGACACGAGGCGGCCCGCCCGTCGTCGCTTTGACCGAATACCTAATTATTACTACGATGCGCAGGAATATGTCAACTGCCAGGCAGCCACGTTACCTGTTCGTTACGTACCGGGCCAGCGCCGGATACCTGACACGTCTCCGGATCAGCCGCGCCCCGGACGTGGACCTGGCCCGTTGGCGGGCCGCCGAAGATCATCAGCCGATGTCGCTCGTCCGGGTCGGCCCAAGATCAACTGATCGCCGGGATGACCGGCCGGGAGGTCGCATGTACGAGGCAGGCGCGCTTGACAGACCCTAGATTTGTTTGATCTTGTTTGCACTGTTGCAAACGGAAGTGTTGCGGTCAGTGCAACGCCACGCGAAGAAATGCAGAGGTTAAAAATGTCCGAGCCCGCCGAGTGGGAGCATATTTCAGTTACCCGGAATGAAGACATTGTGGAGCTTCGCTTCCATACTGGTGGCGGCCCGCTCGTCTGGGACGCAGATGCCCACCGTGAGATCGCCGAGGCGTTCTACTGGCTAACCATGAAACGCGACGTCAAGGTGGTGATTCTCACCGGAACCGGAGACGTCTATTGCAATGAACTAGACGTCACGAGCTTCGCCGGGATCGAGTGGGGCGAGATCTGGTGGGAAGGAAAGCGCATGCTATCCGGTCTCAACGATCTCGACATTCCGGTGATCTCCGCTATTAATGGCCCGGCCACTGTGCACTCCGAGATTCCGGTGATGGCAGACTTTGTCCTCGCCGCAGAGCACGTCGTTTTTGCCGATCGCAGCCACTTCGCCACCCGCGACACGGTACCCGGCGATGGGGTCAACCTCGTCTGGGGCGAACTGCTCGGCCCGACGCGCTCGAAGTACTTCCTGCTGACGGGAAGCACCATCGACGCACCCGAGGCGCTCCGGCTAGGGGTCGTGAACGAGGTCCTTCCGCTCGCCGAGCTCCACGATCGCGCCTGGACGTTGGCCCGCGAACTGGCCGTCCGCCACCTGCCCGTGCTGCGCTACGCTAAGGCTGCGGTATCGGTTGGCTTCCGCCGCAACTTCTCCGAGGGCCTGAGTCACAGCCTGGGAGTCGAGGGCTGCGGACACTGGTCCCTGGGCGGGATCAAGCCCGCGCACATCACGGACTGACCGCCGCGGGCATGCCGGTCACCAGGGTCGGGATAGTGGGCGCCAGCCTGAGTGGCGGCTGGGCTCTACAGTCGCACGTGCCGGCGCTTCTGGCGCTGCCGGGGTTTGAGATCGTCGCGGTGTCGACCACGCGACTCAGCTCTGCAGAAAGGACCGCCCAGCATTTCGGAGTACTGAATTTCTACGACTCAACGGATGCACTGGCCGCCGACCCGCTGGTAGACCTCGTCACTGTCACGGTAAAAATTCCTGACCACGAAGCGGCAGTGAGCGCCGCGATCGCGGCCAGGAAGAATGTCTACTGCGAATGGCCGCTTGGAGTAAATACCGCCCAGGCCGCCGACCTGCGGGACCGGGCCAATGCGGCCGGTATCCAGACGGTGATCGGCCTCCAGGCCCGCGCAACCCCTACCCTCCGGTTCCTGCGCGACCTCCTGGTGAGCGGTTACCTTGGGGATCGGATTCTCTCGGTCCATGCCAGCTCTACCGGATTCGGTAATGGCGGGCCGATTCTGGCACCCGATCGGGAATGGGCCGCCGACGATGCGAATGGCCTCTCCGCGCTCACCGTCCGCACGGCGCACACCCTTGACGCGGTGCAGTTCTGCGTGGGATCGATCGAGACCGTGTCGGCCGACGTCCGGGTCGCGACGCCGTTCCCGGCTATCGGTGATACCGGCCGGCTCGTTGAACGAACCGCGCCGGACCAGGTCCTGATTCAGGGCCGCCTGGCGGGCGGAGGAACGGTGACCGGCAGGTTCCTGCTCGGTGTTCGCGGGGACAACACGCCGCTGCTTACGATCCACGGAACTGATGGCACGATCATCGTCGCGGGCGAGGGTGACGAACCGCAGATCCAGATGGCGAGCCTGCGGCTGCTGGCCGCGCGCCGGAACTCCTCGTTCGAGGAGCTGACGGTACCACGCCGTTACATACGGACGCCTCAGGACTTGGCCGCAGGTGCACCGTCCAGTGTGGGTGAGAACTACCTCGGCATGGCGGCCGCGGACACGAGCCCGCCGAGTCCTGGCTTCAATGACGCCGTAGCCCTGCATATGCTGCTCGATCTGATCCGTCTGGCGTCAGTAACGGGCCAGCGCCAGGTTGCGGCTGGCCCGCAGCCCGAGAGACTGGCATGAGCCTGCTCTTCTCGTTCACGATCCACCCGGCCAGACGCTCCGGCCCAGAAGCCGGGCAGACTGCGCCGATAGGACCGTCGGGCCCTTGCTAAATTATGCGAATGAATCTATTGTCCATCATGAATATGACATGCCGATCCGGTCCATCCCGGGTTTACTCTCTGTGGCCGGATGTGTCCACAGCAGGAGGAAAGATGACCAGCTACCTCGACTACGTCGACAGCGATCCCTACGATTACTACGCGACGCAGCTGCAGGCAGGCCCCGTGCACTGGGACGAGGGCATGCGAGCCTGGCTGGTCTTCGGTTACGACGAGTCCAGGTTCGTGGCTACTCGCCAGGAGTACTTTCAGCACCCGTACAACGAGATGCGTGGCGCCAAGGAGGTACAGGGAGGCACGCGTGGCATCCTCATGCTGCAGGGTGCGGAGCATGACCGGATGCACAATTTCCTGCTCTCCCATTTCACCCCCGCAGTCGTGCGCAGATATCGCGAGGAGCTCATCCGTCCGCTCGTGCGGCGGAGGCTGGAGGCCATCGCCACGCTCGACCGGGTCGATCTCGCTTCCGAGTTTGCATCGAGGCTGCCCAGTGACGTCATCGCGGCGCTGCTCGGGATGGACTGGCACGATGACGAGCTGCTGGCCAAGTGCCAGGTCTGGAACCACGACCTCTTCCGCTGGAGCGAGACCTTTGGCGAGGACGAGCAGGCGCTGCAGGACTCGCTGGTAGCAGCCGAGGCACTGAACGCCGTTCTGCTGCCGTTGGTACGCGAACGCCAGCAACGCCCCCAGGATGACCTGATCTCGATTCTCTGGGCCAAGGGCCCAGAGCTCCTCCAGCCCTGGACCGAGGCCGAGGTGCTCGCGCAGTGCCGGGTATTGTTCTTCGCCGGCAGCGACACTACGGCTCACCTCCTGCGTAACGCGATCTACGTGCTGATGACCCAGCCGCACTGGCAGACGGACCTGCGCGGAGACGCGGCCAGGATCCAGGATTTCGTGGAGGAGATCCTGCGGTACTACGCACCTGTGCACTTCCGGGTGCGTTCCGCCATCAAGGATGTCGAGCTCGGTGGCCAGCTCATTCGCGCCGGTGAGCGGGTGCACCCGATGAATGCGGCGGCCAACCGCGATCCCCGACATTACCCGGACCCGGACACCATCAACCCGGAACGCAAGCCGCTGCGTGATCATCTTGCGTTTAACGTGGGGCCGCGCTTCTGCGTCGGCGCCGCGCTGGCCCGCGCCGAGGCGGCAGAGGCCATTGAACAGCTCCTGGAGAATATGAGCGATATAGTGCCGGACCGGGACGCTGCGCCGCCACGCTTCATCGGGCATATGCCTCGCTCGCACGAGCCGCTGAATGTCGTGCTGACCCATCGAGCCGCGGCGCGCACCTGACCCCCCTCTTTCTCAGAACACGATGACACTCCGGGCCAGGTCGGAATGATCCAGCGCCTGCATTCCGTCGTTGACCTCGGCCAAGCCGATCCGCTCGGAGATCAGTTCGTCAAGCTTGAGGCGGCCGGCCAGGTACATCTCGCAGTACCAGGGAATATCCAGGCGGAACTGGTTGCCCATCTTGCTGCCCTGCAGTCTCTTCTCGGAAAAGAATGCATCGGCCGGAATCTCGACCCGGTCGCCGGGCCGCGGAAGGCCGACGACGGTAATGACGCCCCTCGTGCGCGCCATGGCGCACGCCTGCTCAATAGTCTCCGGGCGGCCGACAACCTCGAAGACGTGATCGGTACCCCCTCCTGTGATCTCGCGAACCGTCGCTACCGCGTGCTCGCTGGACGCGTCGACCGTCGCCGTGGCACCGAACGCGATCGCCCTGGCCAGCGCGCTCTGGCGGATATCTACGGCGACCACCTTCGATGCGCCCGCCATCCGGGCCGCCTGGACAATGTTAAGACCCACTCCACCGCAGCCGATGACCGCGACCGTCTCGCCGAGCGAGACGTTCGCAGAATGCCGGACTGCCCCGATGCCGGTATGCACGGCGCAGCCGAGGAGCGCGGCGCGATCGAGGGGCATCTCATCGGGGATCTTGACCACCGCTCGCTCGTGTACCAGCATCTGTGCGGCGAACCCGCCGAGGCCGACGAAGGCAGCGATCGGCACTCCCGCACACGACAGCCGAGGGCGGCTCCCGGCCGGGCGCGAGCGGTTCATCGCATCGCAATGTTGCTGCAGACCCCGCTGGCACCACTCGCACATGCCACAGAATGAGGCCGCGCAGGCGACTACCCGGTCTCCTGGCCGGACCGTCGTCACCTGCTCGCCGACGCTCTCGACGATCCCGGCGGCCTCGTGTCCCAGGACCACGGGAAGTGTCCGAGCACGCGGTGAATCACCGCATTGGGCGAGCCAATCGGAATGGCACAGGCCCGATGCCGCGGTGCGCACCACGACCTCCTGCGCCAAAGGTCGATCGAGTTCCATCTCGACGACCGAAAGCTCCGCGCCATACTGTCGCAGCACTGCTGCCTGCATGCGAATACCTCCTGATGGTGCCTGGCACGCAACGATTCCTGTGCCGCGTTTCATCTCTATATTATAAAAATAACCTTACTAATCGTCGAGAGCGAGGAAATTCGTGAATGCCGATGGCTGCGGCCACTCGATCCATCCTTTCCGAGTCGACGTTCCTGAGGGTGACCTACAGTACCTGCGAGACAAACTCGCGCTCACCAGGTGGCCGGACGAGCTACCCGGAGTCGGCTGGTCCTACGGCGTTCCGCTCGGCTATCTGAAGGAACTCTCCGAGTACTGGCTCAATACCTACGATTGGCGTGCTCAGGAGGCCCGGCTCAACGAGTATCCGCAGTTCACTACGACTGTGGACGGGGCGAACTTGCATTTCTATCACGTCCGCTCGCCTCGCCCGGACGCCTTTCCCTTGCTGCTTGCGCACGGTTTCCCTGGGTCGGTCGTGGAGTTCCTCCAGGTGCTCGGACCGCTCACGGATCCCGCCGCGTACGGAGGTGACGGGCGCGATGCGTTCCACGTGATCTGCCCGTCCATTCCCGGTTATGGATTCTCGGGCCCGACCGTCGCTACCGGATGGCATCCTTATCGCGCCGGCCAGGCGTTCGCCACCCTCATGAGCCTGCTCGGTTACGAACGCTACGGCGCGCACGGAACTGACTGGGGCTCTCGTATTGTGCGCGACATGGGCCTGATCGATTCCGATCACCTGGCCGCCATACATCGTACGATTCTTCATGCGCCGCCTAATCCCGATGATGACCTTTCCACTTACAGCGAATCGGAGCTTGAGCGGCTCGAGGACATCGCGCACTTCGGTGCAGAGCTGAGTGGCTATATGCTGATCCAGTCCACGCGCCCGCAGACGCTGGCATATGCCCTCACGGACTCCCCGGTGGGCCAGCTTGCCTGGATCGTCGAGAAGTTTAAAGAATGGACCGACTGCGACGAATTCCCCGAGGAAGCCGTCGACCGCGATCTCATGCTCACGGACGTGATGCTCTACTGGCTGACTCGAACTGCCGGATCATCGTCCCGGCTTTACTATGAGTTGCGGCACTGGAGGCAGAACGACCGTCCGGATCCGCGAGTCAACTGGAACACGCCTCTTCCGTCGCCGGTTCCGACCGGCGTCGCGGTCTTCCCGCGCGAGGTCATGCGGCCACTTCGCCGACTCAGCGAGAAGACCGACAACATCGTGCACTGGTCGGAATTCGATCGCGGCGGACACTTTGCGGGCATGGAGGTGCCCGATTTGCTGGTAGATGACATCCGCACGTTCTTTCGCCGCTTTCGTCTGACGAGCTGAGCTCGGCTGAGACCGGGCTACTTGGTGGTCGCCGCGGACAGCTCGGCATAGGGCCTGCTCACGATCTCGATGACATTTCCCCATGGATCTTCGCAGTAGCAGATGAAGATGCCGCCATGGACGTCATACACCTCGGTCCGCGCCCGGCCGCCGCTGTCAGAGATCATCTTGAGCGTTCCCTCGAAGTCTTCAACGGTAAACGCAATGTGATGAGCGCCGAAGTTCCAGTACTCGAAACTATTTTCCGGTCTCCGTGCCTCGGGCTCAATGAACTGAAACAACTCGACACCGCAAGAGTTGCTCGTCAGCATGTGGGCGAGCTTCATGCCGCCCCACTGGTCGCCGAAGACCTCACGCCGACGGCCTGCCCCCGTCGTCGTCGTGTCGCAGTGCATAGGTCCATCGAGGAGTTCCAAGCCGAAGACCTTCGCATACCAGTCGACGGCTTCATCGATGTCGCCGACGGTCAATCCCACGTGATTCATGCCGGCCCTAGGCGATTTCCCGGACATAAGTATTCCCGCTCCTCGATCTGCTAGT
>Ga0209624_10001900_pt1 | contig 15942 bp, 13 predicted proteins | sample JacPinW_OM2H0_O1_FD_188565 | JGI IMG/M metagenome (GOLD analysis project Ga0209624, IMG submission 188565) | Forest soil microbial communities from Algoma, Ontario, Canada - Jack Pine, Ontario site 1_JW_OM2H0_O1 (SPAdes) (version 2) | ecosystem: Environmental > Terrestrial > Soil > Boreal...
GAGACGGAGGGACGTAGACATACTCTCCAGGTTTGGCATAGCCCAACTGCTCGCGCGCCTCTTTTTCAATGGACTTCTGATCGCTCTTCAGGCCCTGAATCTGCTGGGTAAAGCGATCATTCTCCTGCTGCACCTGAACAATCTGCTTGCGCAACGCATCGTGCTCGGCACGCTTCTGCTTATAGATGACCATCCCATTCGCACCGAACATTACGTGGACGAACAGCGAAGCGGCCAGAACAGCCACAGCCATTGTCGCGATGCGGCGCCGCCGAGCGTAGATTCCGAGGAGCATGGGCCGAGCCCGCTCGATCCACGAGGCGGCCAACGCTTCCGCCCGCGGCGCGCGATCGACCATGGCACGCAGACCGTCCTCCGGGCGCGGGAATCTGGCCATCCGGTACAAGGGTTTCACGGTCGGAACCTTCCGCAATTGCCGTTACTCAAAAATCCAATGTTTCGCGGCCGCACTCAGCGCCTCCGACCCCTTCTTACTGCGCGCTTCGGTGTAGACGCGCACCACCGGTGCGGTTCCCAATATCCGGTAACAGACCCAGGAACCGTCGCCGAACAGCAGCTTCAATCCGTCCGTGCGGACAACCTGGATCACCACGCGCCCGGCGAAATCGCGCGGATCAGACTGCAGCTTCTCAGTGAACTTCGCCTTGACCTCGGGCGTCAAGCGGAAGTTTTCGCGTTGGGGATAGGAGGAACCAACTTGGTTACCCAGTGCGGCTTCTGCGAAGCCAAGTAGCGGGCAAAGCCGGTCACCGCGGGCTGCACGTTGGCGAAAGTGAACTCCTCCGCCATGACCGCCCGCCAGCGCGACGTGCCAAACTTGATTTGCGTTAGCATGAAAGGACCCTCGTTCCTCGACTCTGTGGAACAACCCTCGTGGCGCCCTCGAGGCCGGAGGACCAACGGCTGATTTCATATGACTGATAAACGAATCGTTCTCTCCACCGCCGGGTCCGAAGACCAGGCCCGCAAGATCGCACGCCATCTGGTTGACGAGCGGCTGGCCGCGTGCGTGAACATCATTCCCCGGATTGAATCGATTTACCGCTGGCAGGATAAGGTGGAGTCGAGCGCAGAATGGTTGCTGCTCATCAAGACGACGGGAGAGAAATCTCCAGCGGTACGAGACGCCATTCGAGCGTTGCATTCCTACGAACTGCCGGAGTGCATCACGATCGGCATCGAGGATGGTAGCGCAGCCTACCTGGGATGGATCGACCAGTCGGTGAGGTAGCGGCTGCCGGAAACGCTGCAAACTGGGTAAGCGACTGTGAATGCCTGCGCCCGCCTGGAACTGGCCCTTCGGCCGCAGCGCGCACACGCCTAGCATCGGTCGGAGTTTAAGCCCGGAAATGTCCTTAGCCGACGGCACCACGCAGGTTCAGGCGCCAATCGTCGAGCGAGAACGCAGGATGATCGGTAGCAGCCAGCTGGGTCAGCTCTGCCATGAACTCGGCCGAAGTTCCTCCATAGAAAGCCGGTAAGAAACGGGCGAATTTTGGCGTCGCGGCCAGAGCGTTCACGCGGTTGCGCAGGGTCGCAAACAATCGATCGCGATCAAGCACCCCGAATGAAACGCCGCCGTGCTCACCATGACATCGAAGGTATTTTCAAAAGGCAGCTGCAGAAGGTCACAAGCCAACAGGCTTACGCCCGCTCCAAACTGCGCAGCGAGATGCTCGCGAGCCGAGTGCAACATTTCTGGGAAAGGTCGACAGTGACGTGTCCCTGCGGTAATGCATCCATTCATTCCGCGGTCAGGCGACCGGTGCCGCATCCCGCATCGAGCACAACTTCGTCGCCCCGAAGACGCAACCGCGATAGCACCTTATCGCCGAATTCCACTCGCGCGCAGAAGGGTGATTTCGCTGCAAGTCATCGCCCGGTTGATGCGCGTCCATCCCTGGAAGCCATGGCCAGGAACTTTTCATATTGCGTTCAGCGCCCCATCGAGGTCGTCGAGAATGTCGTCGACCTCTTCGATGCCAACAGAAATTCGCACCATGCCATCGCTAATGCCGATTGCTTTGCGGCCTTTCGCGCCCAACCCCGCATGCGTCATGGTTGCGGGATGAGAAATGAGAGTCTCCACGCCCCCCAGCGACTCGCCCAGCGAGCACACGCGCACTTTCTTCAGCATCTTATTGGCGTTCTTCAGAGAGCCGGTCTCAAACGTGATCATCGATCCGAAACCGCTCATTTGCCGCCGGGCAAGAGCATGTTGGGGATGGTCCGGCAGACCGGGATAGAACACGGCCTTGACTTTTTTGTGCTTCGAGAGGAAGTCGGCCACAATACGGCCGCTGCGATCATGAATCTCCATGCGCGCGGCTAGTGTCTTTACTCCGCGAAGTACCAGCCAGCATTCAAAGGGAGAAAGAATCGCACCGGCGGCCTTCTGCAGGAACGCCAGCTGGTCGGCATGTTCCCGTTTTGCGCAGACCACGACTCCACCCAAACCGTCGCTGTGGCCGTTCAGGAATTTCGTGGTGGAGTGTACGACCATGTCTGCACCCAGTGCGAGCGGCTGCTGGAAATACGGCGACATGAATGTGTTGTCGACCACCAGCGCAACTCTCTTCTGGCGGCAGATCTGGCTAATGGCCGCCAGATCGCTGAGCCCCATCAACGGATTCGTCGGAGTCTCGACGTAGACCATGCGCGTGTTTTTGCGGATAGCCCGTTCCACGTTCCCCGGGTCGGAGGTTTCAACGTAAGAAAACTCGAGGCCGAAGCCTGCCATGACGTTGTTGAAGAGCCGCGGCGTTCCCCCGTAGAGATCGTTGCCGCACACCACGTGGTCGCCGGATTTCAGCATGCTGACGACGGCGTTGATGGCGGCCATGCCACTGGCAAATACCGGAGCGGCTACACCGCCTTCTAGCGCGGCGAGATTCTGTTCCAACCGCGTACGCGTGGGATTCGACACGCGAGAATATTCATAACCCTTGTGCTCGCCGATGCCTTGTTGCACATAGGTCGAGGTGGGATAGATGGGCACGGTTACGGCGCCGGTCAAGGGATCCGGCTCCTGCCCACAGTGAATCGCGCGCGTCGCAAAGCCTGGTTGCTTATTTTTTTTCATCAGCGTGCATCTGCGAGATGGCGGGTGCTTAGATGCCGCCCTCAAAAATCTTCTTCGACAAATAGCGCTCGGCGGAGTCCGGGATGATGGTTATGACACGCTTGCCCGACCCCAGCATCTTCCCAACGTTCAGTGCCGCGAACACAGCGGCCCCGCCGCTCGATCCCGCCAACACACCTTCCTCTGCCGCCAGCCTTTTAACCGTGCAGAACGCGTCCTCGTCCGAAACCATTACGACTTCATCGCATACCGAGCGGTCAAAGGTCAGGGGGATGAAACTCGTGCCGATGCCCTCCACTTTATGGGGACCGACCGGCCCGCCGCCCAGGGTCGAGCCCTGCGTCTCGACCGCAAAGGCTAGAGCTCGCGGCAACTTTTCCTTCACATAGCGGGCAACTCCTGAGAAAGTTCCCGAGGTGCCGCATCCGAGCACAACCGCATCGATCTTTCCTTCCATCTGTTCAAAGATTTCCCGAGCCGTGGTCTCGTAGTGATAGTCGGGATTGGCAAGGTTCTCGAACTGACCGGCCATGAAGGCGGTGGGATCGCTGGCGACCAGTTCCTTGGCCCGCTGGATGGCGCCCTGCATGCCCTCGGCGTCGGGAGTGCGGACGACGTCGGCACCGAGGGCGCGCATAATGATCACTTTTTCCTGAGAAAAATTTTCCGGCACGAATAATTTGACCTTGTAGCCGCGGTTCACACCGATCAGTGCGAGGCCGATGCCGGTGTTTCCCGCGGTCGCCTCCACGATGGTGCCGCCTGGCGGGAGTTTCCCTTCCCGCTCGGCGCGAGCAATAATCCCGATGGCCGCCCGATCTTTTACGCTGCCACCCGGATTCAGGTACTCCAGCTTGGCAAAGATGTCGGCCGACCCGGCGGGAACCAGCCGCTTCAGCTGCAGCATGGGAGTTTCGCCGACCAGTTGGGTGATGTCGTCGGCAACGCGCAGGCGGGACACTTCAGAAGGCTTCGAGCGCACCCTACAGGGTAATCGTCGCCAAGCATAATCGTAAAGCCTGTAATTGTGGGGAAAACGAGTAGAGGCCAGAGAACCCTTGAATTTAGTGGCTTTCGGGACATACGGAGAATTTCGCAGTTCCGTCGGAAAACGGCTAGAAGTGGCTAGAAGCCGTCCACCTTGCATTTGTGTACAAAGGTGTGTAGATGGGAGGACTGTCGCTGTGGGCTGTTTCGAGCGCCGGAGCCGAGGGGTTGCTTTGGGTGCACCGCACTGGCAGAACTGGGCTGCCTTCCCCGTGGTCATTGTTCCTCGCGGAGAAAATACGGTAGAGCGAGCCAGTTCTCGGGCGGGAGCTGCACCGTTGCACCGCTGATGTCAAGCGCCTTTCACGGCGCACCGTTACAACAGCCTCCGTCAATTGTTGAAACAGGCCGATAGCGCAAACTTGTGCTAACGGGGTTCTGCAACAGTAACAATGTAGATTTGATTCTGCTACCGACCAACCGCGCCTACCTCGCAAGAAGTCCGTGGTTGTGGTTGTAGCTGATCACGCGCGTCACCCTCCACACGCCATCTTTGTTCTGCCACACCATGACAAACTTGGCGTCTCCCACATTCTCAGCGTTCTCAGGGTGGCGGAAGCGATGAATCCCGATCTCGACCGCTCCGTATCCCTTCAGCGGGTACACCTCCAGCGTGTCCGACAGCAGTTCCCGCTGCACCTTTCCGCAGATGTTCTGCTTGATGGCAGCCAGAAAGGGCTCTTTTCCCACGGACAGTCCGGTCTGGTCGTGATAAAACTCCAGATCATCCGACACCATGGTGCCCAGTGTGGTCAAATCGCAGTGGTTATATGCGTCGAAGAGCTTCGTATCTAAAGACTGTATGGTGGTAAATAGAGGATCGGGCTGCGCGGTAGATTGCGCGTCTATGCGCATGGCACAAAGGGACAAAAGTACAAGCAGGAAAGAGCTGGGCAATCTCTTCATGAGAAAGAAAACTCCTTTGCTGGGATACACGCTAGGTTGATACGCGTCGAGGCCTACCTTTGTTCCGTGGAGCGTTGTGGCTTCGCTTGTCGTTCCCTAATTCTGAGGGACTTCGAAAAAGTTCTCCTCACTGTCGTTAATCGGGCGATATCACAACTTTGCGGCCTTTGGTCGCCAGACAGACGAAAGGAAAGCACAACCTTGTGCTAAGGGGATGTTACAACTGTTACAACAGCCAGCCCGCCATTGAGGGGACGGCACATGCTACAATCCCGTTCTTGCCTTTGCTTCGTCCGCTGCATTGGCGTGAAAAAGGGGATGAGCGCAGAGAAGGAACTCTGAGATGAGGGCGTTCCCAGCGTGGATTTGCTCAGGCTTTCTTGCTCCGCTAGCCGTATTCTCGCTGCTCTCTTTGTTTGGGTGCGGCTCTGGCTCCGACTCAGGCTCCAACTCTGGCCCCGGCAGCGGTGTGATCCAGCCTCCGCCGAATCCTGAGTTTTTGTGGGTGGCTGACAGTTTCAACAATCGCGTTCTCATGTTCGATGCACCATTCAGCACCGGGCAGAGCGCGAGTGTGGTTTTGGGACAAGTTGACTTCACAAGTTCAGGTCAGGCAACATCGGTAACGGGACTGAATCAACCTACTTACTCGATCGCAGACGGTCAAGGGAACCTGTGGGTCTCTGACTGGGGCAATAATCGTCTATTGGAATACAAACAACCTTTCACCAGCGGCATGGCCGGCAGCTTAGTACTAGGCCAGACAGACTTCACAACAAATTCCAATTCTGCAACCGCGGGCGGACTCTCGTCGCCGCATGAAATAGTCTTCGACAAGAATGGGAATCTTTGGGTCGCTGACAGTTACAACAATCGCGTTGTTGAGTTCACACTGCCATTCAGCAATGGCATGATGGCCAGCTTAGTGCTGGGCCAAACCACCTTTAGTGCAAACAACTGCACCGTATTGGCGTCTGGGCTTTGTTACCCGACTAGCTTGATGTTTGATGCGATCGGGAATCTTTGGGTCGTCGATTGTGACAACAACCGAGTGCTGGAATACAACCCTCCGTTCGTTACTGGAGAGTCGGCCAGCACCGTTCTTGGTCAGGCAGATTTCACCTCAGCAGTTCAGGGTGCGGGTGCGACAGGTTTCGACGTACCTTGGTCAGTCGCTCTCGACGCTAACGGGAACGTGTGGGTGTCGGACGGGGGGAACTGGCGTGTGTTGGAGTTCAAACCGCCTTTTTCCAGCGGCCAGGCCGCGAGCATGGTTTTGGGCTTTCCAAACTTTACGACAGGAGTGAACACAGACCTCGAGAGCAGCTTGAACAATCCCCGTGCTATTGCCTTTGATGGTAGCGGGAATCTTTTCGTAGCTGACGATATTGATTCCCGCGTGATGGTGTTCGCACCGCCATTTAGTAGCGGGATGGATGCCAGCAAAGTGATCGGTCAGCCAAACTTCACTTCCGTGATGGGGAGCACAACGGCTTCGGGCCTGTTCGAGCCGGTTGGCGTGTCCGTCTCGTTCTAGGAAATCGCGATACCGAGATTGTTGACGAAAACAGGCGTCAATAACACTCAACCCCCTCAGGCAAGCTGCTCAGGCTCGCATTCGATGCGCAAGGGAGAGCGCAGGGAAGAGCAGACCGTGCTTCCGACCTGGTCCCGGCTCCGAGGGGACCCAACCGCGTCTTTGCAGACCGACGCCAGTCGCGTTGGATCACCAATGCCTGCTAACCCTGCCTTACCGAGTTAGGTGAGAGTAGCTCGTAATCCAGGAGCAATCCGGACAGAGCACATGTGCGACATGGCGACTATAGGTCCGGATGGGATTAGTAAGCCCTGCGGCGTTACTCGCGATCATGGAGGCACACTTTCAGCAGTAAGGTTCTCTCGCCGTGTGACTGTAAGAATTACGATTCCTCAAACGACAGCCGATTCAAGTCGCGGCTTACGCCGAGCAGTTCGGCGAGGACACTCCAAGCCGCTATCAAGCACCTCCTGGCCGCAATCAGAATGCGATCGACTGGCTGGCATTTCTACTCAATCCTGGGAAACAGCGGCTTCGCAGCCTCAATCGGTCTGGTGTTGAGTGCATCGATCATCTTTCGGCTGGTTTCCGGCAAGAAGGTCCGCAGGTCAATTGCAACCCGATGGATTCCGTCGATCCAGCGTCCCAGGACCTCATTTAGCTCCGTGATTTTTCCGCTTTTGAGTATCTCCCACGGCTTTCCATGGCCCACCTCTTGGTTGAGTCTCGCGATCTCGTTCCAGAGGCGCTGTGCAGCTTCGTCTAGCCGATATTCCTGCAATAGCCCACGGACCTCGCTCAAGCTGGACCGCCTGCGAAAAAGGCTCACTTTAACGTATTCCTCGGTGGCGCATCAGCCTTGGCTGTGCCGATTACAGAGACGCTGCGATTTTGCGTGCAGATCCATCGAAAGCATTCAAATTCCTGAGCACAACGAAATTTCTGACTGAATCAGGTTTTCTTCGACTTCTCGCGGAGCTTGCTGCAGCGCTGCATCACTGATTCAAATCTTTGCGCCCTCCTCTTCGGCTCCAGCAGGCTCTGAAGACGAACCCGCGTCAAGAAAGATTCCGACAGCGGGAGATCGAGGCTCGGACTGTGGAGCAGATTGCTCCCCGGCTTGTCGGCTAGCGTTTACGAATCGCCAAGGGCGATGTCACTTGGACGAAAAACGCCCAAAGCACCGAAGTGTCGCGACCGATTGCTAGCGGATGGAACGGCTTAACCGGAAGTTATCCAGACGGGCCTTCTAGGAGGTTGGCAGCCCTTAAACGGAAAAGGTTAAGTCAGTGCTTATGGGGTTGTCCGCCATGGAGGTTTTGACTCTTTGCTACACTGTTCGCCTCATGCTCCTGCCGCGCAGGCAAATCCGTGAAGTGATGGTCATCGGTTCTGGCGCTAGTGGCGGATGGGTCGCCAAGGAGCTGACCGAGCGCGGACTCACCGTGGTTATGCTCGAAGCTGGACCGCCGCGTGTACCCGCACGCGATTTCACCGAACACATCTGGCCCTACCAGCTGAAGTTCCGCGGCTTTGGCAACCAGCAGCGCCTGCTTAAGACGCAGCCGGTGCAACGCCTGTGTTACGCCTGCGACGAATACAGCCATCAGTTCTTCGTCAACGATCTGGAGCACCCCTACACCTTTCCCGCGGACAAACCCTTCGTTTGGATTCGCGGCCGTCAGGTTGGAGGAAAGACGTTCTGCTGGGCACGTGAAAGCTATCGCTATAGCGACAATGAATTCAAGGCTGCCACTCGCGACGGCTACGGCGAAGATTGGCCCATCAGCTACCAGGAACTTGAGCCCTACTACGACATGGTCGAAAGCTATATCGGTGTCAGCGGATCGCGCGAAGGCCTGCCGCAATTGCCCGACGGACAATTTCTGCCGCCGATGAATCTTTCCTGCGGCGCGCTGCAAGCCAAAGACGTGATCGAGCGCAAGTTTGGCTGGCGCGTCCTGGCCGACCGCGTCGCCAACCTGACGGTTCCGCATCGTGGCCGCCCCGCCTGTCACTATTGCGACCAATGCCAACGCGGCTGTTTCACCGCTTCGTATTTCAACAGCCCGTCGGTCACTCTGCCGGCCGCGGCCCGCACTGGAAACTTCACTCTGGTGAGCGACGCCATTGTCAGTGACCTTCTGATCGACCACAGCGGTCGCGCCAAGGGCGTCCACTATATCGACCGGGTCACGCGTGAGCATCGCGAGGTCTATGCCCAGGTTGTCGTCGTTGCCGCCGGAGCGCTGGAATCGACCCGCATACTGCTGAATTCACAATCTCCCGCCCATGCTCAGGGAGTCGGCAACTCGAACGGCGTGCTCGGCCATTACCTGATGGACCACTTCACGGTCGAAGGTGCCGGCGGCCTGATGCCGGGTTTGCATTCCTCCACACGCGAAGCGGTTGGCCGTCCCTGCGGGTTCCTCATCCCCAAGTATGTCAACACCGTCAGCAGCTCGGCAAAAGATCGCAACTCCGAGTTCCTGCGTGGCTACCGTTTCGATGGCGATGGCAGCCAGGAGCTTTACAGCCACGCCTTTCTCATGCCGGAACTGGGCGAGGCATGGCGCAAGCGCGTGCGCGAGGAGATCCCCTACTACTTCGGCATTGAAGCGCAGGGCGAGTGCCTGCCCCGCGCCGACAACTTCGTCCGGCTGGATTCCGCCCGAAAAGATGCCTGGGGCATCCCCGTGCTGCACGTCAACGCGAGCTACGGAGAGAACGAGAAGGCCATGGCCGCATCCATGCGCGAAAACATCAGCGCGATTCTCGACGCGATGAAGCTCGCCGACGCAACCCCGCCCCAGACGGACCTCAGCGTCTTCGGCAAGAACATCCACGAATGCGGAACCGCCCGCATGGGCTCTGATCCGAAGAAGAGCGTGGTCGACGCCAACTGTAAAGTGCACGAGGCTCCCAACATCTTCGTGACCGACGGCGCCGTCTTCACAACCCAGGGATGCTACGAGCCCACGCTGACGATCATGGCCATTTCGGCTCGCGCCGGAGAGCACATCGCGCGAGCGTTTCGCCGAGGGGAGCTATGAGCGAAGAACAACAGCCGACCCAAAAGGCATCGTCACAAGCCGCCGAGCTTTCCCGCCGCCAGTGGCTGCTAAGGCTGGGCGAAATGGTCGTTCTCGCCGGCGTGAGCGGACTCGTTCCAGAATCCGCGATAGCTCTGCTGGGAGCAGAACAAGACGCGTCACGGGTCGCTGCCGCTCTGCCCCCCGGGCTCTACGATGCTTCTCCCGAACATCTGGTTCACGCGCTGAGTAGTGGCGGCAAGAAGTGGTTTCCGCCACCCGGCAGTGAGACTGATTACGTCCAGCCCAACTCGCTCCCGTTTCAGCCGCAGTTCTTCTCGGTCGAGGAGTTCCGCGTCGTCACCCGATTCGTCGAGATTCTGTTGGGCGACGTGGACGCCACGGCCTTGTCACAAGCTACGCTGTGGTTCGACCTGTGGCTGCATTCTGCCGCGGGAGTTCGCGCCGCTGCGCAGCAGCTCGACCCGCTCCATCGCTTGCTCGCCGTGGCCGTCAACGGAGAAGAATCGGTGCGCGCTCTCGAAACCGCCGATCCCCAGTCTGTAGCCCGTGCCGGACTCGCCGCGCTGCACGCGCTCTCTGTCCAGGCCCACGGTCTGGAATTCCCGCAACTCACTGCTTTGCAACAAACCGATCTGCTGACTTCCGCCGGCACCGCCCAGCCCGGCAACCCGCTGCGAAAGTTCCTCGAGATCACTCGCGCCCAAGCCGTCCGCGGCTATTACACCTCGGCTGCGGGCCTGCAGGAACTCGACTACAAGGGCAACGCCTACCACGGCGACAGCCCGGGCTGCGAAGCGAAATCCTGAGCGCCCGTCCACGGATGCGAAATTCGATCACGGACAAACCGGAAGTTAGCGGTTCGTCCATGGGATAAACGCCATTGTGGCCAGTAACCGATCCGGAGGTTGAAACTCCGGCTCCGAATCGGGCTCGGTACCGGGCAAGAGGATCGCGGAGTTCGGGATGTTCGACCATTTGCTTAGCGCGACGACTAGGTGGGTTCAAGCTGGGGCGGCCTGGCGGACCAAGTTGCTGGTCAGGCTCCAATTCGATGCGCGATGAAGAGCGCAGTGAAGAGCAAACCATGCTTCTGACCTGGTCCCGGCATTTCCGGGGGGACCCGACCGCGTCTCTGCAGCTATAATTACCCGCCTTCGCCACAGGAAACCAAGATACGAAAGGAATCGCATGCAACGCTTCGCGGCCGTGCTGTTGATCTTCAATCTGATCGCTCCCTCTCTGGCGTTCGGCGCGGAGGACCGTGCGCTGGTGGGCTACTCGCCCCGCTCCAGCCGGACCGAGCGCGAGTGGGAGGGAAAGTTTCGCGCCCTTCCTGATCCCGCCAACTTAAAGGAATACATGCGGCGGCTGAGCGCGCGGCCGCATCACGTCGGCTCTGCTTTCGACAAGGAAAATGCCGAATGGATTCTCGCACGCTTTAAAGAATGGGGATTCGACGCACATATCGAAACCTTTGACGTGCTGTTTCCCACGCCGAAGGTGCGTGTGCTCGAAATGGTCGAGCCGACAAAATTCACCGCCAAGCTGGAAGAGCCGTCTCTGGCGGTCGATCCCACATCGAATCAGAAATCGGAGCAACTTCCCACCTATAACGCGTATTCGATCGACGGCGACGTGACCGCTCCGCTGATCTTTGTGAACTATGGACTGCCGGAGGACTACGAGCAACTCGACCGGCTGGGTATCTCGGTGAAGGGCGCGATCGTGATCGCCAAGTACTACCACTCGTGGCGCGGGGTGAAGCCGAAAGTTGCGGCCGAGCACGGTGCCGTCGGCTGCCTGATTTATTCCGAGCCGAAGGACGATGGCTACACACGCGACAATGTGTTTCCCCAAGGGCCGATGCGCAATCCGGACGGAGTGCAGAGAGGAAGTGTGATGGACTTTGCCTCGTCGAGTCCGGGAGATCCGCTGACACCCGGCATTGGCGCCACGCCCGGCGCCAAGCGACTGGCATTGAAAGACGCGAAGAGCCTGACGAAGATTCCCGTCCTGCCGATTTCCTACGGTGACGCGCAGCCTCTGCTGGCCGCCCTTAAAGGGCCCATGGCGCCGGAGGATTGGCGCGGAAATCTGCCAATCTCCTATCACGTGGGACCGGGACCGGCGAAAGTCCATTTGAAACTCGAATTCAACTGGGACACAAAGCCGGTGAACGACGTTATCGCAAAAATTGCCGGCAGTGTTGCCCCCGACGAGTGGATTATTCGTGGCAATCATCACGACGCTTGGGTCAACGGCGCCGAAGATCCCCTCTCCGGCCAAGCCGCGCTGCTGGAAGAAGCGCGCGCCATGGGGCTACTGCTGAAGCAAGGTTGGAAACCGCGCCGTACGATCATCTACACCGCGTGGGATGGCGAAGAGCCGATGCTGCTGGGTTCGACCGAATGGGCCGAGACGCACGCCGACGAGTTGCGTCAGCATGCCGCTGTCTACATCAACAGCGATGGCAACGACCGCGGCTTTCTCGCCATGGGCGGGTCGCACACCCTGGAACAATTCATCAACGGAGTTGCGCGGGATGTCGAAGACCCGGAGACCAAGCTGACCGTGTGGCAGAGGCTGCAATTGTCCAAGATTGCGGAAGCGAAGTCCGGCGAAGACCGGAAAGAACTGCGGCAGCGTGCCGATCTGCGTATCAGCGCGCTGGGTTCAGGCACGGATTTCACTGCGTTTCTCGACCATCTCGGCATCGCCACGCTCGACTTGGGCTATGGCGGGGAGGACGAACAGGGCATCTATCACTCGATTTACGATGATTTTTATTGGTACATGCATTTTTCCGACTTCGATTTTGTGTATGGCCGCGCCCTGGCGCAAACAGTCGGAACGGCGGTCATGCGGCTGGCCGATGCCGAAATCCTCCCCTTGGATTTTGTAGATTTTGCGGACACCGTTCAGAAATACACGAAGGACTTGGAAAAACTGCTGGCTGACAAACAGGAAGAAATTCGCGAGCGCAATCAGGAGTTAGACGAAGGCGTCTTCAAGGCCACGCTCGATCCCCGGCGTCCTACGGTGGCGCCGTTTCGGGAGGAGGTTCCTCCGCACCTGAATTTCGCGCCCATGCAGAACGCGGCGGAATCGCTGGCTCGGAGCGCGCAGCACTACCTGCGGGCGTTATCGCATAGTCAAGCAGCCCTGGAGCAGAGCCCGGTGGAGTCGCTGCGGGCCCTGAACCAGCAGCTTATGGAAAGTGAACGAAAGCTGACGAACGAGGACGGTCTCCCGCGGCGTCCATGGTACAAGCACCTGCTCTATGCCCCCGGAGTTTATAGCGGATACGGAGTAAAGACCGTGCCTGGCGTGCGCGAGGGCATAGAGCAGAAGAAATATTCCGAGGCGGAACAGGAGATTGTGCGGGTAGCCAGGGCTCTCGAGGACGAAGCGGCTTTGATCGAATCAGCAGCGCATTCGCTGGAGGGTTGGCGGCAGTAGGGTGGCGATGGCCTGCTACAAACCCTTACTGGCTCCCGGCGGCCGCAGGCTGGGCGCCGGCGTAATAGCCGCTCTTGGTGCGCACCGTCATTTTGCCGTGTCCCTTCGTCTTGGCCTCGACGCGAATCTGGCGAAAGCCGCCGTTTCCCCTGGGATTTGTCGGATGGTAGCCAATGGTGTACTGATTCCTGATGTCGCGCGCCACCATGCGGCTGATTTCGTCCACCTCGTCGAGCGTCTTGGGAAAGAATGCGATTCCGCCCGTGCGCTGCGCGATGATTTCGAGCGCACGCCTGGCTCGCTTGGGATGCTCCTCATCCCCCAGGATTCCGATGGCATACACCGACGGGCCGTTCTCTTGCTGCAACTGTTTCACCGCTTGCTCCAACGTCTCGTTGCTGGCGTTATCCTCGCCGTCGGTCACGATCAGCAACACTTTTTTTTCGAGACGCGCATGCAACTTCAAATGCTCGGCCGAAGCCACGACGGCATCGTAGAGGGCAGTGCCTCCGCGGGCGTCAATCTTTTCCAGTGCTTCCTTCAGCTTCAACAGATCATTGGTGAAGTCCTGATCCAGATAATATTCGTCGTTGAAGTTCACCAGGAAAACTTCGTCCTTCGGATTACTGGCCCGCACCAGGTTGAGCGCCGCCTGGTTCACCTTGTTCCGCTTCTCGCGCATCGACCCCGAATTGTCGATGATGATGCCAATCGACACCGGAATGTCCTCGTGATGGAACGAGATGATGGTCTGCGGCTTTCCGTCTTCAAAAACAGTAAACGCGCCCCGCTCAAGCGTGGTGACAATGTGTTGCTTGTCGTCAATCACTGAGGCGTGCAGCAACACCTCGTCCACGTCTTTGCGGAAGACGAAGACTCCCTGGTCGTTGAGTTTCTGGTCGTGCTCGTCTTTCTTCGGCGTCTGCGGTGAGGATGCAGGTGCTTGCGAAGGCGCGGCCGAAGGTGCTGTCGAAGAGGGTGCCGTGGCAGGCTTTACGTCATTCTGAGGCTGAGATGACTGCGGCCGGACCGGCATAGCCAACAACACACCGGCCCAAATCACAAACGTGAAGAGAACAAACCTCGCGGCCCTGGCCCTATTCCGCAGGCGCGTAATATCCGGTCCTGGCATACACCCGTAGAGGCGGCAATCCTTTCGGTGGCAGCAACTTTACTTTTATCTTACGCCATTTGCCGTCACGCACGACCTTGGCGGGACGGTACCCCAGGACATATTGATTGCGCAGCTCCACTCCGATCTTGGTAGCCACATCCCCCAGGTCATTGGGATTATCGATGGTAAACGCCCGCCCTCCGGTCAATTCCGTAATGTCGCTCAACAGTTGCGGGCCCAGCCGTTCCTCAACCGCGGAAGCGTAGCGGTCGTAGATGCCGATGGCGTAGATCATCACGTCGGCTTCCTTCACCAATGACTTGATCTCGCCCTCGGTGTAGCGGCTGTGATTATCTCCACCATCGGAAATGATCAGCAGCGCCTTCTTCGGATACTTGGCCTGCCGCATCTTGCTGATGCCCATATAAATGGCGTCGAGCAGCGCGGTACGATGCCGGGGCACGGCGAAAACCAGCTTGTTCTGAATCTCGTCCACCGAGTTGGTGAAGTCGCTGACCGCCTCCGGTTCGTCGGAGAAGGTGATCATGAAAAACTCATCCTGCGGATTCGCCGTCTTGAAGAATTCGACCACCGCGTCTTTCGCGCGGTCCATCTTGCTGGCCATGCTTCCGCTGGAATCGAAGATCACGCCCAACGATACGGGCGCATCTTCGCTGGAAAATGTGCGAATCTCCTGCGCCGCATTGCCTTCGAAGAGTTGGAAGTTCACCTTATCCAGGCCGGTCACCAGGCGGTTCATAGGGTCGGTAATCGTAACTGGGACCAACACCAGGTCCACGTCAACTTTCAGCGCGTGCACGTGCGTGGTAAGCCCCGTGGTGTTGGCGACCAGGTCCGCCTTGGGAGGGTCGGGAGGCTTATCCACTTCCCGCGGCAAAACGTGCACGTCATTCACGTCGGTTTGCCCGAAAGCCGGAAAGGCGAGCGAGGCCAGTCCCAGTAGCCCCAGCGCCAGCCATAGCCTCATCGCGGCTCCGGGGGAAGAATTTTTGCATGGTTGGGGTTTAGTCGGGTCCCAGGGGAGAACCGGACAGCCACGTCGCACTACGGCCATCGGGTGAGATGACCAACGCCCTTCATCCAGGCGGGCCATAGATACCTCAGTGAGGCGGATGTTAGCACAGCTTCCGCCTCGCAGCGCAGAGTTTTTGTCAAATTTCGGAGACAAATTCCCGGGTCGGAGCTTGGTTGTTCTTTGTGAATGAGGGGTTGCCTGGACAATGGACCAATCTTGGGGAGGATTTTGGCCGGCGCACTCGAAATCGAGCATTCGCCCCATTGGGCTTCATACCGAACCGGAAGCCGTTTTTCGGTCCAGGGAGGGCGGGGAAGAATCTCCCCGGCAGACCCTAAGCTGGTTCCCCCGGCGATTTCCGCGATCTTGTTACAATCGGAAGTTTCCCATGGCATCCATCCATCCTTTTCGCGCTGTCCGCTACCAATTGCAACGAGTTTCGGCCTCGCAGGTCGTTACCCAGCCCTACGACAAGATCACTCCCGCGATGCAGGAACGATACTACGCCGCCAGCCCCTATAATCTTGTGCGCATCATTCTGGGGCGCCGCGAACCTGGGGACGACGCGAACAGCAATGTTTACACCCGGGCCGCCGCCTACGGGCGCCAGTGGCGAGCGGAGGGAATCTTCCGGCGGGATTCCGCCCCATCGATTTACATTTATTCCCAGACCTTTACTGCCCC
>Ga0209624_10001902_pt1 | contig 15929 bp, 16 predicted proteins | sample JacPinW_OM2H0_O1_FD_188565 | JGI IMG/M metagenome (GOLD analysis project Ga0209624, IMG submission 188565) | Forest soil microbial communities from Algoma, Ontario, Canada - Jack Pine, Ontario site 1_JW_OM2H0_O1 (SPAdes) (version 2) | ecosystem: Environmental > Terrestrial > Soil > Boreal...
GTTCCCGACTGCTTGTAGGTCGCTCTATGCGCTTGCGTCCACATCCCGAATCAAAGCCTCCGAGCCATCTCGGAGGCGGTGAATCACGCGCAGCGAACCCGCGCTACAAACTTTTGGGTCAGGCTCTTAGGGAGCACGGCTTCGACGAGACCAAAGGGAGCAGCGCAAACAAGCTCTCGCGGGCGACATTGAGCGCTCATTTTTTCCTCGCGAGCCTCGCGGCTATCGGCTGTCAGAGCTTGCGGGTCGAAGATATTTAACCTCGCCTTTGCTGTGGCGAGCCGGCGCCGCTTCGTGTTGCCCCGTCTTCGACAGACGATGCCCGTTAGTCGGAACTCGGAACGCGAAACAACCCGAGCACGCCTGAGGCGTGTTCGGATGCTTCATGACTGGGCGTGAGAAAGATCTCGAGCGCGACGCGCTCGCCGTTCTTGTGCAAGCCTTCGACCGGGCCCCAGCCGGCGCTGCCTCGCCACGCGGAGCCGATCGCCCGAGCGAACCCGGCCCGGTGCATCGCCCGATATTTCTCCGGCACGATCAGGTCGACGGCTTCCCCAAGGCCTCTTCTTTGGAGTGGCCGAACAATGCCTCAGCGCCGCGTTCCAGAAGCCGATACCGCCATCCGCGCGGGCATAGATGACCGCAGAATAGCGGTTTCCCGCAAGCGCGGCGCCAAGAGCCTCAAAATGCGGGAGCGTCGACATGTATTCGTTTGACCCGCGGACCTCGCCTCGCGGCCGTCCGCGGCAACCCTTGCGCTTCAGTCGCGAGCCTTGTTGCATCGGGTTCGCTTAGTCAGCCTGCTGACTGGCGACGAGCGACCTCAGGCCTCCCGCGCCAGCACTTCCTCCAGCTTGGCGAAGAAGTTGCCCCATCCGACCTTGGCGCCGTGGTAGAATTGCTCCTGATTCTGCCGGAAGCCCGACTGCTCCAGGCGCAAGGTGGTGCCCTTGCTCGTCGGGGTGAGCGTCCAGGTGACGACGCTCTCCAGCCCATGGGCCGCCCAGCTGTAGGACAGCGACCTCATCGGCTGGACTTTGAGGACTTGGCAGTCGACCACGCCCCAATCGCCGCGCAGATTGAATTTGTGGTCCGCGACGAGTTCGAAGTCGTTCTTCATCAGCCACTCCTCGATCAGACGCGGCTCAGTCAGCGCGCGCCAGATCTTTTCCGGCGCATAGGGGATCTCGCGTTCGACGACGACGGTGCGTGTTTCGGTAGCGGTTTGAGTCATAGGTCCTCACTTCTTTGACCGGGCGGCTGGCTTTGAAATATTCAGCGCCACAGCGGCGCGAATGAGCGCTTTCAGCGCCTCTCCATCGATTGGCTCGCCCTCATGAATGTCGATCGCCCGCCGCGTCGAGCCTTCGAGGCTCGAGTTGAACAGGCGAGAGGGGTCGTCGAGCGTCGCGCCCTTGGCGAAGGTCAGCTTGACCACGGTCTTGTAGGTCTCGCCGGTGCAGAGGATTCCAGCGTGCGACCAGACCGGGACGCCTCTCCACTTCCACTCCTCGACCACTTCCGGGTCGGCGTCTTTGATCAGGCTTCTCACGCGCGCGAGCGTCTCTCCGCGCCAGTCGTTGAGCTCCTTGATCCTCGCGTCGATCAGTTGGGAGGCACTGGCTTCGGCTGTATCTTCCGAGCCGGTCGTCGGGTGTTTGCTCATTGGTCCATCCGTTTGAGCAGATCCTCGAGGCCATCGAACCGACTCTCCCAGAACCCTTTCATTTCGCTCGTCCAATCGATCAGCGGGCTTAAGGCGCGCACCTCGGCGCGATAATGCGTCTGGCGACCCTGATGGCGGTCACGCGCCAGGCCCGCCTGTTTCAGCACTCGAAGATGCTTCGAGACGGCCGGTTGCGAGATTCCGGCCTGAGCCGTCAGCGCTCCGACCGTCTGCTCGCCCTCGCGGCAAAGACGCTCGAAGATCGCGCGCCTCGTCGGATCGGCGAGCGACCGGAAGATCATGTCATGAGCGTCTGGCATTGGAATTCATAACCGTGTGGCTATGCAATAATCTATAACCACTGGGCTATGCGTGAGTCAACCAGGAATCACAGCTGACGGCACGATCGGGAGCGAGGCGGCGTTAACCGCGCCGTCACGAGGTTGAGCAAGCCCATCGAGACGGTCGGTAGCCCGAGCCCGATCGCGCCCTTCACGAAGCCGGCGAGCAGAAGGTGAAGGTCGCGATGAGGAGCGGGACTAGGCCGCGGGAATATGCAGCGTGAACCGCGTCTCTTCTTTCGAAGAGGCGACCTCGATTTTGCCGCCGTGCGCGTGGGCGATTTCGGAAGCTATGTAGAGACCGAGGCCGAGACCCTGGTTTGCCGACCGACCGTTTCCGCGAAAGAAGGGCCGAAACAGCTGTTGTGCGACAATTTCATCAATCGGGTCACCCTCGTTCACGACCGTAAGCTCGAATCCTTTTTCATCAGTCGACGCCCGCACACGGATAGGCCGGCCGGAAGCGCCGTGCTTCATCGCGTTGGCGACAAGGTTCGAAGCGATTTGAGCGACGCGCTTCGGGTCGCAGTTGACCGGATGCGCCAGATTGATTCGAGCCTCAATGGGATTTTCAGATAGGTCGCGCAACTCGCCAATCACTTGCTCAAGATGATCGAGAAGCGGCGCGTTGGGATTCCACTCAAGCATGAACCCGCCGCCGAGCCGTCCCCTTGCAAAATCGAGGATGTCGTCGATCAAGACCACCATGCGCCGGGTGCTCTTCTGGATCTGCTCGCCGATCGATCGCGTCTTTTCGTCCGGCTTTCGACGAAGGATGACATTGACGCCCGCGTCAATCGAGGCAAGCGGGTTGCGGAGATCGTGGGCGAGAATAGCGACGAATTGCTCGCGCAGCTTGGCCGCTTCTTGCGCGTCTAACAGAGCGGCGTCCTGCTTCGCCGCGCGAGCCTGCGCATCCAGATGGAAGGCGATCAGCTGGGCGAAGTTCTTGAACATGCCGATGACTTCGGGCCTGTTCAACCTCGCCGGCCGCGGATCGATTGCGCACAAGGTGCCAAAGAAGGCGCCGTCCGGAAGAATGATCGGCATCGAGATGTAGCTCTGAAGCCCGTATAGTCTTGGCGTATGATGATCGCGGAAATGTTCATCCTGAGCGACGTGATCGATAATAACGGCCCGGCCGTTATCACGAATCTCGTCGCAGATCGTCGTCTTAACGTCGAGCTCGCCTCCTGGCAGGAGTCCAAAAGCAATTTCGTCACGAACGGCGCAAGCAACCCAACGCTCTTTCGTCACTCTTGCCACAGCCGCAAAACCCATTCCGGTAGTGCGGCAGACGATTTCCAGAATGGACGCAACGGCGTCGATCTGAGAAATTGCGGTTATGTCGGCCGTCAAGGCCGCATCGAAGTTTGAGACAGGCGAAAGATTTGTCGAGGTCATGCCCTGGCTCGCGTTCCCCAAAGTCTCCTCAAGGCAGGTCATCATCGTCTATTTTCAACGCCGACCGGGGACGCGGGGCGCGCATCTTTCTATCGAGCCGCCACAGGGCGATCGCGGTCACAGACTCTCGCACGCGCCGAGGCAAGACGCTAAAGCCGAACTTCATGTAGCCAGTCTATGCAGCGCGCTCGCAACCTGCGCTGGCGTGTAGGGCTTTGGGAAAAAGACGCCGCGCTCCGGCAGCAGTTCTTGCACGTTCGCCAAATTCAATCCCGAAGTGACGATGATCTCGATCGGGGGCCAACGGTTGCGCACCGCATGTGCGAGTTTGATCCCGTCCATCGAGCCGGGCATGTTGACGTCCGTGAACACCACTCGGATGTCGTTCCTGTTTTCCAAGATACGTATCGCCTCATCGGCATCTTTTGCCCCAATAGCTTCAAACCCAGCCTCCGTAACCAGGTGCAGGGCATCCATCAGCATAAGAGATTCATCTTCGACGACCAGGACGACGGGGCGTTTTTGCTTTTCCATGTCGGCCTCGGCGATCCCAGTTCCTACGGTCCACGCGGGAACCTGCTTCAACGCTCTCAGCGGGCATGGGGTTCCTGCGTATGAGCAGGTGCACCAAGGAACGCTCCAGCGCGAGTTCCCCCCGGGGCTTGCAGAGTCGAAATTCTCGTATCACGCTGACAGCTTGTTGGACAGAGCGGACCTCAAGCACAAATTCGCGCGCCGACGCTTCGTCGCGGGATTTACGGTCGGCCGCGAGATGATAGCTTCTCCCTGCTCGCGCTTGAGCCTCGCTTGAGCGCTTCCTTGCAAACGGAAGACCCATGTCCAAAATCGCATTCATCGGCCTCGGCAACATGGGCGCGCCTATGGCCGCAAATCTTGTCAAGGCTGGGCATTCGGTCGCGGGCTTCGATCTTGTCGATGCCGCGAAGGCGGCAGCCGCCGCATCCGGCGTCGCCATTGCGGCGAGCGCCCGCGAGGCTGTCGCGAGCGCCGACACGGTCGTAACCATGCTCCCGGCCGGGCGCCATGTGCTGGCGGCTCATGCCGAACTCCTTCCCGCCACGCCGAAGGGCGCCCTCGTCATCGATTGCTCGACCATCGATGTCGACAGCGCCCGCAAAGCGCACGAGGCGGGCGACGCCGCGGGGGCGCTTACCCTCGACGCGCCGGTCTCCGGCGGGGTCGGCGGAGCGAGCGGCGGAACGCTCACCTTCATGTGCGGCGGTTCGGACGAGGCGTTCGCGCGGGCGAAGCCGATCCTCGAAAATATGGGCAAGCGCATCGTCCATTGCGGCGGCCAGGGCGCGGGGCAGGCGGCAAAGATCTGCAACAACATGATCCTCGGCGCGACCATGATCGTGACCTGCGAAGCGTTTGCGCTTGCCGAGAAGCTTGGCTTATCAGCGCAGGCTTTGTTCGATGTCGCCTCGACCGCGTCCGGCCAGTCCTGGTCGCTCACCACTTATTGCCCGGTTCCTGGCCCGGTGCCCGCTTCGCCCGCCAATCGCGACTACAAGCCCGGATTTGCCGCGGCTCTCATGCTCAAGGATTTGCGGTTGGCGCAGGAGGCGGCGTCAAGCGTCGGAGCGACGACGCCGCTCGGCGCCGAGGCCGCGCAACTCTACGCTCTCTATGTCGCGGCCGACCACGGCGGCGACGATTTCTCCGGAATCATCAATTTTTTGCGCGGGGCATCGAAGAAACCCTAGAACTTTTTCCATCATCGCATAGGCTTAAAGCTCAGGACGCGGCCAACCGGCCGGTCAGCGGGAGGATTTCCTATGCGGGTTTCGATCAAAAAGACTGTGGTTGCGGCGGTTGCCGCTCTCGGAATGGCGATGGCGGTCGCGATGATCTCAACGCCGGCCGAGGCCCAATTTCATGGCGGCGGCGGATTTCATGGCGGTGGCGGTTTCCATGGCGGGGGTGGATTTCGTGGTGGCGGCTGGCGAGGCGGCGGTTGGGGCCGGCCCGGATGGGGCGGCGGCTGGGGTTACCGGCGCGCTGGTTGGGCTGGCGGCTGGGGCGGTGGTTGGGGCGGCGGCTGTTGGAACTGCGGCTGGGGCTGGGGCGGCGGTTGGGGCTGGGGTTGGGATCCGGCCTGGGCGATCGCCGCGGCGACCGTGCCCGTCGGGGTCGCGATCGCTTCGCAGCCGGCCTATGGCGACGGTCCGGGTTGCTGGGTCAGGCGGCGCGTCTGGACAGGTGGCGGCCACTATCTTGGCCGGCGGCTTGTCAACATTTGCTACTGACCGTCTGCGGGCCGTGTCGTCCGATGACACTGGTCCAGATTAAGGTTTCGGAAACTATAAAGCGTGACTTGCCATCCTGAATGTTTGTTCATCATATACTATGAACATCCATTCAGGATTGGTGCGGATCAATGACAAATCTCGCTTCGGCGCCCAAACGACGCTGAAGCGTCAAACGGCTGCCGAAATCCGGCATCAAGGTTTAGCCAGCGGGCCGAGGACTAAGGTGGTTTCCCCGGCGTACGGCGGAAATGGTCGGGCGGTTCCAGCCGCCGGTCCATATGGAGGCTATGATGACCAGGATTTCGAAGACGATTGTCGGCGGTCTGTCGGCGCTGGCGATGGCGGCGGCTGTCGTCCTGCCGGCGACCCCGGCGGCCGCTCAGTGGCGTGGCGGTGGCTTCCACGGCGGCGGCTGGCATGGCGGCGGCTGGGGCGGCCGTGGCGTCTGGCACGGGGGCTATTGGCGCGGCGGCGTCTGGTATGGCGGTTGGTGGGGTCCGGCAATCGCCGCGGGTGTGCTGACCGGCGCGGCTATCGCCACCGCCCCCTATTGGGCGGGTGGGTATGGCGGCGGCTGCTGGCAGGTTCGGCCGACCTATGACGCTTACGGCAACTTCCTCGGACAGCAGTCCGTGAACGTCTGCCAATAACGAACCGCGTCACACTTTGAACAGGGCCTCGCGCAAGCGGGGCCCTATTCATGTTCGCCCCGGCGAGAAGACGCCGCCGGTCATCGGCTTCGGAGCGCCAGTCGTGGTCGGAAAGGAGATCGGCAGGTCGCGCTGCGAGCGTAACGCGCAATAAGCGAAACATTGCGCTTCCACGCTGTCGCCGTCGAAGCCGATCGCCTCGACCGGCTCGACCTTGACTTGCAGCCGTCGGCTAAGTCGGCGCATGAGGTTCGGGTTTCGCCGTCCGCCGCCGCCGACCAGCCATCGCGCCGGCGCCAGGGGGACATGCTTCAGCGCGGCCGCGGTCGATTCGACCGTGAATGCGCCGAGCGTCGCCGCGCCGTCCGCGTCGCTCAGGCGCTCGACGCAGGCCGCGGCGGCGTTGAAGTGATTGCGGTCAAGCGATTTGGGCGCCGGGCGGTCGAAATAAGGATCGCCCATCAGGGCCGCAAGCGCCTCGGAGTCGACGCGGCCCGTCGCGCCCAGTGCGCCGTTTTCATCGAACGCCAGTCCTCGCCTCAGAATAAGAAAGTCGTCGATCAGCGCATTGGCGGGGCCGGTGTCGAACGCGATGATCTCTCCCTGAGGCCCAAGATAGGTGACGTTGCCGACCCCGCCCCAGTTCAGGATCATGAGCGGCCGTTCGAGCTCCGCCGCCATCGCCGCATGATAAACCGGCGCAAGCGGCGCGCCTTCGCCTCCGGCGGCGACATCAGCCGAACGAAAATCCGAGACAACGTCGATCTTGAGCGCGGCGGCGGCGCGAGCGCCATCGCAGAGCTGCCGCGTCAGGCCGTCGCGCGGCCGATGCAGAATGGTCTGCCCGTGCAGGCCAACGAGCGCGACGCGCTCGCGGGCCACCGAAAACCGCTCGAGAAACGCCTCGACCGCGGCGACATGGGCGTCAGTCACCTGGCGCTCGAGTTCGAGCTGCGGCGCCTGGGCTTCGCTCAGGTCGGCAACCACCGCGCGCAGACGCTGCGCGACTGCGAGCGGGTAAGGAAAAGTCGCCGAGGGTCCGGTCTTGAGCGCAGCCTCGCCGTCGCTTTCGATCAGCGCGACGTCGATTCCGTCCATCGACGTTCCGCTGATGACGCCGATCGCTGCTTCGAGTTCCCCCTTGTCACTCATCGTCTTCGGTCCGATTCGCGCTTTCGCTTTGATTGGCGCCCGGCGCCCACAGCACGTCCGATCGGCCGAAATCGTTGGCCGCGCGGGCGGCGACGAACAGATAATCGGAGAGCCGATTGACGTAGGCGAGCGCAGCCTCGCCGACCTCCTCGCCCTCGATAGCCGCCAGCGCGACCATGGTTCGCTCCGCTCGCCGGCAGACCGCGCGCGCCTGATGCAACGCCGCGGCGGCGGCCGTGCCGCCCGGCAGCACGAACGAGCGCACCGGATGAAGCTTCTCGTTGAGCGCGTCGATGGCGTGCTCGAGCGCTTGAACTTGAGACGGCGTCACTCGTAGAACTGCACCAGGCTTTTCGTGCGCCTGCCTTGGAAGGCAGACATCGGCGCCGAGATCGAACAGATCGTTCTGGATGCGCGCCAGCACAGGCTCGATTGCGAGATCGGCTGCATCGCTTGCATTGCGCGCCGCAAGCAGCGCGAGGCCGATGGCGCAATTCGTTTCATCAACGTCGCCCATCGCTGCGACGCGCGCGTCGCTCTTGGACCGGCGCGAGCCATCGCCAAGCCCGGTTTCGCCCCTGTCCCCGGTGCGGGTGTAGATGACGTTCAGCTTGACCATGCTAATCCCATGTCGACTCGTGGCGGACGAGCTGCCGACGCTGCCGAGGCGCCCGCGTAGCGCGGCGCGGCGCCTGCGTCCACTGCCCGGCCTTCAATTGACCCTGCGGTCGCGCCCTTTCCAATAGGGCTCGCGCAATTCGCGCCTGAGGACTTTCCCGGTGATGTTGCGCGGGATCGAGTCGACGAAATCGACCGACTTCGGCGCCTCGAAATGCCCGATACCCGCTCGCGCCCAGGCAATGATGTCGGCCGCGTCGGGCGCCGCCCCGGGTTTCAAGACGACGATCGCTTTCACCGCCTCGCCCCATGTGTCGTCGGGGACGCCGATCACGGCCGCGTCGGCTATCGACGGATGGCCGAACAGCGCGTTCTCGACCGCGGCCGGATAGACGCTCTCGCCGCCCGTCCGGATCATGTCCTTCACCCGGTCGTAGATGAAGACATACCCGTCCTCGTCCATGTACGCGGCGTCACCGGTGCGCATCCATCCGTCGCCAATCGCAGCCGTGGTGGCGTCGGGATTGTTCCAGTAACCCTTCATGACGACGGGGGACCGGATCAGGACTTCCCCGACCGCGCCACGCGCGGCTTCCGTCCCGTCCTCCCCCACAATCTTGAGCTCGAGACCCGGCCACGCCACTCCGCAGGAACGAAGCTTGCCTTTCGCCGGATCGTGATCCGCATAGGATAAGAATGTGCCGGCGCCGCATGTCTCAGTCATGCCGTAGAGCTGGACGAACTCGCAGCGAAAGCGCGCGCCCGCGCGTGCAAGCAGATCCTCGGAGATGGGTGAAGCTCCGTAGGTCAACGTTCGCATGCTGGAGAGATCGGCGCCGTCGATCCCCGGGGCCTGCATCAGCATTTGAATGAGGGCGGGCGCGAGAAACGCATGGTTGACGCGCTCCCGGCTGATCGTATCGAGAATGAGCTGCGGCGCGGCGTCCCTGAGAATCGCCGACCGCGCTCCGCTCGCCATGGCGATCACCGCGATGTTAACGCCCGCGACGTGGAAGAACGGCATCGCCGCCAGCACTGTATCGCCGGATTTGTAATTCAGGCCGCCCGAAGCCGTGGTGAGCTTGAAAGTGGTGAGATAATTGCGGTTGGTCAGGCGAACCCCTTTGGGGCCGCCGGTGGTGCCCGACGTGTAGACCTGGATCACGTCGTCCTGCGTGTCCGCCTCGAGCCGAGGGTCGCTCGTGGCCGCGGTTTCGATCCATACGTTGCTCCGCTCGTAGCCTTCTCGATCAAAGCCGAGCGCGATCATCCGAGGCTTCGAGGAAAGCGAGGCGATCGCCCGGTCCGCGAGGTCGGCGACATCTGCGCCAACCATGAAAATCCTGGCGCCGCTGTCCTCGAGCAGGCGGGCGATCTCCGGCGGGGCGAGGCGAAAGTTGAACGGCGTGAGCGTCGCGCGCGCTTTGCAGGCGCCAAGCAGGCAGGGCAGAAAATGATCGGCGTTCTTGCTGAGATACGCGATCCGCTCCTGCGGCCGGACGCCGGAGGCGATCAGCGCGTTGGCGATGCGCGACGCCATCGCGTCTACGTCCGCGAAGGTCATCGCCCGGCCGTCGAATACCAGCGCGGGCTCGTCGCCACGAAGGAGCGCCTGCACCCGCGCCACATCCGCCACGCAGGCTACGCCTTCGAGCTCGACCATCGCGTTTCCAACCCTACGACCGCACTACGATGCAGCCTACCGTTTTTTGGTGATTATGCGCGTCTTGTCCCGCGGCGCAATCCGCCGCGGTTCTTAGACGCTCTACACAGGTGTGTGACGCGCCTCACTGCTGAAGAGCTCGAGATATGCCAGGCCAGCGTCAACCCGTCGGGCAGCCCGGAGTTTCAGCGGGCGCCCGCTCTATGTCGGAACTCGCGGATTGAATCGTCGGCCATTTTGCCGGCGGCGGGCCAAGCAAGCAAGGAGGAATTAAGATGAGCAAATATTTGGTTTTTTGCGACGCGAACGTTAACAATGATACGGAGGTCTGGAGGGTCGACGTAAACAATCACGTTAGGAGGATATCTGACGGGACTTTTAACCCTACCGTCGGGAATGAAAACGTTCCAAATCTTCCAGCTATGGCTGCAGTTACCACTGCTGCTGGCGTTCCGGGCGTCTTGGTTTATGGACAAGACATACAAACCCAACTTGTAAATCCGTTTTTTCTTGATGGGACTGGTACGGGTACGGTGGGTATGGGTGTTAGTGAACTGAGCAATGTGAATGGATCGTACCCAGGCAACGGCCTCATCCCTCAATGTCTCACGTCTTATGACGGTGCTGTTTATTTCAATGGCCAAGTCGCGACTAGTAATATTGTCGAAATACCAACCGATCTCTGGTCTTCCGATGGGACGGTGGCCGGTACAACTCGAATCACCTCTTCGGACAATAATCCGTTATACCCGCTATATATGACGGAAGCCTTCGGCAATCTGTTCTTCAACGGCTTTTCGGACGGAATCAACAGCCTTTATTCCTATAGGCATCCGGGCCCGCCAATTCAAATTCCAGATCCAGCGACGCTCGTCGGAAATTTCAATCCCTATTGTCTCGCCGGCGCGCGAATGGGCTCTGCGACAATTTTGCTCAACGCTGAGATGGTGTTTATCGATGGTAAAATTGAGTGGAAAGTCGTGCCGCCGCCTTCTTTGCCGATTGGCCTTTTCATGGGCGGGGCCGGCGACAACGGCCGGGTGGGGCTCTACCTATGCGATAGCTCTGCCTCTGTCACATTGATTCAGGATGGCCTTAACCCCTGTAACATTGTTTCTATGGAATGGTTTTCACCATTTGCAGAATTTCAAAGGATCAATGGGGCGGCCTTCTTCTCTGGTTTCGACGCTGACGGGGCTCGCCAACTGTGGATCTCGCGGGGCACCACTGGGTCAACGGTCCAACTTCCAGCTCCGGCCAACTGGGCGTCGCCAGCCCCAGTCGCCCTCGATCCCTATAATCTAACCCCCTTAAACGGTATTCTCTATTTTACGGGCGTCGATGGAAATGGAGGCGTCGGCGGCAATAAAAATCCGCTTGCGCGCGGACTGTTCTCTTATGATCCAGTTAAGAACAAAACCGCTCTTTTATTGAAGAGTGATCAATTTGACTTAACAGGTATTTATGATAGCAATTGGAACGGAGGTCCACCGCAGCCCCGTCCTTTAGTTAACAAGCAGGCTGGGAACGGAAACGCGTTCACGATGGTCGCTTTCAACAATAAGCTATACTTCAACTGCACAGGGATCGGTGACCTAGAGCAAGGACTCTATGTGTGGGATCCTAGTCAACATGGATCTGCGACGCCGGATACTCTTACGATCGGTCTAGACCTTTCTCCGATCTGCCTGACTGAGGTCAGTTTCAACAACTAGGATCGAACGCCAACCCGAATTCACGGCCTGAGGAAAGAGTGCTTGTGGGGTAAGACCCAGTTACAATGCGCAATCCGCGGTGGCCCGACATAGGTGAGCCGCCGCGCCTATTGCATCCGTTGGCCATTGCAGAAAAACAGGGTTAAGCGACTGAGAAGCTTGAGTCGCGCGCAGAATCGCACGCCCCTTCCGCTAGCCGCGCTCCTCAAATGAGCGCTCGCGCGCCTCAGTCCCGTTTCATCAGCCGTTCGAGGTAATCGCGCTCATCCACGGGACGGTCGGGGTCGGCAAGGCGGCGGCGCAGCTCCTCTATGACCCGGCGAGCGCGCTCGGCCGCGCCGGCGGATTGCTTCAGCGGCCCCTCCTCGCGGCCCTTGTCGCCTTCCGCTCCCCGGCCAAGCGGATCGTCGCCGGGCATTTCCCCCGGCCGGCCCCTGCGCCCGACATAGGTGCCCTTGCCACCCTTGCCCTTACCCTGGCCTTGACCATCCATCTGCTTCTGCAGACCCTGGGCGCCGTCGCGCAGAGCCTCGAGCGCTCGGCCCTGCGCGTCGACCGCAGCGCCCTTGCCGCCCGGACCACCCTGTCCGCTCTTGTCCCCTTTGCCTTGGCCGCCCTTGAGGTCGCCTTCGGCTTCTTTCATATCGCCTTGCGCGTCGTCGAAGCCCTTCTCGCCCTTCATGCCGAGGCTCTTGAGCTGGCGCTGCAACTCGGCGAGACGGTCGCGCAGCTCCTGCTGGCGATCGCCGAGCTGCGGTTGGCCCTTATCAGCCTGATCCTGGCCCTGCTTGTCGTCTTGGTCGGAATCGCTGTCGTCCTGGTCGGGCGCGTTCGAGCCATCCTGGTCCGGTTGCCCCTGCGAGTCCTGCTGATCGGGCGACGATTGGTTGCGCCGCGCCCGCTTGCGCGCGCGTTCCCTCTGGTCGCTGCGGAATGTGTCGTCGCGCAAAGCCTGCTGGTCTTTGAGGAGTTTTTCGAGTTCGCCGATCTGCTTCTGCATCTCGCGTTCGGCCGGGCTTTCCTGGCCGTCCTGCGCGCTGCGCATGTTCTCGAACATCTCCTGCATCTGGTCGAGCATGGCTTGAGCGTCTTCGCGCGAGCCGTTGCGCGCAGCGTCCTCCATCTGGTCCATCATCTTGTCCATGTCTTGCGACTGAACGTTTTGGTCCTCAGGACTGCTGTCTGGCGAGTTGCGGGCCATCTCGCTCATGAAGCGGTTGGCGGCCTCTCGCAATTGGTCCATGAGCTTCTTGATTTCTTCGTCGCTCGCGCCGCGCTGAAGCGCTTCGCGTAGCGCCTGCTCAGCCGCGCGCAGATCGCGTTCGGATTTCGAGGCATCGCCGTTCTCGAGCTGCTGCGCCATCGCCCAAAGCAGGGCCGCGACGTCAAGCAGATCGGCATCGCTGTGAGCGTGCTCGAGCGAGGTCTTGGCCTGCTTCAGACCCAGATAGATATTGGCCGGGGTGTCGAACAATTCCGGCGCGATCGTGAGCCCGGTCAGCGCAATATCGACCTGCTTTGGGGCATCGTCCGGGTCGAGTATGAGGTTGCGGCGCTGCTCGACGAGCGCGCGGGCGAGCGGGTTGTGGAAGAGGCGCTGCGGCAGCGTCACTTCGATCGGGCCGCTGTCGCCGGTCTTGCCTGAAATGCTGACTGCGCTCAGCCGCATCGTCACCTTGGCGCCCGCCCAAGGGTCCTCCGCAAGATCGACGGTCGTACGCCCATCGCCGACGCCGTTGGCGGTCGGCGGCAGCGTTAAGGCGGCCTGCGGCGGCGGCGCCAGCGTACGCGGAGCGGGACCGGGACCGTCGTGCGTACGGGCGAAGTCGGCCCGGGCGTTGGCGAGCCCGAATCGATCTTGCGTCTTGTAGGCGAGCGTCAGCGTGCCCGTGAGATTGGCGCGAGGATCTTCGGTCGAGACAATCGTCGGGTTGCCCGCCGGAGTGACTGCGAGGACGGCGACCGCCACCGGCCGGCCGCCGCGCAGAATCGTCGCCTTGCCGGACCCGTGGATCGTCCACCGCTTTTCTGTGGGAACGTTGGCAGCCGCGGCGCTCGCGGGCGGGGGGTTCGCGGGGGTGGTGGATTTCTCACCCGACGCCGAGGCCGCCTGCGTTTCGTTCTTCTGTTCGAAGGGCGTGATCCCCCCGTCGACGCGCGTTCCGACGACGCCAGGATCGCCGCGCACCACCAGAACCGAATCTTCCGGGACGGTCAGCGTCTGCGGGTCAGCCGTCTTGAAATCGAGGACCAGCGGCGGTTGCCCGGCGTAGGGCGGCGGGTCGATCCATGCGTCGATGCGGCTCTCCGCGATCGCGGCCACGGCCTCGTCGCTGCGCCAGTCGAAAGCGTCGACGAAGCGACCGTACATCTCGGGTCCGGCGACGACCGCCGCCGCGAAAGCGAGCATCGCCACGAGGAAGCGGAGTGCATAAGGGTCCCGCGCGGCCATGCCGGGCGAGGGGGGCGAGACGCGAATGGCTTCGACTTCGCGCTCAAGCCGCGCCCGATGGGCGGCCCAGAGAGCCTGCGTGCCCGGATCGCCGTGATCGTTGGCGAGCGAATCGGCGAGCGAGGAGGCGGGACGGTGACCCACCTTCGCGTCGCGATCGAGCCTGGCCAGGACGTCGCGCGCCGCAGGACGGCGCAATCGCAGGAGCGGCGAAAGGGCGGCTCCAAGGCCGAGCGCGAACAGGATGACGCCGCCGATGCGAACGGTCCGTGGGGCGAACTGCCAGGCGCCGGCCCAGGAGGCAGTGAGAAACAGGATCGCGACGGCGAGTGCGAAGACGAGCGGCGGCCAGACGCGCTCGACCAGAAGCGCGCGTCGCGCCCAGACCGCGAGCTCCGCGAATCGTCCGTCGATCGATGGGTTGTCCGTGTCCTTCACCGCGATGCCGTGATCCGTCGTTGGCGATTCAGATTGTGCGCCTTTGCCTGAGCCGCAAGTTCCAGGCCAATAGTTTGGCCAGGCTGCGCGACAATGTCCGCGATCGCAAGCCTCACTTTAACCAAGGCGGAAGTGTGTCGAGGCCGATCAATTCCTCATAAGTCGTCCTCGGCCTCACGATGGCATATTCAGCGCCTTTCACCAGCACTTCGGGAACGAGGAGGCGGGTATTGTAGGTTCCAGCCTGTACGGCGCCGTAAGCGCCGGCGCTCATCACCGCAAGGCGGTCGCCCGCGGCGAGTTCCGGCAAGTCGCGGTCGAGCGCAAGATAATCGCCGCTTTCGCAGACCGGACCGACCACATCGCTGCGCATCAAATAAGCGCCAGGCTCCGGCTCCCTTACCGGGAGGATTTCGTGGTGCGCGTCGTAAAGCGTCGGCCGGACCAGATCGTTCATCGCCGCATCGACGATCACGAAACGCTTGTTCTCGCCCTTCTTGAGATAGATGACCGAAGCGATCAGCGCGCCGGCATTGCCAACGATCGCTCGGCCCGGCTCCAGAATTACCTGGCAGCCGAGGGCCGCGGTGCGCTTCGCGACGACTTTGGCGTATGCCTCTGGCGAGGGCGGCGGGTTGTTGTCGTTGCGATAAGCAATGCCGAGTCCGCCGCCGACATCGAGGTGGTCGATTGAATGCCCGTCGGCTCTCAAGGCCTGCACAAACTCGGCGAGAAGCGCGAACGCATCATCGAACGGCTCGAGATCGGTGACCTGCGAGCCGATATGCATGTCGACTCCGTGGACGCTTAAGCCCGGCAGGGTGCGAGCGTAGGCGTAGACGTCACGGGCGCGGGAGATTGGCACGCCGAACTTGTTCTCCGACTTGCCGGTCGCGATCTTGGCGTGGGTGCGCGCATCGACGTCGGGATTGACGCGGATGGCGATGGGAGCAACGGCGCCGCGGCCTGACGCCACGCGCGAGAGCGCCTCCAGTTCCGGCTCCGACTCGACGTTGAAGCAGAAGATGTTCTCGTCGAGCGCAAGGTTCATTTCGGCCAGCGTTTTGCCCACCCCCGAAAAGATGATGCGCTCGCCGGGCACGCCGGCCGCCCGCGCCCGTCTCAGTTCCCCCTCGCTGACGACATCCATGCCCGCGCCAAGTTCCGCCAGCGTCGTCAGCACCGCCTGATTCGAATTGGCCTTCATCGCGTAGGAAATAGCCATGCTCTGGCCGCCGAACGCGTCCCGAAACGCCTCGAAACCCCCGGCAATCCCGGCGCTCGAATAGCAATAGAAGGGCGTCCCCACGGCTTCAGCGATCATCGCCAAAGGCACGTCCTCGGCGTGAAGAGCGCCGTTGCGATAGGTGAAGGAACGCATTCGCAGGGCGATAAGCTTATTTCAGCAGGAAATCGAGGAAGAACGGCTGCTTCGGCGCCACGATCGGCGGGATCGACGGCCTGGACAGGCCGCCGTTCAAACCGTTCGAGTTGGCCGGCTTGGGCGGCGCATTGGGGTCGGGCGGAGGCTCCAACGGTCCATAGCGGCCGCAAGCC